>Ga0307507_10000198_pt1 | contig 112539 bp, 18 predicted proteins | sample 7_EM_MG_FD_207223 | JGI IMG/M metagenome (GOLD analysis project Ga0307507, IMG submission 207223) | Populus trichocarpa ectomycorrhiza microbial communities from riparian zone in the Pacific Northwest, United States - 7_EM | ecosystem: Host-associated > Plants > Roots > Unclassified | place... | reverse complement strand
CCTCTCTTAGCTTGTTCCCTTTAGTAGATCCTATTATTAATCTTTATTAACTAATCTATTAACTCTCTTAGAGTATCCGCATCTTCTATTAGGATAATTGCGTCCTAGACTTTAGCCTTAAGTCCCTATTTATACTGTGCCATAAGCGCCCTGTTATTCCACTTAACCTATATAGCTAGTGTTTAAAACTGTGTTATATACTTAATTGCTAAAGTGCGTTGTACTAAGTTCTAAAGCTTTTGTTCCGCTGTAGTTATGGCCTCTGGGTCTCCAAATATCTGTATTAGTTATTCCGCAAACCTATTCTAACTAGTAAATATATACTGTACGTCCTAGTTAGTAGTTGTTATGCTATTAGCCTGTATTTCTGTAAGATACGGCTTAAACTATTTAAGTGCCCTCCCCGTTAGGAACAATCCTGTATAGGCTACTTAATCCAATGATATTGCTAACTTCGCTCCTTCCTATACTACCTTAAAGTACATCTGTGTAAGAAATTCTTTAAGCTTTAACTTCTCTCCTAAAAATCGTTTAATTAAAGGTAGCTTAATCTTTACTACTTTAATTCTATTAATGCGTTCTTTAAGTATCCTATTATTATCTTATAAGTGATTAACTATTTCCTATAACTAACCTTATATAACCACTTGAGAATCCCTATTGTCTATACTGGTATTACCTAGCCCTAAGGTTGTGGCTGCTGTTGACGCCGTTATAACTGGTGCTCTAGGTGGCATGTTATTCAATCTTATTTAATACTATAACCTTAGTAGTGAATGTGTAACGGAACCTTATAGCTTAGACTACGGTGGGTCCTATTATTAGGCTAGGTATATAGGTAAGAACAAAACAACAACGTAATAATAACTGGTAGAGTAGTTGCCTAATAGATTAACCCCAATTGTATTCTAAGATTCACTATAAGGAGAGAACTATCTATGGTAGGGACTAAGGTCCTTTAAATACACAACCGTACTCCTAAGAAATCCTCTCTTATATATGAGGTATGTGTTATACGTATTATACGTGGCGTATACTGCGTATACTTTGTACACCGCGTATAACATTATGTGACTTGCTTACTATTCCTTGTTATATGGTTCTACCAGATCTATCCTGGTCCGTGCCTGTATTAACCAACTAGCTTCCTGCGACTCTTTCCCAAGTAGTTGTAACACCGTACTTAAAGCGTCTGTAACAGCAGCAGCGCAAGCAGTAGGCTTTAAATAGGCACAATAATCAACACTATAAGGCAGCAGATATTTAATAGGTTATAATTAACTAATCTATAAAGTGGGTAAAGAAGGGTTAAGGTAGAAGGTCTATGGAAGGCTCTATTAGAAGCTCTAGAGGCTTTATAAAAGGCTTTACAGGAAGCTCTAAAGGCTCTATAGAAGGCTCTGCTAAAGGCTCTACTAGCTCTACTAGAAATCTGCGCCAAGTAGGGCCTCCTGTAGAGCATCCTCTAGAATATATTTAATACTAAGACTCTATACAAAAGCTTACCAAGAAGGCAGAATTAAGGCCTTAAATTAAGAGCGCAGAGGACTCCTCTTAAGCAGTAGAGGACTCTGCTTAAGCAGTAGAGGCCTTAGCAGAGTCGCCGTAGGGCAGGAAGCTACGCCCGTGTAGTTATTGTTACCTTCCAAATAGCTAGTTCATTAATTAATTAATCAATTACCTATATATTGCCTTTTATTTAAAGCTTTAAGAACAAATTTAATGCGTCTAGTGTTGAAATTTATATTCTGCCAGTGGCGGTAAGTTAATTTTCCTAATTAGGAAGGTGCAAATTTAGATGTTAGCGACCTCCGTACACCTTATACAAATTTTAGTGGGGTGCAATGCCGGCTGTTTGCGAACTTAAGCGATGTAAACGATCTTTTGCGGTTGACTGTAAGCGAGTTCCCAATCTTTTGCAAACGACAGTAAACATCTGGCAGGGTCTTCCCGCCGCAAACCCTCCCCATCTGGTGGACCTACCTTCTTACTATTTCGCTGGCATGCAGACTTTGAGTCTGAGAATTTCCTCCATCGGCGTACTCCATCAGCTGGTAGTCCGTCGGCTCCCCTCTGGAGCATTTTCGAGATGCTTCTCTGTAGAAGCTACTCAAGAGCCAACGGCAGGCACAACTACCCCAGTTCCAGACGAAGCTGCACGCGTCAAATCAAAATCACCATTCTACTTTGAGGCGGGCTACGCTCTCTATGCAAAGAGACCATCACGTCCATTCCCGCCATCCTTCCTAACTTACCCTTCAGGCTTGTTTTCCGAACCGCTAAGTACACACAACCAGAGTAGGGATCGCAGGTCCTACGTAAACGGGGAGATGATTCGTGGGGTCACTAATGGTGATGATGCCGTGTTGGTTAGCGACAGCTTCATCGGCGCGAACGACGGAGTTGGAGCTTGGGCAACAAGAGAGAGAGGCCACGCAGCGTAGGCCAAAACCATATCGTCCTATAACATAGCATGTTTGAGCTGACACATGCCCTCAATAGACTATGGTCACGCCTTGTTCTTCATTTCTGGGCCCTGGAAGCTGAAAGAGCTAAATACGGTGGATCCTCCGAACCAGATCCCATTTCCTACCTACAGAGAGCATTCGATCAAACAAAGCGAGCAACTTCTGAACCTAATGAATGGCACGGTACAACGACTGCGTGCGCTGCCCTGTTAGGCTCTGATAACAGTGTCCCTCCCCACCCAATCCTCTACGTCACCCAGCTAGGTGATTCACAAATTCTTGTTCTTCGCCCGCGAAACCGTGAAATAATTTTCAAAACGACAGAGCAATGGCATTGGTTTGATTGCCCACGTCAGCTTGGCACAAACAGTCCCGATACCCCGACCTCGAACGCAGTTCTAGATCGCATTGAAATTGAAGAGGACGATGTAGTTCTGGCTATGACCGATGGCGTTGTTGATAACCTTTGGGACCATGAGGTGCTTCAAAATGTACTGAACAGCATGGAGAAATGGAAAAATAACGTAAATTCTGCTGAAGATGGGAAGGAACCAGGAAAGCGAAGCTATGCCGATAGTATGCGGTTTGTCGCGCAAGAATTAGTCAATGCTGCCAGAGTTGTTGCAGAGGATCCGTTCGCTGAAAGTCCATATATGGAAAAGGCTGTTGACGAGGGTCTGTCGATTGAAGGGGGTTTGTGAGACTGCCACTATCCTTGATAGAGCGGATGTGCTAACAAGTAACCAACAGGCAAGCTGGATGATATCAGCGTTGCTGCTGCGCAATGCAAGCGCAAGAAAATTTAGTTCACTATAGCATTATAGGACAGTAAACGTCATGAGGATCTAGAGAAGAACAGAACCGCCTTTAGACATTCAAAATGTCGTATTTAAAGTTGACGGCATGCCAATGAGAGAGAGGAAGAAAAATGAGGATAGAACCATGGATACGGCACCTAGGCTAAGATCAAAGGATGTCCAGAAATTGGTTGAAAGTTTACTGTGCCCTCACGTAGCTTGCAACCAACCTTACTTGGCGCGAAGAACGCAATCAGCTGCGTTAGGCCAACAGCTCCAGCCATTGAGGCTAGAAATTCTGTACAATCTAGAACTATGTTGCACACAAGTTGTCTCAGCTAGGACGCTCGCGGGTTTATATTGAGGAAGGTTGTTGAGTTGACATTGAGGATGCACTGCGGGTGCGAAGTTATGCACCCAGGCTTGGTAGAGCCGGAGAAGATTGTGTAGAGTTAGCCTATGTAGAGAAAGAAGATTGGAAGATAGAATTTTCTAAGACTAATGAACACAGGTTACATTCCAAAGTCTAACATTGCCTAATTGTGCTAGTCTATAATCAAAAGCAACTATAGGTATCAGCCGTGCCTCAGCTGTTTATGTTAATGCCTCGATGCATCACCACGAGAAAGCTTACCGCCAGCATATAGATTTCCACTATTACGATAAGATGCCATCGTTTCTTTGAAGGCAAAGGGGCTCAAAGGGCTAACCGATACCCGCACTACAGGTCGGACGCGTTGAGAATGGTTAAGTATGATATGATGGGCAGGCTTCTGCAGCAGTGTTCGTATCTCAAAGGTTCGTCGGAGGCACTCCGTTTGATAATCGAGTATTTCATCTACCCAGCCAATTTGACTGTAAGACGTAAGGCGAGCAAGCGCCATGGCTGTGTGTATCTCAGGTGATGGAAAGCGGCACTCCATTTGATTGACTCTTCTCTGCGCAAGCAGCCTCTCCTTCAGTAATATTTCGCGCAACTCATTCGCTCGTTTGTTGGTAGACGGCAACTGCTGCGAAGTCTGAATGATTAGTATTGTTTGCGGCAGTATTCAACTTCACGGTCGATACAAGATGACGTGACAATGAACATGGGTCGAAATAAGAGGATTATATTTATGACTGAATGATATAATAGCAACGGGCAGAGGAATAACTCTATGCGCTGCAGATAATATATATGGTGATGTTCATCCAAACCGGTCCGATCCAAGACGGTAGTGACGGTCTCAGGATGCATGACCCACCTCGTTAGGCGTGCTTGTTCCCTCTCGCTCCTTGTTAGGAACATACTCCTTCCTGTTACGTGTTGCGGGTGAATCTTTTGGTTTAGGTGGAGGACTGCCCTCGACAGAAGATGTGTTCCTTCGACGCTTCGCGCGAGGCTCATATCTCTCCACAGAGGGATGTCTTTTGCGTTGTCTAGGAGGACTCCAACTACGCCAACTGCGGCTGCCACTTCGTACGCTTCGGCTACGGCTGCGCTTGCGGCGGTTGTCTCGGTCTCGGTCCTTGCGAAAATCAGCTCGAACTTCTCTGGGCTCATTATCGGAAACAGAAATTGATCTCCTGGCTGTGTAGTCTCTTTTGGCTCGCACACGACGGGGGCTGGTGGAACGGGCGGAGGACCTCGAACGTGACCTAGAATAGCTTCGGCGACGCCTCTCTTTTATTTTTCGAGGAGGAGACGGGCTAATTGGGGTAGCTGATGAGAGCGAAAGGTCTCGTCTGCTTCGGACTCTTCTGGGTGAACGTGAGCGAGATCTTTCAATCGGAGAAATGGATCTATCTCGATTATCACCACGTAGTGAACTTCTCCTCACACGTCCACCTCTATCACGACTTCGCGAATGTGATCTGTCTCTACTTAGATATCTTCTATAGATTCGGTGAGGTGTAGGTTCTGGCGAACGTGATGTCGGTTTGCCTGGGGACCATCTGGTACGCCGGCGAGGTGGCGTGATTGAGTGCGATCTTGAGTGGCTTGAAGATGTGGTCCGTTTTGGGGTGGGTGATCGAGGCCTTCGGCGACCATCTCTTCGCCTTGCCTCACCAGGGATGTATGTGTCAACCTCACGTCTCGGAGGAGCACGATAGTCATCAGAGCCCCTTCGCCTTCGTGGGGGAGATCTCGACTCTCGTCGCGGCGGGCGGCGATCAAAGTCTCTTGCTCCTCCTCGGAAATTGCGGCCTCTTCCCCTACCACGTTCACCCCGCTCACGTTGCCGTATAGTGTCAATGTCCTTATCGCGAGTTCTTTCCTGTTCGCGTCGACGGCGGGCTTCTTCGGCGGCTTTCTCCGCTTCAATCTAGAGTTATCGGTAAGCAAGGTTGTTGGGACTTATGGAAGGAGTCGTGTCACCTTTTCCTGGATTAGCTCCAGTTTCTTTGCCTCCAAGAGCTCCTTTGGAACTCCTTGTGGATTTGCTTGCGCACTCAGGCACAAAGTCCACAGTTCCTTGCAGAAGCCTGCTGTTTCTTTTTCGAGAAAACCCGTCAGCTGGATTTGGAGAGTTTTAATGTCAGGCTGTGCGAAGTTATTAGTCGGCTGTCGCACAGTTGTGCATTATGAGGAAGTGCATACAAAGCGGGAATTCTCGAGAAGATTGAAGCAAAGCTCTATTACAACATCGTCCTCAGAGCCAAGAATCTCTGAGATCTTGCCGGCAATCCACCTACGAACAGAATTGTTATTGTCAGCGACGCAGATCGGAGAGTGGATGTGGACCGACTTCTTCATGACCTCAACGTTAACCTTCTCCATGTCCACTTTCTGGCTAAATTCTGGAGGGAACTTTGTCCGCTTCAGGAGCTTCTGGTCCACAGTCTGGGCCATGTTGACGGTGGCAGAGACTAAGCTGAGAGATGTGAGGCACCTTGCACAATGGAGCAGAGTTGCAGTACCAAGTTACAATATAGATGGCTGGGAAATCTTCGCTTGAGAACCGACAGCGTACACTAAAAGTTCACCTGACCTGGCCGAAGGTCAGGTGACCCACAAATACTCCTTGGTCGCCTTAACCAAATCAACAATAACAAACGTCTTTAAAACATAATGTCGAGCGCTTTAAAAGGTTTTATAAGCGCTCTAAACGTAACCCTATTATAGGCCTCGTATGCTCGCTATACCACTATAGAAACTTGTTCCGTTAGTCTACCTCTATATTAAGCTCGGATCCCTAAAACTCGGTTACCTTCTAAAGTCGGCTATATAACCAAAATTAAACCACCAATTGGTTAACCTATTTTCTCCACAACGAATTAGTCAATATGGACCAAAATAAGCAGAATTTATAAATAGCTATTATAGATTTTAAAACTAGTGTTTATAAGTCTGCGTAAGAAGCTCTGCTTGCATACGGTATCTGTCACGGGAGTTACCCGCGCACGTTCGTCCCGTGACACCTATGCACGTACCATCGCAACCCCTACACCACCCCGGCGCATCTCGTTGTAAGTGCGTGCCGATCGTGCCGATCAAACAGCACGGATTTATACCCTTTCTATATAGAATTATGCCTAAAATAGGTAGTTTAGTCGCCAAGATCAATAAGCACTTACAACGAGATGTAAAGAGGTGGTGTATATCTTCGACCATGTTACGGACAGCTTAAGTACGATGTTACGACTACTTGGAGAAGAGTCGGAGAAAGCTAGTTGGTTGATACAGGCACGGTCCAGGATGGAACCGGTGGAACCATGTGACGAGGAATGGTAACCGAGTCACGTAATGTAATCTGTGTGATCTGTGTAATCTATGGGATCTATAACAGAGCAGACAGAGCACACATACCTTACGTACAAGAGAGGATTTCTTAGGTGTACGGTTGTGTATTTAAAGGACCTCAGTCCCTACTATAGATAGTTCTCTCCTTATAGTAAATCTTAGAATATAATTAGAGTTAATCTGTTAGGCAATTACTCCACTAGTTATTATTATATTATTAACTTATTTAATATCTATATACCTAGCCCATTAACAGGACTTTCCGTAGTTACTACTACTAGGTTCCGTTATACATTTACTACCTAGTTATGGTATTAACAAAGAGTTAAACAATATGCCACCTAAAGCACTAGTTATAATGCCCTTAACAGCAGTAATAACCTTAGAAATAGAAGGAGATACTAATATAGTAGATACTAACTTATAGATAATCATATAAGGTTAGTTATAGGAAATAGTTAATTACTTATAGGACAATAATAGGATACTTAAGGAACATATTAATAGAATTAAAGCAGTAAAGGTCAAGCTACCTTTAATTAAATAATTCTTAGAAGAGAAGCTAAAGCTTAAGGGATTTCTTATATAGATGCATTTTAAGATTATATAAGAAGGAGCGAAGCTAGCAACATTATTAGATTAAGTAGTATATACAAGACTATTCTTAATAGGATAAGTGTAACGGAACCTTGTAGTAGGAACTACGGTAGGTCCTATTATTAGGCTAAGTATATAGGTAAGAACAAATTAACAACGTAATAATAACTAGTAGAGTAGTTGCCTAACAGATTAACTCTAATTATATTCTAAGATTTACTACAAAGAGAGAACTATCTGGGTAGGGACTATGGTCCTTTAAATATATAACCATACGCCTAAGAAATCCCTTCACTCTATAAGGTATGTGTGCTCTATCTACTCTGTTATAGATTATACAGATTATATAAATTATATAGATTATATTACGTGACCTTGGCTACTATTTCTTGTTATATAGTTCTACTAAATCTATTCTAGACTATACCTATATTAACTAACTAGCTTCCTCCGACTCTTCTCTAAGTAGTTATAATATCGTACTTAAGCTGTCTGTAATACTATCTCCCTCCTCTTTATTTTTGTCCTTAAAGATTCCTAATATCTCCAAGTCGTCTACTAGAGGTGTAATGTCCGTTTAATTAATCTTAGTTAATATTCTTACTTATTATACCTAAAGCTTCTTCTTCTTCTTCTATAGCTTGCCGGTCTTGCACTATTGCTACAATCTTATCTCTGGGTGAGATAATGCCGTCTCTATATTCTTACTGTGTAAAAGAGGGGTTGGTTTGCATTGCGCTAGCAAGCCCTTTATCTTAACAACCGTCCTCTTATTTAGAGTGCACTAAAGCAAACATTTAATTGTCTTATAACGTCCGCTCTATCTCTAACACTAAGTATGCGCGTCCTATAACTCTTAACAGTCTTTGGGTTCCCTAAGTAATTTATTATAGGGTCTTATGTTTAATCTGCCGCTAAGAAACTTAACGGTAAACTGGCCTTTGCGCTGCTTAAGGTTTAACGTGTCTTAGAAGAGTTTATACATACCCTTAAAGCTTAACGTCTGGCTTATGCTTGTCTTTAACGTCTTAAATATATACGTAAGAAGGTTTGTTCTAAGGAGTGAAAACTAGTTTAACAGGGTCTGTCCAAGCTAGGTAATAAAAGGACTGGCTTTCTTCCTATAAGGGAAATAACTCTAAGTAGCTCGGCAATTACTCCTTTTAGGTCCCCTTAGGCAACTTATTTTTTGGCAATTCTTCCTTATTAATACTGCCTGACCTGCTTTCTTCTAATACTCCTATACCTTTCCTATAGCGTTCTCTAGGTTGCTTAGTGGTTTCTAGGTAGCCTCACTATAGCCTATCTACTTTACTTTATACTACATTTTGTTATCTATATTCTTGTGACTAATGATCTTTAAAACTTGCCATTTGTCTTCTTCTTGTCCTCTATATATGTCTGCCTTATAAACTGGTGGCTTAATATCCCCATATGCTAGTTCTAGCATCGTAATATATTATACAGGGTAGATCTTTATTTTAGCTAATAGGTTTAACTTATACGTAACTAATAAAATTCTTTACTTAACTTTAAAAGGTCCTAGTCTAATATAGTCCAATTTCTTGCTTAGTTGTTAACTCTTAAAATTTTTATATAGTAGCTATACTTTATCTCCCTCCTTAAGATCTGGTCCCTTAGATCTCTTAGCATTATAGTACCTTTTCATCCTTTGCTATACTAGCTTGGCTATTTCCGTGAGGTCTATATAAAGATTTATTAATATCTCCATTCTTTATTTAGCTATGCTACTTGTTTTCTTTACTTGGTGTGGTAATAATAACGTTCTTGGCTTATACCCATAGTTTGCCTTAAATAGTAATGTCCCTATTCCTTCTTATGGTATTACATTATATGCAAACTGTGTAACTGGTAATAATAATACCTAATTATTCTGTGCGTAATTAATATAATGCCTTAGATACTATTCTAGTGTCTAGTTTAGTCTTTCTATTTATCCATCTATCTGCAGATAATACGCTATAGAAGTTACTGCGCGAACCCTTTATTCTGCTAGAAATACTTCCTAAAACGCTACTATAAATCTTAGATCTCTATCCAATATAATTTTGTCTAGTACTCCATGTCTTGCGAATACTTCTTTTATATAGATTTTAGTGACATCCTCTACTAATATCTCTTTTGTGTATACTATAAAGTATCTCTACTTTATAAGCTTATCCACTATTACTAAGATTGCGTTATAATCTTGTCCTATAATAGGATCTCTTAACTTTGGTAGTTTAATAATAAAGTCCTATAATATAACCTCCCATGGTCTTCCTGGTATTTTAACAGGTTATAGCCCTCCATACAGCTTATACCTTATTGGTTTATTCCCTTAGCAATCTAAATATTTTTTTATAACTTATTTTACTAGTCCCCAGATTTCTTAAATAATGTACTCCTCTTAAAGTCTTAATACTAGTTCTGTAGACCCATTATGTCCTTATATCATTCCCTTATGGAATTCCTTAATAAACTCTTCTGTAATAGACCTAGGCATATATATTGCTTCTCTGTTTTTATATTACTCTAAGTCTGGATCCTCCGCCTATGCTTCTTAGATCTTCTATATCCAATTACTTTCTAGTAATTTATGGATCTAACTTTCCTTAGTTGCTATAATTTTTGGGTAATTATACCTAATTAATCCATCTTAATCTTTTCGCAATAAAGCTCCTAATGGCTTTTTATTACTTTATAGTTTAGCTTTCCTACTTAAAGCATCTACTCGTGCATTATCTGTACCCTTAGTATACTGAATTTTGAAATAGTATTCTATAAGCATTTCCGCCCATCTAACCTGTCTTTGGTTGAGTTCCTTTATTGTTAGAAATCCTGTAAGGTTCTTATAGTCTGTCTTAACCATAAATAGTTTCTCTATGCCTTATAAGAATGCTCTCTATTCTTTAAGTGCTGTAACTATACCTAATAACTCCTTATTGTAAATATCGTAGTTTAACTCTAGTGGTGTTATCTTCTAACTATAGTACGCTACTGGATACCATGCGTCCTAGTACCTCTATAGTAAGTACGCTCCTAGTGCAAAGTCTAATGCGTTTATCTTAATAACCGTTTCTAACTTTAGTTAATAGATCTTAAGGACTGGTTCTTAGGTAAATAACTCTTTAAGTTCCTAGAACAGCTTCTTCTACTTACTACCCTAAATCCACGGTTCCTCTTTCTTTATTAGCCTTGTAAATGGCTTAATACTTTTTAACTACTGTGCTATAAACCTCCTATAGTAGTTGCAAAACCCTAGAAACGACCTTAACTGCATAATATTCTCTAGTTCTTGCCAACTTACTATAGCTTTGACTTTCTTTAGGTCCATACTAATCTTTCCTAGTTTAATAATAAATCCTACAAAATTAGTTTTCCTTATAAAGAACTTGTATTTTTTAACTGCTACTAGCATCTGTTCTTCCTATAGTCTCTTTAAGACCCATTTAATGTGTTCTCTGTGTTCTTCCTTATTCTCTAAGTAAATAATGATGTTGTTAAGATATGCCATAATAAACTTATCTAGGTGTTCTCCTAACACACTATTAATTCGCTTTTAGAACGTTGCTAGTGCATTTATAAGCCTAAATTATATAACTAATAGTTTATATAGTCCTTCCTTTAACCTAAAGGCTGCCTTCTATTTATCGCCTTTCTTAATTCTAATCTAATGGTACGCCCATCTTAGATCTACTTTTATAAAGATTTTTACGTTGCCTATCCTGTCTTAGATTTTGCTAATTAAGGGTAAAGGATATCTATCCTTCCTAATAATGCTGTTTAATTGTCTATAGTCTATATATATCCTAAGTTTTCCGTTTTTCTTTGGGATAAATAATACTGGATATTCTACTAATGACTATAATGGTCTAATATATCCCTTGCGTAAGTTCTCCTAGATAAACTCTTTAAGCGCTACCAACTCTATTTTAGTAAGCTTATAGATTGAAAAAAACCTTAGACTTATTCCTTTTTCCAATTCTATCTTATAGTCCCATACTATATGCTTTAACAGCTTTTTACTTTCTAGTAACCATAACTTTTTTCTATACTTGTGGTATCTCTTTAGTACATAACTTAAGCCTCGCTTAGTCTCTTTATATATTACTCCAACTTAGTAACATACCAACTTGGTTTACTGTCACACTTTGCGCCATTAAGTATTCTTAATATCGACCTAACCTATAACCCAATTAACCTTTAGATTGTACTCCTATAACTAAGGTATTTCTAGTATCGCCTCGTCCTGTCCTAATAGTAGGATATTAAAAGACACTCTTACTGGTCTTCCTTTAATAGTTAGATAAATAGGTCCTGTCTTAAGATTAATAATGCCCCCTTTATAGGCTATCTAATCTCCTAAAATTATTATAAGTGGATATAGGTGTTTCTTCTATCTATATGGTAACTCTATCCTTTCCACTGCTTTTAGTAACACGTGGTTCCTTATTACTCTACTATTTATTAACGCTTTAAACTGCTAATCTTGCCACTTAACTTATAAGTTTAGGTATTATCCTTAAATTCCTTTAAGGGTCTAAGGCTCTAACACTAGTTCCTTCTAGTCCTATACGCCTCCCCTTTTCCTAACTATTAGCTGCTAGATTTTGCTTATACTTAGTCTATCCTTAGCTAATACTTAGTTCGTTTCTTTTCCTTTATATACCATAGATAAGTGTTCTCTAGGCACTCCTACCACTATTATCCGTCTAGGCATTCTTCCATAAGGAATCTTCCTAGTTAAAGTATTAAGTCTCCTTAACCTTGTACTTCTACTAGGTGCTATCTATATATATACTTAGCGTTCCTAAACCGCTTTTTCTTAGGTGCCTAATATATCCTTATTAGGTACTTCCGGTTCTTATCTTTTGGTGCTCTATATATATTATAGGTATTATCCACACAAGCTATCCACAATAGTATATAATACGCTAGGTAACTTAGGTTAACTCTTAGTTTATCTTTATTCTTAAGTTTAAACCTATACCTAGTTAACCTAACCACTGGTATCTCTATTATAGGTACTAAAATTTATTATTTACTTCTCTAGTCCCTAGATCCTTCTTCTAGGTTCCTTAATATTATAATTAATGCTCCTTTAATATAACTTATACGTTTTTCCGTAATAGGTTGGTCTTAGACAACTTTTTTATCTAGCTATATATAAAAGTCTTCCTATTTATTATTATGTTGTTGCCTATACCACTTTCCATATAACTGGTTTAGTGTGTATAGTCTATCTATTAGAAAGTACCTTGTTATCGCTGTATTGTAATATCCTTTAGTATATCTTTCTTTAAACCTGGTTGGAATATCTAGATCCTCTTCTTATTCCAGTTTATCTAATTACTTTACCCTAGGTGTCCTTGTACTTGGCCTATTAGTAACTCTTTATACGGGTGCTTTATCCCTTATACAACCTAGTATAGCTAACCTCTTATCTAGCTTTTGCTCTTGCTATATAATAATTCTTATCCTGAACTTATCTATAGTTTCTTATTTTCTACGTCTTATAGCTGGATCTTTATAGTTATCTTGCTTTTTAATCTAGGTATTAACTGTTTAATCTTTAGGCTAAACACTATGTTTACCTAGGATTACTAACATTCTTATTCATTCCCTAAACTTATAGTTCTTAAACTTGCGTCCTATACTTATTTGTTTATCTATAAACTAAGTTACTGCCCTTTCCCATTAGTTCTTGTCCGTTATAGGTTCTTAGGTATATCTTATCTTATCTTAAAAATCTTAAGCTTTTTATATCTCTTCTTAAGAATCTTAAGCCTATGGCCTTTTGCCTTTATTAAGTAATAAGCTAGCACTAGCAGTTATCTACTTACTTAGTTTTTTCTAAACATTACTCCTATTGTCTTATAAAGCGATAGAAATTATATCTGATAGTGTTATAATATTCGTTACTAAACCTTATTTAGTAATAGTCTTAGTCTCTACTTCTATTTTAACTTCTTTAAGGTTTACATACTCCTAGTAAGCTGCCTTTATTGCTTTATTATTAGTAAATGCTTTGCCTATATTAAACTTATTATCTTTAATATCCAATCTATAAGCTAGTTTATTAGTTCCTCTAAACTTAGATAACAATAGCTCCTATAGCCAATAGCTTGCGCTATACTTAGCGTCCTTATAAATTTAGTATGCGTTATTATAACAAAACGCGAAACTATTAATTAAACACTCTTTTATTCCTCATAGTGCACCATTATCCCTCTGTATATACGTGTCTCCTGCTAGTTGGGTTCCCTTTACTGCATAGTTACTCTAACTACCTCTATAATCTCTAATAAAATAACCTTATTTTCCGCAATTTATGCAAGCCCTATCTTTAAACCATTTTTTTTGCTGTGGAGTCCGCCTAAACGTCTTCTGCTACTAAGATCCCTAGTTTAGCCTCTACTCCTAGGTCCTTTAATTACTAGATCCTTAACCTTTAGGTTTCTATAGTTTCTTTCCCTACCTTTAGGTTTCTTTAGTACCACTTAGGTCTATTAGCTCTGCGCTGTTCCATAGTTTTTAACTCTATGTCTATTATTACGTACTCTGCGCCTTATATAACTATGGAACTCTGTCTTGCCCTTTCTTAGCTTATTCCCTTTAATAGATCCTATTATTGATCTTTATTAACTAGTCTATTAACTCTCTTAGAGTATCCGCATCTTCCATTAGGATAATTACATCCTAGACTTTAGCCTTAAGTCCTTGCTTATACTATACTATAAGCACCCTGTTATTCCACTTAACCTATATAGCTAGTGTTTAAAACTGCGTTATATACTTAATTGCTAAAGTGCGTTATACTAAGTTCTGAAGTTTTTGTTCCGCTGTTATGGTTACTTTAGGGTTTCTAAACATTTGCGTTAACTATTCTGCGAATCCATTCTAACTTGCAAACACATACCATATATCTGGGTTAGTAGTCGTTACACTATTTACTTATATTTCCGTAAGGTAAGACTTAAACCACTCTAGAGCTCTTCCTAACAAGAATAGTCCTGCGTACGCTACCTAGTCTATAGGTGTTACTAACTTTACTCCTTTCTGCATAACCTTAAAATGCATCTACGTAAGAAACCCTTTAAGCTTTAACTTCTCTCCTAAGAACTATTTAATTAAAGGTAACTTAACCTTTGCTGCTCTAATTCCATTAATACGTTCTTTAAGTAGCCTGCTATTGTCCTATAAGTAATTAACCATTTCTTATAACTGACCTTGCGTAACCACTTAAGAATCCATATCTTCTATACTGGTGTCTCCTAGCCCTAAGGTCGTGGCTGCCGTCGACGTCATTATAACTAGTGCTTTAGGTGGCATATTGTTCAATCTTATTTAATACCATAACCTTGGTAATGAATATGTAACGGAACCTTATAGCAGGAACTACGGTGGGTCCTATTATTAGGCTGGGTATATAGGTAAGAACAAATCAACAACGTAATAATAACTGGTAGAGTGGTTGCCTAACAGATTAACTCCAATTGTATTCTAAGATTTACTACAAAGAGAGAACTATCTGGGTAGGGACTATAGTCCTTTAAATACACAACTATACGCCTAAGAAATCCCTTCGCTCTATAAGGTACGTGTACTCTGTCTACTCTATTATAGATTACACAGATTACACAGATTATATAGATCATATTATGTAACCTCGGCTACCATTCCTCGTTATATAGTTCCACTGGATCCATCCTAGACCATGCCTATATCAACCAACTAGCTTCCTCCGACTCTTCTCCAAGTAGTCGTAACATCGTACTTAAGCTGTCCGTAACAATAAGCACTTAAGTAGTTTAAACTATATCTTACTAAGATATAGATAAACGGTATAATAACTACTAACCAAGATATATAGTATATATTTGCCAGTTAGAACGGGTTTACAGAATAGTTAACACAGATATTTAGAGACCCTAAAGTAGCAACTATAGTAGAACAAAAGCTTTAGAACCTAGCATAATATACTTTAGCCATAGAGTATATAACACAGTTTTAAACGCTAGCTATATAGGTTAAGTAGAATAACAAAGCGCTTATAGCACAGTATAAATAGGGACTTAAGGCTAAAGTCTAGGACGCAATTATTCTAATAAAAGATATAAACGCCCTAAGGGAGTTAATAGATTAAGCAATAAAGATTAATAATAGGATCTACCAAAGGGAGCAGGTTAAGAAAGGTTAGGATAGAGTTCTATAGTTATATAAGGCGCAGAGTACGTATTAATAGACATAGAGCTAAAAAGTATAGTATAGCGCAGAGCCAATGGACCTAAGCGGTACTAAAGAAACCCAAAGAAGGGAAAAGAGACTATAAAAACCTAGAGGTTAAGGATCTAGTAATTATAGGACCAAAAAGTAAAAGCTAAACTAGGGATCTTAGCAGCAGAAGATATTTAGGCAGACTCCATAGTAAAATTAGTGGTTTAGAAATAGAGCTTGTATAAATTACAGAAAACAAAGTTATTTCGCCAGAGACTATAGAGGTAGTCAAAGTAACTACGCAGTAAAGGGAACTAGACTAGCAGTAGAAGACACATATATATAAAGGGACGATAGTGCACTATAAGGAACAAAAGAGTATTCAATTAACAGTTTTATATTTTATTACAACAACGCATGCTAAATTTATAAAGACGCTAAGTATAGCGCAAGCTATTAGCTATAAGAGCCAAAGTTACCTAAGTTTAAAGGGACCAACGAACCAGCTTGTAGATCAGACATTAAAGACAATAAGACAATAAAAGTAGCTTACTAGAAGTATACAGACCTTAAAGAAGTTAAAACAGAAGTAGAAACTAAGACCATTATAGAGCAAAGACCAGTAACGGGTATCATAACACCATTAGATACAATTTCCATTACTTTATAAGACGGAAGAAGCAACATTAACCAAAGATTAGGCAAGCAGACAACTACTAGTACTAGCTTACCACTTAATAGGGGTAAAAGGCCACAGGTCCAAGACTCTTAAGATAAGATAAGGAAGGCTCTAGACTTATAAAACATAATAAGAATAGCTTAGGGACCCACAATAGATAAAAACCAATGAGAAAGAGTAATAACTCAGTTTATAGACAAACAAATGAGTACAGGACGCAAGTTTAAGAACTATAAGTTTAGGGAACAAATAAGAACGTTAATAAGGAACCAAGATTTTAAAGAATAAATAAGAACTATAGCAATTCTAAGTAAACGCAGTATTCAGCCTAAAGATTAAAAAGTTAATACTAAGATTAAGAAGCAAAATGACTTTATAGATCCAGCTACAAGATACAGAAAATAAGAAAGTATAAATAAGTTTAGATAAAGAATCATTATATAGCAAGAACAAAAGCTAGATAAAAGGTCTATAGCAGGTTATACAAGGGATAGAGCACCTATATAAAAAATCACTAATAGGCCTAGCGCAGGGACGCTAAGAGTAAAGTAGTTAAATAAACTAGAACAAAAGGAGGATCTAAACATCCCAACTAGGTTTAAAGAAAGACATACTAAAGGTTATTACAACACAGTAATAACAAGGTACTTTCTTAGAGATAAACCATACACACTAAACCAGTTATATAGAAAGTAGTATAGGCAATAACATAACAACAAATAGGAAGACTTTTATATATAGCTAGATAAAAAAGTTATCTAAGACCAACCTATTACAGAAAAACGCATAAGTTACATTAAAGGAGCATTAATTATAACATTAAGGAACCTAGAAGAAGGATCTAGGGACTAAAGAAGCAATTAATAAGTCTTAGTACCTATAGTAGAAATATCAGTAGTTAGGTTAACTAGGTATAGATTTAAACTTAAAAGTAAAGATAAGCCAAGAGTTAACCTAAGACACATAGCATATTATACACTATTATAGATAGCTTATATGGATAACATATACAATATACATAGAGCACTAAAAGACAAAAATTGGAAATACCTAGCAAGGATATATTGGGCACCAGATAAGAAACAATTTAAAAACGCTAAGTATATATATAGATGGCACCTAATAGAAGTACAGAGTTAAGGGGACCTTATACTTTAACCAGGAAGATTCCTTACGGAAGAATACCTAGATAGATAATAGTGGTGGGATTTCCCAGAGAACACTTATCTATAGTATATAGAGGAAAAGAAGTAAACTAAGTATTAGCCTAAATTAAACTAAGCACAGATAGGATCTAGTAGCCAACAGTTAGGAAAAGGGGAGGTATATAAAACTAGAGGGAACTAGTATTAGAACCTTAGACCCTTAAAGAAATTTAAAAACGACACCTAAATTTACAAGTTAAGTGGCAAGATTAGCAGTTTAAAGCATTAGTAGATAGTAGAGCAATAAGGAACCACATATTACTAAAAGTAGTAAAAAGAATAGGGTTACTACACAGATAAAAGGAACACCTATATCTACTTATAACAATTTTAGGAGATTAGATAGCCTATAAAGGAGGCATTATTAATCTTAAAATAGGACTGATTTAGCTAACTATTAAAGGAAAATAAGTTAAAATGTCTTTTAATATCCTACTATTAGGACAGGACAAGGCAATACTAGGAATGCCTTAGTTATAGAAATATAACCCAAAAATCAATTAGGTTATAGGTTAGGTTAATATTAGGAATACTTAATAACGCAAAATATAATAGTAAACTAAGTTGGTATAGTACCAAGTTAGAGTAATATATAAGGAGACTAAGCAAAGCTTAAGTTATATACCAAAGAGATACCACAAGTATAAAAAAAAGTTATAGTCACTAGAAAGTAAAAGGCTGTTAGAGTATATAGTATAGGACTATAAAATAGAATTAGAACCAGAAACTAGTCTAAAGTTCTTTCCAGTCTACAAGCTTACTAAAACCAAGTTAGTAGCGCTTAAGGAGTTTATCCAGGAAAACTTATAAAAGGGATATATTAGACTATCGCAGTTATTAGTAGGATATCCAGTGTTGTTCATTCTAAAGAAAAACAGAAAACTTAGGATATATATTAACTATAGATAGTTAAACAGTATTACTAGGAAGGATAAGTATCCTTTACCCTTAATTAGCAAAATCTAAGACAGGATAGGTAATGCGTAAATCTTTACAAAGATAGATCTAAGATAGGCGTACTATTAGATTAGAATTAAGGAAGGCAATGAATAGAAAGTAGCTTTTAGGTCAAAGAAAGGACTATATAAACCATTAGTTATGCAATTTGGGCTTATAAACGCACTAGCAACGTTTTAGAAGTAAATTAACAGCGTTTTAGGAGAACACCTTAATAAGTTTATTATGGTATACCTTAACAACATTATTATCTACTTAAGGAGTAAGGAAGAATATAAAGAATATATTAAATAGGTCTTAAAGAGACTATAGGAAGAACAAATACCAGTAGTAATTAAGAAATGCGAGTTCTTTATAAGAAAGACCAATTTTATAGGATTTATTATTAAACTAGGAAAAATTAGTATAGACCTAAAGAAAATAGAAGCTATAGTAAGTTAGCAAGAACTAGAGAATATTACACGGTTAAAATTATTCCTAGGGTTTTGTAACTACTATAGGAGGTTTATAGAACAATAGTTAAAAAGTATTAAGCCATTTACTTAATTAACGAAGAAAGAGGAACCATGGGTTTAGGTAAAAGAGTAAAGGCAGCTATTTAAGGAACTTAAAGAGTTGTTTACCTAGGAACTAATCCTTAAGATCTACTAACCAAAGTTAGAGACGGTTGTTAAGACAGATATATTAAACTTTGCACTAGGAGCATATTTGCTATAGAAGCACTAGGACGCATAGCATCTAGTAGCATACTATAGTTAGAAGATAACACCACTAGAGTTAAACTATAACATCTATAATAAGGAGTTATTAGGTATAGTTACAGTACTTAAAAAATAGAGAGCATTCTTATAAGGCATAGAGAAACCATTTATAGTTAAGACGGATTATAAAAACCTTATAGGGTTCCTAATAACAAAGGAACTTAACTAAAGACAGGTTAGATAGGTGGAAATGCTTATAGAATACCATTTTGAGATTTAGCATACTAAGGGTATAGATAACGCATAAGCAGATACTCTAAGCAGAAAAGCTAAACTACAAAATAATAAAAAGCCATTAGGGGCTTTACTGCAAAAGGATTAAAATAGATTAATTAGGTATAATTACCTAAGGATCGCAGCAATAATAGAAAGTTAGATCTACAAATTACCTAAAAGTAATTAGACGCAGAGGATCTAAGACGCATAGGCGGAGGATCCGGACTTAAAGTAATATAAAAACTAAAAGGCAACGTATATACCAAGGTCTATTATAAAAGAGTTTATTAAGTTATTCCATAAGGGACTAACTTAAGGACACAACGGAGCTATAGGCTTAGTATTAAAACTTTAAAAGGAATATATTATTTAAGGAATCTAGGGACTAGCGAGATAAGTTATAAGAGAATATTTAGATTGCTAGAGGAATAAACCAACAAGGTATAAGCTATATAGAGGGCTATAACCTATTAAAGTACCAGGAAGACTATGGGAAGTTATATTATAGGACTTTATTATTAAGTTACTAAAGTCAAAAAATCCTATTACAGGACAAGATTACGACGCGATCTTAGTGATAGTAGACAAGCTAACAAAGTAGGGATACTTTATAGCGTGCATAGAAGAGATATTAATGGAAGATATTACTAGAATCTATATTAAGGAAGTGTTTACAAGATATAGAGCACTAGACAAGATTATATTAGATAGGGATCTAAGATTTATAGCAGTATTCTAGGAAGTATTCTTAGCCAAATAAGGAGTTTAAGTAGTAACATTAATAGTATATTATCTACAGACGGACGGATAGACAGAAAGATTAAACTAGACATTAGAGTAGTATCTAAGGCATTATGTCAATTATACATAAAATAATTGGGTATTATTATTACTAGTTATATAGTTTGCATATAATATAACACCATAAGAAGAAATAGGAACGTTACCATTTAAGGCGAATTACGGGTATAAGCCAAGAACATTATTATTTATAAGGGCGCGAAGAGGCTTTAAGGAAGATTCAAAGGAATAATATAAATTCTATCTAAATCTAAGGGTATATAGCTCTTGCAGAGAACAAGACGTTGCGTAAAGAAGAGAAAGGAATTATAGGAGAGCCCTATAATTAAATAGTCAGGGGTCTTAGTGGTCGATATATACGCATATACGCGCGCGGTCTTTAACAGACTTCGGTAATTCGATTAATCTGTCAGAACTTAGCAGAAGTTAATCAAGCTAGCAGAATTTGGCAGAATTTGGTCAAAGCGTCGGACTTTATCTGTCAAGTGTTTTACCGAGACATTCCTACTGTAACTGGGCTAGTCCTGTTACAGTACCCTCCCCTTTGGCCGAAGGTCCAAAAACAATTCAATTTGGTTGAGAATTCATTTTTATTATATCATATATTTTTTACGTTGGGTGGCGGTGTAGAGTTTTACCAGTTTTAATCGTTAAATGGACCAATTAGGATTTTCTATACCCGGCATAGAAAATCGCTATTGGCTCGGTCTAGGGCGGTGAGCCGAACTAATATCTTTATAGTAGGTCTTAGCAAGGCGAATCTAACCAATTAGATAACTTTAACCGCTAGTTAAAGTTCCTTAATATCTTGCGTGTCACGTGACCGTGTCACAAACGTTATAATGTTTTTTAAGTTCTTTTTAAGTTCGAGCTTTCTGCTGTTGTATTTCATATATTCGTGTTAGGTAGCAGTTATTTACCTTTATATCGTGTCCATCCAGCCAGAGTAGGCCGCGAAGGATGGTCTTTATAGAATTCTTTTACTAGGGAAGATGTATTGATTTTAATTTGCTTATAGAGTTCCTAGGTTCGTGTTTTATATTCTTCCCACTTAATAAAAAGTTCAAATCTTTTAGATTATGTTTTCTATTGCATATCATTAATTAAGTTAATAAAGTAAGAACCATTACCGTTGTTAACAATTACGGGAGGTAGCGGCGGCACTTCGCGGGTCATAGGTTTGTCTTTTAAGGGTTACAGCAAGCTTACATAGAATGTTAGATGTATTTTCATCTCAGTTAGTAGTTTAAGCTTATAAGCATACGGGCTCAATTTCTTCTTAATTTGGTATAGGCCCGTAAATTTCTAATTAAGTTTCTTCGAGGGCCGTTAAGTCTTTAGGTTTTGTATATTTAGGTAAACCATATTATCTTCCTTAAAGTCCCATGTGGGAGCTTGTCCTTTGTTCGCATACTATTCCTATACCGTTTAAGCGTACGTTAATTCACTTTGTAATAGTTCCATTAACTACTTCATTTAATTAGCGAAGTTATGCGCGTCGATTAACTAAATCCGTTTAATTATGGGTCCTATTATGTTAATTTTAGGTCGTGGTTCAAATCTAAGTCGGGGGTCTTATCCGTAGGTCGTATAGAACGGCGTTACGCCTGTTAATACGTTTATTATATTATTCGCAGTAAACTCAGCTAAAGGCAGCCACTTTTCCCAGTTATCTTGTAGGTAGGAGCAGTATATTTATAGGTATTGTTCCATAATCATATTCGCAATTTCGGTTTAACCATCTGTCTCCAGATAAAATATAGTTAAGAGTTATATTTAAATGCTTAATCGTTTACATAGAGCTTGCCAGAAGTCTGAAACGAACTGGCTTCCATAGTCGGATATTATTAAGTTAGGAAGTCCGTGTAGCTTAAAGACATGCTTAACAAAACATTTGGCTACTAATATCGCATTAATTAAGTCCATGGGGATCATATATTGCATTTTTATAAAATGGTTAACAACTACCATAACATTCGTAAACCCATTACTGTTAGGCAAGTCGACTACAAAGTTAATTAAAATGTCGCGCCATCTTTACATCGGAATTGGTAGCGGTTAAAGTACTCCTTACTTCTTCACATAAGAGGTCTTTCCACGTACGCACATCCTACATACTCGAACGTATTTTCGTACGTAGTCGTGCATTATAGGCTAGTAGTATGCTTGTTAAACAATCTTATAAGTCTTCACACGGCTAGGATGCCCTGCTATAGGGGAGTCGTATACAAATCCGAGTATCTTAAATTATAAAGGTTCGGAATTCGGAACTACCATCTTCTATTAATAGTATAATCGATCTTTTCGAATTTCGCATTTAGCGAGTGTAATATCCTTATACTATCGTTTTCCTATTTAAATCGCTTTTATTATATCTATTATCTATATATCATTCTTATATTCGTATTCTATTAGCTCATCAATTTCTATTTCCTATTTATTAACTTCTAATTCATTTCTGTTAAGTTCCGTATCTAGGAACATAGGATGTAGTTTTTTAAAACATTTAGGGGGTAATAAGATCCGTAATTAATTTATAATCCGTTCGTCTAAAGCATTCATAGGTAGGTCTTATAATTGTTATATTAATACATCAGGCTTCTAATTAAGTTTGCCCAGTCAGTACGTAATCTTAAAGTCAAATTATAAGAGGTATTCGGCCCAACGAATTTAGCGCTGCGTTAGCTACTTTATAGTTATAAAGTACTGTAGGTTTTTGTAGTCCGTTAACACGCGTATTAAAAACAACAATCCTTTAAGTTCTGGGCGCCATTGTTCAAAGCATCTAATAATTACAAGTAATTCCTTATCGTATATCTTATAGTTCGATTTAGCAGGGGCAAGCTTTTAGAAGAGAAAGGCTACTAGGCGCAGTTTACCGTTCTTATTATATTGCAATAACACTCCCCCTAGGGCATAATCAGATAAGTCTGTTTTAACAACACATTTAAGGTTAGGGTCAAAGTGGGCAAAAATCAGAGCAGTTATAAAACGTTATTTTAAGTTATTAAAAGCTTGTTCGCATCTAGTAGTCCATTTAAATTTTACATTCTTCCTTATTAGGTTTACCAATGGTTAGGCAATTTTCAAGAACTAATTAATAAATTGACAATAGAAATTTATAAATCCTAGAAATCTTTAAATATCTTATACGTTACTAGGGCTTTCCTAGTTCACAACCGCAGCGACCTTCTTAGGGTCCATTTTAATTCCATTACGGGATATAATTAGGCCTAGGTACATAACTTTAGACATATAGAACTTGCATTTCTTAATATTGCATTATAAACCCGCATCTCGCAGGCGTTTAAGGACCATTTAGACATGCTTTTGGTATTCAGAAAGCGAAGACGAGTAGATTAAGATATTATCAATATACGCGGTAACAAATACATTAAGGAATTCACGAAGCGTATTATTAATATATTGCTAAAACATACTAGGACCATTCTTTACACTAAATAGCATTACTAGGTATTTAAAGAGTCCCCATTGTGTATAGAAAGCTATGTACTTCTCATCTCCTTTACGGACACGGATTCGGTTAAAGGCAGCAACTATATTAAGCTTTATAAAGTACCATACCTTTAATAAGCGGTCGAGCGTTTCTTAAATTAGGGGAATAGGATATCGGTTTCAAATTGTAATTATATTTAGAGCTTAATAGTTAATACAAAATCTTAAGCCTCCTCCTAGCTTTTTAACAAATAGTACGGGTAAGGCGAATAGAGATTAACTAAGGCGAATAAATCCTTTTTCTAGATGCTTATTAAGGTACTATTGCATCACAAGCAGTTCTTTTTATAATATACCGTATAGCGGACTAAACTTTGGTGTTATACTAGGTTCAAGTTCTATCTTAAAATTGTATATATCCCAATACGGGGGTAGTTAGTCTGCGAATCTTCTTTTAAACTTATTAATTAGATCGTAGTACTCTTTAGGTATAAGAGGTCAAGGGTTAATATATTACTTCGATTCTAGTGCTTTCTTAATATCTTCTATAGTTATAGCGAAGATTTCGTGGTCTCGTTTTCATGCTAACAAAACAAAAGGTGCGGCTTGTATTATACAAATTTTAAGAGGTTTCGGTATAACGTCTTTGCATTTTTTATTACAATTAGCAGTTATAGCCTTATCGTTTTGGTTTAGGGTCTGTGGTAGGGGTAGTTTATATTATATTAAATTTAAATAATCTTATGCATGTTTGTAGGGCAGGTAGTGTTTTAAGTAATAACTTCGGCAGTAAGTCATACAGAACTTTAGTATTTCTTTAACCTAGCTAATCAAAGGGTTATATTGTTTTAGCTATCTATATCCAAGTATTATCTTATATTGCTTTAGGGGTGTTATAAATAGGGAAACGTATTTAAGGTGTTCGCCTATCCGCATTTTTACAAGAGCGTAGTGCGTTAATTCACTATGTATTAAGGGTTTGCCATCAAAGCCTTATAGGCCTTAGGGCTTATCAAGTTTCTTTAAATTTAGGCGTTGGGTTTTCGTGTAGTTCGTATTAATAAAGCCTATACTAGTAGCTCCGCTGTCTATAAGGATTTATACTTCCTACCATTTTCTAAGTATTCAAATTTCGCCAAGTATATTAAGGGAGTTGTGTTATATATTAGCGCTAGAAGAGCCTAGACACTTATACTCTTCTACTTTTTATCCTAAGGCGCGACTTGGCCCTAGGATGATTTGTTTTCCAAGTTAACCAAAGGTAAAGTACTTTGTAGTAATTGGGTATAATTCATAGAACAAGTACAAGTCAAGAAGCAAGTATGGCTTAAAGAATAAGTGCGATTTAAAGACCAGGAGGAACTACAGCAGACTTTTTCAAAAGGGTAAGTTCAGCAATTCCTTTAAATATGTCCTTTTCTACCACATCCGAAGCATTCTCCATTTGTGGCTCGAGTTCTTCATTCATTGGTTCCTAAGGGTGCGTAGGATTAAGTGGCGTCAAGGTCCATAGGGTCGTGCGTAGGTTTTAAAGAAGGGTCGCGTTTTGGGGTATATATCGGTTTCATAGAGTCTTAAACATAAGGTATAGTTGGCTTCAGGGAACGAGTCTGTTTGTTATATCAAAGGTCTTTATCAATTCGTTAACATATTATAGCAAATTTGGGTAGGTCCTTTAGCAGTTCCCTACCTACTAACTATGCTCTAATTTTATCCAAAATAGCTCGTCAAAGAGCAGCAACTTTAGCGGCTTTATTCCAATCTAGTTCACCAATAAGGCCTAAAAATTCCGAAAAGAAGCTAGTAAATTCTCGGTTTTGTTGTCATAGGTTTTCAAGTTTAGTAATAGCGGTATATTCACGGCTAGCGTCATTATACGTTTATTCTAACAGAGAGACAAAGGTTTTAAAATTAACAAAGGTGCCGTTATAGAAGAATAGGTCCATAGTTCATACAGCATCTTTATTTAAACAAGATATTCCATAGCTAATCTTGCTAGCTTCGGTAGGGTATCAGTTATAGTTCATTAAAAGTTTAAGACGGAGCTTAGTTATAAAGGGGCGCAGGTTATTTCAATTTCTATCAAACATTAGAGGGTTAGAAAGCTTTTCTAATTTCATAGTAGGTACTAGGTTTATTATAGGTATAGGTTAAGCTACCATTACTAGTTTAGGGTTCGCATTTAACAGGCTAGGTTCGCATACAGTTATCTCAATCTTGTTTATAGGTGTTGCTGTTAGGGTTTCCAACGCGAATACTTTAGCGTCGTAAAGTTCTTTATATATTGCTTTAATTAATTGCTAATGCTAGGCTTCTAGTATAGCTCATTACTAGGCTAAGGCATCCATAAAGGACTGTTGTATTATAGTCATTTGTTCCCTAACTAGGGCTATAATAGTTAACGTAGCGGATTTAAGTTCGTTTACCATTTTAAGGATAGTGGTATTAACGCAACGTAATATAAGGGCGCGAAGAGGCTTCAAGGAAGATTTAAAGGAATAATATAAATTTTATCTAAATCTAAGGGTATATAGTTCTTATAGAGAACAAGACATTGCGTAAAAAAGAGAAAGGAATTACGGGAAAGCCCTATAATTAAATAGTTAGGGGTCTTGGTGGTTAATGCGTGCGCACATACACGCGCGGTCTTTAACGGACTTCGGTAATTCGATTAATCTATCAGAACTTGGCAGAAGTTGATTAAGCTGGCAGAATTTGGCAGAATTTGGTCAAAGCGTCGGACTTCATCTATCGAGTGTTTTACCGAGACATTCCTACTATAACTGGGCTAGTCCCGTTACATTATTGCTATATTAAGTAAAGAAAACAAGTAGCACAGTTAAAGAAAGAATGGAGACTTTAATAGATCTTTATACAGACCTTACAGAAATAGCTAAACTAGTACAGCAAAGAATAAAAAGGTACTATAATACTAAAAGATCTAAGGGACCAGATCTTAAGGAGGGAGATAAAGTATAGCTACTACATAAAAACTTTAGGAGTTAACAACTAAGCAAGAAGTTAGACTATATTAGACTAGGACCTTTCAAAATTAAGCAGAAAATTTTATTAGTTATATATAAGTTAAACCTACTAGCCAAAATAAGAATCTACCCTATATAGCATATCGCAATGCTAGAGCCAGTATATAGGAGTATTAAACCACCAGTCTATAAAGCAGACACATATAAAGGACAGGAAGAAGATAAATAGCAAGTTTTAAAGATTATTAGTCATAAGGACGTGGATAATAAAATATAGTATAAAGTTCAGTAAATAGGCTACAGTAAGACTACCTAGGAACTACTTAAAAACCTAAAGAACGCTATAAGAAAGGTGCAGGAGTATTAGAAGAAAGCAGGTTAGGGAGTATAAAAAAAGGATCGCCAAAGAACGAGTCACCTAAGGGGTACTTAGAAAAAGCAACTACTATATTACTTAGAGTTATTTCCTTCCCTAGAGACACTACTTGCTTATTACCTAGCTCAGCAAGACCCTATTCTATAAGCTTCCACTCCTTAGAACAAACCTTCTTACAAACCTTCTTAAGACGGATTAACCAAGCGGAAGCAGCAAGATAGGAGTCCAGAGCACGTTGCTAAGCGTCAGCAGCCTCTCGCTCCGCATCATAGGAATGACGCAGCTCTACCAGAGCGACCGACAGCTCGTCGTCAAGCTTCGTAGCAGCAGATTAAACACAAGACCCTACAATAAGTTACTTAGGGAACTTAAAGACTACTAAGAGTTATAGGATACGCACACTTAGCGTTAGAAACAAAGCAAAAATTACAAGCCAATTAAATGTTTGCTTTAGTGCACTCTAAGCAGAAAGAGGGTTGCTAAGATAAAGGACTTGCTAACACAACGCAAACTAACCCCTCTTTCACACAATAAGAATACGGAAATGGTATTATCTTACCCAGTAATAGTATAGAGGAAACTATACGCGCACAATAAAGTATAGAAGAAGAAGAAGCTTTAGGTATAATAAGTAAAGATATTAACTAGATTAATTAAACAGATATTATACCTCTAGTAAATAACTTAGAGATATTAAGAATCTTTAAGGACGAAAATAAAGAGAAAGGAGATGGTATTACAGACAGCTTAAGTACGATATTATAACTACTTAGAGAAGAGTTGGAGGAAGCTAGTTGGTTAATATAGGCACAGTCTAGGATAGAATTAGTAGAACTATATAATAAGAAATAGTAACTAAGTTATATAATATAATCTATATAATCTATATAATCTATATAATCTATAGGATTTGTAATAGAGTAGACAGAGCACATATACCTTATATATTAGAGAGGATTTCTTAGGTATATAGTTGTGTATTTAAAGAACCTCAGTCCCTACTATAGACAGTTCTCTTCTTATAGTGAATCTTAGAATACAATTAGAGTTAATCTATTAGGCAACCACTCTACTAGTTATTATTATATTGTTAACTTGTTTAATATCTACACACCTAGCCCATTGACAGGACCCATTGTAGTTATTATTACTAGGTTCTATTATAGACCACATTTCCTAACCTGTTCCTATTCCTCGTCAAACGTCTTAAACCATCACGCGTTAATGTACTTAGCACGGTCAATAGCTAGCAATTAAGCTTATTCGTAACTGCTAAGTCGATCCGTAACAGTATCCCTTTATTAATTTTAAGCGACTAATTGAATGGCATGCTACTAGGGCAATTTATACATTAATATAAATAGTAATTAACTCCTGCATAGGAGGACTTGCTTATTAATTAGGTACTTAAATAAGACCTATAAAGATTTATTCCCTTATATATTTAATTATATAAAAAATAGTAATTAAAATCTTTAATTAAAATAGTAATATTAAGTCCCTTAGCAAAATATAGGTAATTAGCTATTGTAAATATTTTCTTATATTAAAATTTTATTTATGTAATTAATAGAAAGTATATAAATTAGTAGCGTATAACTAAAGCAAATTAAAAAATCCTATAACGTTTATAAAAAAGTATAAAGAAAGGTTAATATAAAAGTAAAAAATACCTAATATATAAATTAATTTAAGGTTATATTAAGTGTATATATAAAATTAATTACCATAGAAGATGTCTTTAAAAGCAAACTTTTATATAGTTACTAAATAACTATAAATAGGTATTTATTATAATATAATATCTACTCTTAAAAAAAAGGAAAGTACTTTTAATTAATATAATTCTATTAAGAATAAATTTCTTATTAAGTATATATAACCCAAAAAAATAGTTATATTAATTATATTATTATTATTTATTGCTTAACGTCTAATTTAAATCCCTATTAGGCCTACGCGGACTACTCTTTATATATATATAGAGAGAAAACTCTATTTAAGAAAAACCTATAATCCGTCTCCCCGCCTTTTAGAACTTGCCTATTTAGTGCCTATAAGTTATCTATAGTGCTTTACTACCTTACTTTTTAACCATTTTAGGAACTACTACTACCGTAACAAGCCTACGGACGCGCTAGTATTATAGACTTTGCTCTACCACTATAGAGTTATTAGGAGGCGCCTATTGCCCGCCCCTTTTCCTTCTATTACTAATTCCTTTGTAATCTAGAACTGGTTTAGTATATTTTAGCCAATAAGCCACTAGGTAGCTATCTTAATACCTTTTTATATTAAGAGCAGTGTATTATAGTTCTCTATACTAGTTACTAAAAGTATTACTTCTTAGCTAGTGCGTAAGGGGCATAATAGTATTATATATTTTAGTGTCTATCTTAGCCAGCTATATTTATACCTTAGGCTGCCTACTAGGATACCTACTTAGTAAAGCCAATCTTTTAGTCCTATTATTCCTATTCTTAAAAGTGTTACTATTATATTTTCTATCTTTATTAGGCCTTTTTGGAGCTCTTAGGTATTTACCCCTTATAGCGTTAACTATACTACGGCTTAGGTTCCTCTTGCCTAAGTTAGCCTCTATACCTTTAACTCTTATATATCTCTTTTATATTAGTCTAACCAGTATTATATTATGGTAGATAGTTTTTTAGTATTCTTTTATGCTTTAATTTAGCTCCTTCCTCTTCCTTACTATTATCTTTACTAGTCTCTTACGTATCTCCCTTCCTTCTATATATAGGCCTAGGCCCTAACGCCGCACTGTTTTCCTTTTACTTTCTCTACCTGTTTTTCTAATAAGTCTTCCCTACTTTAGGATTATTAGTTTATTCTTCTATAGGGTACCTTAGGATTTCTCTATAGTTTGTTTAGGCGTATCTTAATATACTTTATAATATTAAAGTTTCGTTCCTTTTACGCCCTTTATATTGTAGTGGCTTTAATATATAGTTATAGGGAGGAATATTAGCTTCCTTCTTAAGTAGTGCTATAGCCGTCTTTGTTATACTAAGTTTGGGTTAAACCTAAGAGTCCTATTAGTTGAAAATTGGTCCAGGTTACCTAATAAGGGACGTGCTACCTTACGTGCTACCCTATTAAATTCGCGACCGCAACCTTACAACCTTAAATCCTACCCCTTACTGCTTAAATACTACTTCCTACCTACTGCCTAAATGCCTTCTAATTGTATATTTTGTACTACCTATAGGCAGTATTACCCTTCTATGTTAGGAAAACAGGAGAGTGGTAGGGGCTAGCCTGGGGTCATTTTAGCTGGATCCGCTAATCTGCTTATATACACTTCTTTATGCTAGCCTGGGGCCACTTTAGCAACCTTATATCTTAAAATTATAATATTTCCTCTAACTATAATAGTTGTAATATTCCCCACGACTGCAATAGTTGCAATATTTCCCACAACTGCAATATTTATAATATTTCCCGCGACTGTAATGGTTGCAATATTTCCCACAACCGCAATAGTTGTAATATTTCCTATAACTGTAATAGTTGTAATATTTTCTATAACTGCAATAGTTGCAATATTTCTTATAACTGTAATAGTTGCAATATTTCTCATAACTGTAATAGTTGCAATATTTCCCATAACTGTAATAGTTATAATATTTCCTATAACTATATTATTCATAATATTTCCCGCGACTGTAATGGTTGTAATATTTTTCACAACTATAATAGTTGCAATATTTTACATAACTGTAATAGTTGCAATATTTCCCATAGCCATGATAGTCGCAATATTTCTTATATATAACAATTAGAAAGAAAGTAACTATATATCTAAGTTATTATCTTTAGGCAATCCTAGTCTTATTTTAATATTGCCATTTCCCTTTTACTGCACAGACTCTAAAAATATATTAAATCTGCTATTATCTAGTAGCTTTTCCCTCTTTCTAAGAGTATACTAAAGAAAATCTTCTTCTTTAACACCTAGTAAGTTTCATAGTCTATCTAGTGTTATTATATACAGTATATTAAGTATATATGGTTTATTATCTAAGTTATAGTACTAAACAACCCTAAAGTAAGAAGCCTTATAGTTTTAGGTAGGCAGGCTATCTATAGTTATTAGCGGCAAAGAGACTAAGGTTAAGCGTAAAGTGCCTTAGTTAAGTTATTAATGTAATACTTAGAAATGTGCTTTTGCTTACCCTTTAATCTAAAACTAAATCTTTATTCCTTATTAGTGTTACCTTATCTATATAAGCAAAAGAGGAAGAACTGGTAGGCCTTAAGTTATTACTGCTAGAGATAGGAAAGCCATCTATTGCTAAGAACTTAAACTTATACTAGGTTATATATGGCTTAAGCTTATCTAGATTATTGGTGTTATCTGCGTATGGATTATATACTATATATATATATATTTAACTAGGTTGCCATTTTTATATATCTGCTTTTAAATAAGACCAGCTATTACCTATAGTAGTTTGGCCTTTTTATTGGAAGCATGCGCGTCCTATATCTTCTAGATTTAATAGTACATCACTTTATAAACTAGTATCTTATAATATATATATAGATTAGAGTATTGCTTATACTGTTTAGTTCTCCTATTATATCTACCTTAACTATTTACTGCAGACCTCCCTCTTTATATTTAGTGAGTGCATATTAAATATAAGTAGTAATTAGTATAACAGTATAAGCTAAAAGCAGGTGAAAATACTTAGATATCTAAGGATGCAAAGCTAGGCCTTTTAAGTTTAGGTTAAAAAAGCATTAAGTAATACACTTAATAATTACAGGTGCTGCGAATTGTTGTTTCCCCTTCTGTTATTAGTAGGTAAACTCTAGAAGTGTATAGTAGGGCTTATAAGCTTTAGATATGCGTATACAAATATATTATCTTTAAGTAGTTAAAAGACCAGAGCTTAGGTATTTAGTGTATTAAGGAACAGATAATGTGTATATATAACTATATAAATATTACTTAGAATATGGGATTTAAAGTTGCCAATGCAGTTAAATAACTATAGTTTTACAATATATACTGTGTTAGCATTACTTTAAATATTACTAGTAGGAGGTATAGATTTTAGAGACTTACCTTATAAGCTTCTTTTAGTTTAGGCAGAGGCTAAATATTGTTAAATATACGCCCTTAATTGTTTAAACTAGCCTTTTGCCAAGTATTAATAATTAGTGCGTTTAAGCCTGACTTCTATCTTTTTAGCCATGGAGAGAGCCTATAGGAAGGATTAAAGTGGCCTATTATAACTATAGCCTATATAAGCAGCTTAGCATAGGCTATCATAGGTGCGTGTATGGGTGTAGAGTTAAACTTGGCCTACTGTTATACTACCTGCCAGAGTAGTTCTGGTTTATATCTCAATTATTTTATACCGTTAGTGCTTCCGTCCTTAGTAGTGCTTAGTTAATAATGGCGTTTATTAGGTAATATGTTATAATAACCCTATATACGTAGGTAAATAGTTAATTTATATACTAGGTGTATAGGCCTTACTATTTTCTAAACCAATAACTTGGAATAGGTGGTAGATTTAAGCTTATGCTAAGTTATATTAGTCCTACAGCGAGTATTTTAAGGGTAATAGGGATGTAGTAGAATCTTATCACTATTAGATTCGTCCTTAGGCATATACTAGTCTTACTAAGCTTGCTAAGACTATAGGCTCTATCTTATTAGCTATATAGTGCTACTATAAAGTGGATATAAGTTGCACCTGGCTGCTAGACGCTGTAATAACCTATATATTGGATGATTTGGCCATAGTAGAGGATAGTATTGATTTAATATATTAGTGTTAAAGATATATTTAATAGCCCATAAAAAGAGTACTAATATAATAATAATTTATTGCTTAACGTCCAATTTGGATCCCTATTGGGCCCACGCGGACTACTCCTTATATACATGTGGGGAGAAAACTCTATATAAGAAAACCTCGTGATCTATCTCCTTGCCTTTTAGGACTCGCCTATACAGCGCCTGCAAGGCGCCTGCGAGTTACCTATAGTGCTCTACTACCTTACTTTTTAACCTCCTTAGGAACCACTGCTGCCACAACAAGCCTACGGACGCGCTAGTATCGCGAACTTAACTCTACTACTATAGAGTCATTAGGGGGCGCCTTGTGCTTACCCCTTTGCCTTCTATTACTATTTCCTTTATAACCCAAAACTGGTCTAGTACGTTTTGGCTAATAAGCCACTAGGTAACCGCCTTAAGGCCTTTTTATATTAAGAGCAGTGTATTATAGTTCTTTGTGCTAGCTACTAAGAGTATTACTTCTTAGTTAGTGCGTAAGGGGTATAATAGTATTATATATTTTAGTGTCTGTCTTAGCTAGCTATATTTATATCTTAGGCTACCTACTAGGACACCTACCTAGTAGAGCTAATCTTTTAGTCCTATTATTCCTGTTCTTAGGAGTATTGCCATTATATTTTCTGCCTTTGTTAGGTCTTTTTAGAGCCCTTAGGTATTTACCCCCTATAGCGTTAACTATACTACAGCCTGGGTTCCTCTTACCTAAGACAGCCTCTATACCTTTAACTTCTATACACCTCTCCAGTATTAGTCCAACCAGTATTATATTACAGTAGATAGTTTCCCAGTACTCTTTTATACTTTACTTTAGCTCCTTTCTCTCTTTTACTATTATCTTTACTAGTCTCTTATACGTCTTCATTCATCCTCTATATAGGCCTAGGCCCTAATATAGCACTATTCTTCTTCTACTTTTTCTACCTGTTTTTCTAATATATCTTCCCTACTTTAGAGTTATTGGTTAGCTCTCCTATAGGGCACCCTAGGGTCCCTCTATAGTTTATTTAGGCGTAACTTAATATACTTTATAATACTAGAGTTGCGCTCCTTTTACACCCTTTATATTGCTGTAGCTTTAATATATAATTATAGGGGGTGGATATTAGCTTCCTTCTTAAGCAGTGCTGTAGCAGTTTGCTTATACCCGCCTATTATGCTCTAGAGGTAGGCTATTTAGACCTTTTAGAGTGGTTTAAGAAGTAATTTAGAAGGGCCTTTCTTGGTTTCTTTTATAGCCCAAATACTAAATCTATATGTTATGGTTGGCCGGACAACTGCTATATATAGTAGGCGTAACCTCTAGAAGCGTGGACTCTATATAGAATTAACAATTCTAGATATTACAATATACTGCGCTTGGCCCTTATAGGCCGCTTATAATATATATGCGCTCTACTAAAGCTTACTGTCTACCCATACTCCTAATACCCTTAGGCCTTAAACTAGTTAGCCCCTAAAGCCTTAGATATAGATTATATACTAAAGATCTATAAGTTAGTTGCGTTTTCTTATAAAATAGATTAGCTGGTATTTCTCTAGTAAGAATTAGACTCTATATTATCTTGCCCATTCTATATAGGTATTATAGGCTTTCTCTAGTATTCTACAGTTCTCTACGGCTATTAGCCCATATATAATTAGGTTTGTATTATTAATAAAGCCTATCCCCTAGGTTGTCCCTTCCTTAAAGGACTTAAGTAGGTTACTTATAAAGAAAAGAAAGAGTATAGGCGAGAGGGGTAATCCTTATGGTATTCCTGTTATAACTATAATAGGGGGGCTCTGGTATCTGCTAAAGACTAGTAATATTTCTTTCTGGCTTATAAACCCTTAAATAAATTATATAATCTATTCTGGGAAGCCCTTTGCCCTAAGGATATATAAGAGGCACTTATGGGGTACGTTTTTATAGGTACCACTAATATCTAGGCTAAACATTAATACTATAAAGTCCCTTCGCATTACCTATGCAGATTTAATAGTGGCGGCGAGTAATATAAGTGCTAATAGTGTTAAGTGGTTCTTTCTTACCCCTATTTAACTTTATAGTAGTAGGGCATGTTCCTTAGCTGTGTCTACTATGCAGACCACTATTACCCTTTCTAAGATCTTGCTAAGGGTATTTTCTAAGGCAATAGGGCGGTAGCTTCCTGGGATTAAATAGTCTGCTTTACCTTCTTTTTATAGGATAACCGTCGTTATAGACCTTCTAAGTCGCGGGTAGTAGCCTATAGTAAAGTATGCTCTAGCTATATCTGCAAGCTAAGGTGCTATAAGTAGTCTATAGGTCTTTAAGGCCTTATTTAGTATCCCATCTAGTCCTAGTGCTATATTATTTAAAAGGCAGCTAATAGTTCTAGCTATTTCCTCTATTATTATATCGCTATTAACCCACAGGCGAGTTACTAGTGTTTTACCTGTAATATTACTAAGGTCTACTAGAGCTGGTTAGGGGAAGAACCTTTCTATAAGGATCTTTACCTTCTTATCATTGTTGTTAGTAGCCTATAACTCCCCTACTCTTTATAGGGGTGGTAGGTATAGGTCTTCTACTAAACGCCCTACCTTTTTCTTTACCTATTTTGCTATAGCCTAAAGGCCCTTATTATAGGGGAGGCTTAGGTTAAAAGTGTGCTTATTTATAAACCATCTCTAGTTGTTCCTTACTTCTTTTTTTAGGGTATTCTTTAACTGGTTTTTTATGTCTTTATATTATCTTTTATCTTTAGGGTTGTGGCTACTTATATATTTCCTTCTTGCTTATTATTAGCTAGTAATAAAAACCGCGCATTATGCGGACTATATATATCGCGTATAGGGGCCCGGTTTTAAAACCGGGTAGTACTTTTTTTTAGCCTATTTTTAATTACTGCCTAGATTCTTTCTAGTCTTTAGTTAATTTCCTCTAGAGTAGCTAATAAGCCTTACTTATTTAGTATTAGGTGAATTTCTTCTAGGTCTTAAAGTTGTTATTTAACTATACTAAGGAAGCTGTCTATCTTAAGCTTCCTTATTGCGTATCTTTTACTATTTAGTTGCGCCTTAATATCTAGGTCTAGTTATATCTAGATAGGGATATAGTCTAAGGCAAGTGCCTATTCTTCTTTAGGGTTACACCTTTTAAGTCTCTAGTATAGGCCTTCGTCTATAAATATAAGGTCAATTATACTTCTGGCAGTGCCTTATTGCCATATAATTACTCCTAGGGAGGTAGCTAGTTTAAGGCCCTAGATATCTATAGCTCTTAGTAGGCACTCTACCTATTATTTAGCAGCAATATAGATACCCCCCTACCGCAGGTAGTAGAGGTTTATATCTCCTAATAGGATAGACTTTGTGCCTTTAGTTTCTAGTAAGCTTATTACTAATATAATATTCTCTGTTTATAGGACCCCTTTAACCCTAGGGTTATATACATTAATAACTTATACTAGACCCCTATATGTCTAGATTATTATAACTGTAATATTTAGGCTAACTGCCTGCTATAACTATATAGATAGGCTAATAGCCTTGCTAATTATAAAGCACATATATATAGCTGCTTTTAGTTTATATAGGAGCTAAATCCTTAAGGGCAGTATGTTGATTATATATAGGTATTATAATACGGTTCTTATATAGCAAGGATATAGTATTTCTCTAGGTCTAGACTGTCTAGTAGGGGCCTTACAAAACGGTGGTTTGTATTGCTGTAGTTATACTATATAATAGATAGGTGGCGGACCCCTAGTAAGGGTTCTTTATCTCTCCTTTATTCCTTACTTCTTCTATTTCTACTTTCTCTAGAATTTTTAGAACTTCTATCTCTTATATTTATACTCTAGTCGCTACTTATTTTATATAGAGCTTTCTATTCCCATATCTTATATTCCTATTAGCACTTCTATATCTAAATCTGTTATTATCTCCAGTTCTTCCCCTAATCTTACTAGTTAGCTATATACCCTTTATAGGTTAGCTGCAAATATTATATTTACCACGTTAAGTCTAATTCTTAATTGTCATAGTCTTAAGCTTACTATAGCTGTCTATAGGGGCCTTCCTATAAGGCGTCCTCTCCCTTATATCCCCTATAACCCTTATATCCCTATTTAGTCTGGTAATATTACACGGTATTACTTTTAGCCCATTAAGGCTTGGGATGGCTAGCCTAGCCCCCTAGTATTAAAGGTGGGAAACGCTAGAAAGGCACCTACGTCCCCCTAGCTTATTATCTATTATTTCTATTTATATAACCTAGCATACAGTTATTCCCGTAGCTGTTAATCCCTTGCCTTCCATCTCCTATATTTAATATAGTCTTCTCTCTCCTATACCTTATATATGCTTCAGTAGCAGTTTACACATTTTATTTAGTCTTAATTTAAGTAGTATCTTATATTATAGGGGCCTGCATAGTGGCCGCAGCACACCTATACTAAGTATATGGATTAGGTATATCCCTATTATACGCAGCAATAGCATTATTCTAGGCGTAGTCTATAGTTATAGAGCCTTGTGTTATATATAAGGCTATTTATAATTATTCCTTTTTAGATAAGGAGTTTTTGCATTCCTAGTGTAAGTGTGCTAACAATAAGGGAGCTATATATTTAACTAGTGTCTTCTTAGCAAGTCTCTAGCAACCCTTATGTTCTTTTATTATTTTTATTATTTACTTAGTTTATATTTTCCTATTAAAGCCATTAGATTTAGGCGATTTTAAGTCCTAGTATAAGGCGTTCCGTTTATCTTACTATCTCCTATATAATTACTGTATTATCTAACTGGTATCCCTTTTCTACCCTAAGGCTTATAGGAACTGCTAGGACTTTAACTAGGTAATCCTTACGGAGTACTTTTATGCTAATATATTCTCCTAGCCTATCCCCTGCCCTTATAGCTTATTCCTTTAACTATTAGTCCTTTAGAATAACTCTAATATCTCCACTCCTAAGGTGTTAGATTATAACAGTGTTATAGACCTTTTTATAGATTTTTATAAGGACTTCTATTTCTAACTATCCCTTAAGCCCCTCTGCTTTTTCTGTATTTAGTTATATTATAATTATATACCCAGTTATTATCTTAAGGGGGGTGGGTTCCCTATGCTATAAAAGCGTAGCTATAGCAGCCTAGGTGCGGTTCGCTAGTAAGGGGAGTTTTTATTTATTTTTATTTTTATTTAGCTGTTGGAGGATTTAATTAAGGGTTTACTAAAGGGGCGCCTAAGGTTTACTAAACTAGTGGAGACATTCCACTAGCTACGTTAGTTTATTATGGCTAATAGTTACTCCCCCACAATTCTAGATACTAGACACGTCTAATAGGCTTTATATTTTATTAGATGCCTTCTTAATAGAGGTATTTCCGCTTTATGGTATGGTATTCGCCCATCTTTATTATAGAGGGCTATTGCTAGGCATTGTTCTAGCGGTTACACGCAAGTGCAAACCACTGTTATTTAATATGTGCCTCCTCTATAATGTATGCATTTTAGGGGGATTCTCTAGGTGTTTTTTAGGGATCTTTTGGTTGGTTTTGGTCTTTTGGGCTAGGTGCAGCAAGAGCTCCTTCTTAAAGTCTATTATAATATACTGCTAAGGGCGTTTTAAGAGTACTAATATAGATTATTAATAAGAGAGAGGAGAAAAGTGGAAATTGTAAAGGGGCTCTTTAATTTTAAGCCTTGCTTACTTAAGTTAAGCTATTTAGCATATCTAATCAAGCTAGCATATATACGCAACCATATACATATTAACACTATATTAGAAATATTGGGTATATAAAATATAGTATAGTATATAGGATAGTTAGTATAATATAAATATAACATTAGACCCTTGTTTTTTTTTAAGGCTAGATAAAGGTCTCCTGTTTCTACTTTAACTTATTACTTACTAATTCTACTTTATATATAGAAACTATTAGCCTAAGTATACTACTGATTTCCTATATAGATGCCCTTAAACCCTTAGGCCTAGAATAGTTCCTCTCTAACTCCAGTTATATTCCTAGTAGCTTTAATAATAAATTGCTTATAATGGCTTGTGGTATAATAGTTTTGATATATATAAGTATGGTGGCCGGGTATAGTATACCTATTTAAATGCGTTAGAATATTTCCAATATTGCTAAAATTGCTTATATAATCTATCTTACCCTAGTCTTTATATCTTACTATAAAATAAAAACGATTAAGTTTTTTGATATATATTTTATCCATAGCAGCCCTCTAGGTCTATTTAGTAAGAACTTCTATCTCCTTTCCTCAGCTATTGCAATAGAAAATTCCATATTTTGTGGAATTAAAGCTAATATTTTCTAAGAGTATACTAGTAAATAGACTAAAGTCTAGATTGGTTAATATAATTTTATTATTTAGTGTACTACTAGCTATAAAGTATCTGCAACTATATAGCATTTCCCGGCTATCTCCTTTGCAGACTACTTTAGTTTACACTGTCCTAAATATAAGGCTATTCTAAGTAACCATCTCTAGGTCTTCTTTGCTTAGCTAGCGTATATTAGTTAATTTAAGACAATATATAACGGACTTAATTTGTGCTAAGGTTGTTACTCTATTTAACACTTAACGCTTTTAATTATTATTGCATTTTTAGGCAATTATGGATAGATACCTACTCTGCTAAGGTTCTGGTATACCTATAAAAATAGTAGGAAATAATTTAATTATATTGTAAAATACCTAATTAAGTCTTAACCAGTTCCTAACCTTATTTAGTTATAAACTAAGCATTTAAATGTTTATAAGTCCCTATTCCATAGTGGAATAAATGTTACTATATAATATTTTATTAATTTTTAGGCTTAGGTAGATAAACTTTACTAACCAGTTCTTTATTGCGTGGGCCTTATATACTAAAGAAAGCGATATAGGCTTGGATTACTATTCTATTTGCGCATAAATGCCTAGTATAGTGCTGTTAATTGTTATTGGGTTGTTTATAGTAGTTATATAATTAAGTGTAAGGGAAAAGGAGTTATATAGCGGCTAAACCTAAATATATATATCTACTAATTATTTGCAATATTTATATATATGCAATAATCGTAATATCTTTATTATATATACTTAGAGCTAGGTGTTATAAAATATATTATAATTGGTATACCGTAGAGGCAGTGCCTACTTAGCTAATGGTATTAATTAAGCTAATTAAGTACATAGAAGAAACTATTTATACCCTACTATATAGCCTTGCTAATAGAACCTGGTTCTAATATATATTAAGTAATCTTAAGTGGCGAAGCACTAGAAAGGTGCTTCTTTTTAGTATAATACTTTAGCGCTCTAGAGAAAGCGCTTAGTGTAAAGATATTACGTTTTTTAGCCTGCTGCTAAATATATACCTCTATATTAACCTTATTATATATGGCCCTAATATTTATAACTTTATCTTCTAGTTGTCTAATCCTATAGGCACGTCTAAATGCCTAAGCTTTAACTATAGGCTGTGGCTGTGGATTAAACATAAACACCTTACTTGTTTTAAGTAGAGTATATACTTTAGATATAAGACTGGTAGTTAATATAAGGAATCTTAAAGTGGGGTTATTTTTAAATTCTTTAATAATACTCTCTCTCTCTTCTATCTTAAGCTTACTGCTAACTAACTTATAGCTACCTAGTCTATATCTATTATAAAGATACTAATCTAGCGTTAGAATGTAAAAATATTGCTTTAAGAATAGATAAGATATACTAGATAAATAATAAAGGCGGCTACTAGGAATACTGTAAAGACGACTAACTTCTTAGGATAACCTTTATAGTTAGTCCCTAGCTAAGCAAGAACTGTTTTTAAGGCATCTATTTTTGGACTTAAAGCCACAATAGAAGGCAGTTCTCGCTTAAATATAGACTGCTTAGGGTTTTTGTAATAGTTAAGTATATAACCTTTATTTTTATTTCCTTCCAAATATAAGCTAGTAAAAGGCATATTAAAATCTTTGCCTTTATTTTTCTAGAGTTGCAGCTCTAGGAAGTCTGTAAAGATTTAAAGCTTATAAGCAAATGCCAAGCTGGACCAGTATAGTTTCGTAGGTTTTTAATTAGCATTTAAACCTTTTTGCTTCTACTCGGCCAGGTTTTTCTTATATACTACATTAATCTCTTTCTTTAGTTTGTCTATAGCCTTATTTAATTGCTTTAAGACCTCGCCTATATACTTAACACGAATATTCTAGTCCACTCTTTATGCGTTAATTTTAATTAATGGTTTATTATTAAACTATTATGTATTTATAGAGCGCCCAATTATAAATTGCGAAATAATATTATAAAAATTGTTAATAATGGCCCCTATTTCTTTCTTAGCCTCCTTTAATAGCTTAGCTTTTATTTAAACTATCTTATTTATTTTTGCCTATAGTGCACAGATATTAGGACCAAGTAGTAGTTTATAATTAGGCTTTTCTACCCATTCTTTATTCAGCCTTATTACTAAGGTTTGTAGAAATATAGTAAGATTACTAGGGCTAGTACCTGCTAGGGTGCCCAAATACCCCTAGAGATAGATATTATTTAGTAAAGCCTAAATCGCGAGCTGTCTGGTTATAGTCTACAACTAAGTTTGGCTATTCTTGGTGACATAAAACTTATTAAGAAATATATAGAGCTATACTACTGCGTTTAATTAATAGTGTGCCCTAGGCAGAATTTTGCCTAGTAAGTATAGGAATTATTGTTTCTAGCATCTAATAGTTATAGCGATAATAAAGCGGGATAAGTTGGTAGGAGGATTATATAATATATTATCTAAGTTATTTGGGTTAGGCTCTATATAGCTAAGAAGGAATTTAGAGTTACCTTTCTGACACTCCTAGGCCGTTTTTATATAGTCGCTATATATAATTTAAAATTGAATATTTGTGGTACCCTTATTCTTACCTATGTTCTCGCGTATTATAGTTAAGCAATTTTCGCTAAATACTAGCTTAATATTCTTTTTCCATACTAATAGAGCTTTAGGTAGTACTATTACGAGCATTAGGCTATTAAGTCTTTTAAATGCGGAGTATAGATTCTTATTAATATATATACACCAAATTGGCAGGCTACCATATAAGGGGCATTATATATTCTTAGCTTCCCTAGCAGAATAAGTAAGATATAATTTATCTTTTTTTACTTAGGAATCCTAAACAGCCTATTAATTAATAATAATTAATCTGTTTAATAGATGGGCAAGAATTATAATAACTGTCTTGCCTAAGCCTATTTAGTCCGTGCATATACCGCCGTTAATATTATATTTTTTGTTTACAGTCTAGTAATAGGCGGTAATTAGTTAACATTTTTTTGCTCTAAAGGATTTTGTAACTAGCTATAGCGGTAATAGAAGGCTATTTACGTTAAGGTTGGTGTTAGGATTAAGATAGAGGCATTTGCATGCCTCTAACTATAGAGTTTTATTAATACGTTTATATTCCTTCTTTATTGCCTGGTTAAAACTAGAATTTAAGCTAAAAAAAAAAGTTTTAAATTAAGAGAGTATCTATATTAGACATATTAGAGATATGTGCATATATATACGTCTAAAGAACATGGCCTTAGGATTATTCCCTTCCTTATTATCCGTATAGTTCTTAAAGTTGTTTTTAGCCTTATTACCTATATTAGAGAGGGGATCGTTATTATCTTTATTATTACTACTATTATTAGATAATACTTCTATAATATTTATTACATTTATTCCGTTTCTTTTAACCTATATAATCTTCTTAATTTTATAGAGTTCTGTAGTATCCGCCAACGCTAATCGCGGAGGTGGTTAACTATTAGCAGCATCCTTATTACCTTACTTAGAGGTTCCGCCTATTATAGTATCCTTTCTACTAATAGTAGTGGTCTTAGTAACACTAGGAGTAGGCTAGTTACTATTATTGGGAACACTGGTATAGATTAAAGGCGGGTTAGTTAGGGTGGCGTTATTACTAGAACTAGTAGATGTTCTAGTAATAACTAGTTTCCGGATATTAGTCTAAGGCATTATTAGCGTAGAAGCTATACTGTCTAGGTTTAGAAATGGGTCTAGTATAGTCTATTTATTTGATTAAGATATAGCTAGATTTAAATATTAGTAATATACTAAAAGAGCTGCAATACTTGTAATATAAAGTACTTATATAGAGGTTAGACTTCTAGATTTAGCATTTATAAGCTAGAGTTTATGGTATTGTTAATTGCGGTAGCCAACTCTTTTTTATTCCTAATAGGGCCAAAGCTATTCTATAAACACTTAGTATTAAAGTTAATGGGATAAAACACGCCACTAGATGCGGTAGCTTTTAATATAAGCTTATCCTAAGATAAACTGTCCAGTGTCTAATTAGTAGACCTATAAAACTTATCTTTTATAATAGCTTAGAGACAAAACTAAGTAACGGCAGTATTAGAACTGCGAGATATATATATGGTGCACGCTAATAGGGTTACGTTACTCTTAATATAGTATAGTAAAATCCCGGTATAAGGGTTAGCTTTAGGTATTTCTGGTTTTGCTTAATAATGCTTCTTATAACCTTTCTGGTTTTTATTTAGGCGTAGAGGAATTAAGTCTAAGTTATCTTCTAGGTCTATTAATAAAGTTAGCCTTTTTTAACTTAACGGTTCTAATTTTACTTTAACTTTATTTAACTTTATCCTTATAACAAGTGCTAAGTAGCTTCTCCCCGTAAACATTTAATTGGGACACTACTTAAAGGCGTTAATCTTAGTAAGTGTAATTGCTTTTACATTGCTACGGATCTTAGTCTAGCGGTATTATTTAGCCTTAAAATATCTATGTTTTTTAAGTATCTTTTAAAGGTGGGCCTTAGCCGTACGCAGCCCAGATATATTAATTGCTAAACCCTAACGGACTATTGCGTCTAATAGCTAGACAGCAGCTAAGGCGTACTAGATAGGATATAGGTATAAAGGTTTATTATTGGTAATAGGCTGTACTTTAGGACCTATAATGGCGGGTTAGTATAAATAGCAAAAGGATAGACTAGCTTAGCTTTAATGGCCTATATAGTTTAACTTACTAAGCTTACTTTCCTAAGAATCTATTATAAAGAGTCTCCTCTTAATAATATCCAGTATAAGAAGATGTTTATACTAGAATTAAAAAAGTTAAGATAGTAGACTTATAATAGAAGATATAAGGTAGAAAAGGTCTGTTAACTATATAGGTAAACAACTAATAACTAAGAAAGTGAATTAATTTGAGAATTAAACTAAAATAAAATAAATGGTTATTGCGCGCAATATTGGTAATATTAGGCTAGGTATAACAAATTAAATAAAAATAATAAAAATATTATATATATTTGCGTAGATCTAGTAATATACCCTAGATTAGGGATTCTAGGGAAGTAAAACCTATTAGTGCTAGGTGTAGCTAGGATATAAAAAGGTAATAAGTTAAGCCTACAATTATTGTAGATATAAGATACCTTAAGTATGCAATATAGTATATTAGTATTTGCAATATTGCAAAATATATTAATATAATAGTCTAGTAGTATGCCCTAGGTTAGGGATTAAGGGAACCAGAACTTAGGTAGTGCTGCTAAGAGGTAGGAACTAAGGTTGCAATATTACAACTATTGCATATATAGTATACCTTAGGTATATAATACAGCACACTAATATCTGCGATATTGCAAACCGTACTAATATATAGGTCTAGTGCTATACCCTAGAGCTAGGTGGTACTGCTAAGAGGTAGGAACCAAGGTTATAATATTGCAACTATTATACATATAGCATGCCTTAGATATGCGATATAGCACGCCAATATTTACAATATTGCAAATCGTACTAATGTATAGGTCTAGTGTTATGCCCTAGAGCTAGGTAGTGCTGCTAAGAGCAGAACCTAAGGTTGCAATATTGCGACTATTGCATATATAGTATGCCTTAGGTATATGATACAGCACGCTAATATTTATAATATTGTAAATCGTACTAACGTATAGGTCTAGTGCTATGCCCTAGAGCTAGGTAGTGCTGCTAAAAGCAGGAACTAAGGTTATAAAAAGGCGATATTGCGACTATTATATATATGGCATGCCCTAAGTATGCGAATTAGTATATAGATATTTGTAATATTACAAACTATATATCTATCTATTTATTACCTACTCTCTATATTAGAATAAATTTCCCCTTACCTTAACTATATACTAGCCCTTAACCTATTTTAAGGTAAATGTTGTAATAGTATATATGCTAGTAAGGAGTTATAGATATCTTACGCTAATTGGTTATTATAGATAAATAAAAGCTGGGGTATGCAGCTACCCTAGCTAAGCGTACTAAGCGCCCCTATATTAAAAAGGTGTTACTAAAGAACGGAGATAGAACTATAAAGCCAGCTCTAAAGCCATAAAAGAAGAAGGTGGTGGATAGTTGCTAAAAGGAGATTAGAGGGTTTCTAATTAAGTAAGAAAAGAATAGTAAGGCAGCTAAAGCTATAAAGACAGTTTAGCTACCTCTTAAGAAGCCTTTGCCAATCCATTCTGTTTTATTAGCCGCTAGAAATGCCGCTATATATAGTTTAAAGAGAACTAAGTTAAATAAAAATAGCGCTATAGAGATAGCTGTTATAGAAACTAGAAAATCATAAAAGGGTATTACGGAACCCGACCGTAGGGGCCTCCATAGGAGAACCCTATGCTCTTGCGTACACCTTACGTATAGCTTATGTCAGCTACGCGAGGGTATATCACCTCCTTACGCCCTCGACCCTTACGATCGATCGCGCAACGTCTTGTAGACTCCCCAAATACATACGCTTTGTAGCCGTTGCCCGCGTTCCATAACATTACGTTGCGCCTTTTTCTTTACCAATGCTTAGCCTACGACCAATTTTACGTCTCCATGATACTGCAGATGCTGCTAGAAGCAGCGTGTCCACGAGTTACCTTACTTTGTACTCCTAAAGAATTAACAATAGTAAGATAAAATTCCTTACTAGCCACTATATTAAACTTAAAGAATAACCTAATGCCTATATTAAAACCACAACACTAATTAGTCCCAGGAGGATTTAATTTATTAGCCCTAGCCTTAACCCCTAAAGGGAAGCCTAGTAACTTAAAAAATTACAACAACTATAAGGGGGACATTAACAATGTCTTATCCTTTATTAACTATATAACCACGGATAAATAAGCTGAAGGGCTACTACCTATTAAGATTAAGATATAAGATGCTGAGATATTTATAAAAATGGTAGTATAAGAACCTAATAAATACTACTACTTTCTATAGAACTACTATCTAAAGCTTATATAAGCTGAGATGCGTACTGCCTAAGATTATAATATTATCCAAGACCTATAAGCTTGTGAGGCGCTCGTAGACAATATACGCTAAGAGATTAAAGACAACCTCTGCGCGTCTAAACGCGATATCCAATGACTAAAGAAGGCTGAGATTATACTTATTGCTATAGTTACTAAAAGAGAGGGTATAATTAAATACCTATAATCTTAGCTTAATAAGTATATTTGTAACAATACTAAACACATCTTTACTATATATAACACCACCTAAGTCTTTACGCCCCTAGTAACCTTACCTACTTAACACTTAATAGAAGGTTAGCGCTAAGCAGCTTTACCTAATAGGAATCCATACCACAGTAGTGGTAATAATAAAAGCTATAATAGTTAAACCCAAACTACTACTATAGGGGCCAATACGCGCTACCCTAATCCCCTAATTTTTAAGGGTGACTGTAAGGAATACAGCCATTGGAAGATGTAAATCCGCAAGAAACTAACCTAGAGTGCCTACCTTTTCCCTATAGAAGATACTAAGATTGGCTATATTATTAAATGAATAAAGGGTATTCCATTTAATAGGCTTTTTGCTTAATAGGAGACTAGTAGTCCCTAAAAGTGGCAGTTCTACTAGGAAATCCTTAATAACCTTAACTAAATATACCGCGACTATAACCTAATGGCTACTAGTTAAGCTAAACTACGCGCCCTAAAGATAAATCCTGCTAAATTATTTAATAAGTTTTATATTAAATTCTAGGAATACACCAGAGTTCTTACCTAAAATAACGCTAAAGACTAGAAAGACCTTCTTAAAAAAGTTACTTATCGCCTCAGTTACGTAGCCGCCAGCTATAACTATAACAATGTTTATAATATAGTAGCAGCCCTATAGAAGATTAAATAACAGCTGAACTAAATTACTACTGCAAACCCCTACCTAAAAACCTCCCTATAGAAGCCCTCTAGACCTACTAAACTACTAACGCCTACTACCCTAAGTAACACTACTAGCCCTAATATTAACCTCTCTATATTAGCCTTCCTAAAGAAGCTACTAGATAGAGAACGCGAGCTACTCTAAAAGCTAAGGCGTTGCTATAGATGCCGTCAAGAAGGCTATTATAGCTATAGCCTAAACTGCCTAATAGCTAGGTTTAGCAGCTACTATTAAACACTTAACCCTACGCCCTAGATACTAAATACGTTACTATACGCCGCTACCGTATAAGACAAAAATACAGTAATAGTAGTAAAATTAGACGCGGAAGTGGAAAATATAAAGTCCTAGCCCTAAGTTATAGGTTAGGACACTCCAATAATGGAGGGATCTATATATTAGCTTACTTAATAGATAACTTAGTAAGAATGGAAGGACGGAAGCAAATAGTCTTACTTATAGAGGGAACTACCGCCAAGAAATAATATAAAACCCATTCTATAATTAACTGCGGAGCTATTAATAAATTTATAGATACCCAATTTATGTGTACTTATAACCTACCTACCTTACCCCTCGCCAAAGCCCGCGCCCTATAACTTACTAATAGTAGTTATACTGCATAAAAGATTACCTATATGGTATAACTCTACTTAAATATAAACGGACACCAGGAGGAGCTCTGGGCCTATATTATACTACTTATAAACTACTCTATTATTCTTAGAATGAACTGGCTTAAATAACACAACCCTGCTATTAACTGGTAAAAGAGAGAAGTAACCTTTAACTCTAAATACTGCAGAGAGACTTGCCTAGGGCATAGCCTAGCCACCTCTATCTACTCCCTAGGATATTAACTTAAGGAACCCCTTATTACCCCACCTATAACCAACTACTACTATATAAGCGCCGCGGCCTTCTACTGTATAGTATATAGAAAAGGCTAGACCGTTGCTGTAGCCTCCTAATTATAACTATATAAGCTTAATAAAGATTAGGACTACGTCCTCTATAGTAATAGGATAGACATAGTTAACCTCTTAGAAAATAATGCCCCTATAGAACTCTATAGACTTTTACCCTTAGACTTTAAAAAGTTTATAAAGCTTAAAAAAGGACTTACTAATAAGGAACTCCATAAGCTCCTCCCTAAGAGATACCATAACTTTATTAACGTATGCTTATAAAAGAGCATAGATATACTCCCCCCACATTAACCTAATAACTATGCCATTAATATTAAATAAGGAAAAACGCTGCCCTATAAAAGACCCTACCTAATATTGTGGGAGGGAAGGTCTCTCTCCAGACAAGAAGTCAGTGTACTATTGGTCTGTCGGTCGGTTGTAGTTAGTTAGTAGAAATCAGTAGGAAAGCAGTCAGTAAGAAGAAGAGAAAAGAGTGTATTGTGTCCCCCAAACTGTCCGTCGAGCCTATCCGAGTTGTTAAAGACTCTGAGGCCGCGGGCCAATCTATATACCCACAGGAGGCCTATACTCTCCCGAAACCATACCCAAATTAGATGCTAAATGTAGTGGGCTAACTTACCCTACCACATACCTCCCCCGCCTAAGTCGTTGTCCCCTAACGACCTCCAAAACTCCAAAACTCCCTATCTTCAAAATAAAGGTGTAGTAGGTAACCGCATGCGCTCCTTACCCTTGCCACAAACCCAAGATAGTAAGCAAGGAGACTCTGTTCTAGTTAAACAAGACCGCTCTTATCCGCCTAGTTGGATAGTACAAGCAATATTAGATAGGCGGCTTTTAGATAACCTTGCTCTTTTACGTCTTTCTATTTACTTAGTTCTATCTTATAACTCTTTAGGCAACTTTATATAACTCTATCCTTTTGCAATAATAGGGGGTACTCTACTTAGATCTACCGCAATAGTTAAAGGGTTAATTCCATTGTTAACATAGTAGAAGTACAAGTAGCTGTTAAAGCGCTCTATCTCAGCTGCATGTATAATCTAAAACACATCTTTATAGTTTTTAATAGCTTTAAAACGGTAGGAATATATCTATTTTGTAACTTAATTCTAATTACCAGTCAGAAGAAGATTATAATCTTAGATTACCGCTAGAGAGTCCTATTATTGTCTACCTAGAAAGGCGTTAGACAAGGCGCTAGTAGCTATAAGTTTAACTACCGCAGGGAAGCGATATAGGATTATACTGTAAAGGTTAGCATGTCTAGATAGTATACGGGGCGGTGCTTTTAAGTCTTGGTAAGTATCTGCCAGCTCTACCTAGGTTCCTCCTTTTATAACCTTAAGGTTATTATAATTGTCCTAAACACTAATAAACTATAGTAGTATTATTTGCTAGGTCCTAGTTAAAGGTCCTTTCGCCCTATAAGGAAGGTGTAGCATAGTTATATACACATCTCCTTTTTTACACGGCTGAGCCACCTAGTTAGTCGCGTATTTTTCTATATCTTTAGTGGTCCAGTCCTAATCTAAGATCTTATATATAAATCTATTGCCTTTAGTTAATCCTTACGCTTTAGGATCTGCCCACTATAACTTTAAGTAATAATGCATACTAGGTAGGATAACTGTATAATTATCCTTAGTCTTATTATCTAGAGAAATGCTTCCTTAAACTATATCGGCACCACACCCGCTCTTTATAAGAGAAGGAATGTTTATATTAATATAATGGAAAGCTATAGAGTCTCCCTTAACTGTAAACTTCATATAATAGGGATAGGAGATAAGTTGCTACTAGCTATTAGGCCTAAGAGCGCAATAGAGATAGTAGTACTTAGGATCTTGTTTTATTAGCTGCTGGTAAAGACTATAGACCATTATTCTTAACTATCTATAATTTGGCTGTCTATTAATTAGACACTGGTAATAACGGTATATACGCATTTCTTTATTAATTATTGCTAAAATGCTAGAATCCTACTACTATCCAAACATGTTTAAAACCACGGATCCATCTCGCTGCTATACACCTTGGTTATTTAGTAATAGCATCCAATTAAGTAAAGCCCCTCTATTGTAGGAAAACCTTAGTGCTAAATTATAAATAAACTTGTATAGTCCTAAGGAGTCAGACAGAACTAGAGGTCTATAAGCTTTTCTAAACCAGGAGTATGTAGTAGGATCTATCTTTATAGTGCCGAGATAATTGTAAGCGTGGTATATTAAACGGAGTCTGTAGCATAGTGCGGCATAGTTTAGACCCTTTATCGCCAAACCTATACGTCCTCCTATAGCTTGTATATGCACCTAGTAGACCTTGTATATCTCTAGGTTAGAACCAGCCGCCCTATACTAACTACGCAAGAGCTTTATAACCTCAGTTGGTTTAATTTTAGTGGTTTAGTTTAGGGACGCTTTAAGATAAGCTAGCATATTATCTTTACAGTTACACCCTTGTTTTAAACGGAGTATTGCTATAACATCTACGGTCTTCTTAATATACTCCTTATTATCTCTAGGCTTAATAACGTTTTTATTAAATATTAATTCTACTCCTAGCCCTCCTACTTCTAGGTAAGCAACTATTAGCCCTCTCCTTAGATTTCTTTTTAAAGAGGATACTAGTAGCTATAGGGGCGAGCTAATAGGCGTTCTAGCTACAAGAATACTTTCATTTATAGAAGATAAAGGTAAGTTAACTAATATAGGTAATCCTTGTTAAGACGGGCTTAGTATAATACTAATACCTCCTCCTTGAACAGGTGTTGACGGCTAAAAAGCTAATAGATTTATTACGTTGGAAGCATATTATAAATATATTTGCAGTATAAGAGCTAAGCTCTCTCCTGCTTGTTTAATTCCAATATTAGTGACTTTTAGTCCCACTGTAGTTAATCTCCCACTTCCTGGCAGTAGGTCCTTATTTGGAACAAGGAAGCTAGTTAAGTGTCTCCCTAAACTATACTTATTTACTACCTAGTCTAATATTACCCTTTCTAACTTTATAGGCGCGAGCGCGAAATTGGCTGGCTATAGTTAAGTGGTAGTCTTAATGCCGTGTTCTAGATAATTGAGCCTCTTAACTAGCGCTTTATTAACTCTTGCTATGACTTTAGAAAGTGGATAGACTGTAAGCTTTTAGATAGCGGAGAGGAAGTTATAGGAGACTGCGTATTTAAGCGATCTGTTAAGGACATCTTATCCCTAGGCCTTTTAGATGGTTTCTCTAGCTTTATTATACTAGTTTCTCTAATCTTTAGCCATCTTACTAACGTTAGAGATATCCCTAAAGATTAATATAAACGTGTCCTTTCCTAGAGATGCCTACAGCCCACTATCGTTGTTAATGAAATTAACTACTACACTAGCAGTATCTGCGTAGTTTTCCCAAGAGAGCAACATTTCGTTACAGATTTAGACGAGCACTATGCGACGCTAATTAACTGCGAAGCCTCTAACTTCTATAAGGACGTTACTAATCTGGCGCTTAGCTCCTTTATATAGTACCAACGGTCTGCTTAATAAAGACATAATAAATATACTATTATTAATTCTATTTGGTTTATGCTTTGGCTAATTATAACTATCTTTAAGATTTAAGGGCAAGAAGGCGGATTTCTAAATAGGGTTTTTAATTATAATGGTCTACTAAATCTAGGTGGCGGTATAAAGTTCTGCCAGTTCTAACTGCTAAATAGACTAATTATAATTTTCTATACCTGGTATAGAAAATCGCTATTAGCTTAGTAAAGGTAGTAAGCGGAGCTAATATCTTTGCAGTAAACAAATCTAGGTATTTATACGCAAACATTCTTCTGCCCTTACCTTACTGTTAATATATATTAGATTCCTATAGCTAAAAGGCAAATAAGCAATAGAAAGAGCTTTAGGAAATATAGCAAATAAATAAATAGGCTACGCGGTTATTATTAACGTCCCCTCCCCCACTTTAGAACTTAACTGTCCCCTAGTTAAACGTTTTATACTTAGTTCTGTTAAATAATCTTTCTAGAATATATACTTCTTAAACTACGCGGCGTTGCGATATAGGTGGATTTTTATATTACATCTTCCTCAGACTCCGGCTCTACTGTTATTTCTTATAGTATAGTCCTACCTAACTAGTTAAGCCGGTCTTTTTGGTGGACTTTAAATACCTATTACTAGTAGAACTTCTTTAATCTATTCCCTAGAGTTTAGTTGCGGAATAGCATACCGTTAAGATCCTTAATTAAGTACCATCCTTTATGCGGGTAACTCTTATGTATATGGAACGGGCCTAGCCATTTTAGATCTAACTTATAACTGCTAGAATAATCTTACTTAAGCTGCGTATTATAGAGCATAACTATATCTTTAACCTTAAATCCGTCCTGGCGAATATAATAGGTGTCATTAAAGTACTCCTTGTTTGTTACCCTTAGTTATCTTATATACGCGATAGCCTCTTTTATATCTATGTCTCTTTGGTTAAACTACTTTATATAGAGTGCTAGTAGCTCTATAGTGGTCTAAACTATTTTCTAAGGTAGTATTTGCTAAGTAGGTATGCAGAGTTTAATAGGAAGGACATGCTTATATCCGTATATAACTCTTGCTAGCGTTATTCCCGTAGGCCGCTTAATAGTTATTCTATCTACCTATAAAACAGTATGGAGATTATCTAGCTATAAGCCATCCATCTTTACCAAAGCATCTACTATAGGCTTATGCCCTCGCTCTATTAAGCCTTGTCCCTGTGGGTGATATGCGGAAACTATAACCCTTTTGATGTTATAGAGCTCCGCGAGCGCAGCGGTTATATTAGCATTTTCTCTGCCACCATCTATAGAAAGCTGTCTGAATACTCCCCATCTACAGATAACGTCTTTATAGAGGAACTTCGCTACGCTTTTTGCATCCTTTTTCTAAAGGGCTTAGGCTTCCACCTATCTAGATACGTATTCTTAAGTAGTAGCTAGGTATTAGAATCTAAGACAGGTTATTGGCATAAACGTAATATTTACTATCACTTGTTACTATAAAGTAGACTCTTATATAGGGTGCATTACTTCTTCTTCCTGTCCTAACTACCGCCCTTAGTATTGCAGGCATGATTTAACATACTATAATATCTAATCCTATAGCCTTGGCCACTAATATCAATTTAAGACTCTCTAATACGTCCCTTCTTGTCTATAATATCCACTCCAATTATAAAGGCTCTTAATAATCTCTTGCTAAGTATTCTTATTATTAATTACCCTCCATATTGGCACATTTTTTGACTATTAGCGGAAGAGCTGTTAATTACGCACTAGGAACTTTAGCGCTTGCCGTTTGAATCTTTTAAATTCCTTAGTATTTATTTCTTTTAGACATTGTAAGGTTACTAGCTATTTTACAATCTTTTAAGATTTCTTTAAATATAAGTTCTCCAGTGGCAGATCTACCTCCATTTTAACTAGGCTAGCCATATATTCCAAAGTACTTAGCTCACAGTCAATAAATTCTTTAATATCCTTAGTTAGTTTATTAGGCCGTTTGCCATCTAGTGGCTGTTGTAACAGCCTATTAGCTAGGCTATTCTTCTTCCCTGGTATATGTCTAACATTAAAGTCCTATAACTGGATCCATGCTAGCCATTAGGTTATTAAGGCTCCTAGTAAATTAGTGGCAGCACGATTTAGTTGCGCAACTAAGGTATTTACATCTATCTCGACCGTAAAGCGGACGCTGTATAGGTATACTTAACACTTCTTTAATGCATGCAGTAATGCCTAATACTTAAGCTTTCCTAAATTATATTTCTGCTCTGCTTAAGACCAGATGCCGCTTTTATATTAATATGGATGGCGACGACCTTGCATATCCAGTTACATAAAACCGCACCCCCATCCATTCTTACATCTATTAACGGTAAGAATAATTAGCCTAGCCCCCTTACTATAATCCAGTTAAACCAACGCGGGTATAATAGTAATTGTATACTTTAGAGTCTTTATAGCGGCTATCTACTCTATGCCCTATACAAACAGAATGTTTACTTATAGCAATTGGAAGATTGGCTCTACCTTTATTGCAAAGTCTTCTACCTATATTTAGTAATACACAACAACTCCTAGGAATGCTTGGGCAAATATAATGTCTTTACAGTCTCTCTAGTAAATGATCTTTACAACTTTTAACTCTTCTAGATATCGTCCCTTTCCATTACAGCAGTAGCCAACCACTATAATCTTATCTTTGTAGAAATAAGACTTTACGCCTAAGATCATACACCCAGCTTATTCTAAATCCGTAAGCACTCCGTCTAGCTACACAATGTATTCTAGAATATATCTGTGCACGCCTAGAAGGCTCTCTTCTCCATTATATATTGTTTGTAATTCTTTTACTATAATATTATCTAGAAATGGCAAGGTATAGTATGGGATATATTGCTCCAGGATCTTAGTAATTGTCCTTATAAACTAGGCTACCGAATTCATGCCTTTTATAGGTACCGTTATTTGTTATAGAAGTTCCAGAGGTGTTACAAAGGCCATTAGGTTCCTACTTTCTATATCTAGCTTTAATTGGTTATAGCTAGAGAAGAAGTCTACTAGAGATATAACCTTACACTCCGCAAACTCCTTAAAGAACTTATTAGTATATAGCGGCAGATTTGTATCCCTAATAGTTACTTAGTTAATATTTATTGCCGCGTTAATTAATTAGTACTTCTTATACTCCTTTTTACTTATAAGAAACCATGGATTCCTATATAGGCTTTTATAATATTTTAGAGTCCCTTAAGCTAGTTGTTCTTATAACATATTAATCACCTCTTTTTGTAGGGCCCTTAGTATAGGAAAGTTTAGTACTTGCTATGCTTTATACAGCATAGTCTTAATTTTTAATGGTGGAGTTACATCCCTACTAATATAACCCATTTTAAAGAACTCCTATGCCAGAGCCTCTTCTTGGTTAAACAATATAGCCTTAAAGATATCTTATTCTCTTGGCTAAATATCTCCTATAATTATACACTCTAATTATTCTAGCTTCAGTTATGCGCCATAGGCCAGCTTAGTGTATTGCGGCTTAAGGAAATAATTATATAGACTAAGAGGTAATCCTTAAATAGACGCCTTTTACCAACGCAGGGCTACTTCTCGCCACTCTATTATGCCTCCTATAACTGTTCTATCTAGTACTAATAAGGTAACTGGACGGACTTTATCCGCTTTTTATTTATACACAGTTGCTACACTTATAGCGTTCTATTAGGCCTTGCTTCTATAACTTTCCATTTATATTATAAATAGATCTATTATCTTTAATATTTAATATATGTAGGATCTAGCCTTTACTTTAAACACTGGCTTCTGCTTTCCTCCTATGTACTTTTTTAGGACTTCCTTTGACGTTTTACTATCAAGCTCTCTCTATCTAGTGTTGTATTCTTCTTTCCGTTAATGGCTATGTCCGGCGGATATCTAAAATGGTAAACGTCCTTATTAAAATTGCACCCCATTTCCCTCCTCTTCGTCCTTAGCGCCCTCCTTGTCTTAATATACCGGGTTATAAGTAACCCTAGATATAATCCCAGCGGTCGTACCAGTTATATATTTTCCAAACTGCTACCTATACTAATTCCTTTATCTGGTCTAAAGAGTATTACATCCTTATAGGATGTTAAGAACCTTGTTTTAACCCCGCTATCTTCTAATTAAATAATGCAAGATACCTGGCCTATTATGGTTTAATTTATTGCTAGTCTAGCCCTTACTAACCACAGCTTACTAAGTATTACTTTATATAATATCTCTCCTACAGTAATAAATATTGTGGATATTAAGACGCTACCTATTACTATAGGGGCCGCATGCACCAACCTAATGAACTCTAACTAAGTCCTATTGGCAGACGTTAGACGTACGCCTTATAACTACGGGGGCAGACTTAATATTAGCAGTCTGTGTTATAGAGCCACACTTTCCTTAATAAGGTTAAGTTCCGCTCCAGAGTTAATTAAGCATTTAACCTTTCTGTCTCCTATCTACACTTCTACTTTTAGATATTATCTTTAAAACTAGGTAAACCCAGCTTCCTATTTAATCTGGTCTACCTTAGAAGTTATTAGGCCAGTTTAATTAGTATAAAACGTCAGGCGCGCTAACAATACAGATACTTTAACTTCTTCTTGCTTTTATTAGTAGGGCTCTGCAAGGGGTGGCAGGAGAGGTTTAAAGAATAACTTTACAACTTCGGGTATATATATAAGGCAGTTACTAATAGTAACTTTAATAGTTTTTAACAAGATCTTATCTGCCATTATAGTTAGGCTTAGGACATTTCCTTTTAGTATATCTATTATCCTAACTGGCTTTAGTCGCGGTGCTTTAGCAGTCATTATTACGTCCGTCTCTTGTTCCGTTTATCTTCTTAGCTATTTAGCATAGTTCATTTTATTAATCTTATTATTATTTAACGGCGGTTAAGGAGCCTGCTGTTATAATTATAGTGCGATTTAGATATGTCCTCCTAGTCATATATTTTAAACTATTGCCGGTTATGGACCGGATGGTCTTGGGGGCGGCTTTATTACTCTAATATCCCCTTGCGGTTTCCTAAGATTGTATAACCGTATTATAGGCTGCAACTGAGTTGCTGCTCCTACTGAGTTAACGTATACTAACTCCACTTAGTATACATCTTCCCAGGACTCGCTAAGCTCTTCTTTACTTTTAGCGCCATTACTTTTTACAAACTCTACTAAGGCTGCCGCTAGCTAGACGCCTATTATTATTACTGTTGCTATTGTATTAGGATTAATATTTGTATTCTACCTTAGCTAGTCCTTAAGAAACCAAATCCTATTATTGCTCAGTAAATACGGAATTGGATTTCCTAGGCGCTCACGTGTTCCAGTACAGATTTGGTTATACTTATTTATATATAGGAACCCATGGTTAACTAGTTCTTAGAGCATTAGGTATTAGTTAATAAAACGATAAGGACCCCCGTATCTATAATATATCTTAGCTTATGCCTAGTACGCGCTAAGATTTCCTAATCCTCTTTGCCTTCCTAGGTTAGGCTTATATTACTTTTATAGCGCCCCCCTATATAGTGGCAGTAGCCCATTGTTATTTATTATAGGTTATAGACCCGTTTGTTCTTAATACACTAATGCTTAATTTAGGAGCTGCGTATACCATATTAGATCTTGGCGAATTTTGTTAAGGAATAGCATTAAAGATATAACACCTGCTAATTTAACTATCCTAAGATTAAGCCTCTGGAGTTAACTAGTAAGTTTCTCTAGCTTAGGGTCTGTCTTTTATATTGTTTAATAGGTACTTGCTAACTTATTTAGCTAAGAGACTATAGGTGGCTAAAGAACAGCCTCTCTCTAGTTTAATATAACCGGTTGCTAATTACAGAATTGTCTAACCAGCTAACGAAGACCTTGTTCCTTAGGGTTTATTATTAATAGGCGGTCTGCGCCCTTATATAAATTAAGCCTATCTTCTATAGCTTTCCTTAGTAGGTGGAAGTTAAAAGACTCTTGTCTATTTAGGTCGGCTTCTGTCTTAGTTATAGCATATCTTTGATATTTAAATGGGAGTCCTTTTACAAACTAGTATCCTTGTTTACAGTTTTCCAAATTGCCAGCCTTAGTAGCCTTTTAGGAAATTAGTGTGAATTATCTATAGTATTCGCGTACACTACTAGGTGGGTTGTTTCTGCACTATAGTATATAAGCTTCTAAGAATTCTACCGTCTTAACTTGTTAAAAGTAGTTACTTCCTTAGTAGTCTGTTTAAAGCTTTTTTACAAGTTCCGTCTATCTGCTAATAATAAACTTAGGTAGGCTTTAGATCTAGGTCCCTATTTAATAGTTATAATATTCTAGAAGTCTATAATGTTTCTTATTATCTATAACACGGTATCGGATGCATAGTCGCTTATACTGTTTAATAAATTGCAATATGTTTTGTCCCGTAAAGTAAGGGGTCCCTGGAGTCCCTGGAGCTAGTATAGGCTGGGCTATAATATATACCTTATTTTGTTCCATTAGTAGTTTATTGTAAGGCAATGGACTTACAGTTTCTCCTAGAATAGGTAAGTTAACCTCCTAGTTCTTGTCCTCTCTCTGCTGAAGGTTATTAGTTCTAGATGTTGTAGAAGTTAGGTCTGGTACCGCATCCTCTAGGTTAGGAAAACTTTGTAGGTTAATAGGCTGCCTACTTCCTTCTCTACTGTCATTATAGAATGGACCTAGCATCCCTAGTATTCCCTTTATTGGTCCTGTTGCCATTACTCTTATAAATTTAAGGGAGGCTTGTATAAATATAAGAAGAATTATATAGACTGTTGTAAATACAGTAAATAAAAAATTAAAGACTTCTTTCTACTGGTCCTAATACATTATAACCCTCTCTTTTATCCTCCGTCCTGCTGTACCCTATACTTGTATTCCTACTCCTAGTCGTCTATTCTGTCTACTATAGGTCTCAGATAGTAATCTCTAAAAGTATTATTAACTTATTTTAATTTTCGTGCTTAATTTCCGCACCTATTAGTGGCTTAACGGCTTTTGGTAGCAGTAACTTAATAGTTTTTAGTCCTTTTGTGGCTGCAGCACGTTCCTATGTGTCTTCTATGTGTAAAGTGCTAGACTTTTAATCTGAAGAGCTTGCTGTCGTCCCCACATAGAATGCCATAAAGTATGTAGGAGGGAAGGTCTCTCTCTAGATAAGAAGTCAGTGTACTGTCGGTCTGTTAGTCGGTCGTAGTTAGTTAGTAGAAATTAGTAGGAAAGCAGTTAGTAAGAAGAAGAGAAAAGAGTGTATTGTGTCCTCTAAACTGTCTGTCAAGCCTGTCCAAGTTATTGAAGACTCTAAGGCCGCGGGCCAATCTATATACCTATAGGAGGCCTATGCTCTCCCGAAACCATACCCAAATTAAATACTGAATGTAGTGGGCCAACTTACCCCACTATAATATTAAAAGACAAACTCCTAGTTATTAAAAAGTATATTAACGAGCACCTTAACAAAGGGTTTATTTATCCTAGTATATCCCTAGCAGCCGCCTCTATCCTCCTTACTAAAAAGCCAAAAGAAGGTATTTAATTCTATATTAACTATAGAGGACTTAATGCTATTATAATTAAGAACTAATACCTTATACCGCTTATACGCGAGACCCTTAAACGGCTTAGCTAAGCTAAAATCTATACTAAGCTTAATATTATTACTGCCTTTAACCACCTCTAAATATGGGAAGGTAATAAATGGAAAACCGTATTTATATTGCGCTTTGGCTAATTTAAATACACTATTATACCTTTTGGCGTATATAACGGCCTAGGCAGCTTTTAAAGCTATATTAATAATGCCTTATAGGACTACCTTAACGACTTCTGCTCCGCGTACCTGGATGATATACTTATTTATAGCGATGACCCTTTTAAGCATACTAAGCACGTTTAAAAGGTCCTATAGCGCCTTAGAGATATAGGACTTTATATTAACTTAAAGAAGTGTAAATTCTTAGTTATAGAAGTAAAATACCTTAGACTAATTGTTACTACTAAGGGTGTCTATGTAGACCCCAAAAAAGTATATATAGTTACTAGATGGCAAACCCCTACCTGTATTAAGGATATATAAGCCTTCCTCGGTTTTGCTAACTTCTATTAGAAATTTATATATAACTTCTTAGGTGTTGTAGCACTACTTATAGCAATAATGTGAACAAAGGGCCTTTCTGCGAAAGGAAGAAAAACATATTTATATTTTATCTGGACGCCTAAATATAAGAAGGCGTTCTAAGACCTAAAAGATGCGTTTACTAAAGCACCTATTCTAGCTTACTTTATACTAGGATGACAACTCTATCTTAAGACTAACTCCTTAGACCATATTAACACGGACGTCCTTTTCTAGATAGGTAATAACGGTCTCCTCTACCTAGTTGTATTCTACTTGTCTAAGCTTATACCATAAGAATATAACTATAAGATCTATGATAAGGAACTTCTTGCAATTATATAAGCGTTTAAAGAGTTTTAACTAAAACTCTCTTTAGTAGAACCCGACCAGCTAACTAAAGTCCTTATGGATTATTGTAACCTTAAGTACTTTATAATTATAAAGTAACTAAATTAATGCTAAGCATGCTAGAATAAATTCCTCTCTAGTTTTAACTTTAAAATTGTATATAGACTAGGAGTATAAGGTACTAAGCCTAATAGCCTAATATGCCATTCGCAAGACCTTTTTTAGTTAAAAGATAACCCTTATAATTAATTCTAATAACAAACAATCCTAAAAGCATGAAACTTAGCCCTAGGCATACTACCTAAAACAGAACTAACTACCCCTTAGCTTTATACTATAGAACTAAAGTTACCCCCTAAAATTAATAAGCTTATTACCGCAGTATATAATACCTCTGTTAACCTATTACTGTATTAACTAATTACTATAAAGATCGCCGGCACCTATATACTGCCTACTAACCTTAAAAGCTTAGGCTAGATTAATATAGCAGCTTTAGAAGTAAAAGAGACCAGGCTTTATTATAGAGGCTGTCTATTTATCCTTAACTTAAAAGACCTATAACGGCAACTAATCTAAATGGCCTATAACCTCTAATTAAGCGGCTACCTAGACAAAGGAGGAACCTATAAGCTCCTTAGCTAATACTACTTCTGGCCTAAAATAATAGACTTAGTTAAACGCTTTATAAGCGCCTACTATAGCTGTAAATATGCTAAAGCATTTTATATAAAGTACTAAGGACTGCTATACCCTCTATTAGTACCTATATGTTAATAGGCAGATATCGCTATAGATTTCATTGTTAACCTACTACCTTGTAAATAACATGGCTGAACCTATAAGAATATCCTTATGATAATATACCGACTTATAAAAGAACGCCACTATATCCCAACTAAAGGCGTAGCTATAAGCGACGTTGCTAACGCCTTTCTTTGCGAAGTCTATTGACTATATGGGTTACCTAACTCTATTACGTCTAACTAAGGCATGTAATTTAACTCTAATGTATAAAGGCGGATCTGCTAACGCCTTAGTATCTCCGTTAAGATGTCTATATCCTTTTACTATAAAACTGCGGAATAACTAGAAAACGCTAATGCTAGTATAAAGGCGTACTTATAATAGGTAGTTGCCTATAGTTAGGATAACTAGGTAGACCACCTTCCGCTAGGTAAATTTGTAGTAAATAACTATATCTTAGCTACTATAGGATTTACCCTATTTTTTGCGAATAAAGGATATTACCTATAATCTAGTATAGAGCTACTAGAGCCTATTAATAAGAAACTGCTATATAGAAAACGCCTTTAGATACTACTTGCTAATTAATATACAGACTATATAAAAGACCTACTCGACTACTGCAAAGGAGAGATGGCCTGGGCCTAAGTAAAATAAGCTTACTTCGCCAACTATTATAGAACACCACTACCTAAGATACGTGTTGGCGACTGGGTATGGTTAGATGCATATAATATCTCTATATAGAGACCTATAAAGTCACTTAAGTATAAGAACCTTAGCCCCTATTAAATTAAATAAGTTATTAATAGAGGAGCTATATATAAACTAGAGCTCCTATCTACCTTAGCTACCCGTGGGATATAGCCCGTATTTTACCTATAGCTACTATATCTTTACTAGCCTAACCCCCTACTAGGACAAATATAGCCTAAACCCCTACTAGTACTAATCTAAGATAAGAACAAAGACGAGAACTATAAGGAGTGGACCGTTAAACAAATTATTAACTCTAAATACTTTGGTAAAGGTAGAGAACGGCGGCTTTACTATAAAGCTACCTATATAGGATTTAACATAGATTAGCCAGAATGGCAACTATAGGAAGATTTTGAAAACGTAAAAGATCTAATTAGCGATTTCTACTATATAAACCCACAGAAACCAGGCCTAAGCAGAGATTTTATACCTAATCCCCTATAGGAGCCGTCACAGCTAAATCATTGTATATTACCATTACGTGACTACTCTAATAAGATATTAAGGAACTTTAACCGCCGGTTAAAGTTGTCTAATTAGTTAGATTCTAGACGCTAAGGAGAAGCTAGCCAATTAGGATTTTCTATCCCCAGGATGGAAAATTGCTATTAGCTCGCTTGCTACTAGCGCCTTAGTAATACCCTCGCACCTTACCAAGTCCCTAACAGCCTCCTTCCCCTCTATAGCCTAGACCTTTATATAGTAGTAACCTATAAGCTTTAAGTCAGAAGCACCTACACGAGCCCATTACACCTATAACGATATTTCTTCTTCTAGATACCCTAAGCATTTCCCCCTATATATATATAGTAACCACAGCGTCGCTGGAGCTCCGCCTTAATAGGAGGGGGGGTAGTGTCACGGAACCCGACCGTAGGGGCCTCTATAGGGGAACCCCGTACTCTCGCGTACACCTCGCGTATAGCTTATGTCAGCTACGCGAGGGTATATCACCTCCTTACGCCCTCGACCCTTACGATCGATCGCGCAACGTCTTGTAGACTCCCCAAATACATACGCTTTATAGCCGTTGCCCACGTTCCGTGACAAAGGGTGACCTCTTTAATGTTATAAGTTAGATAATTAGTTGCATAAAGGAAAAGTGAGATGCTTTGTAGACTGCGTTAGCTGCTAATTATTAAAATATTAAGAGTCTAAAGACTAATATTAAGGAACTTTAAAAAGCTAAGAAGGCTTAAAATATATCTATTATTAATCTAATTTGGGACGCCTAAGTAATAAAGTAGGACTATAACTCTAAGGTTATAAAACTATATTCGCATTAACTAAAGCGCATAATAATATAAATTAGAGAAAGGTAATATTTTAAGAGCTTTTAGCAAAATATAAGGCACTAGATGCAATAGTTTTATCTTATTTAAGATTAGTCGATCATTGGCGTAATAAGTTTACTATAATATTTAAAAAGTTAGTTAAATCTGTGTAAGAATTAGAGGCTATAAAGAGTATATAAAAGTCAGTAGAGGATTCTTAGACGCTTAAGCGCGACCAACTAAAGGCGGAGCTAGATTGTATAAAGACAGCCTAATTAGCCCTAGAAATCCGTCTTATAAAGAAGCGTAACAAGTTAAAGATAGAAATTAAATAGATTAAAAAATCGCCACTAGACCTAGTTACGCTAAAGTATAAGTAAGACTAGCTTAACACTAAGTTTAAGGACTTAAAAGAGTCTAAGATAGCTAAACTGGACGCTGTAAACTAAGGACTTAATAGTATCTAGAAAAACCTTATCTGTAAATAGCTCTTTAAAGTTATAAGCGACGTTAGTAACTACGCCGGTTTAATAGCCAACAATTATTATAGAGAGGTTGGCCGAGTAATTAAGAAGCCACAGAGTAAGCTATAGAACAGCTGTCCAATAAAAATCTAATAGGGGGTTAGTAAGGAGCTTTTAAGGTAATTATAATGGTAAATACCTAAAATTGAGATGGGATAGGGCTTTTACTCTATATATTTACTATCCTAGTCATTTAGAGGATCTTAGGTAGGTGGTGTATAATATAGAAATTTGATTAAGATTGCGTAAGTGGTATAATAAGCTATTAGAAATGAAATAAACTTACTATTATATGGGTTTAGGGGTGTATATAGGGTTGTAGAAACCATAACTCTGGCAATAAACGAGATTTTAAATATTGCACATATGGCATATAACGCACATTGATATTTACAATATTGCTAATATTATTAGAGGCCTTTTAAACGGCGTTAAAGACTATATTATCCCATATAAACCTATAAATTTAAAGGCCTATACCCGCCAATAAAATCAATAAAATTAAGCGCCGTTAATATTTTATTAATAAGTTATTAATAAAAACTCCATAAATAGGATCTTTAAAGTTTAATACCACGCCAAGCATTATAGCCTTTCTATAGTGACAGAGCAACCCCTAAATTCTCTTAGTGCTTAACACTAAGTTTTATTATATTACCGCTAAGTCTTATAAGCCTTATTGCATTATTACTAGGTCTTATTATATTATTACCAAGCTACCTAGCCAGATTGAGCAATTAGATATTGTAAGTTTAACTCTTAGGCGTAGTAGGTTTAATTCTTATCTATAGCGCGTTAAGAACAATAAAAAGAAAGTTATTTATTATGAAATTATATATGAGCAAAGGCTTTAAATTATAAATATTATATTTTTAATTAAATCTTAAGGCCTAATTTTATAAGTTATGCTTCTTATTATGTATATATATATATTAGAGATAACTGTTTTTAATCTTATTGGGCTAGCTCTAAATAGTAGCAATTATATTACTTACTATATCACTATACCGCGAGGACTTTTAGTTATAATTCTTATAATTAAGTATTCTTATATATAATACTATGCCAAGGATTACAATGTAGATTGCCTAGATATAGCTTTACTACAATATAACGGCCCTACGCCAATTCATTAATCTACGGCTTTAAAATCTATAATACTAAAAATAAGCTCCAAACTACTGATTTTACACCAGCAGAACAAAACTTAGTAAGAGATTTAAGCAGTAAAGTTACTGCTAAGAGTTACTATCTAGATCCTAGCCGGTAGAAGTAAGAGGCCTTAGTAGGCCTTAATATTAAAGTTGTTAATAATAACTTTATCCCTCTTAATCTTAATCTGGCTAGCTATAAGATGGCAGGTATTCTTGCTATATTTATATCTAAGAGATTAAATAAAGAGTGGGATGTAAGAATATTGCGCTTATTATAAATATAATATACTAGGCGTATTATAAATGCGAATATAGGGAATAAGGTGAATATAATTAACTTCTATAGATTACATTTGCGAGTAGGCCTAAGTTTAGTAAGAACAGTCTTTAAGGCATCTATATTTGGGCTTATCTGTATAAAAGAGTCTAGCTTACTATAAAGAATTAAATTGTTAAGGTTCTTGCAACGGCTATTGGTATAATTTTATTTATTATTATCTTAATAAGTACACGGATATAATAGGCATATTAAAACCTTAACCTTTGTCCTTTTAATTATACTATTTTAGAAAACTGGCATAGATATAAAGGTTTTCTATAATGCCATACTAAGCCAATATTATTCTATAGTTCCGTATTATGGTTTTAATACTCTATATATCCAGCTAACTAATTTCTTACTATATAGTGGCTTAAACTTCACTTTAAGGTTATAAGTGGCCTTATTTATCTACTTTGCAGTAGAGGGATTATATGTGGTATAGGAGTTCTAGTTAGTTCGCGTCGCTTTAATCTAAATAAGCAGTTCCTTAATAAACCACTTTGTCTTTATCAAACATCTAATAATAAACTAGGGGATAACATTATAAAAGCCATCTATAACCTCTTACATTTTCTTTCTAGCACCTTTAGTTAGCTTTACTTTTGTCCTAAATATCTTATTAACACTTCCCTATAATACAAAGACATTAGGACTAAGTGGTAGATTATAACTAGGCTTACTCTCCTATTTGTTACCCTGCCTTATTAATGGGGTTTCTAAAAAGGTGCCAAGATTACCAGAAATAACGCCTCTTAGAGTACTGGAATATTACTAGATAAGGGCATTGTCTAATTAGCTAATTTTCGCGGACCTACTAATTAACTACTTGCTTTAAGTTAAGCGCTTCTTAATATAATAGAATTGGACAAAATATATATGGTGCTATATAACAGTACATTTTGGACTTTATAGTCTATATTATTTTATACCTAGTAGACTTAAGAGATTTTTTTAACACTTTAATATTATGGTAATAATAAAATCTAGATAAGCTAATAAGCGGGGTATAATATTTAACGTTGGGGGTATCTGCATTAAGAATAATATTGCTTTTATAGTACTTAAGAATATTAGAGAGGAACTTGCAGTTTATTTTATTATAGTTATTATAGATTAGCCAAAACTAAATATCCCTTCTACTATTTATATCTACGGATTTTCGTATATCCTTAATACGTTAATAACTAAGCCCTACTTTTATATCGTTTACCCAGGCTAATAAACGTCTAGGTAGCGCTATAATAAGCGTTAGGCCATTAACTCTTTAAATTTAGAATATAGAATCTTATTAATATAGGCATACTACCTTTATAATCTATCCCATAAGGAGCATTACGCGCTTTTAGCTTTCCCTCTGGAATAAATAAGATATAATCTATACTTTTTATTTAGAAATCCTAAATGGCCTATTTATTAATATTAATTAATTAGTTTAGTAGATGGGCAAGAATTGCGGTTACTGTCTTGCCTAAGCCTATCTAGTTAGCGTATACACTGCTATTAACGTTGTCTTTTTTAAATATAATCTGACAATAGGCGGTAATTAGTTAATATTTTTTCTCCTTAAAGGATTTTATAACCAGCTATAGTGGCAATAGAAGGCTACCTAGATTGAAGTTAGCATTAGGATTAAAATGGAAGCATTAGCATACCTCCGGTTATAGATTTTCATTAATATACTTATATTCTTTCCTTATTGCTTAGTTAAAGCCAGGATTTAAACTAAATAAATATTAGTTTTAAATTCAGAGAGCGTCTATATTAGACATATTGGAGATATATATACGTATATATATTAAAAAAACGTGGTATTGGGATTACTAATATCCCTTTTGTTCTTATAGTCTATAAAGTTATTTTTAGCGCTATTACCTTTACTAGGGAGGGGGGCGCTATTATCTTCGTTATTACTGCTATTAGTAGACTCCACGTCTATAGCATTATCTAGAGTTGTTATATTATTTTCTAATCGTACCATCTTCTTAATCCTATACGGCTTGGGAATATCTACTAATGCTAGTAGTAGAGATAGCTAACTTCTAGAAGTATCTACATTGTCCTTTTTAGATTATAGTATTATTTTCACTAATAGTAGTAATCTTAGCAATACCAGCCGTGGACTAGTTACTATTTTTGGGAACATAGGTAGGGATTAACAGTAGGTTAGTTAGGGTGGCATTATTACTAGAACTAGCAGATGTTCTAGTAGCAACTAGTTTCTAAATACCGGTTTAAGGCGTTATTAGTATAGAAGTTATACTATCTAGGGTTAGAAATAGGCTAGCTATAACCTATATATTTAATAAGGATATAACTAGATTTAAATATTAGTAATATACTATAAAAGCTAAAATACCTATAATATAAAGCACTTATATAGAAGTCAGACTTCCGGCTTTAGCATTTATAAACTAGAGTTTATAGTGTCGCTAATTACAATAGCTAGCTTTTTTCTATATTAGGCAGGACTATAGCTATTATAAGGGCGCTTAGTGTTAAAGCCTATAGGCCAAATCTTACTACTGGGTGCAATAGCTATTAATATAAGCTCGTCCTAGTATGGGCTAATTAGTGTCTAGTAGGCGGACTTATAAGGCTTCTGCTTTATAATAGATTAAAAATAAAACTAAGTAACGATATAAGTAGTATTAGAATATATTGTTGTAGGCGAGTCCCAAAAAGGCGGGGAGATGGATCACGGGGTTTTCTCAAATAGAGTTTTCTCCCCACATGTATATAAGGAGTAGTCCGCGTGGGCCCAACAGGGATCCGAATCGGACGTTAAGCAATGAATAATAATAATATATTGTTGTAGAGCAAGCCTATAGAGTTACTTTACTCTTAATAAAGTACGGTAAGATTTTACTTAGGGCGTTAGCTGGAGGTGCTTTTAATTTATTATAGCAATGCTTCTCTATAAGCTTTGGTGTTCTAGACTAGCAAAAAGGCACTAGGTTAGAATTATTCCTATTACCTATAAATAGTGTTGCCCTCTTTTAGCTTGCTAATTCTAGTCTTACTCCTACCATTTTAATTTTCGCTCTATAATAGTGCTAAGCAGCTCCTCTTTATAAACATCTAAATAGAATACTGCTTAAAGGCGGCAATTATTAAACGCCAACGCTTCTACATTGCTGCATATTCTATACTTAATATATTCTCTAACGCGAACACAATTATAAGTGCTAAGTATATTCCCAACTTGGCCCTAGCTTCTATATAGTATTACCACCTTAAGTTCTAATCTCTTAGGGTTTATCTTGTAGAATAATTAGATAGCAGTCTTGGCGTCCTAGATAATATTTATATAGAAGGGCAGAAGCCTAATAGTGGGTTAAAATACAGATTCTAGAATAATTAATTAGCGTAATTAGCAAATAGGCGGACTAGTATAGTACTAATAGACTAAGATATATAACTTGCTAAACTTAAATATAAGAAAGGATATAATACAAAGACTACTACTAGTAAAACATTTTGCAAGTTGCTTGTAATATAGTAAGAAATATAATATAGAAAAGAGAAGGTTAAGGAGGGTTAAATATTATAGAAGTAAATAACTAGAAGCCAGAATCGCAATAGTAAGGTAAATTAATTTTATAAATAAGTATAAAAATAAAAGTAAAAGTGCACTAACCCTAGATATTGGCAATATTGCAAAAACGTATAATTGCCTAAGGGTAGGGGTGTCTTATAACTGGGATCCTAGAAAAATATGATTATTATATAAAAAATATAAATTAAAAGCTTAGGTAGAGGATTTGGATATTATAGACAATATATATATTCCACTCCTTAGATATACAACGCGATGCTTAAATAACTGCAATATTACGGAATCTTATAGTTGCGTGGAGCTAAGTATGTGCCCTAGATCTAGGATTAAAGGGAAGTAAAACCCATTAGTACTAAGTATAGCTAGGATACAAGAAGGTAATAAGTTAAGCCTATAATTATTATAGATATAAGATGCCTTAAGTATGCGATATAGTATAGCAGTATTTGTAATATTACAAAATATATTAATATAATGGTCTGGTAGTATACCCTAGGTTAGGGATTAAAGAAATTAAAACTTAGGTAGTACTGCTAAAAGGCAAGAACCAGGGTTATAATATTACAACTATTATATATATAGTATGCCCTAGGTATGCAATATAGCACGCCAATATTTATAATATTGTAAATCGTACTAATGTATAGGTCTAGTGCTATGCCCTAGAGCTAGGTAGTGTTGCTAAAAGGCGGGAACTAAGGTTGTAATATTATAACTATTGCATATATAGCATGCTTTAGGTGTTTAATATAGCACGCTAATATTTGTAATATTATAAATCGTACTAATATATAGGTCTAGTACTATGCTCTAGAGCTAGGTAGTGCTGCTAAAAAGCGGGAACTAAGGTTGTAATATTGCGATTATTACACATATAGTATGCCTTAGGTATGCAATACAGCACGCTAATATTTATAATATTGCAAATTATACTAATATATAGGTCTGGTGCTATGCCCTAGAGCTAGGAGTGCTACTAAGAGGCAGGAACTAAGGTTGTTGTCACGGGACACCTCCGTGACACCTTATACACGTCCACCTGTTCCCACCTGTTTCCACCTGTTTCCACCGACGCAGCAAGAAGAGACCGACCGCGAGACGACAATCTGACGGCAATCTGCCGCATTCTGCTATATTCTGCCAAGTCCACCGAATCCTGCCAAGTTCTGCTAGGATCGCTACTTAAATCCTATTCTGCTCCGTGCATATGTCGACCAAGCAACCAAACTAACGATATATACCCTTTCCTCCCGTTTCCTTACCTTCTCTCCTTACGTAAAGTCTTAACTTTATCACACAGTTTATATATATAGCTTAATAATATCTACTTCGCTATATATTATCACCACTTATACTTACTCCGTGATACTACATTGCGTTAAAACCTATATTCCGCCCCGCCCTATTTAAAATGCAAAACAATCTTAAAGCCCCTATAACGGCCGCCGACATTATATCCGCACTCTAGGAACAATTGGCAGATATATAAAAGTCCTTTATAGACGCCCTTATATAAAACCAAGCTACTATAGCTTAACAGCAAGCCAAACAAGAAGCACGGCACTAGAAAACAATTAAGGCCCTTTAAGAAGAAATCCGCACCCTTAAGACGCCCACGCTAAGCCCTTAAGACCGGTCACCATTACTAGAAGCCAATACGCGGAACGCGAGCCCTAAACCAGTAATAGTTATCCTACTAGTAAAACTAACTACTGCGCTATAATAATCTAAACGATTACCAGACCCTCTAATATTCACTAGTAAATAATAAGAACTCCAATTATTCCTAAGCTAGCTTAAAAATAAGCTAACTAGTAACGTTAACCGCTACCTAACTAAAGCTAACCAACTCTATTATACCCTAAGTTAACTAGGAGGAGATATAGCTAACCTTATTAAACCTCTTTAACCGAACTTAGTACTAAGCCTAATTATACTTCCTAAAGCTATATATAGTAACCTAAACTACCAAGCTACTACCTAGAGAAAAATAAACTATATAACTTAAGGAATAAAAAGCTTTCTAGTATACTTCTCTAAATTTAACCGTTACATAAAAGAAATAGGCTAGGATGACTCCGCACTAATTAATAGCCTTATTAAATCCCTAAGTCCTAAACTAAAAACCTCCTTAATAGGTATAGACCTACTAGGAGCCCTTAACGCCTGCGTAAATGTTATTAATAAACGGTATAACAATATACTACACCTAATACTGAAGTCCACTCCTTAATACAATATAACAGCCCTATAAATATCTACTAAGTTATTATCTCAGCCTAAGCACCTTAATGCTATAGATATTAACATAGGGACCCTAGAATACGCTCCACTAGGGTTCCCTAAATAAGAACAACGCATTAAGCTAGGCCTTTGCTTTAAATACGGAAGTAAGGAATATATCTTAAGATACTACTTTATCCCTATGCCCTAATATAACTTATAAATGGCCAACACTAACAACCGTTTACTATATTAATCCTCTAGTTACTGTCCCCGATTTTTACCTAGCTCTAGCCCCATATTTAGTAAGCACCACTTATAAGGACGAAGTTACAACCAATATTCTATAGGAACCCCTTCCCACTTACTACCAAAAGGCACGTCCTAGAGTTAAGTCGCTCTCTAGGATAGCTATATTATAGGATCTTATTAAACGCATTAGATATTACAAACCCTAACTCTTAGGATTGTAGTATAACTATTAACTGCTGTCTTTAGTAGAAAAGTTAATAGGTTAACACTTAAGTCCTAATTAACATAGGAGCTAGCGGCATAGGATTTATTAATAAGATCTTCGCGTAAGACAATAGGTTTACCCTAATACCCCTTAACCGATATATTAACGTATTTGGATTTAATAGTAAACGCACTATCTTAGGCCGAATTACTTATATAGCGGCCCTAAAACTCTAATACCTAAACCATAAAGAATTAATTAAGCTCTTTATAACTACCCTAGGTTACCTAGTAATCCTTAGACAACCCTAGATAAAGCTATATAAAATAACTATTAATTAGAATAACCTTAAGCTTCTATTTACCGCCTCCTATTATAAGCAGAAGTGCCTTATAACTTGCTACTTAAACCCTAAACCAAAATCTAAAAAATCTACTAGGATCCACTAGTCTAAAATTTCCACTAACGTCCACCCTACATCTAAAAAGTCCACCCAATTCTACTAACCCGAGAATTCCACCAAATTCCACTAATATAAGAATTCCACCAACGTCTACTAAGAACCCGGAAATTATACTAAACCATACAAACTAACTCTAACTGTTATACCCCAAACCAAGCAGAAGCTTAAGCTTAATATATAAAGGTACTAGAAGAACTGGTATTCCACTATAAAAAGGATATTTAAAGAACCTAAACCCAAATCTAATACTAACTCCATACCTAATACCAAACCCAAAACCACGTAAGAAACTAAGGATAATCCAAGCCCACTTAACACCTTAGATATCTATATAATTGGAGCTACCCTATTAGCACGACTCGCTAAATATATAATCTTTGCTGTTATAATGGCCAATATTAAGAAGGCCTTAGCACTAAAGAAGCATACTAACCCGGCCACAAAAGTACCAGTAGAATACTATAATTATTTAGATATATTCTTATAAAAGGAAGCCAATAAGCTACTAGAACGCCGTCTATATAATTACAAGATTGTAGTTAAAGAAGGAAAACATCCCAGATTTAGACCCTTATACAAAATGTCCTAAAATAAACTCTAGGTACTATGGAAGTACTTAGACAAACATCTAGATAAAGGATTTATTAGAGCAAGTTCTTTACCTATAGCTGTACTAGTAATCTTTATTAAGAAACCTAGCGGTGGTCTACGCTTCTATATAGACTACCAAGCTCTTAACGCTGTTACTATTAAAAACCAATACCTAATCCCGTTAATTTAAGAGACACTAAACCAATTAAGTAAGGCTCACTTCTATATAAAGCTTAATATTATCTACGCATTTAACCGCCTCCGTATCGCAAAAGGAGATAAATGGCTTACTGCATTTCGTACTTAATACGGATTATTTAAATACTTAGTAATGCCATTCAGCCTCATAAACGCCCTAAGTTTATTCCAACACTTTATAAATAACACCCTACGCCTATACCTGGACGTCTTTTGTACTGCTTATATCGACAATATCTTAATATACAGCAATAATCTAGCTAAACACTAAAAACATATTAAACTGGTCCTATAAGCCTTGCGCGGAGCTGGCCTACAATTAGATGTAGATAAATATGAGTTCTATAAAACGGAAGTCCTATACCTTGGACTTATTATTTCTACAAATGGCGTATGAATGGACCCTAAGAAAGTTAAAGCAATTATAAACTAGTAAGAACCTAAGAATGTTAAGGATGTAAGGGCCTTTATAGGCTTCGCCAACTTCTATTAACGGTTTATTAATAACTTCTCCGCCTTAGTTTCACCCCTTATAGCCTTAATCTAAAAGAATAAAGCCTTTATCTTTAATAAGAAATGTAAGAAGGCCTTTACTTATCTAAAGGTTATATTTACCACTATACCTATATTCTAACACTTTAACCTAGACCGAATAAGTATTATAGAAGCTAACTTATCTAATTACGTTACTGGAGGCATTCTGTCTTAATATAACAAGGAAGGAATATTACACCCCATAGCATACTTTTTAAAATAACTAAGCCTAGCCAAATACAATTACGAGATCTACAATAAGGAATTGCTGGCTATTATTAAATACTTTAAGTAATAGCGACCAGAACTAAAAGGAGCTAGATTTCTAATTAAAGTTCTTAGTAACTATAAAAACCTACAGTACTTCATAACCATAAAATAGCTAAGCCACTGTTAAGCCACTGTTAAGCCCGCTAGTTAGAATATCTGTCCCAATTCCAATTCTTAATCACGTACTGCCTAGGCGTTTAAGGCCAGAAGCCTAATGCCCTAACCCAACGTTTATAAAACGCACCAGCTTAAGAAGAAGCACGCTCCTACTATAATTAGACCCTGCTCTGCCCTAAGCTATTTAAACCTCCTACTAAAGATCTTATGGTATATGTCCTTGAAATAACCAATCGAACCATTAAACAGATTATAGTTAACGAATATCCAAACAATAAGTTTATCTAAGAGACGCTTAAGCTAATTCAAGATGGCGTTAGACGCTCTAAAAAGATTTCTCTAAGTAAATACAAAGCCTGCGGAAACCGCTTATACTACTAGAACCGCCTAGTTGTCCCTAATTATAATAAGCTTAAGCTTAAGCTTCTTAAACACGTATATAATCTACTAGTAGCCAGCCACCTAGGCCAAGGAAAACCCCTAGAACTACTCTAATAGAAGTACTACTAGCTAAACATATATAATATAATATGGAAGTATGTCTCTAGCTGCTATACCTGCCGACGAGCTAAAGCTTTATATAAGATATATAATGGCTTCCTAAAACCACTACCTGTTCCGGACTAAAGATAGAAGGACATCTTAATTAACTTTGTTATTGACCTCCCCGTAAATAAAGGCTATATAAATATTATAGTAGTTATAGACCGACTATTTAAAATAAGACACTTAATTGCCTGCCCTAATATATTAATACTTACTGTTACCCAACTGTTCCTAGATTATATATGGAAACTTTATAAACTCCCTAAAACAATTGTCTCCAATAGAGGCTGCTAGTTTATCTTAGTGTTCTGGAAAGAACTAACTACCTAACTCCGCATTAAAGCACTGTTATCTATAGTATATTACCTAGAAACGGATAGTTAAACGGAACGTGTAAATACTATAATAGAACAGTATATTTGGATATATACGTCGTATTTATAGGATAACTGGATAAACTGGCTTGCATTTACCAAGTTTACTATAAATAACTCCGTCTTAGAAACCATAAAGGTCTCCCCATTTCTAGCTAATTATAGCCAGTACCCGCAAATAGGTTTTAAACCCTTTAGTAATATTCCTTACCTAGCTTATTAGGCCTTACAAGTTATAGAAGCAAATAAATTCGTAAAGAAGATGGAAGAACTATAAGAGTTTCTTACTAATAAAATAATATGGGCCTAGTCTGTCTATAAAGCCGCAGCAAATAAGAACTAAACCCTAGCATCAGCTTACTAAATTAGTAACTTTATCTAGCTAGACGCAAGAAATCTAAACATAAAATGACCTACTAAGAAACTTAATTGGAAGAACACTGGCCCTTATAAGGTCAAAAAAGTTGTCTCTCCTTATACCTACCAACTAAAGCTCCCTAATACGGTTAAAATCCACCCTGTATTCTATACGTTAGTCCTCCGCCCTACTGCCCCTATATTAGACGCCCTACCTAGATAGATTTAAGACCCTCCCCCACTAGTTAAAGTGGATGGTGAGGATAAGTACCTCATTAAAAGAGTTGACGATATTAAGTACAATAAACGGAAATATAAATATATATACCTTACAAAATAGAGAGGCTTTACTAAGCCCTTATAGGAACCCGTTAACTCTATAGGACTTACACAAGCCGTAGAAGACTTTCACGAACTCCACCTAGAACTACCACAGCCCTATCTTGCAGAAGCTTGAGTTTAAAGGGGGGGTACTATTACAGGACACCTCCGTGACACCTTATACACGTCTACCTGTTCCTACCTGTTTCTACCTATTTCCACCAACGCAGCAAGAAGAGACTGACCGCGAGACGATAATCTAACGGCAATCTGCCGCATTCTGCTATATTTTGCTAAGTCCACCAAATCCTACCAAGTTCTGCCAAGACCGCTACTTAAATCCTATTCTGCTCCGTGTACGTGTTAACCAAGCAACCAAACTAACAATATATACCCTTTCTTCCCGTTTCCTTACCTTCTCTCCTTACGCAACGTCTTGACTTCATCACACAGTTTATATACATAGCTTAATAATATCTACTTCGCTATATATTATCACCATTTGTACTCACTCCGTGACAGTTATAATATTGCGACTATTGCATATATAGTATGCGATACAGCACGCCAATATTTGCGATATTGTAAACCGTACCAACGCGTGGGTCTGGTATATGCCTTAAAGCTAGGTAGTGCTGCTAAAAGATAGGAAACGAGGATATGAAGAGGCGATATTGCAACTATTGCATATAGTATGCCCTAGGTATGCGATATAGCATGCTAATATTTATAATATTGCAAACTGAACTAACGCATAGGTTCGGTAGTGTATATTAAAACTAAAACTATAAGAAATTAAAATCTAGTAGTGTTAATAGGAGATAATTTTAAGGTTAGTGGTTTATAAGAGTTAAATATCCACAATATTACAGATATTACATTTTTAGATATCTTATTATTAGCGGATTATATAATACCTTATAAACTCTATATATAAGTAGTTTGTAAAATATCCTCTATATATATCTACTCCACTCCTTACTAACTATAAAGCTAGAAATAATAATATTATATCTGCTTAATATATTACTACCCTAGTATAAAAGTAAGTTAAGCATTAATAAGCCGTAAACACTAGCTAAATCTACAATAGTTACTATATACTTTATAGATAGAAGATATAGCCGATACTATATAATTCTATATTCTACTAGCGGCGCGGAACGTTATAAAATAAAATCCAAAGGCAAAGTAACCCTTAGAAAAGGCGTAGACATAGGGATAAGAATAAACCGGTCTAATTTAACTATTAAACTGCTAATAACGGATTTAATAATATACTAGAAATCGCTAACCATAACTAATAAATATCTTCTAAAGATAAGGGCTTTATATTATATAATAATAATATAGCAATTATTACTACTAATAGGATATCTACCCCACTGTTAAATAACCAGGCTATATACTGTAAGGTACCTACTATAAAGACCTCTATTAACTAACCAAAAACCCCCCTATAAGAGAGAGGATTATTATTAACTATAATATCTATTAGGATAGAAGGCTATATAAAGGTTACTAGGAGAGGTGCTAGTAAACTAGTATAATACCGTGCAACTAAAGATAAGATATAGCTGTATTAGCAATGCCCTAATCTACCTAATAATGCTAAAACCAAATTCTACCCATTTTAAAGTAAAGTGAAGTATATACTTGCCCTATTCTTTATCCAAGAAAAAGTGTTATAGGGGGCTATTAATCAATTTCTATAAGACCCCTAGCTTGCTTTACTACTATAAGATTAGATATCTATAAAGAACTTAAACAACTTATTTTAGAGATATAATTAATTAAACCAGGGTATTATGCCAAAAAAATAGAAAGAATGCACATTATAAATTAATAAAAGAAAGGATTTAATAAAATAGACTAAATACTACATCCAATATAGAAGTATTGTGTAGGTACCATAGTTCTTATTAGGCTATTAGCTATTTGCCCCAAATCTTATATACGCCTCAGTCCAACTATTTAATAATAATAATTTATAGATGTATATAGAAGTTTATACTAGTAACTGTTAGTAGTACTAATAGGACCAGCTTCCATTAGGCGCTACTATAGTACCGCTAGTTATTATAACTAATAAGACCTTACTATCTAAATAAGGTAAAATAACAATATATCTAGTGTATGCTTTGGTGTTTAACTTAAATAGCCAAACTTGCTATATACAGAAACGCCCGGATATAGTATTATTTAGGTTTATTCCTGTTATAAAGGGGCAGGTTAAATTAGAAGTATACTATACCATAATAGAACTTATATTAGCTTATAAGTGCTTTAAGCCACCTACCCATATATTACTAACTAATAGCATCTTAAGTGCTGGAAACAATTTTAAAGACTAGTATTTATATTGCCTATATAGACAAAAAGATAAGAGTATATTACCCTATTATCTTATTAATAATGGCAGACTATAAAAAGCAAGTTGTAATTATAGGTGTAAAGAATCTTTAATAATGCACTATATATTAGATACTGCCTAACTAGCAAGGAAATCTCTAGGCTAAATAAAAGTTCTGTAATTATATAAGAATAAGATAATTAATAGAGCTTTAATCCAGAAGGAATATTAAACAGTTAGACAATACTTAGGCTTACCTATAATAAAACTTTACCTAGAAGTATTACTTAGTAAATATCTATACCTATATAACTCCTAATATACTACACTAGCTTATAAAAGGGATAGCAACTAACCTAATTAACTGGACTAAGAATCTCTTACTTAAAAATGTAAAACTATAGCAATTAAATGGGTAACTAAAGTAGTAGGGTTTAACCAAAGACTATATTAATGCCATGCTAAACAAATAATTTAGTTAAATACTGGAATTTATTAGTATAAAACAGTTTAAAGAGTTTATATTGGTTAGTTAATAGATGGGCCATCTCTGGAAGGATATAATGCGACAGCTTATAGCGGTATTAGTACCCCTTATACTAAAGGAACATATAGGAGCAATGCTATATACTTAAGCAGTCTTGGACTTTATCATGCTTGCATAATACGCTTTATATAATAATAATACTATTAGGTATATAGAACATACACTCTATATTATAGACCAGACAAAAACCGCCTTCTCTAAATTCCGCCTATTATACCACGTAACGTAAGAATAGCACTTTAATATTCTAAAGCTTTATGCTCTTACCTACTGCCCCTACTATATCTGTAGGATAGGTAGCCTTACCAGTATAGACGTTAAGCATAGTAAGGTTATGCATAAACTTTTAGTAAAGGCATTCTTTAACCATATAAATAAGTGCTTTAACTACTAGGAATAATTACTCTATTATAATACCTAGTACCTCTAAATAATGGCAATAGAAGAACTTTATATACTTAAAGTGACGAACCCTTTATTGCCAGTATATATTGCTAAGGTAGTTTACGCTATAACCCTAACACAACTAGTAGACCTAACTAATATGAGCTGGTTTATTAACTAGGATAACAGATATATAGCGAAAGAGGCTAGTATCCCAATTAAAATATAGCGCTAGGTATATTAAGTTAAAAACGAAACAGGGCTTTCTGGTTTTATTAAAGCACTAGCTGTATTTTTATAAGAGAATTATAATAAGTAAGACAGAACCTCTATATTATAGAGAAGAGGATTCTTCTAAAGTAGGCTTATACTTTATATATATTTATAACTTAGTCTAATATTAGAAGCGGGATAGAAAGAGCCTAGACTCTATAGCTAAAGAGTTTGTCTAATGCGCATATAATTGGCAAAGCTAAGGTAAATAGAGACGAGACTATATATAGGTACAAGAGTATACGCAAACTGCTACTTCTGGGCAGATATACCCTCTTAGCGGTATACTTCCTAAAAAGGCTTAACTAATTATTACAGTTATAAACAAAGAGAGGTTAAACTTGTAGGGTAGGTGGCTTTAATATATAGGTATTTTGGTTAACCTACTTCGTCTTAAAGATATAGGCCGCGTAAACGATTTTTACGGTATAGTGGAGGTGGAGCTATAGCAGCAATCTCTTGCAAAGTGCCAATAAAGTATTAGTAGACGTCGTATTTATAACCTTTTATTAGTGCTCTGTAGCGCGTATATAGTGCCATTAAAGCTTAAGTTAGAGCCCCAAAGCTTTATTATTAATCCTTAGGTTAATTTTAATCAGTTTAATACATTATATAATAAGGATTTTCTTTTAAAAGGTAAACAAGCTGCTAATAAATATGCAAAGAGTTAGAGCCGTAAAAGAAAAGCATAGTTATAAATATAGATTTTAATAAAAGCAATATATATAGTATCTGTAATAAATGCAATAATAGTAATAATATCTATTTTATAGCTATAAGCTGGCTTATTACTGCAATATATATAGTATTACGCTCTTTTAGCCATGGTTATTTAATAATTGTACTATTAGCTAGCGTAGTGCTGGCGTATAGCTCCAGGGTTTGGCAAATATAGCGGAAAGCTAGCCCTAGGCCCCAAAAACGCTTTTAGCAGAACTAAATTTCCTACACTACTCCCCGTTTTCCTAACGTACTAACTTTACAACAAACCGTTTTAGAGCTCTATATAAAACCTATAAATTCTATAAGGTTAATTCTTTTTCTTCTTTTTTTACTTACTGCCTTTATAACTTGGTATATAGGAGAAAAGAAAGGGATAGTTCTAATAACGACCTTTAGCGGACCTTCCGTAGCCTATAAACCAAACTACAGCCGCTACTATAGCCGCTACTACTTCTGCCGCTACTTCTCCCTCTACTTCCTGTTTTTTTATACTGCCTATATTAATCTAGCTGCGACTATAACCACTTGTATTAATCTAGCCGTAACTGCAACTACCTATATTAATCTAGCTGCGACTATAACCACTTGTATTAATCTAGCCGTAACTGCAACTACCTATATTAATCTAGCCGCGACCTACTACGGTCCGCCCTATCGTGGAGCAGCTAGATTATGGTCCTATTACTACTATCCGCCATATTATAGAGCAGCTAGATCTTGGTTCTATAGACATTACCTATAACTTCTACACGGCCCTATATTGGATTAATAAATATATTAGTATATTACCCGCTAGCAATCTATGGTTTAAAGCCTACTATAAGTACGGCGATATAAACCTCCCTCTATTCTAGCTACTACTAGAATATCTACGCGATTTTTTAGAGTCCTATAGTACTTCTGCTAGGCAGTTTAGGGAGCGGCTTCGCTTATATAATATAGCATTGGCTTTTACGTCTGTAAACTATACTATTACTAACTATAGTATAGCCTAGGGCGGCCTAAATTGCTTCTAGATATATGGTGAGCTTTACTATCTATAGGGCCCGCTGGAGCCTCCTACTAATATTACTCCGCGGTATACCCAGCTATACTTTTACAACCCTAGTTATACTATAAATATCCGGCTATGGGCCTGTCCTAATACCCAGCTAGATACAACTATTCTATGGTGCCTTACTGCTATGCTATCTAAGATACGGAACCCTTTTATCGCCCTTTATTAAACTATAAGGGAACGGCTTTAGGCTTAGCCTACAGCAGCCCCGTTATGGGTTATCTTAAACCTATAGATGCGGCTTATTTTAGAGGCTGGTGCTAATTAGCGCCGTAAGAACCTCCTAATAAGTAATAAGGTTACTGTTATTATACTAAACAAGTACAGTAATGCCAGCTTTTATAATATTGTGCTTACGGAGTGTTGTGCGCCTAATAAGCAACCGCAATACTGCCGTATTAACTTAACGTATACTGTATATATGCCGCTCCACTATATGCTACTCATCCCCTACGGTGATACTGGCTAGCACTGGGGTCTTTAGCTATGCGACTCCAATTAAGCCCACTAGTAAGACCGTTTAACGCAGTGGGCGTACTTTTAGTTCTACCTATACATCTATAATAACTCTAAGTTGGTCCCTTTTGCCTACTGCCGGCTATTTTAGTAGTATATTATAGATATATAGGCGCTATATAATTAGAATAAGCTTAGCTGGATCTACTTTAATTAAACAACCCTCTATATAGAGCTGTATAATAGCGTTACGGATGCTCTTACCCGCAATAATCTAAACCCTAAGTTATTAGGCTGCCGCGTAGTCCTTCTATTAAGTTTTCTTGGCGGAGATTGCTTTATTGGGTAGTGCTATTAGGATTTAATAGCTATTGTCTATAAATACGGCCGTCTAAGCATATTTCTTATGTTTACTGCTAACCCTAGGTAGGATAAGATTACCCGCGAGCTACTACCTAGGCAGACCGCTATAGATAGACCCAATCTAGTTATACGCGTCTTTCATATAAAACTTATCTACCTCTTTTACGACCTAAAACGGAAGTAGATCTTTGGCCGGTACCGCGGCTCTGTTTAGACTATTAAGTACTAGAAATAGCGCCTACCCTATCTATATCTACTGCTCTTCCTATATCCGCATAACTATAATAGGCTGCTAAACTCAGCTGTTATTAACTATTTTATATCCGCTGAGCTTCTATAGCTAGAGGATAATCCTACTAGTTGTCTTACTCAGATTATAAAGTTAATAATAGTTTACGGCCTTTGCGGCTTTTAGAATCCGCAAGCTTCCTATATAGTTTTACTAGGGCTAGGCCTTCTGCTAACCTACTTAAAAAGGTACCCTAAGCCTTTTAACCCTACTACTATTATATATAAGAACGGCTATTTAGAATACTGCCGTTGTAATAATCTGTGGTTATAGTCTATCCGCTTATTAGGGGGAGCTATATTTAAAATGGACAACTACTAGATTATTCTATATAGCCCATATCTAACCATAAAGTATCATGCCTATATAAATGTTAAGGTCTGCGCCTCTGTAAAGTCTATTAAGTATATTTATAAGTATATATATAAGAGGAACGACTATACTACTTTATAACTTATAAATGGTGACGAGGTAAGCCAGTATTTGTAGGGCCGTTATATTAGCCCCTCCAAGGCTATTTAGCGGCTGTTTAAGTTTCCTATTTATAAGGAGTTCCCCTCTATAATCTAGCTTGCGGTGCACCTTTTAGGCAAGTAGTCTGTATACTTTTAGCTAGACTAGTCCGTAGAGGAAATCTAGTAGCGCCTTAAGCTCTCCTACTCTATACTAACGGCCTTCTTTAAGTATAGCACGGAGTATAACAATGCCTATAACCGCCTATATTAAGACTTCCCTAAGCGGTATATCTTTTATCTAAAGTAATAGGAGTGGCGTTTACGCTAGTAAGGCCTTGCAATAGGCCGTATGTATTACTATAGTCCTATTACAGGCGAGAGGTTCTACTTATGGCTGCTACTAATATCCGTTCCCAGCCCTACCTCCTTTAAGGACCTCTGTACTATTACTAGTATAGTCTATTTAACCTTCTAGGCCGCCTGCGTGGCTCTAGGGCTACTAAAGGATAATTGTAAGTGGATTAATTACTTTATAGAGGCCGCCGTTTTTGCCACTAGCGCCTAGCTACGCTTCTTATTTATAACCGCTTTAGTTTACGGCCCTATTGCGGAGCTAGTTGCTTTATAGGACCGCTTTAAACAGTCTATTTGCGATAATCTACCTTGCTTTCTGGCCCACTAACCTAATACTTCTCCTATAGTTGGCAAGGATAACAATGTCTATCTTAATTATAGCCTATACCTTATCTATTAGATGCTTGCGGATTACTAGAAAACACTTATAGACTATAGTCTACCCTAGTTTTAGCACTAGTAGGCCGTTATTGCCAAGGGAAGTAACCTGCTTTTTATAGCTAAGCTATAGTAATACGACCCTATAGAGGAAGGTCGCTAGTTTACTAAGCTATGCTAGCAGCTAAATGCCGATTAGGTAGCGTGCTTTAATACTATTGTTGCCACTATAGATATAGATCCGCAGATAGCCCCCTTCTTTCTCTAGGGCCCTATAAGTACCAGTAAAACATTTCTTTATCGCTGCCTTTACTACTACTACTGCTTGCGCGGTAAGATTATTCTTTACATGACTTTTTCTGGCATTGCGGCCCTTTTACTGCCTAGTAGCTGTACTGCCTACTCCCGTTTTTAGATACCTCTTAATCTATATAAAGAGTCTACTTGTAATATCTCTAAAAGCTTAAATCTGGACAAGCTTCTACGCTATACTTCTTTGCTTATTTGGGATAAAGTGCTAATATAGCACCGCTACTGCTATAAAGCCATACACCGTATGCTTATGGACGTCTGTTCTAACAACTCTACCTTTAGCGGACTCCCTACTATCTTAGGTAGTAACTTTGCTTAGATACTACCTGTCGTCCCATAGGGGAACCGCGCAGCCATTATAAGTACCTGTCTGTAGTGGTTGTTCCTCTAGCCTACCTTCTATACACTATCCCTACAGTTAAATGTATGTGTCCGCTAGGGCGAGATAAATTAGTAGTTTACAGTTTAGGTATAAAGCTTATCCTATAATCTAGCCCTAGCTGGTAATATTAGTATCCCGCCTAGTATAGCCCTATTATGGTCCTAGGAACCCTTTTATAGGTATATATACCCTCCGTAACTGCTTGCTCGGGCATATATTAACCCTAATACCTTCTGCGATTACGCTATCCTAACTATTTATAACAATACTATGGCTAAGATTAACGACGCTATCCTTCTGTGGCTCTATGGCTCCCTAAGCACCTTTTATTCTATAGACTCTATAGAGCAAAATAGAGAAGACGATTATATAGAACTACCGCCAGCGGAGCTCCTATAGATATTTAATCCTAGTAGCCTACCTCTATTAAAGCTTTCCCTAAAGGTAGGCGCGCCTATAATCCTTTTACGGAACCTCTACCCTAATAAAGGGCTCTATAACGGCACCTATATAGTTATTACACGCGTAGGCCACCGCTGTATTAAAACTTGGATACTTGGTGGTAGCTTTTATAACTAGCTACGGCTAATCCCTTATATTAAGCTTACCTCTACAGAAGGAGAACTGCCGTTTATTATTAGTAGAAGGCAGTTTCTAATCTGGCTATGCTTTACTATAACCGTAAATAAGTTATAGGGGCAGTCTTTTAGCTTTATCGGCGTTAATTTACGTATACTGGTCTTTACCTATAGGCAGCTGTATATTACGCTATTAAGAGTAACGTATATAGCTGGGCTTTTACTATTACTGCTATAGGACGGGGGTGCTATAACTACTAATGTTATATATCCGGAGGTGTTACTGTAGTTAGTATATTACTGGCCGTTATAGGCTAAGATATAGGGGGACGGCATAGCAGCAGTAATAGTAATGGCAGTAATAGTAGTAATAGTAGTAGGGCGGCAGGGCAGTAGTAGGGTAGTAGTAGGGCAGCTAAGTTCCTAAAAGGACTTTGTTCCTAAAAGGACTTTGTTCCTAAAAGGACTTCGTTTTAAAGGATAAAAGCCCGCCGTGAGAAATATACCATACTTAGGCCTTATGGGCCGCTTATACTGCATATACGCTCCACTAAAGCTTGCTATCTACCTATACTTCTAATACCCTTAGACTTTAAACTGGTTGACCCCCAAAGAAATTAATTATATTTAAGTAATTTACTAATATTTTCTTACCTAAAACTAAATATTTAGTAATAAAGCTTAAAATATTATTATTTAATAGCTATATAAGCTATTATATAATTATGTTTTTATTAAAATACAAATTATATAATATATTGCTTATTTTTCTACTATTTTATTTAATAAAACAACCCTTAAATGTATTATATTTCTCCTCTATAAAATTAAAATACTAGGACTAGTTTATAAAGCTTATATTTCTTAATTATATAGCTTTAATTAAAAAGTGCTACTTTACTAAGTATTACTATAAAGCCTAGAAAGAAGGCTTTTTAGCAAAAATAATTAAATTTAGGTAGTATACCTTTAGTATTTATCTATAGAATCCGTGTAAGAGCTTTAAGTCTTTATAGGTTAAAAATAAGGTTTAATAGAGACTTTAAGCTTTAAATAAGCTAATAGTAATTAGTTTAATATTATAGACGCCCTAAAAAGGCCTTATAATATATATTAAGTAATTTATAGCCTTTATAACAAGTATATACTTAATTAAAAAACTTGGTTACTTTTACAAAAAGGAAGCTACTAACTGAAGTAACTTACTGTAGAGGCTATATATAAGGACGCTTAAATATATAGCCCGCAATCGCAGATTAAAGACCTTAAAAGCCTAAAAATTTATAGATAGAGTAATCCAGTACCTATATAGCATAAGAAGTAGAGCAATCTACTATAGAGGAGATAAGGAAGGAATAAATAGTAAAGGGAGAGATAAAGGAATACGCAATAAAGAATAAAATAACGGAAGAGACGGTAGAAGTAAAGCGTAATTATTTATCTATGCTAGCAATGCATTATTTATAGACAACTCTATTAATAGAAAGAGCTTATAAGAATATATTTGCCTAGAGAGCAAATAAGCAGGGTATAGTTACGACGTTAAGTACAGAAGCTAAGTTATTAGTCCTATTATAGATAGTTGTCGGGAATGAGGCAAGTGGTCGTCACGTATTGTCACGTGCCGCCGCGGCACTAGCGCGGGGAGGAGCCTTACGCTCCTCGCCCTCCCTCATTCTAATGAATAAGCTTTATTAACCAACATCACTATAACCTACTCGAGTAGTCGTTATTGGTGAGTTACCCTGTGTAACCAATACTGATCAGTGGTTGAATACACAGTCAACCACAGACCAGCTAGGTTTTCGAACAGAAGAGATAGTCTCGTGCAGGGGTGCCATATGCGCTTATATGGAATGGATCCCGGCGATACTGTGCTACCTTAGACTTGCGAAAAACTAGTAATAGAAGTGTTACTGAGTACTAGGAGATACCAAGTTGCGTCTATTATGTAGAACAACCACGTTTACGAAGATTTAGTCGAGTACTTTAGGTTAGAAGTGTTACTAAACCTAGGGTCCTAAGTTAACGTCCAAAACGCGTCAAAACAACCATCTTAATACCTTTGGTGTACCTTTACAGACCGCAGGATTACGATCACTACCTAACTACACGTTAAACAACCTTCATTTCCCTTAATTTTTATCAAAACGCGTTAAATAATTTTTAATAATAGCTATTATAGCGTTAACCTACCCAAAGAAGTATAAGGACGATATTAACCTAGAGATATAGAAAACCGCTATAATTAATTCTAAAGATGTTAATTAACAAGACTTAAACGGATTCTTATTACACCGTATAGCACACTACAAAGACAGCAAATACAACGACACCATACTATGGTACTATATAAAGGAGGACTTTATTAGATGGACAAAGGAAATATAGGCTCCTGCAAACAAGGATATTATATAGGACTTCCGTAACTTCCTACGGGAGAATGGAGTGTTCGTACCTATGGATAGGGGTACTATTGGAGATAATATTTAGGAGCAAGTTATTAACGCAAAAGAAGAGCACAAATGGACTCCATAAGAGATTAAGCACTAACTACGCACTATAAGGAAGCTTAATTCACAATAGAACCCAAGCAATATACTATTAGAGACGCATCTACCTCCATCTTTAACTCCCCTGTATTAACCAATTCAACCCACAACTTCGACTACTGCCCTTTAGTAAGTATAAGATCCCCCTACTTCGCGATTTAATAGCCTTTAGACCCCACCGACTAGACCTACGTCCCTACTATAGCCTATAATGCAACTCCTACCTCCTCCATCTCAATCTCAAATCGGAGGTAGTTTAAAATTGCTTACAGAGCTTGCGAAGCTCTATTTAGATTAGAAGAAGAAGTTTAGCAGGGAATTATATAATATTCTTAATTCAAAACTACGCATCTTCTATAACTGTTGCTAGAAGGTAGGAATAGAGTCTAATAAATACCACAACGCCTATTCCGTTATGCTTAAGGGCCGAGCTAGTACCTTCTATTATAATCGTTTAGCAGGAAAAGGATACGATTTTAACCGCATAATATATAAGTTAAGATACCACTTCGAAACAGAAGAAAACAAGCAGCAGTATATATTAGAATAGAGAGAGACTACCTTCTTAAGGATTATTACTACAAACCTAGGTGTCCCTCGGCTTGATTATCTTTAAAAGCTCTTTAATCAACTTTAGATGATTTAGTGTAGTTTATCCAAATTATATTAAGAGGATTTTAGCCTATATAATTAAGTTATTAGCGCATGCTAAGGCGTTAAAGAATGCAACCTTACTCTCTTTAATCCTGCAAATACTTACGAAGGAGTGTATGCTTAATTAAGATCTTCTATTAGCACCGCTCTACGCTCTTAAGAAGTATAGCAATTTAACGCCTAACTCTAACCTACTTCGATCGACCTGCCCAACTAATATAATCACAACTGGACTGATCGAACATATGGTGGCCGTGGTAGGCAATACGGCAGAGGGTACAATTAATGACTACAAGGCAAAGGTGGAGGTCCTTATAGAGGTTCATTCCAAAGTAATCGCTAGAAGAAGTGCTACGTTTATAAGAAACCGAATTGCTAGTTAACTAGGCATTCTCTTAATAAACGAAAGGAGGTATATAACAAGTTTCGCCAGAGTGCAAGAAACATCGGAAATTATAAGGTTACTATAGCTTACTTCCAAAGCTTCCTGGTTTAATATAAAGGCGTAAAAGATCTTAAGGGTGAGGTTAATAAGGCCAAACAGCTCCTTATAAATATAGAAATTAAGGACTACTCTCCTAACCAATACTTTACTAAGTATGGTGAGGTAAATAGCATATAAACCGTTGCTGTTCTAAATAACCAATCTACGCTCCACTCTATCACGAAGTTGGATATCTTTAATGAGCTAAAGGAGAGTTCTATATTCTCCTTTAATAACAGATACTCGGTAAACGTCTTCTATGGTATTATGCCAGATACTAGAGCCGCAGGAGTATCTATAGCAGGAGAACCTTAAGTTTGAGCCCTTTAGCAGCTTAATAGCTCTGTCTAGATTGACTATTTAACGGCAGGCTAATACACAATTCGTTTTAGTAAGGGTACTACAATCTCTCTTGGCACAATTAGGGTCCAAACCCCCTTAGGGTATATCACTTTCTATATTATCCCCACGAACACCCCATTCCTATTTTACATTAGAGATATGGATAAATTAAGCGTTAAGCTTAATAACCTCAAGAATATACTTATTTAGGGAGATAATTAGGTGCCCGTTATACGCAAGTAGGGTCACCCCTAGTTGCTCCTTTATTAACCAGAAAAGAGTGTTGCTTAGAGCCATTTAACTAAGTTAGAGTTACATTAACTACACCGTTATTTTAGCCACCTATCCGTTTACCAATTACTTAGGGTTCTTTAGCGAGCAGGCTATAAAGTTAAGGTTAAGGCAATTAAGCATCTTATAAAGTACTGCTATTACTGCTAAATAAACCAGAAGTCCCCTGGCCGATTTAAGTTCACCCTTAAAGATAACTACGACTTTAACTTCTGTATTATCGTTAACGTTATATATCTTAGCGGCAAGCTAGTACTCCAAGTTATTAACTTCTTAACCTCCTTCCAAGCCGCACGCTTCTTAAAGGATATATTAGCTAGAAATGCATAGGATACCCTTTAATTATACTAGATTAATATCTACCTAGGACCCCCTAATCAAATCGTCCATAATATAGGAAAGAACTTTTTATCTACAGAGTTTTAACAATAGATAAAGCCAATAGCAATTAAGGTTAAGGAAGTCCCTATTAAGGCATATAATAGCGTTGGAAAAGTGGAACGATATTACACGCCATTACACCACGCATATAAGATTATCTCTTTAGAACTAAAGGACGCTAGCAAAGAACTTACCTTACAAATAGCTATTAAAGCTATTAACGATTCCGCTAGCCCGGATAGACTTGTACCTACGCTGCTAGTCTTTAGCGCCTACCCTTAAATAACTAACAATTCTCCACTATCTCCCTCCGTTGTGCAACGAGCTGAGGCTATTTATAAGGCAACAAAGGAGGTCCAACGTCTCTACACCACACGTCAGGTCAACAATGTACTAGGAATAAGAAATGGCCTAAACACCTTAACTACGCTTAATCTGCCACTCTAGTCTAAGGTACGCGTATAGCGTGAAAAGGGAGGGTAGTTAGGCCCACATTAACTTATTACAATTAATAGTTAAACTTACACTATTTAGATGCCTCACGGACCCACTTAATTCCGTTTAACTGTTATTAAGCCTTACTATAAAGATAACAGTTCTAAACCTTTATAGGATACCATAGAAGATGCCCTAGAGGAGAGCCACAATCAATAAGCTCTAGAAGGCGACCACAATTCTAATACAATTATAGTAGATACGCCGCAACCACGACACAGTAGAGGTCGCCTAAAAGGATTACAAAATTACCAACATCTTGTTAATTTCAAAGAGCAATTTATTGCTACTATTAAGAATAGAGTCGAGCTATTAATGGCCTTTATAACAGCTAAGGAGAAGGCTGACTTTAAACTCGCAAAACAGCTCTAAAAGGAAGGTCGTATTATAACCCCAGGAGCTCCTTTCTAAGCATCCAATAAGCAGGAGATTAATAGCCTTATTATAAGAGGAGTCTTTAAATTCAAGAAGTATAACCCTACTAAGTTCAACAAAGTTTGCATCTTTAAGTCAAGAATAGTTAATAAGATTAAAGGTAAAGCTACTAACGCCCTATTTAAGAAATCAAGGCTTGTTATCTAAGGTTACAACAATAATAGCAAGGAGGTAATTCTTACGCAATCTCCCATAATTTAATAAGCTAGTTAGCGAGTTATTATTACGCTAGCTCCCTCCTTAATAAAGAATAGAATAGCGGTCTATTTATAAGATATCACTTAGGCCTATACCTAATCAGAGACGCACCTTTAGCGCTTAATATTAGCATACCTTCCAGAGCAAATTCGCCACCAATATCCTAAAGATATAATCATAGTTGTGCTCAAGTTATTATATAGAATCGCAGAGGCAGGAACTCATTAGTAGGCTACCTATAGCAAGCACCATAAAGAGAAACTTTTAATAACTACTTCTATATTCAATCTATGCTTTTTTATTACAACTACAGGAACCCCATTCGGAATTGTCGGCATATAAACTAATAATACAATTATCTTAGGAGACGACCAATTTTTAGCTCTTAAAGAAGATAAGCTAGTAAAGGCAAATCTTATAGCAAAGCCAAAGGAAAAGCTTAATTTAACAATACTATTACTTTTTAATAGATGCATCCTCTCCCTAAATAAGGATTCTATTGCTTTACGCCAGAAGGGTTAAGGCAAGAAGATTAACGTTATTAACGTTAACTCTCTAAAATAAGAATATATAGAGCAACGCGCTTGTGGAGCTTATATTACTTCTATCTATCAACCCAAGGCTTTATTTAATCTCTCTATTGCTGCCTAATACTAGGAACTAACTAAGGATAACGTCCTTGCTTTAAATAAGCGTCTCTCCTGGCAAATAAACCATCTTAATTAGGGACTACTCTACGTGCCTATTAATCTTCCCACCGCTAAGCTCTTTGTATTTATTAATAGATCGTTCGCAAACAATAAAGATTTTAGCTCCCAGCTAGGATATAAGATTATCATCACAAACAAATCTACTGGAGAGAATAACTTCACAATCCATAGTAATCTTATCCATTAGAGCTCAACTAAGAGTAAGCGCGTCACTCAAAGCGTTCTAGCGTTAGAGATATATAGAATGGTTAGCGGAGTTAACATGGCAATTGCAATTAAAACTACCCTAAAGATAATTATAGATTAACTCAGACTTCCCGTTATCCCTATAGTCGTGTATACCGACTTATACTCCCTTTATAAGTGTTTAGTCAAGCTTGGTACTATAAAGGAGAAGCGCCTTATAATTAACATTATAGCACTTCGGTAATCCTACAAACGGCAAGAACTCTTTAAAATTTAATAGATTAATGGCCAAGACAACCCAGTAGATATAATAACGAAGGCAAACCCAAATAAGGCTCTAGAAACATTCGTTAATACAAATACTCTACATATACGGGTTAAAGGTTGGGTTAAAAGGAAGTAAGAATATAACACTCTACAGACCCTAATTTCAACCAGCCAATCAGGATTTTCCATGCCCGGCATAGAAAATCGCCATTGGCTCGCTTACTACTAGCGCCTTAGCGGCCCTAACACAACGCCCACCTAAGCAAGAAGCACTACATGCTAAAAGGCAAACTTTAGGACAGCGAGACTTATATTACAACAGCAATAGTAAGTAAGGAGGATTGGTATTTGTTCCGCTAGCCAAGCGATATATATATATAGACGACAACCACAAAAGAAGAGTTACCAGTGTCGGGAATAAGGCAAGTGGTCATTACGTGTTATTACGTGCCGCCGCGGCACTAGCGCAGGGAGGAGCCTTACGCTCCTCGCCCTCCCTCATTCCAATAAATAAGCTTTATTAACCAACATCACTGTAACCTACTCAAGTAGTCGTTATTGGTGAGTCACCCTATGTGACCAACAATAGTAAAGGCAGCTATTTTTATTAGTAGGCTGTTTAAAGCAATAATGTTAAGGCTGAACAAGCCCTTAATTATTAAATGTGTCACGGGACTGCCCGCGACACGCGCTACGCTAGATGCGTAGCTTTCCTCTCCTTATTTAATATCGCTTGGTAGATAGTTTATCCGCCCCAATTGCCCCTATATAGATTCGCCCGCAGCTGCATTCTTGTTGAGCTCTCCAGCAATCCTCTTAAGTCTCCACGACAGCCGTATATAGCTATCAATTCTACGAATCTGATGCTTGTTCATCTAGCGTTCGCATGTGATACTTCGTCATCGTAACAAAATGCAATAATACCTAGACACTTTAACTAATTATAAAAGACACGGTAAAGCTAATTACAAAGCTTTAATACGTTAATATCTATTAACACTGGCTATATTAGGAATACGCAATGAGATAAGTACTATTTTAATAGACAGTGGCGAAGGAGATAATTGCTAATGGACTTATAAAGGCCCTACCTAAGCAGAGGTTTTATAGCTTTATTAATATAATTAAAATAGTGGATATTAAGGAACGGCTAGCTAAGGAGAAGTAACTAAAGGACCTAAGGGACAATATCAGAGCAAGATGAAGGATTTAGATAAGATTATGGTTTATTTAACTTATTAACGGACACAAGAAGGTGGTTAGCTTTAACCTTAAAGAGCTTAAAACTAAAGGGGTGTGTTAGATAATCTATATTCTTTAAAGGCGTAGATTATATGCATAAGTTATATGTATAGAGCACATGCACTATAAAGTCTCTTCATAGCTTAAAGCCCTAAGGGCTTTAAGAAAAAGGTCAATTAAGACAAAGTCAAGATTATTAATTAATTAAACCATTTTATTAATAAACAGCTCTATATAAACTATCTAACATATATTTACAGCTGGCGTTATTATATATTTATTCTAGTAGAGAGATAAAGATTTTAAAATTAATAAAGGTGCTATTACGGAAGAATGGATCCATAGTATATATAGCGTCTTTGCTTAAATAAGACATTCTATAGCTAACCTTACTAGCTTTAATAGGGTATTAGTTATAGTTTATTAAAAGTTTAAGACAGAGCTTGGTTATAAAGGGATATAGGTTATTTTTATTTTTATTAAATATTAGAGGATTAGGAAGCTTTTTAGATTTTATAGTAGGTATTAAATTTGTTATAGATATGGGTTAAGTTACTATTACTAGTTTAAAGTTTATATTTAAGGGACTAGGCTTAGATATAGTTATATTAATTTTATTTATAGGCGGTGTCGGGGTCTTTATTATAAGTGCTTTAATATTATAGAGTTTTTCATAGAGTGCTTTTATTAATTATTAATGCTGGGCTTTTAGTGCAGCCCGCTGCTAAGCTAAGGCATCTATAAAAAAACTATTTATTATAGTTAATTATTCCCTAACTAGGGATATAATACTTATAGTTATTAAAGGGGATTTAGGTTCATTTGCCATTTTAATAGTAGTTATTTTAATATAATATAGTATAAGGGCGCAAAGAGGCTTTAGAGAAGATTTAAAGGAATAATATAAATTTGTTACGGGACAGGGTCAATAGTAGCTGAACGTATGTATTTGAGGAGTCTATAAGACGTTACGCGATCGATCGTAAGGGTCGAGGGCGTAAGGAGGTGATATGCCTACGCGTAGCTGACATAAGCTGTACGCGAGGTATACACAAGAGCACGGGGCTCTCCTATGGAGGCCCCTGCGGTCGGGTTCCGTGACACTACCCCCCCTCCTATTAAGGCGGAGCTCCGGTGACGCTGGGGTTACTCTATATATATAGGGGGAACGCTTAGGGTATAGAGAAGAAGAAGAAATATTATTATAGGTGTAATAGGCTTGTATAGATACTTCTAACTTAGGACTTAGGGGTTATTAGTGAGGTATAAGGGGGGTTGCTAAGGCGCTAGTAGTAGGCGAGCTAATAGCAATTTTCTATCCCGGGATAGAAAATCCTAATTAGCTAGTTTTTTCTTAGCGTCTAGAATCTAACCAATTAAACAATTTTAACCGCCGGTTAAAGTTCCTAGATATCTTAAAGTTTTCTAGTTATATAATCGCATTTTACGGCAATCTATGGCAATTTAACGGCAATTTACCCTTATATAGCAATATACAACGATTTAACTCTATAAGGGCTCCTATAGAGGATTAGGTACGAAATCTCTGCTTAGGCCCAGTTTCTATGGGTTCGCGTAGTGGAAATTACTAATTAGGTCCTTTGCATTCTTAAAGTCTTCCTATAGTTGCTATTCCGGTTAATCTATATTAAATCCTATATAGGTGGCTTTATAGTGGAGCCGCCGTCCTCTGCCTTTGCTAAAGTATTTAGAGTTAATAATTTGTTTAATGGTCCACTCCTTATAGTTCTTATCTTTGTTCTTATCTCAGATTAGTACTAGTAGTGGTTTAGGCTATATTTGTTCTAGTAGAGGGTTAGGCTGGTAAAGGTATAGTAGCTATAGGTAAAACACGGGCCATATTTTGCGGGTAGCTAAGGCGGGTGGAAGCTCTAGTTTATATACAGCTCCCCTATTAATAACTTATTTAATCTAGTAGGGGCCAAGGTTCTTATAATTAAGTAACTTTATAGGCCTCTACGTGGAGATTTTATGTGTATTTAACTATACCCAGTCACTAATATGTATCTTAGGTAGTGGTATTCTGTAATAGTTAGTAAAATAAGCTTATTTTACTTGGGCCCAGGCCATCTTTCCTTTATAGTAGTTAAGTAGATTTTTTATATAATCTGTATATTAATTAGTAAGTAGTATTTTAAGGCGTTTTCTATATAGCAGTTTCTTATTAATAGGCTCTGGTGGCTCTATACTGGATTATAGGTAATAACCTTTATTCGCGAAGAATGGGGTAAGTCCTATAGTAGCTAAGACTTAGTTATTTACTGCGAATTTACCTAGCGAAAGGTAGTCTACCTAGTTATCCTAACTATAGGTAACTACCTGTCATAAGTACGTCTTTATACTAGCGTTAGCGTTTTCCGGTTATCTAGTAGTTTTATAGTAAAAGGATAGTGACATCTTAATAGAGATATTAAGGTGTTAGCAGATCTGCCTCTATACGTTAGAGTTAAATTGTGTATCTTAGTTAGATGTAATAGAGTTAGGTAACCTGTATAGTTAGTAAACTTTATAGAGGAAGGCGTTGGCAACGTCGCTTACAGCTACGCCTTTAGTTGGGACGTAGTAATGTTCTTTTATAAGTCAGCATATTATTATAAGGATGTTCTTATAGGTTCGGCCATGTCATTTGCAAGATAGTAGGTTAATAATGAAATCTATAGTAATATCTGCCCATCGGCGTATAGGTATTAGTAGAGGGTGTAGTAGTCCTTAGTACTTTGTGTAAAATGCTTTAGTATGCTTATAGCTGTGGCAGATGCTTATAAAGCGTTTAATTAAGTCTATTATTTTGGGCTAGAAGTAGTATTGGCTAAGGAGCTTATAGGTTCCTCCTTTGCCTAGGTGGCCGCTTAACCAGAGGTTATAGGCTATTTAGATTAGTTGCTATTATAAGTCTTTTAAGTCGGGGATAAATAGACGGCCTTTATAATAGAGCCTGTTCTCTTTTACTTCTAAGGCTGCTATATTAATCTAGCCTAAGCTTTGGAGGTTAATAGGCAGTGTATAGGTGCCGGTAATCTTTGCGGTAATTAGTTAATGCAGTAATAGGTTAATAGAGGTGTTATATACTGCGGTAATAAGCTTATTAATTTTGGGAGGTAATTCTAGTTCTATAGTATAAAGCTAAGGGGCGGTTGGTGCTGTTTTAGGTAGTATACCTAGGGCCAAGTTTCGTGCTTTTAGAATTGTTTATTATTGGAATTAATTATAAGGGTTATCTTCTAACTAAGGAAGGTCTTATAAACGGCGTGTTAGGCTATTAGGCTTAGTACCTTATACTCCTAGCCTATATGCGATTTTAAAGTTAAAACTAGAGAGAAATTTGTTCTAGCTTGCTTAGCATTAATTTAGTTACTTTATAGTTATAAAGTACTTAAGGTTATAATAATCCGTAAGGACTTTAGTTGGCTAGTTAGGTTCTGCTAAGGAGAGTTCTAGTTAGAATTCTTTAAATGCTTATATAATTGCAAGAAGTTCTTTATTATAGATCTTATAGTTATACTCTTATAGTATAAGCTTGGATAAGTAAAATATAACTAGGTAGAGAAAGCCGTTATTGCCTATCTAGGAAAGGATACCTGCGTTAATGTAGTCTAAGGAGTTAGTTTTAAGGTAAAGTTGCCGTTCTGGTGTAAAGTAAGCTAGGATAGGTGCTTCAGTAAAAGCATCTTTAAGGTTTTAAAACGCCTTTTTGTATTTAGGCGTCTAGGTAAAATATAGGTATGTTTTTCTTTCTTTTATAGGAAGACCCTTCGTTCGCATTATTGCTGTAAGTAGTGCTATAATGCCTAAGAAATTGTATATAAACTTCTAATAGAAGTTAGCAAGACTAAGGAAGGCTTGTATATCCTTAATATAGTTAGGAGTTTGCTATTTAGTAATTATTTATACCTTTTTAGGGTCTATATGGACACCCTTAATAGTAACAATTAGTCTAAAGTATTTTACTTCTATAACTGAGAATTTATACTTCTTTAAATTAATATAAAGTCCTGCATATTTAAGGCGCTATAGGACCTTCTAAATATGCTTAGTATACTTAGAAGGATTATTACTGTAAATAAGTATATTGTTAAGGTACGCAGAGCAGAAGTCGTTAAGGTAGTCCTGTAAGGCGTTATTAATATAGCTTTAGAAGCTGCCTAGGCCGTTGCATACGCTAAAGGGTATAATGGTATATTTGAATTGGCTAAAGCGCGATGCGAATGTAGTTTTCTATTTGTTACCTTCCTGTATTTAGAGGTAGTTAAAGGCGGCGATAATATTAAGCTTAATATAGATTTTGGCTTAGCTAAGCCGTTTAAGAGTCTTATATATAAGCGGTACGGGGTATTAGTTTTTAATTATAATAGCGTTAAGTCCTCTATAGTTAACACAGAATTAGATACCTCCTTTTAGCTTCTTAGTAAGGAGGATAGGGGCGGCTGCTAGGGATATACTGGGGCAAATAAACCCTTTATTAAGGTGCTTGTTGATATACTTTTTAATAACTAGAAGTTTGTCTTTTAATATTAAGTAGGGTCTCTTATAGGGTAGCATTTTTCCTTATTTAATATTAATAGCGTGGTTATTAGGTTGATATAGGGGGAGTATATCTACGCTCTTTTATAAGGATATAATAATAAAGTTATAGTACCTTTTAGGGAGGAGATTGTGGAGTTCCTTATTAGTAAATCCTTTTTTAAGCTTTATAAACTTCTTAAAGTCTAAAGGTAAAAGTCCGTAGTCCGTAGAGTTCTGTAGGGGCATTGTTTTTTAGGAGGTTGGCTATATCTATATTATTACTATAGAGGATGTGGTCCTGTTCTTTATTAAGCTTATATAGTTATAATTAGAAGGCTACGGTAACGGTCTAGCCTTTCCTATATACTATACGGTAGAAGGCCGCGGTATTTATATAGTAGCAGTTAGTTATAGGTGGGGCAATAAGGGGTTCCTTAGGTTGATATCCTAGGGAGTAGGTAGAGGCGGCTAGGCTATACCCTAGACAAGTCTCTCTGCAGTATTTAGAGTTAAAGGTTACTTCTCTCTTTTTCCAGTTAATAGTGGGGTTATATTGTTTGAGCTAGTTTATTCTAAGAATAATAGGGTAGTTAGTAAGTGGTATAATATAGGCCTAGAGTTCTTCCTAGTGCCCGTTTATATCTAGGTGGAGTTATACTATATAGGTAATCTTCTGTGCGGTGCAACTACTGTTAGCGAGTTATAGGGCGCGGGCTTTGGTAAGGGGTAAGGTAGGTAGGTTATAAGTGCACACGAATTAGGTATCTATAAATTTATTAGTAGCTCCGTAATCAATTATAGAACGGCTTTTATATTGTTTTTTGGCAGTAATTTCTATTATAGGTAAAACTATCTGTTTCCGTATCTAACTCTACCACTATTGCTGCGTCTTCGTCTTATACGGTAGTGGTACATAGCGCTGTATTTAGTGTTCGAGGTATAGGGTTAGGTGTTAGATGGTAGCCGTTAAACCTAGCCATTAGGCAGTTTAGGCTATAGCTATAGCAGCCTTTTTAATGGCATTTATAGCAATGTCGTAGCTTTTAGAGTAGCTTGCGCTCTCTATCTAGTAGCTTCTATGGGAATGTTAGTATAGAGAGGTTAATATTAGAACCAGTAGTGTTATTTAGGGTAGTAGACGTTAGTAGTTTGGTAGGTCCGAAGGGCTTTTATAAGAAGGTCTTTAGGCAGGGGTTTGTAGTAGCGATTTGGTTTAGCTGTTGTTTAATCTTCTATAGGGCTGCTACTATATTGTAAACATTATTATAATTATAGCTGGCGGCTGCGTGACTAAGGCGATAAGTGACTTTTTTAAGAAGATTTTTTTAGTCTTTGGTATTATCTTAGGTAAGAACTCTAGTATATTCCTAGAATTTAACATAGAACTTATTAAATAATTTAGTGGGGCTTATCTTTAGGGTATGTAGTTTAGCTTAACTAGTGGCCACTAGGTTATAGTCGCGGTATATTTAGTTAAGGTCATTAAGGACTTCCTAGTGGGACTGCTACCTTTAGGGACTGCTAGTCTCCTATTAAGCGAAGAGTCTATTAAATAGGATGCCCTTTGTTTATCTAATAATATAGCCAATTTTAGTATCTTCTGTAGGGAAAAGGTAGGTACTTTAGGTTAGTTTTTTACGGATCTGCATCTTCTAGTGGCTATATTCCTTATAGTTACCCTAGAAGGTTAGGGGATTAGGGTAGCGTGTATTAGACCCTATAGTAGCAGTCTAGGTTTAATTATTATGGCTTTTATTATTGTTGCTATAGTAGGGGTTCCTATTAGGTAAAGCTGCTTGGCGCTAACCCTCCGTTAGGCGTTAAGTAGGTAAGGTTGCCAGGGGCGTAAAGACTTGGGTGGCGTTATATACAGTAGAGAGGTATCTAGTATTATTACAAATATACTTATTAAGCTAAGATTGTAGGTATTTAATTATACCCTCTCTTTTGGTAACTGTAGCAATAAGTATAATCTTGGCCTTTTTTAGTTGTTGGATGTCGCGTTTAGACACGTAGAGGTTATCTTTAATCTTTTAATATATATTATCAGCGAGCGCCTCGCGAGCTTATAGGTCTTGGATAATATCGCGATCTTAAATAGTACGTATCTTAGCTTATGTAAGCTTTAGGTAGTAGTTCTATAAAAGGCGGTAGTATTTATTAGGTTCTTATACTACTATTTTTATAAATATCTCGGCGTGTTATATCTTAATCTTAATAGGTAGTAATCCTTTAGCTTATTTATTTATAGTTATATAGTTAATAAAGGATAAGATATTATTAATGTCTACCTTATTAAGGTTGTTGTAGTTTTTTAAGCTACTAGACTTCCCCTTAGGGGTTAAGGCTAGGGCTAATAAATTAAATCCTCCTAGGATTAATTGGCGTTATAGGTTTAATATAGGCATTAGATTGTTCTTTAAGTTTAATATAGTAGCTAGTAAGGAATTTTGTCTTACTATTATTAATTCTTTGGAAGTATGGAGTGAGGTAACTTGTAGATATGCTATTTCTAGCAGCGCCTACAGTATCGCAGAGACGTGGAATTGGTTATAGGCTAGGCGTCGGTGATAAAAAAGGCGCAACGTAATGTCACGGGACGGGGTCAATGGCAGCTAAACGTATGTATTCGAGGAGTCTACAAGACGTTACGCGATCGATCGTAAGGGTCGAGGGCGTAAGGAGGTGATATACCCACGCGTAGCTGACATAAGCTGTACACGAGGTATACACGAGAGCACGGGGCTCTCCTATAGAGGCCCCTGCGGTCAGGTTCCGTAACAAAATTTAATCTAAATCTAAGGGTATATAGCTCTTGTAGAGAATAAGACATTATATAAAGAAGAGAAAGAAATAATAAGAGAATTATATAATTAAACAGTTAAGAGTCTTGGTGGTTAATATATATATATATATATATACGTACGCGGTCCCTAATAGACTTTAGTATTACAGCGCTTGTAGAAAATAGTAGATTATAGCGGACAATTATAGATAGTTGTAGATAGTTGTAGATAGTCGCAGATAGTTATAAACAGTTGTAGATAGTTTCAGATGGTTATCTATTAAGTATTTCACCAAGATATTTCTACTATAACTAAGCTAGTCCCATTATAAAGTAGTATAGAAGATATCCAAGTAGGGACATAGGGTATTATTTACATAATATTAAAATAAGCCTAGGGCGTTTATAAGGCCAAATAGTATTACTAAGTACTGAAATAATCTATACTAAGTGCAGAATATAGTAAGCTATTTATCTCCTTTTATAAATATGGAGGCGGTTAAATATAAAGATAATATTAAACTTTATATAGAGGCGAGCCTTACTTAGTTTAGTATCTCTAATATTAACTGGATTAGGTATTAATTCTTAACAGTAATGGCGTTAAGGGCTTAGTAGTCTATATAAAAGCATAGACTGCGGCCAGGTTTCTTAACAAAAATTACTAATACGGCTATAGGCGAAGAGCTTGCTCTAATAAATCCTTTACTTAGGTTTTTATTTAAACACCTTATAGCACTTAGGGTTTATTTTAGGATATTTTATATAGGGGTCTAAATTTAGGATGTTTTCCTTCTTTAAGTATAATCTTATAGTTATATAATTAGTGTTCTAATAGCTTCTTGGCCTCCTTTTATAAGAACGCATCTAGGCATTTATAGTACTCTAATAGTACCTTTATGGCAGGGTTAGTATAATTCTTTTACGCTAAGACTTTCTTAATATTAGCTATTTTAACAGTAAATATTGTATATTTAGGTTTCCTAGCGAGTTGTACTAGTAGGGTAGCTCTAATTATATAAATATCTAAAGTGTTAAATAAGCTTAAATTGTTCCTAGTTTCTTATATAATTTCTTATTTAACTTTAGGTTTAGTATTAGGTACAAATTTAGTATTAGATTTAGGTTTGGGTTCTTTAAGCATCCTTTTTATAGTAAAATACCAGTTTCTTTTATACTTTTATATACTAAGCTTAAGCTTCTACTTAGTTTAGGGCGGTGTAGTAGTTAGGATTGTTTTATGTAGTTTAAAAGGATTTCTAAGTCCCTGGTAGATGTTAGCGGAAATTTTATATTAGTAGGATTTAGCGAAATTCTTAGGTAGGTAAAATTATGTAGACTTTTTAGGTATAGGGTAGATATTAATAGAAATTTTAAACTGGTAGATTGTAAGGGCGTGAAGAGGCTTTAGGGAAGATTTAAAGGAACAATATAAATTCTATCTAAATCTAAGGGTATATAGCTCTTGCAGAGTACAAGATGTTGCGTAAAGAGAAAGGAATATAGGAAACTTGTAACTAAATATTCGTGGTCTTAGCAGTAGACGCGTGGGCACAAGCCCACGCGGATTTTAATAGGTTTTGACCAAATTCCATTATATTAGTGGAATTTGGTGGAGACTGGTGGAAATTAATTAAGTTAGCAGAATTTGGCAGAATTTAATTAACTTAGCAAAATTTGGCAGAATTTAATTAAAGCGTTAGAATTTATCTATTAAGTGTTTTACTAAGACATTCCTACTATAAATGGGCTAGTCCCGTTATAGTACCCCCCCCTTTAGCTAAAGATCCAAAATAATTTAATTTAGTTAAGAATTTATAACTTATTGCCTTATAAGCATTATAATATGGTTTAAGTTCTTTTTAATTTTAAGTTTCCTGCTATTGTGTTTTATATCTTTATATTAGGTGGCAGTTGTTTACCTTTATATCATATCTATCCAGCTAAAGCAGGCCATAAAGAATAGTCTTTATGGAATTATTTTACTAGGAAAGGCGCGTTAGCCTTAACCTATTTATAGGTTTCCTAGGTTTGTGTTTTATATCCTTCCCACTTAATAAGAAGTTTAAATTGTTTAGATTATGTTTTTTATTATATATTATTAATTAAGTTAATAAAGTACGAACCGTTACCATTATTAATAATTATAGGAGGTGGCAGTGGAATTTTATAAGTTATAGAATTATCTTTTAAGGGTTGCAGCAAGCTTACGTAAAACATTAGGTGTATTTTTATTTTAGTCGGCAGTTTAAGCTTATAGGCGTATAGGCTTAGTTTCTTCTTAATTTAGTATAGGCCTATAAACTTCTAATTAAGTTTCTTTAAAGGCCGTTAAGTCTTTAGGTTTTGTGTACTTAGGTAAGCTATCTTACCTTCCTTAAAGTCCTATACAGGAGCTTGTCTTTTATTCGCATGCCATTTTTATAACGTTAAAGCGTATATTAACTTACTTTATAACAGTTCCGTTAACTACTTTATTTAATTAGCGAAGTTATATACATTAATTAACTAGATCCATTTAATTATAGGTCCTATTATATTAATATTGGGTTATAGCTTAAATCCAAGTTAAGGGTTTTATCCATAGGTTACGTAGAACGGTGTTACGCCTGTTAATACATTTATTATATTATTCGCAGTAAACTTAGCTAAAGGTAGCCATTTTTCCCAGTTGTCTTATAGGTAGGAGTAGTATATTTATAAGTATTGTTCTATAATCGCGTTCGCAATTTCTATTTAACTATCTATCTCTAGATAAAACGCAGTTAAGAGTCATATTTAAATACTTAATTATTTATATAGAGCTTACTAGAAGTCTAAAACAAACTAGCTTCTATAGTTAGATATTATTATATTAGGAAGTCCGTGTAGCTTAAAGACATGCTTAATAAAACATTCGGCTACTAATATCGCATTAATTAAGTCTATAGAAATTATATATCGCATTTTTATAAGACGGTTAACTACTATAATAATATTTATAAACCTATTACTACTAGGCAAGTTGACTATAAAGTTAATTAAGATATCGCGCCATCTTTGTATTAGGATTAGTAGCGGTTAAAGTACTCCTTACTTCTTTATATAAGAGGTTTTTCCACGCACGCATATCCTGCATGCTTCAACGTATTTCTGTATATAGTCGTGCATTATAGGCCAGTAATATGCTTATTAAATAATCTTATAGGTCTTTATACAGCTAGGATGTCCTGCTATGGGGGAGTTATATACAAATTTAAGTATCTTAAATTATAAAGGTTCAGAATTCGGAACTACCATCTTCTATTAATAGTACAATTAATTATTTTAAATTTCGCATTTAGCGAGTGTAATATTCTTATACTATCGTTTTCTAGTTTAGATTGCCTTTATTACATCTACTATCCATACATTATTTTTATATTTGTATTTTATTAGCTTATTAATTTTTATTTCCTATTTATTAACTTTTAATTTATTCCTATTAAGTTCCATATCTAGAAATATAAGATGTAGTTTTTTAAAACTTTTAGGGGGTAGTAAGATCTATAATTAATTTATAATCCGTTTATCTAAGGCGTTTATAGGTAAGTCCTATAATTGTTATATTAATATGTTAGGCTTTTAATTAAGTTTACCCAGTTAATATATAATCTTAAAATTAAATTATAAGAGGTATTTGGCCTAACGAATTTGGCGCTATATTAATTGTTTTATAGTTATAAAGTATTATAGGTTCTTATAGTCCGTTAATATATATATTAGAAACAACAATCTTTCTAGCTTAGGACGCCATTGTTTAAAGTATCTAATAATTACAAGCAGTTCCTTATTATATATCTTATAGTTTAATTTAGTAGGGGTGAGTTTCTAGGAGAGAAAGGCTACTAGATATAGTTTGCCATTCTTATTATATTATAATAATACTCCCCCTAGCGCATAATTTGACGAGTCCGTTTTAATAATATATTTAAGGTTAGGATCAAAGTGAGCGAGGATTAGAGTAGTTATAAAGTAATATTTTAAGTTATTAAAAGCTTATTTATATCTAGCGGTCTATTTAAATTTTTAAATTTTCTTTATTAGGTTTACTAACGGCTAAGCAACTTCTAAGAAGTGGTTAATAAATTGTTAATAGAAATTTGCGAATTCTAGAAATCCTTAAATATCCTATACATTGCTAGGGCTTTCTTAGTTTATAATTACAGCAACTTTCTTAGGGTCTATTTTAATTCCGTTATGGGATATAATTAAGCCTAAGTATATAACCTTGGACGCGTGGAACTTGCATTTCTTAATATTGTATTATAAGCCCGCGTCTTATAAGCGTTCAAGGACCATTTTAATGTATTTTTAATATTTAGAAAGCAAGGACGAGTAAATTAAGATATTATTAATATATACAGTAACAAATATATTAAGGAATTCACAAAGCGTATTGTTAATGTATTACTAAAATGTACTGGGACTGTTCTTTACGCTAAATAGTATTACTAGGTATTTAAAGAGTCCCTATTATATATAAAAGGCTATATACTTCTTATCTCCCTTATATATACGAATTTTATTAAAGGCAGCAATTATGTTAAGCTTTGTAAAGTACCATACCTTCGCTAATTAGTTAAGCGTCTCTTAAATTAAGGGAATTAGATATTGGTTTTAAATTATAATTATATTTAGAGCTTAATAATTAATATAGAATCTTAAGCCTCCTCCTAGCTTTTTAATAAATAGCATAGGTAAGGCGAATAGAGATTAACTAGGGTAAATAAATCCTTTTTCTAGATGCTTATTGAGGTATTATTATATAATAAGCAGTTCTTCTTGTAATATGCCGTATAGCGGACCGAACTTTAGTATTATGCCAGGCTTGAGTTCTATCTTAAAGTTATACTTCTCTTAGTACGGGGCTAATTGGTCTGCAAATTGTTTTTTAAACTCGTTAATTAGGTTATAGTACTCTTTAGATACAAAAGGTCAAGGATTAGGATACTATTTTGGTTCTAGTACTTTCTTAATATCTTCCATAGTCATAGCAAAAATTTTATAATTTTGTCTTTTTGCTAATAAGATAAAAGGCACAGCCTATATTATACGGATTTTAAGAGGGTTTAACATAACATCTTTACATTCTTTACCACAATTAGCAGTTATAGATTTATTATATTAGCTTAAGGTTTATAGCAAGGGTAATTCATATTATGTTAAATTTAAATAGTTGTGTGTATATTTATAGGGCAAATGGTTTTTTAAGCAATAACTTTAGCAGTAGGTTGTATGGAACTTTAGTGTTTCTTTAACCCAGCTAATTAAAGGGTTGTGTTATTTTAGCTATCTGTGTTTAAGTATTATCTTGTAGTGCTTTAAGGGTATTATAAACAGGGAAATATATTTAAGGTATTTATCTATCCGCAATTTTATAAGAGCGTAGTGCGTTATTTCGCTATATATTAAGGGTTTGCTATTAAAGCCTTATAGGCCTTAGAGCTTATTAAGTTTCTTTAAATTTAGGTGTTAAGTTTTTGTGTAGTTTATATTAATAAAGCCCATACTAGTAGCTCTACTGTCTATAAGGATTTATACTTCCTTCTATTTTTTAAGTGTTTAAATTTCGCCGAGTATATTAAGGAAGTTGTGTTATATATTAGCGCTAGAAGAGCCTAGACACTTATACTCTTCCACTTTTTATCCTAAGGCGCGACTTGGCCCTAGGATAATTCGTTTTCTAAGTTAACCAAAGGCAAGGTACTTCGTGACGTCCAAGTATGATTTATAGCGCGGGTATGATTTAAGGAATAAGTACGGCTTGAAGAACGGGTATGATTTAAGGATTAGGAGGAACTACAGCGGACTTTTTCAAAAGGGTAAGTTCGGCAATGTTTTTAAATATGTCCTTTTTTACCGCATCCAAAACATTCTCCATTTGTGGCTTGTGTTCTTCGTTTATTAGTTCCCAAGGGTGCATAGAATTGGGTGGCATTAAGGTCCATAGGGTTATACGTAGGGCTTTTAGGTCTTGGAGAAGGATCGCGCCTTAGAGCATATACCAGTTTTAAGGAGTTTTAAACGCAAGGTGTAGTTAACTTTAGAAAATAAGTCTGTTTATTATATTAAAGGTCTTCGTTAATTCGTTAACATATTATAGCAAATTTAGACAGGTTTTTTAGTAGTTCTCTACCTATTAACTAGGCTCTAATCTTATCTAAAATAGCTTGTTAAAGGGCAGCGACTCTAGCGGCTTTATTCTAATCTAGTTTACTAATAAGGCCTAAAAATTCTAAAAAGATGCTAGTAAAGTCTCGGTTCTATTATTATAGGTTTTTAAGTTTAGTAACAGCTATATGTTCGTGGCTAGCGTTATTATATATTTGTTCTAGTAGAGAGATAAAGGTTTTAAAATTAATAAAAGTGCCATTGCGGAAGAATAGATCTATGGTTTATACAGCATCCTTACTTAAATAAGATATTCTATAGCTAACCTTACTAGCCTTAGTAGGGTATTAATTATAGTTTATTAAGAGTTTAAGACGGAGCTTAGTTATAAAGGGATATAAGTTATTTTGGTTTCTATTAAACATTAGAGGATTAGGGAGCTTTTTAGATTTTATAGTAGGTACTGGGTTTGCTATAGGTATAGGTTAAGCTACCATTACTAGTTTAGTGTTCGCATTTAACGCGTTAGGTTTAGGTACCATTATTTTAATTTTGTTTATAGGTATTGCTATTAGGGTCTATAATGTAAATGCCTTAACGTTGCGGAGTTCTTTGCGGAGTGCTTCTATTAATCGCTAGTACTGGGCTTCTAGTACAGCCCGCTGCTAAGCTAAGGCGTCTATAAAGGACTATTGTATTATAGTTAACTGTTCCCTAACTAGGGTTATAATACTTATAGTTATTAAAAGGGATTTGGGTTCGTTTGCCATTTTAATAGTAGTTATTTTAACGTAATATAATGTAAGGGCGCAAAGAGGCTTTGGGGAAGATTTAAAGGAATAATATAAATTCTATCTAAATCTAAGGGTATATAGCTCTTGCAGAGTACAAGACGTTGCGTAAAGGAGAGAAAGGAATATAGGAAACTTGTAACTAAATATTCATAGTCTTGGCAGTAGACGCGTGGGCATAAGCCCACGCGGATTTTAACAGGTTTTAACCAAATTCCATTACGTTAGTGAAATTTAGTGGAGACTAGTAGAAATTAATTAAGTTAGTGGAATTTAGCAGAATTCAATTAACTTAGTAGAATTTAGCATAATTTAATTAAAGCGTTAGAATTTATCTGTCGAGTGTTTCACCAAGACATTCCTACTGTAACTGGGCTAGTCCCGTTACATAGATTCTGGTAGATTCTTTAGATTTTAGTTTAGGGTTTAAATAGTAAGTTATAAAACACTTTTACTTATAATGGGAGGTAGTAAATAGAGGCTTAAGGTTATTCTAATTAATAGTTACCCTATATAGCTTTATATAGGGTTGTCTAAGGATTACTAAGTAATCTAAGGTAGTTATAACGAGCTTAATTAATTTGTTATAGTTTAGGTATTAGAGTTTTAGGACCACTATATAAATAATACGGCCCAAGATAGTACGTTTGCCATTAAATCTAAATATATTAATATGCTGGTTAAGGGGTATTAGGGTAAAACTATTGTTTTACGCGAAGATCTTATTAATAAACTCTATACCGCTAGCTCCTATATTAATTAGGACTTAAGTATTAGCCTATTAACCTTTCTGCTAAAGATAGTAGTTAACGGTTATACTATGATTCTAAAAGTTGGGGTTTATAATATCTAATGCGTTTAATAAGATCCTATAATATAGCTGTCCTAAAAAGCAACTTAACTTTAAGACGTACCTTTTAGTAGTAAGTAAGAAGGGGTTCCTATAGAACGTCGGTTATAGCTATATTATTATAAGTAGTACTTACTAAATATAGGGCTGGAACTAAAAGAAGATTAGGGATGGTAACTAGAAAATTAATACAGTAAACGGCTGCTAGTGTTGGCCGTTTATAATTTATATTTGGATATAGGGACAAAGCAGTATCTTAAGATATAAGTCTTGCTTCCGTATTTAAAGTAAAGGTCTAGCTTAATGTATTATTCTTATTTATAGGACTTTAATAAAAATGCTCTAGGGTTCTAGAGTTAATATCTATAGCAGTAGGGTGCTTAGGCTAAGAAAATAACTTAATAGGGGCTTATAGGGCTGTTATATTGTATTAAGGAGCGGGCTTTAATATTAGACGTAGTATATTATTATACCGTTTATTAATAATGTTTATGCAGGCATTAAGGGCTTTTAGTAGGTCTACACTTATTAGGGAGATTTTTAGTTTAGGGCTTAGGGATTTAATAAGGCTATTAATTAGTACGGAGTTATTCTAGCCTATTTCCCTTACGTAATGGCTAAATTTGGAGAAGTATACTAGGAAACTTTTCTTTTCTTAGGCTATATAGTTTATCTTTCTTTAAGCGGTAGCTTAGCGGTTTAGTTACTGTATATAGCTTTAAGAAGTTTAACTAGGCTTTATACTAAGTTTAGTTAAAAGGTTTAATAAGGTGTAACAGGACTAGCCTGTTTACAGTAGGAATGTCTTAGTAAAACACTTGACAAATAAATTCTAACGCTTTAACCAAATTTTACCAAATTTTACTAGCTTTGTTAACTCCTGCTAAATTCTAATAAATTAATCGAATTCTACCAAAGTTCATTAAAGACTGCGTATATATAAGTATGTATTAACTACTATAACCCCCAACTATTTAATTATAAGATTCTTTCGTTATTCCTTTCTCTTCTTTATATAACGTCTTATTCTCTACAAGAGCTATATACCCTTAGATTTAGATAGAGTTTATATTATTCCTTTAAATCTTCCCTAAAGCCTCTTTACGCCCTTATACTACGTTATATTAAAATAACTATTATTAAAATAGCAAACGAACCTAAATCCCTTTTAATAACTATAAGTATTATAACCCTAATTAGGAAACAGTTAACTATAATATAATAGTCCTTTACGGATATCTTAGTTTAGTAGCGGGCTGCACTAGAAGCCTAGTATTAGTAATTAATTAAAGCACTCTATAACAAACTTTATAATATTAAGGCACTTATATTAGAGACCCTAATAGCAATACCAATAAATAAGATTAAAATAACGGTATTTAAACCTAGCCTATTAAATGCGAATACTAAACTAGTAATAATAGCTTAACCTATATATAAAATAAACCTAGTACCTATTATAAAATCTAAAAAGCTCCCTAATCCTCTAATATTTAATAGAAATTAAAATAACCTATGTCCCTTTATAACCAAGCTCCGTCTTAAACTTTTAATAAACTATAACTAATATCCTACTAAAGCTAGCAAGGTTAGCTATAGAATGTCTTATTTAAGTAAAAACGCTATATAGACTATAAGCTCGGACCCCTAGAACTTGGTTACTCCCTAAACCTAGACGCGTTTCCTATATAAAACGCTAGTTTTCCACCTCTATAAAAACAGTATTAATAATATATTATTAATAATATAAAGTTCTAAACTTAAAGCTTATATAGGAGTTTTTAAAATAGCTATATTTTAAAGGCTTATATATATAAATGCTATAAAAATTAAAATCTAATATTACATGGCTATATATTTTTAAAAAAATATTAATTTTTTTAGGGGGCTAAATTACTATATAAAATAAACTATTTTATTTTTTAGACACATAAAGATTTTAATTTTAATTTTAATTATATAAATTTACTTAAGACTATATAAGCTTTAAGTTTAGAACTTTATATTATTAATAATATATTACTAATACTGTTTTTATAGAGGTGGAAAACTGGCGTTTTATATAGGAAACGCGTCTAAGTTTAAGGGGTAACTAAGTTCTAAGGGTCCGAGCTTAGATCTATTCTTCCGTAACAGCACCTTTATTAATTTAAAATTTTTTATCTCCCTATTAGAACGAACGTATAATAACGCTAGCCGTAAATATATAGCTATTACTAAACTTAAAAACCTATAATAACGGAACTGAGACTTTACTAGCTTCTTTTTAGAATTTTTATACCTTATTAGAGAGCTAGATTAAAATTAAGCCGCTAAAGTCGCTACTCTTTAATAAGCTATTTTAGATAATATTAGAGCCTAGCCTACTTACTTATCTACTTGCTTACCTACCTACCTACCTACCTACTTACCTACCTACCTACCTACCTGCCTATATTAGTGTCAGATTTAATTTAGGAGAGGGGTCGGCCCAATTAAAGGCTCTAATTTATTTGAATTGTTCTCTATAGCCGTTTACTGGCTATATATTTAAATAGTAGTTGTTTAGGATACCTCCCTAAAAGGCCTTAATTTAATTTAATTTGGTAATAGGCCGATATTAAAGCTTAGGTTCAATTTAATCAATTAATTGATTAAATTGTTTATAGTGTTTGCTAGCTAGTTATTTAAACAGTCGTTATCTAGTTTTGGTAACGGTTGTCTGGTTCTAGCGATAGTTATCTAGTTCTGGCGACGGTTCTCTACTAACTGCTACTCTAGTACCTCCTTAGTAGGGAGGATATAAGAAAGAAAGAATAGGTAAAAAAAAATAAGATGGCTATATAGGTGGTATACTTGGCAGAGGTATATATAGAGGCTATTAGGAATATAGTGGGGACCTAATATAGAGCCTCCACGCAGAGCTTCGCGTAGAGCTTTACGCAGAGCCTTATACAGAGCCTTTATATATAGAGCTTTATACAGAGCTTCTACACATAGAGCTTTGTATAGAGCTTTGTGTAGAGCTTTATATAGAGCCTTATACAGAGTCTCTATATATAAAGCTTTATGTAGAGCCTTATACAGAGCCTCTATATATAAAGCTTTATGTAGAGCCTTGTGTAGAGCCTTATACAGAGCCTTATATAAAGCTTTATATTATCGGCAAAATATGGTACCCTACCAATGGCCTTAATGGTTGGTGGTTGACGCAATTGGCGCGCAGTTAAGGGCATTTAGTAACTCGACCGACTAGCCTATGTCGTGTTTTTTTGATACGCAACCTGCCAGTAATCTGCGCATTTAGTAACCACAATTGTATTTAGAGCTATTTACCTCTTCTATCTCTTCAAACACGTGCATTTTTGTCAAATTTTTGATTGGTGGCTGCGGCTCAGGGGCCTGCAAATGGCGGGCTTGTTTTCCAGCTTTTATAAGCAGTTTTTACTATAAAAAGCAGGAAAAATAGCCCTGAATTCGCAAGCCCATGGTCCAACTAGCGAAAGTGCATACTTATAAAAAGTAGGGCATAAGCTATATATATATATATAAGGTAAAAAGCGAACGCTTAGGTGGGCGGGTAAATTAACAGCAGCTTTAATTAACAAGAACTAGCATATTCAAATTTAATTAGATGATGTTGTTGCTGCTTAAAGTTCTTTATATAGAGACTTCAAGCCGTGCGCTGTGGGACACGTGACTCCCTATAGACCCTATCATCTATCTCTTCAAACACATACATTTTTGTCAAATTTTTAATTGGTGGCTACGGCTCAGGGGCCTACAAATGGCGGGCTTATTTTCCAGCTTTTATAAGCAGTTTTTACTGTAAAAAGCAGGAAAAATAGCCCTAAATTTGCAAGCCTATAGTCTAAGGAGAGCGAAGCATAACCGCAGCCAAATAGAGAGAAAAATGTGTATAGAGAGATGTGTTTTAGGTGTCAGCCTTACACACAAGGCTAAGTTAAAGAGAACGCTGGTAGGGTACCTAGTTAAAACCTTTATAAAAGGCAGAAGGCGTCGGCCTATAAGGTTAAGCAATAAAGGCGGAAAGCATCTGACGTCTAGCGGCCTAGGCGTTAGACCTCTTTGTTAGAGATATAACAGAACCTTATAGCAGGAACTACGGTGGGTTCTATTATTAGGCTGGGTATATAGGTAAAAACAAAACAACAACGTAATAATAACTGGTAGAGTGGTTGCCTAACAGATTAACTCCAATTGTATTCTAAGATTCACTATAAGGAGAGAACTATCTATGGTAGGGACTGAGGTCCTTTAAATACACAACCGTATACCTAAGAAATCCTCTCTTGTATATGAGGTACGTGTTGTCTATGTTAAATATAACGTCCCTTTTATTTAATACAGTCAACGCGTTTAACACCATATAACCTTAGTTACCATTCCTTATTATATAGTTCCACCGGATCCATCCTAGACTGTGCCTATATTAACTAACTAGCTTCCTACGACTCCTTTCCAAGTAGTTATAATATTGTACTTAAAGCGTCCGTAACACCATCTCCCTCCTTTTTATCTTCGTCCTTAAAGATTCCTAACATCTCTAAGTTGTCTACTAGAGGTGTAATATCCGTTTAATTAGTCTAGTTAATATCTTTGCTTATTATACCTAAAGCTTCTTCTTCTCTTTCCTAGGTTGAGCGTTGCCTTCGTACAGTCTCCTCCATACTATTGCTTGGTAAAGTGATGGCGATTCCTTACTCGAGGTATGCAAAAGAGGGGTTAGTCTGTGTTGTGTTAGTAAGTCCTTTATCTTAACAACCCTCCTTTTACTCTAAGTGTACTAAAGCAAACGTTTGATCGTCCTGCGACGTTCGCTCTGTTTCTAACGCTAAGTATGCGCGTTCTATGACTCTTAATAGTCTTTGAGTTCCCTAAGTAACTTATTATAGGGTTTTATATTTAATCTGCCGCTGTAAAGCTTAATAGTGAGCTGGCCTCCGCGTTACTTAAGGTTTAATATGCCTTAGAAGAGTCTACACGCGTCCTTAAAGCTTAACATTTGGCTTATGCTTGTCTTTAACGTTTTAAACGTGTTTATAAGAAGGTTCGTTCTAAGGAGTAAAAACTAGTTTAATAGGGTTTGTCTAAGCTGGGTAATAAAAGGACTGGCTTTCCTCTTATAAGGGAAATAACTCTAAGTAGCTCAACAATTGCTCCTCTTAGGTCCCCCTTAGGTGACTTATTCTTTGGCGATCCTTCTTTATTAATATTACCTAACCTACTTTCTTCTAATACTCCTATACCTTT
>Ga0307507_10000197_pt1 | contig 112577 bp, 19 predicted proteins | sample 7_EM_MG_FD_207223 | JGI IMG/M metagenome (GOLD analysis project Ga0307507, IMG submission 207223) | Populus trichocarpa ectomycorrhiza microbial communities from riparian zone in the Pacific Northwest, United States - 7_EM | ecosystem: Host-associated > Plants > Roots > Unclassified | place... | reverse complement strand
ACCACCAAGACCCCTAACTATTTAATTACAGGGTTCTCCCGTAATTCCTTTCTCTTCTTTACGCAACGTCTTGTTCTCTGCAAGAGCTATATACCCTTAGATTTAGATAGAATTTATATTGTTCCTTTAAATCTTCCTTAAAGCCTCTTCGCGCCCTTACATAGAGTTACCAAATACATATAGCCCCTCCGCCAACTAAAATATCTTATAAGAATTGGATTCTTATGGCTTATTCTTATTTATAAGGCAAATTAACTACAGCCAGTTTATGCGCCTTTATGTTATATACATGAGTTAATCAATTATTAATGCCTAACTTCATATTATTTGGACTACCGCTTAGTTTTAGCTATATTACGTAATTCAAATCGGCTGGCCAAGTTATAAACGTAGTTTCAGCCTTGCATTCTGGCGTTATAAGTGGTAATAAGTGGCTCTTGCTTACCGCCCTTAAAAAAGTAATACTCCTACGGACCTTTTTATGTAGCCTTTTATAACAGGAAATGCGCTATAAATAGATTAAGCTAGAAATGGAATATATAATAAGAAATTAGACCTCCAAGCCAAAAGAAAGGCACTACTATTATTACCGTCTCTTCCGCCTAGCAGGCCGGCCCCTTTTCTTCTATATAGCAGACTAGGCCTTTAATTTCAAACAGTAGTATAGGTTTGGTGTATCTACCATAAAGATTAATCTCGTCTAAGAATAGCGTCTAAGGACCTTAACTAGTAAAAGAACTACCACTAACCGAAATATAAGAATACGCCCAAGCTACTAGCCCCTTCTATTCTGTACGGCAACTCTACCCTTTACTTTCGCAACTTTAGAAAAGAGTACACCTATAACAATCTAGCCTTGGCTTGCTAAACGCGTCTTTGGTAAGACTTAAGGACATCTTTAAAATTTAAAAGCCCGCTCTTATAAACCTAGGTAGGCTTCTAAGCCACCTTATATTTACGCCCTAACTTAGTTATTCTTTCCCCTAAAATATTATCAATCTCTGTCACAGAGTGAGCACAAGCGATGATAATATATAGCGAAGTAGATATTATTAAGCTATGTATATAAACTGTATAATAAAGTCAAGACGTTGCGTAAGGAAAGGAAAGTAAGAAACAGGGGAAAAAGGGTACATAACGTTCACTTAGTTGCTAGGTTAACGGGTACTATGCTACGCACGGGCAGGGTAGAGCTTAGGTGGCGGTTCTAGTAGAACTTAGCAGAATTTAGCAGTTAAAGGTCCTTAAAGTTGCCAGTTAGCAACTCCAATAGTAGAGACAGCAGATTGCGGCGGAATACGGCAGATTGCTATTAAATTGCCGTCTCGTGGTTAGTCTTCGGTTATTCAGTTGGTGGAAACAGGTGGACGTGTGTAAGGTGTTATAGGGGTATCCCGTAACAGTACCCCCCCTTTAAACTCGAGCATCTATGAAATAGGGCTATGGTAGTTCTAGGTAGAGTTTGTAAAAGTCTTCTGCGGCTTATATAAGTCCTATAGAGTCAGCAGGTTCCTATAAGGGTTTAGTAAAACCTCTCCATTTTATAAGGTATATATATTTGCGTTTCTATTTGTTGTACTTAATGTTATTAACTTTTTTAACAAGGTACTTATCCTTACTATCCACTTTAACTAGTAGGGGAGGGTCTTGGATCTGTCCAGGCAGGGCATCTAATATAGGGGCGGTAGGGCGGAGGACTAACGTATAGAATACAGGGTGGATTTTAACCGTATTAGGGAGCTTTAGTTGGTAGGTATAAGGAGAGACAACTTTTTCAACCTTATAAGGGCCAGCGTTCTTCCAATTAAGTTTCTTAGTAGGTCATTTTATGTTTAGATTTCTTGCGTCTAGCCAGACAAAGTTACTAATTTAGTAAGCTAGTGCTAGGGTTCGGTTCTTATTTGCTGCGGCTTTATAGATAGACTAGGCCCATATTATTTCATTAATAAGGAACTCCTGTAGTTCTTCCATCTTCTTTACAAATTCGTTTGCTTCTGTAACTTATAAGGCCTAATAAGCTAGACAAGGAATATTACTAAAGGGTTTAAAACCCATTCGCGGGTGCTAGCCGTAATTAGCCAGGAACGGGGAGACCTTTGTAGTTTCTAAGACGGAGTTATTTGCAGTAAACTTGGTAAATGCAAGCCAGTCCATCTAGTCGTCCTATAGATACGACGTGTATATCCAAATATACTGTTCCATTATAGCATTTATATATTCCGTTTAACCATCCGTTTCTAGGTAATATACTATAGACAACAGTGCTTTAATGCGGAGTTAGGTAGTTAGTTCTTTCCAAAACACCAAGACGAACTAGCGGCCTCTATTAGAGACGATTATTTTGGGAAGTCTATAGAGTTTCCATATATAATCCAGGAATAGTTAGGTAACAACAGGTGCTAATATATTAGGGCAGGCGATTAAGTATCTCATCTTAGATAGTCGGTCTATAACTACTATAATGTTTATGCAGCCTTTACTTTTAGGGAGATCAATAATAAAGTTAATTAAGATATCCTTCTATCTTTAGTCCGGAACAGGCAGTGGCTTTAGAAAGCCGTTGTATGTCTTATATAAAGCTTTAGCTCATCAGCAGGTATGGCAGCTAGAGACGTACCTTTATGTTATATTATGCATATTTAGCCAGTAGTACTCCTATTAGAGTAGCTCTAGGGTTTTTCCTTAGCCTGGGTGGCCGGCTACTAGTAGGTTGTGTACGTGTTTAAGGAGCTTAAGCTTAAGTTTATTGTAATTAGGGATAACTAGGCGGTTCCAGTAATATAAGCGGTCTCCGCGAGCTTCACATTTACTTAGAGAGATCTTTTTAGAGCGTCTAACGCCATCTTAAATTAGCTTAAGTGTCTCTTGGATAAACTCATTGTTTAGGTATTTGTTAATTATAATCTGTTCAATCAATTAATCAGTTATTTTAAGGACGTATACTATAAGGTCTTTAGCCAGGGGATTAAATAATTCAGGACAAAGCAGGGTTTATTTGTGGTAGGCGCGTACTTCTTCCTATGCTGTTATGTCTTATAAATATTGAGTTAGGGTATTAGGTTTTTAACCTTAAACGCCTAGGCGGTATATAATTAAGAATTAGAATTAAGACAGATATTCTAACCAGCGGGCTTAATAATGACTTAGCTGTTTTATAGTTATAAAGTACTATAGATTCTTATGGTCGCTAAGGGCCTTAATTAGAAATCCAGCACCTTCCAGTTTAGGTCGCCATTGTTTAAAACATCTAATAATGGCCAATAATTCTTTATTATAGATCTCGTAGTTATATTTAGCTAAACTTAGTCGTTTTAAAAAGTATGCTATAGGGTACAGTACCCCTTCTTTATTATACTGAGACAGAATGCCTCTAGTGACGTAGTTAGATAAGTCAGCTTCTATAACACTCTTTTAGTTCGGGTCAAAGTGTTAAAGTACAGGTACAGTAGTGAACATAACTTTTAGATAGGCAAAGGCCTTCTTATATTCCTTATTAAAGATAAAGGCTTTATCCTTTTAGGTTAGAGCTATAAGAGGTAAAACTAGGGCAGAGAAGTTATTGATAAACCGTTAATAGAAATTAGCAAATCCTATAAAGGCTCTTATATCCTTAACATTCTTAGGTTCTTGCTAGTTTATAATTACTTTAATCTTCTTTAGGTCCATTTATATGCCGTCTATAGAGATAATAAGTCCAAGGTATAGAACTTCCGTTTTATAGAACTTGTATTTATCTACATCTAATTATAGTCTAGCTCCACGTAGGGCTTCCAAGATAAGGTTAATATGTTTCTTATATTCAGCCAGGTTATTGTTATATACCAGGATGTCGTTAATATAAGCAGTATAGAAAACATCCAGGTAAGGTTATAAGGTATTATTTACAAAGTATTAGAATAAACTCGGGGCATTTACAAGGCTAAACGGCGTCACTAAGTATTTAAATAGTCCGTATCTAGTACGGAATGCTATAAGCCATTTATCTCCTTTTGTAATACAGAGGCGGTTAAATACGTGGATAAGGTCAAGTTTTATATAGTAGCGAGCCTTACTTAATCGGTTTAGTATCTCTTAAATTAACGGGAGCAAATACTAATTCTTAATAGTAATAGCGTTAAGAGCTTAGTAGTCTATATAGAAGCGCAGACCGCTGCTAGGTTTCTTAATAAAGATTATAGATATAGCTATAGGCGAAGAGCTTGCTCTAATAAATCCTTTACTCAGGTATTCATCTAAGTACTTCCGTAATACTTAGAGTTCGTTTTAAAACATTCTGTACAAGGGTCCAAATCCTGGTTATTTTCCTTCTTTAAGTATAATCTTGTAGTTATATGGTCAGTACTCCGCTAACTTATTAGCTTTCTTTCGTAAAAATACTTCCAGATGCTTATAATGGCATACTAGTACTTTTATAGCAGGGTTAGTGTGCTTCTTTAGTGCTAGGGCCTTTTTAATATCGGCTATTATAACGGCAAAGATCGTATGTTTAGGTTTCCTAGCAAGTTATACTAACAGGGTAGCTCTAATCATACAAATATCCATAGAAAGGGAGGCGAGTTGCCAGCTGGCAACTTCCTTTTAATTATCTACTGTTTCTTATTCAACTTTAGGTTCAGTGTTAGGTATAGAGTTAGTGTTGGATTCAGGTTTAGGTTCTTTAAGTATCCTTTTTATAGTAGAATACCAGTTCTTTTAGTACTTTTATATATTAAGCTTAAGTTTAAGCTTCTACTTGGTTTGGGGTGGTACAGTAGTCAGGGTTAATTTATATGGTTTAGTGTAATTTTTAGGTTCTTAGTAGAATTAGGTAGACTTTTTAGACTAATAGATCCTAGTAGATTTTTCAAATTTCAGTTTAGGGTCTAAGCAGCAAGTCATAAGGCACTTCTACTTGCAACAAGAGGCGGTAAATAAAAGCTTAAGGTTATCCCAATTAATAGTTACCTTATATAGCTTTATCTAAGGTTGTCCAAGTATTACTAAGTAACCCAGAGTAGTAACAAAAAGCTTAATTAGTTCTTTATAGTTTAGGTATTAGAGTCTTAGGAATACTACATAGGTAATATAGCCTAAGACAGTACGTTTACCATTAAATCTAAATACATTAATATACCAGTTAAGGGGAGTTAGAGTAAAACCATTATCTTACACAAAGATCTTATTAATAAATCCTATACTACTGGCTCCTGTATCAATTAGGACTCAAGCATTAACCTATTAATTATTCTACCAAAGACAACAGTTAACGGTTATACTGCGATCCTGAGAGTTAGAGTTTATAACATCTAAAGCATTCAATAAGATCCTGAGGCAGCGCCATCCTAGAGAGCGACTTAGCTCCAGAACCTTCCTTTTAGAGGCAATCAGGGTGGAGTTCTTATAGCATATTAGTTATAGCTTCGTCCTTATAAGTGGTGCTTACTAGATGCGGGGCTAGAACTAGGTGGAGATCAGGGATAGTAACTAGAGGATTAATACAGTAAACGGCTGCTAGTATTAGCCGTTTATAATTCGCATTAGGGCATAGGGGCGGAGTAGTGGTTAAAGAGGTGGGAGCTACTTCCACACTTAAAACAGAGGCCTAGCTTAGTGCGTTATTCTTATTTAGAGGACCCTAGTAGGGCGTATCCTAGGGTTCCAGTGTTAATATCTATAGCGTTAGGGTGCTTAGGCTGAGACAATAACTTAGTAAACGTTTACGGGTTTATTGTATTATATTAAAGAGCAGACTTTAGTGTTAGGCGTAGTATATTATTATATTATTTATTAATAACATTTGCGCAGGCGTCAAGAGCTCTTAGTAGGTCTACACCTATCAGGGAGGTTTTTAGTTCAGGGCTTAGGGATTCAATAAGGCTATTAATTAGTACAGAGTCGTTCCAGCCTATTTCTTTTACATAACGGTTAAATTTGGAGAAGTATACTAGGAAGCTTTTTATTCCTTAAGTTATATAGTTTATCTTTCTCTAAGCGGTAGCTTGGCAGTTTAGGTCACCATACGTGGCTTTAAGAAGTACAATTAGGCTTAGTACTGAGTTTAGTTAAAGAGGTTTAATAAGGTCAGCTACATCTCCTCCTAATTAACTTAGGGCGTAGCAAAGTCGGTTAGCTTTAGTTGGGTAGCAATTAATGTTACTAGTTAGCTTATTTTTGAGCCAGCTTAGGAATAATTAGAGTTCTTATTGTTTACTAGTGAATATTAGAGGGTCTAGTAGTTGTTTAGATTATTACGGTGCAGTAGTTAGTTCGGGGTAAGTAACTACTATAGGTTCGGGGCTCTCGTTCCGCGTGTTCATCTCCAGAGATAGTATTCGGTCTTAGGGCCCTAATATAGGCATCTTAAGGGTGCGGATTTCTTCTTGGAGGTCTTTAATTAATTACCAGTGTTATGCTTCTTATTTAGCTTATTATTAAGTTAAAGTGGCTTGGTTCTATACAAGGTCATCTATAAAGGACTTCTATATTTCTGCTAATTGTTTTTAGAGTGCGGATATAATGCTAACGGCTGTTATAGGGGCTTTGGGGTCGTTCTGCATTTTGGAGGGTAGTATATAGGGTTAATGCAACATAGTGTTACAGAGTAAGCACAAGCGATAATAATATATAGCGAAGTAGATATTATTAAGCTATGTATATAAACTGTGTAATAAAGTTAAGACGTTGTGTGAGGAAAGGAAAGTAGGAAATAGGGGAAAAAGGGTACATAACGTTCGCTTAGTTGCTAGGTTAACGGGTACTGTGCTACACACAGGCAGGGTAGAGCTTAGGTGGCGGTTCTGGTAGAACTTGGCAGAATTCGGCAGTTAGAGGTCCTTGAAGTTGCCAGTTGGTAACTCCGACAGTAGAGACGGCAGATTGCGGCGGAATACGGCAGATTGCTGTCAGATTGCCGTCTCGTGGTCGGTCTTCGGTTGTTTAGTCGGTGGAAACAGGTGGACGTGTGTAAGGTGTCACGGGGGTATCCCGTGACAATCTCCCATTTATCATCCAAGCTTATTTTATTAATTTTGTCTTTTTTAGTCTAGGTACAACGCTTTATAGCAGGCTCTGGGTTTAAAACATCGCTCTAATTATTAGCGAGGCCACCGCTGTTACCGTCCTTATCCTTATTATAAGTACGATTACTAGCCTCGTTATACAGCGGTTTAATGCTATAGAGAAGGGTAGGCTCCTAAAGTAAAGGGCTAGCGGGCCGTAGAGTAGATACTTACTAGTTAACTTACGGGTATTAAGAGTTAAAGTTAAGGATAGGAGGGATAGGGGGGCTAGAAAACAAGTCTTCGCAATAGGTAGGTGGCCTTTATTGCTTCTAGGGACATAGACTATTACCACCCTCGCCGCCCTTACCACCCCCGCTACTCTCTTTAGCAGGGTTATTAGAATTATAATTAGTAACGTTATCCTACTTAAGCTTCCACTTCCTTAGTATAAAGGATAATTCGCCTCCTATATTTCCTTTCTTATAATTACCCTCCTCCCTAATAAGCGGATTGTCTATATATTATAGTTATTAGGTTATAGTAACAATATTTTTAATATCTATAACTTACTAATATTATCTATATTATTGGCTATTAAGGAGTCTTAGTTAGTCACTATATGGGTCTCCAACTTCTATATAGCCTGGGGGACAGTCACAATAACAATTTCCTTAGCTAGGCTATCTATTTCATTAACGCCTTCTGCTGTAGGTTTAAGATAGTTATATATAGATACGCTAAAGAGATCTTCTAGCTCCTCTAAAGAAGGTAGCTCCTTATCCTTATTATTATCGCTACGCTCATTTCCGTCACCTAATAATTATTAAGCAAGGCCATTATATAGGGGGGGGAAGTGCATACTCAACTTATAAGGTGCTAGTTAATCGCCAACTTTATTAGCTTTATTGCCGGTATTACTAGCTCTATTACCTTTAACTTTAGGTTCCAAGTCTAGGTTAGCTATATTATCTTTAATAAATATTAGATTCGCTGCTGGCCGTTAGATATATTTATAGTTATTAAAAAAAGAGGGAGGTAATTACTAAATTACCTTAATTGCTTCTTCTAGTGTCTTAACTATTACTTTCATTCTTATAAATATCTTTATACTCGTTAAATGCCTTAGGATCTGCGGGTGCCATATTAGGTGGAATATTTAAAAAAGGTAATATAGAATAACCTACCTAAGCGCAACCAGCCCAAATATTTTATAGAATTATCTCTTAGAGGGAAGCGAGGTACTCTCCCCTTTTTATCCTCCTCTTTTTAGGTGTGTTGCTTATATTTGCCTTAGAAGCCGTAATTATATAATACTAAGAAGCCTTTAGTTTTTTAGGGGGTGCAGTATAGAAATTAATATTATTAAGTAAAATTCCTAAATAAAAACAAAGGGGTTAAGAAGATGCCACTATTACTACCACCATTATTATTAGAATTGTCATTGCCTTATCTTTCCAATAGCCCTAAAGGACGGGTTATGCTAGGCTTTTAAGTCCACGCTAGTCCCCTCTTCACTACCAGCTTATACCTATAGCATCTACACTAAAATAACCCTACCAGCTCAATAGCAAATTAAAACATATAATTTACGCTCCATTCGCAATTACCATTCGCAACACATAAAGGTTTGCATAGGCTTAAACTCTATTACAAGATTAACGCCTATTAGGAAACTGCAATTAAGACCTAACTAACTAAGCTAGCACATTCTGCCTCTAACAGAGGCATCGCGCTAAGCCTCCTTATTAAAGAGGTTGGTGGTAAAGTAACTCCTCTACCCTTATTCCTTAGGGTTAGGGCTAGCACTAATATATCCATTTTCCAACCTAATTATACCAGAAAGCTAGATCCTCCGCACTAGATCCTTTGCAAGACTATAATTCCTAGTATTAGGCAGGTAAAGGGCGTGCTATAATTCTACGATAAGCATTAGAAGACACTCTAAGTAATAAGGGCATCCTTAAATCTCTTCCCAGGATCAAAAAAACTTCCTTAGTCACACTCTATAGAGCTTGCAACTGCTACTCGGCCTCCCAAATATGCGCAAAAGCCTCGCTTTTACCCTTACCTATAGCTAGATATCACAAACAACATAAGGGGGTAGATAGCGCGAGTAGATTAGGCAATCACGCCCATATCCATCCCACTACGCCCTTTTAGCTAATACAGCCGCCGCATAAAGTCCAGCTCTATTAGGAAATTAAATACACGAATTTTCCTCCAGTATTCGTCAGCTAAGAGCAAGGTTATAACACTAACTCCACCAGAAGTTAGGCTATACTACTAGATAGGCCGTTTACCTCTAGATTCTACCTTGCAAGTCTTAGGTCCATATAAGGGATATTTCTATATAACCTATACCTCCTTAGCTAAATAGGGGCTAAATTAGACTAAAGCCTAGCGGCTTCTCCAATTGCAATGCAATTCTCTAATTACTAGGGAAAAGTAAGTCCAGGTCTAGGTTATAAAGGCGCTAAGGAGGGCAAAGGCTTCCAGCTTCCGGCGGCGCAGCTTTAACCAAGCTAAGTAATTAGCATTAGCCTATAGTTTCGCTAAGGACCCACTTCAGCGTCCAGCTTCGCCTTTATTATAACGCTATAATACAATAATACCTAACGCGTCCCGCAGCTCGCAGTAGCTATAACCCATATAATCCATTACTAGGTGGTTCTCGGCATAGCCTTATAGCCATTTATAACTGTTCTAACAGGGATTAAGTCGCACACTATAGTCACGCCTAAGACATTACTAGAGGCGGAGGTAAAGAAGGGGATAAACAGAAATGTTATTCTAGTGCACTAATTAGTAGAGGACGTAGGCGGGAGGAGAGGAAAGAGAAGAGAAGAGAGGAGGAATACAGTAGGACTAAAGCACGCGTTAACACTAGGAGAGTATAAATGCGTCCCATAAAAAGGGCTGAGGAGTTATAGCGCTAGGTTATCATTAGTATAAAACATGCGGAGATTGGGGAAGGTGGGCAGAGCACCTACATAGACGCTAAGGGGATGGAAAATGCCTTACGGCTAACAGCTAGAGTCTAAGGTAGCACAGTAGCGGGAAAGAAAAGAGGAGATGGAGCATAAGGGCAAAAGCAGTAAGGAAGAAGGCCTTTTATGGTCGAGGTTAAGGTTAGGTCTTGGCCAAACTGGGGTAGGAAAACAAGCGCGCCTTGCCTATAAAGGAACCTCCATTTCCTAATGCGTGGTCTCCATCTTATTTTTTACCTAATAAATCTCGTTGCCTAGATAAATATAGGAGATAAACTAGATTTCTAGTATATTTTAATACTAAAAATTCTTAGAGCTATGCTAATAGGGCTATATAGATTATTTAATTCGCGAAACGCATTATATAAGGCAACCTTAAACTTTATAGATCCTACCTTTCTCCCTCCCTCCATAATTATAAGACCCTATAACTGTTCTAGGGACCAAACCGCTAGCTTTAAAATTTCCCAAAGCGCGCCAAATAGCACAGCTGCTCTTTAATAATACTACCCCTTATCCCTCTTATAAGGGCTATGCTTATCCAGCTAAGGCAGTACATTAGTTAACACGCTACATTATGTTCTCTTATAAGCATTACAGGTGGCAGCGGCAATTATAATATATTTTAGGTGGATTAGGCAAGTATTATAGCAAGTATTACTTATTAGAATAGCACTAGCTTCCTTTATCTATTTCCATAAAATACTCCCAGCGTGTTTAGTCTTATAACGCAAACAATATCTTATTAGGATAAGTTGCAATTAGAGAGCAAATCTATATAATTAGTTTTAGTAAATATATCTATTGGATTAATTATAATATACTTAGGCTAATATTAATTAATATAGGTTTACTTATATGTAATACTATATTAACTATAAATAAACGTTATCTAACCCTAACTCTAATAGCCTTAAAAGTATAATAAATCTATTTTAGTTCTTTATATAGAATAACCTTACTTATTATTGCCGTTATAAGCTCCAGAAGTAGAATATATCTAAATAGCTATATAAATTATTAAGGACATCTCTATAACTCTTAATCTTATCCCTTTCCTTATAACCTAAGAGCATACACCTCTATGCCTATTAGATTTAATGTATATATTCTTATACCTCTAGAGGTTCTATCTTAGCCAAGCGCGCTTACTCTAACTCTAATTCTAGAACCTCTTTAAACTTTTATATCTTTATTTATAAAGTATAATTCTCTTTACCTTTTACCACCTTTATTAATGCTAGCTACTCTATCTACATTTTAATCCATCTTAAGTCTATCTTATCTATTAAGGTACCTAAGTTAGGCTTATATCCATACTGCATTCGCCTAAAAAGGTCTATTACTATACGCTTACTTTTTCTAGCAGATCTTTAAGGTATAGTAGGAGTATTATTGCGAAGCGGGACAGCTTTTTGCTTATACTATATCGCTAACCTCTACTTATAAGGCGAAGCAGATTTATACCTACAAGGGGAAGTAGATTTATATTTATAAGCAATCCTTCTATAGTTATTATCCGCAGGTTAATCTAACACTATAGTAGATAATATATCTTCGTACCTTACTCCTAAAAGTTTAGATTCTTCTTAAATGCTACTTCTTTCTAAAAAAAAAAGTAGTCAGTAGGTTAAGATTCCGATTTTTTATAAAGGAGATACTAGAATATACCTTTATCTAGAAATGCACCCTTAACTTTAGTAAGGAATTTGGCGTTATCTATAGCTTTGTTATTAATTAAAGTCGCATTCTTATTAATTCCAGTATATTATCCTTTAAAGTTAAGTACCCAGCCAAATTTATTAATTAAGTCCCCTTTGGTTCTAGTTATACTATTAATTGCCGTAAACTAGGTGCCTATAATTATGCTTTACTCCAATACTATTATTATCTAGCTTAGGACTAGTCCTTCCAGGTTATTTAAAAATGCTATACTTCTTACCTAATTGTTAACTATAGAATTCTTAGAGATTTTTGCTAGAGTTAAGCCAAAAACAGGATCCCCTAAGAGAGTAATATTAACAAAGCCGTAAATAAGAGCTATTAAGAATAGGTATACTGTCTTTTTAATATCTTAGTATAGGATAGTTTCTTTAACTAAAGGGCCTAGGGGATGCCTATTTATATTTAGGAAGCTGACCTTTATATAAGACCCAAGACAATACCCTAAAAGGTAGTGCCATAGCTCTACCTTATCTTTATTTGCTGTAACTATATAAATTTTAATTTTAAAAAGGTAGATACTCTAATAAAGCTAACAGGTCACTAAAGTGCTACACTACCTTAGTTTAAGAACCCTTGGTAACACTAAGTCTCAAATATTTAGCTTATATGCTAGATTTGTAGTTAATAGGCCCTTAATTTTAAAATGAAGTGAAATAACTAGAGTAAGTAAGGCTAGGGATGCTATACTGCAGTAGATAGCTTAAACCACCACAAGCCTGCTCAGCCTATTTACTTTCAATATTCTCAAGTTCTGCTATTAAAATTATTCGCTTATATAACTAAGGCCCTAGCATAAAATACTAACCTACTTACTTAAACAAAACTACTACGCCCACCTAAAGCTCTGGGTAGGTAATCCTTAATTAGCACTTACTACTTATAGATATTTAGGCTACTAAGGCAATTGTAGCAAGGCTATTTATGCTCTGCCTCGCCGGTTTATATAGTACCCCTAGATGGTTTTACTTAGACGGCCTATTATATATTATTGTAGTATTAATTAGACTATAGGGTATGCAATAGGAGTATAGCGAAGCTCTGTTCCTAGAATATACTTTATATCTACCTTGCACTAACTTGCCCCTTTTTAGTATCTCTACCAGTATAAAACAAAGTATAACTACTAGCACCCCCACTACCTACTCTATATATCTTTTATCCTCACTTCTTTCTTTATATAGTTAATTTATCTAAACCAAAATGGCTAAATAAATTCACCCTAAAAGGTAACTGTATTTTACTAAAGATAGTAAGCCTTATTCTAAACTAAAATCCCTTAAAGAGATCTTACTTAAGGATTTTAAGAAGGTGTTTATAGTAAGGAAGAAAATTGTCATTCTAAGCGGTGCTAGCATTTTAGTAGCTGTGAAAAGTAAGTTTTATATATAGAAATCGTAGAGATCTACTTTTCTAACTCTTAATGCTTATAGTTCCCGACTTTTATACGCTTTATAGGCACCAATCTAGATATAGCCCATTTAAGATTAATAATTTTAATAATGGTAATTCTACAAAAAATATATACGGTAATGTTTGTATTACAAATAAGAAAGCTTCTTATACTATTCCTACTAACTTCTATTAACTTAAGTATAAGAATATCATTTATACCCTTTAAAACCTTATATTTTCTAGGCACCAGTCTAGATATAGCCTATTTAACATTAATAATTATAATAACGATTATTTAACTTAAAATATATATAGGGGCTTTTACATTATAAATAAGCTAGCCTTTTATACTATGCCTACTAACTTCTACTAACTTATAAATAAAAACAACAAGCGCATCCTTTAACACTTTACGCAGAATATTAACGGACTTTATAATAAATTCTAGTCGTTATCTCTAAACTTACCTCTAACTAAAAAGGGCCTATAAACAAAGACAATAGAACTCTATAGTTAACTAGATAGGATAATCTACTATAAGTATAAATAGCACTCAGCCTTTAACCTAAAGTACTTTTAGGGACTGGAACTATTGGCTTATCTTAAGTATATTAGGAGAGATATAGACCAATAAGGCCAAGGGAAACGGTCTAGAGATATTGGCGTGCTTTGGCCTAATATGCTTCTTAATAAAGAAATTAACAATTAAGATAAGGACGCAATTGCAGCTGTGTCTTAAGATGCTAAACGTCAAGTTCTAGATCTTATTCTAATTATAGGCACTTAGCTAAAAAAAAAACTAGGTATATTTTAGCTAGCTACGCGCCTTTATAAGGCGGCGAAAACCAGAAATAGATATAATCCCGTTATATAGATGAACAAGGAACCCCTATTACGTGGATTAGGGCTAAAATTTTATAGCCTAATTAACTACGCGATCTATAGGGACTGCTAAGAGATTGCTAGATATCTTTTAGATGCTACACCCCTGCGACTTAATAGCGATACGAAATTAGGAGGTAGCTAGCATAAAGATAGATAGGGAGAGAACGATATCAGAGTTAGCGATAATAGTTTGCTTAGTATAAGGAAGTTAATTAATAGCCTTATTAAATTCCTAAGTCCTAAACTAAAGACTTCCCTAATTAGCGTAGACCTACTAGGAGCCCTTAACGCCTGTATAAATATTATTAATAAATAGTATAATAATATACTACGCCTAACACTAAAGTCTACTCCTTAATACAATATAATAGCTCTATAAATATCTACTAAGTTATTATCTTAGCCTAAGCACCCTAACGCCATAGATATTAATACTAGAACCCTAGATTATACCCTACTAGGGTCCTTTAAATAAGAACAATATACTAAGCTAGGCCTCTACTTTAAGTATAGAAGTAGCTCCTATCTCTCTAACTACTGCTTTATCCCTATACCTCAACGCAATTTATAAATGGCTAATACTAGCAACCGTTTACCATATTAATCCTCTAGTTACCACCCCTAATCTTTGCCTAGTTCTAGCCCTATATTTAGTAAGCATTACTTATAAGAATAAAGCTACAACTAATACGCTATAAGAACTCTGCCCTAATTACCTCTAAAAGGAAAGTCCTAGAGCTAAGTCGCTTTTTAGAATGGTGCCGCCTTAGGATCTTATTAAATGCTTTAGATATTACAAACTCTAACTCTTAAAATTGCAGTATAACTATTAACTATTGTTTTTAGTAGAATAATTAATAGGTTAATACTTAAGTCCTAATTAATACAGGAGCTAGTAGCATAGGATTTATTAACAAGATCTTTGCGTAAGATAATAGTTTTACTCTAACTCCCCTTAACTAGCATATTAACATATTTAGATTTAATGGCAAACGTACTATCTTATGTCACAGTACGTGCAGAGGGTCAACGAGGTAACTGTGACTGTGTATCATTGACAAACGATGTCGTATGAGGATCTATGTACAGGAGACAAGGCAGGTATATATACGTGTTGCTCAGGGGTCAGGTCCGTGCTCATGCATACGCGTAGCCATAACAACGCGTCAGGTCAGTGCCGTGACATCTTAGGCCGTATTACCCATATAGTATTCCTAAAACTCTAATACCTAAACCATAAAGAACTAATTAGGCTTTTTATTACCACCCTAGGTTACTTAATAATCCTTAAATAACCCTAGATAAAGCTATATAAGGTAACTATTAATTAGGATAACCTTAAGCTTCTATTTGCCGCCTCCTATTATAAGTAAAAGTGCCTTATAACTTGCTACTTAGACTTAAAACTAAAACTAAAAAAATCTACTAGAATCTACTAGTCTAAAATTTCTACTAATATCTACTCTATACCTAAGAAGTCTACCCAATTCCACTAACCTAAGAATTTTACTAAATTCCACTAATATAAGATTTCCGCTAACGTCCACTAAGGACCTAAAAATTACACTAAACCATATATACCGACCCTAACTATACCACCACCCTAAACCAAGCAGAAGCTTAAGCTTAATATATAAAAGTACCAAAAGAACTAATATTCTACTATAAAAAGGATACTTAAAGAACCCAAACCTAAATCTAATACTAATTCTGTACCTAATACTAAACCTAAACCTAAAAAAGAAACGATATAAGAAACTAAGGATAACCTAAGCTCGCTTAACACCTTAGATATCTATATAATTAGAGCTACCCTATTAGCACAACTTATTAAAAAACCTAAATATATAATCTTTGCCGTTACAATGGCCAATATTAAAAAGGACCTAGCACTAAAGAGGCATACTAACCTTACCATAAAAGTACTAGTATGCCACTATAAGCATCTAAAAGTATTTTCACAAAAGGAAGCTAATAAGTTAGTAAAGCACCAACTATATAACTATAAAATTATACTTAAAGAAGGAAAACAGCTAGGATTTAGACCCCTATATAGAATGTCTTAAAATAAACTCTAAGTACTATAGAAGTACTTAGAAAAATACCTTAGCAAAGGATTTATTAGAGCAAGTTCTTCACCCATAGCTATATCTATAATCTTTATTAAGAAACCTGGCGGCGGTCTACGCTTTTATATAGACTACTAAGCTCTTAACGCTATTACCATTAAGAATTAGTACCCACTTCTATTAATTTAAAAGACACTAAACTAATTAAGTAAGGCTCGCTACTATATAAAGCTTAACCTTATCTATGCATTTAACCGCCTCTGTATTATAAAAAGAGATAAATAGCTTACTACATTCCGCACTAGGTATAGACTATTTAAATACTTAGTGACGCTATTTAGCCTTATAAATGCCCCAAGTTTATTTTAGCACTTTATAAATAATACCCTATAACCTTACCTAGACGTTTTCTATACTACTTATATTAATAACATCTTAGTATATAGCAATAACCTAACTAAATATAAGAAATACGTTAACTTTATTCTAGAAGCTCTGCATAGAGCTAGCCTATAATTAGATATAAATAAATGCAAATTCTATAAAACAGAAGTCCTATACCTTAGACTTATTATTTTTATAAACGGTATAAGAATGGACCTAAAAAAGATTAAAGCAATTATAAAGTAGTAAGAACCTAAGAATGTTAAGGACATAAGAGCCTTTATAGGATTTGCTAACTTCTACTAACGGTTTATTAACAACTTCTCCACTCTAGTTTCGCCCCTAATAGCTCTAACCTAAAAGAATAAAGCCTTTATCTTTAATAAGGAATATAGAAAGGCCTTTACCTATCTAAAAGTTATATTTACTACCGCATCTATACTTTAACACTTTAACCTAAACCAAAAAAGTATTATAGAAGCCAATTTATCCAACTATATTACTAGAGGCATCCTATCTTAGTATAATAAGGAAGGAGTACTACACCCTATAATATACTTCTTAAAATAACTAAGTCTAGCCAAATATAACTACAAGATCTACAATAAGGAATTGTTGGCTATTATTAAATATTTTAAACAATGGCGACCTAAACTAGAAAGCGCCAGATTTCTAATTAAGGTCCTTAGCAACTATAAGAATCTATAGCACTTTATAACTATAAAATGGCTAAGTTACTATTAAGCCTGCTAGTTAGAATATCTGTCTTATTTCTAATTCTTAATTATATACTACCTAGGCGTTTAAGGTTAGAAACCTAATATCCTAACCTAATATTTATAAAATATACTAGCATAAAAAGAAGCGCGCCCCTACCGTAATTAAACCCTACTTTACCCCAAATTATTTAATCCCCTAGTTAAAGACCTTATAGTATACATCCTTAAAAAAACCAATTAATTAATTAATTAGATTATAATTAATAAATACCTAAATAACAAGTTTATCTAAGAGACACTTAAGCTAATTTAAGATAGCGTTAGACGCTTTAAAAAGATCTCTTTAAGTAAATATAAAGCTTATGGAGACCGCTTATACTACTAGAACCGCCTAGTTATACCTAACCATAATAAACTTAAGCTTAAGCTTCTTAAATATATATACAACCTACCAGTAGCTGGCCACCTAGGCCGTGGAAAACCCCTAAAACTACTCTAATAGGAGTACTACTGGCCAAACATATATAATATAATATGGAGGTATGTCTCTAGCTGCTATACCTGCTAATAAGCCAAAGCTTTATATAAGACGTATAATAGCTTTCTAAAGCTACTGCTTGTTCTAGACCAAAGATAGAAGGATATCTTAATTAACTTTATTGTTAATCTCCCTATAAGTAAAGGCTAAGTAAATATTATAGTAGTTATATATTGACTATTTAAGATAAGATACTTAATCGCCTGCCCTAATATATCAACACCTACTATTGCCTAACTGTTTCTAGATTATATATAGAAACTCCATAAACTCCCTTAAACAATTATCTCTAATAAAGGCAGCCAGTTTATCTCTATGTTTTAGAAAGAACTAACTACCTAACTCCGCATTAAAGCACTATTATCTATAGCATACTACCTAGAAATGGATAGTTAAATGGAATATGTAAATGCTATAATAGAACAATATATTTAGATATATACGTTATATCTATAAGACGACTAAATAGACTAGCTTATATTTACTGAGTTTACTATAAATAACTGCGTCTTAGAAACCATAAAGGTCTCCCTATTCCTGGCTAACTACAGCTAGCATCTATAAATAGGTTTTAAACCCTTTAGTAATGTCCCTTACCTAGCTTATTAGGCCTTATAAGTTACAGAAGCAAATAAATTTATAAAGAAGATAGAAGAACTATAAGAGTTCCTTACTAATAAAATAATATAGGCCCAATCTGTCTATAAAGCCATAGTAAATAAGAACTGAACCCTAGCACCAGCCTACTAAATTAGCAACTTTGTTTAGCTAAATATAGGAAATCTAAACACAAAATAACCTACTAAGAAACTTAATTGGAAGAACGCTAGCCCTTATAAGGTTAAAAAAGTTGTCTCTCCTTATGCCTACTAACTAAAGCTCCCTAAAACGGTTAAAATCTACCCTATATTCTATACATCAGTCCTTTATCCTACCGCCCCTATATTAGATGCCCTGCCTAAATAGATCTAAGACCCTCCCCTACTAGTTAAGGTAAATAGTAAAGATAAGTACCTCGTTAAAAGAGTTAATAATATTAAGTACAACAAACAGAAACGTGAATATATATACCTTATGAAATGTAGAGGCTTTACTAAGCCCTTATAGGAACCTGTTAACTCTATAGGACTTATATAAGCTATAGAAGACTTTTATAAACTCCACCTAGAACTACCACAGCCCTATTTTGTAGAAGCTTAAGTTTAAAGGGGGGGTACTATTACGGGACACCTCTGTAACACCTTATACACATCTACCTATATCTACCTATTTCCACTAATGCAACAAGAAGAGACTAACCGTAAGATAACAATCTAATAGCAATCTGCCGGCAATCTACGGCAATTTACCGCATTCTGCTATATTTTGCTAAGTCTACCAAATCCTACTAAGTTCTACTAGGCCCGCTACTTAAATCCTATTCTACTCCATATATATATTAACTAAGCAACTAAACTAACAATATATACCCATTCTTCCCGTTTCCTTACCTTCTCTCCTTATATAACGTCTTAACTTTATTACGTAGTTTATATACATAGCTTAATAATATCTACTTTGCTATATATTATTACCACTTATGCTCGCTCCGTAATAATAGTTAATATAAAAATAGAAGCCTTTATTAGGCTTTTTTATAAATAGAATAGGGGAAGTAAAAGGAGCCTAATTTAGCTTAATAAACCCTTTATAGAGGTTATTAACTAGGTACTACTTTATTACTTTTAGTTTCTCTATAGTTTGCTAGTAAAAGAGGCCATAGCCTAGAGAGTTATTGGCCTCTAATTAAATCTTATTATTATAGGTTTAGCAGGGGGGCAGTATATTTAAAACTGCTTTTAAGAACACGTCTCTATAGTCTAAGAGGTAAATAGGAAGAAGGCGCTTAACTAGCTCCTTATTAGTTTTCTCTACTAGCCCTTCTTCTTTCTTATTAATAATCCGCGATATTTACTATAGGGGTTATATAATAGTAGGGGTGTCTATAGCCTTAGGGGCCTTTAGCGCATTAGTATTGTCTTTACTTTCTTTAGCTCTTATTACATCTTCTAAAGGTTATCTTTTATATCCTATTAGTATATCCTCTTCTATATTAGCTATTACGGCACTAATATGCGTAACCTAGATAGGGCCTAATTAGGGGGTTCGCTTACGTCTTAGCTCTATATATATAGACATGTCCTTTCCACGACCTTCTTCTGCTCCTTATCTTAATATCCAAGTCCATAGACATTCCAATTGTACAGGCTTGCGCTCGTTGTATTACAGTGCTAGAGTCTCAATTAACTAAGTCGCCGTAACATTAGTCAGATCTCCACAATTTAGAAGTTGTCTATATTATTATTTATTCCGCTTCTATAAGTAGAGTCCTCCTTAACTATAGTACTTTAGGAGAGTATTATTATTAATATAGAGTTTCTACCGGCCTTATGGCGGGCATCTTCTTAGATAAAGGCTAGGTTGCGGTCTTTAATATTCTACTAATAAATAGGGGTAGCCTTTGCGGCTAATATCTTGCGATTAGTCTAAATTTCTTTAATAAAGGAAGGTAGTTTCGGTCTATTCTCCAGCTAAATAAACTGTCTTTATTAAATATTTAGCCAAATATTAAAGTAGGATATCTATTTTTGGCCAATAATTATATTATAGGACCCTAGATCTAGGATATAAAAGGGGATACTGAATTAGCGCCGTCCATTAATAGCAATATATAGCTTTAAGATATGGGTAACTGGCTTACTAGCTTAGCCGTTATAGCCTTTTACTTAAATAGGCTTCTCTAGTTAGATAGTATTTATATTTAAAAACTTAGCAACGTTATTTATATAAGTAGTATTTATAAAGGCAAAGCTATTTACTCTAGTATTAACAAGGGCAGTTATATTAACTTTATATCTATTTTAAGATACTATATATAGAACTATAAAGTATTTTCTACCTATTAGCTAACTTAAATTAATCTTTTTAAGATTAATAGAATACCCTAGGGATGTAACGGGCTTGTACAAATGCTTTTAAACCAAAGCTTATATATTGCTACTATATAAGAATACTAAGCTAAGGAAAAGAAAAAGTCTGTTAGAGACTAGTAAGATATAAAGGGGTCGCTAAGGCGCTAGTAGTAAGCAAGCTAATAGCAATTTTCCATCCCAGGGATAGAAAATCCTAATTAGTTGGCTTTATAAGTAGTGTCGGCAGAATATAGCAAAATTTAGTAGAATGCCTAGAAAGTAGCAGGTAACGCGCTTTAGCACTATTATATTTCCCTCCCCTCCTAAAAAGCCTACCCTTAGGCTTTATTTAAGTTTTTCATTATTATCTAGATTATTATATTTATTTAACCCTTCCTCGTAGCATTTAATCCAGCTATTTAGTTTACGTAGTGGTCTAGGGAGGTCTAGGTAGGCTAGGTGGAAATCTTATAGCTTATTAAGAGAGTATTTAAAATTAGATATAGGGTACTATTTTAGATCTTTATTATAACCTACCTAGCTTATATAGTATTTTAAGGTACTATAGTTCTTCTTAACTACTAAAATCTCTTTAACTTCCTATTCCTTGTCCTTTATAATTTAAATTGGCGGTAGGAAGTTGTTATATTATCTAGGTAATAGGTTGTCTATAGCCTTTTATAGTCGGTCTAAAGAGAAAATAGGATGGATTTTTATTAACTCTAGTGGCTTATCCCTAAAAAGGTGCCCTTTCTTCTTAAGTATTTTATAGGGCCAGCTATTTAGTGGTCTAGTTTATAGCTCGGCCTCTAGGTTTTTTGGTTTTTTATTAACACCTATACCTTATCTCCTACTTAGAAGTCTACCTTGCGGCAATATTAGTTTACATCAGCCTCTTTCTTCTCTTATGCCCTTTTTATAATTGCTTAGGCAGTCTCCTAGGCTCTATGCATTCCCTTAGTAAATATCTAGGCCTCTTTATAGCTAAGGCGTTCACGGGCTGTTATAGATCCTATAGGTCAATCCCAATTAAAGGATATTTATAGCTTATATTTATAGAGTAACTTAAATAGTAATATTCCTATACTATTATAAGGGAGCGTAAGCTATGCGTAGTCTATTATAGGTAGTAGTTCCAATCAGTTATCCTAGTAGTAATTAATAAAGGGGTAAAGTTGCTATTTAAGGTACTAGTTTATAATCTTAGTTTAGCCGTTAGTTTAGGAGTAGAATATAGTAGAGAGCTTAATCTTAATCCTAAGAATGCGGTAGAATTTGTCCTAGAAATCTAATATAAATTAGAGTTTATGGTTAGAGATAATTAACTTAGGAGCGCTATGGATCTAGTAAATATTAGTAATATATATACAGGCTATATCTTTTATAGTTATAGTCTTAAAGCAAGGAAGGGAAACAACTTACTTATTTAGTTGGTTAACTACTATAAAGGCTATATTATAGCTATATTTATCCTTTAGAAATAATTTAAAGTCCATTATAATATACTGCTAAGGGCGTTTAGAAACTAGCAGTAGTTATAACTATCTAGGGGTTTAATCTCTAGGGGTATCTGCCTGTTTATAGGCATAATAATTCCTAATAAATCGTTCAATATTAGATAGGAGTCCTTACTAGTAGTTAGTAGGTTTTATCTTAACCAGGGTATGCCATAGAGACTTAATAGTGGGCTTTATAGATTAGCTCTATTTATAGGTTATTAAAATCTAAAACTATAAGCCGTTTTTGGTATAAGAGTAGTCTGTCTTCTATTTCTAAATTAGGGTTATCTTTTATAGCTTAGTTACAGAGGGCTTTTAGGTATTTAGCTGTATGGTTTATACTTAAAATACAGTTAATTAGTCCTATTAGTTTATTTAGAATCTCTTCTTTTATAAGCACTAGCTTATTCCGTTTAGAGCTTAGTTCCTTAAAAATATATAGATTAAGCTGTTTGGGATAAAGGAGGGCATATATCCAGTGCTAAGCCTTTAGCTTATCCTATAGTTCCACATCCTATTCTTTCTAGGTAAAAATATTAGCTTTAGAATTTTACCTATTAGGGTGGTATATAATTATAAAGGAGAATTAGGAGAGTATTTTAGCCTATCTAGCCTATTAACTAGTAAGCTGCTTTATAATTAGTATAGACTTTAATCCAAAAGTCTATACTTTTAAGCTCTATACACTACTAGGATAACAATTATATAATAGCCAGCATTTCCTTATCGTGTACCTTATAGTTATATTTAGCTAGGGCTATTATCTTTATAAAAAAATGTAATAGGGTACTACTTGCTATCTAGGTATAACTATAAGAGAACCCCCATTACTACTTTATTGGAGGCATCCGTTTCTAGTATTAATTTAAGGTCTAGGTTATAGTAATAGAGAATTAAGAAGGAGGTAAGTTAGTCCTTTAACTCCTTAAAAGCTTCTATATAATTACCGTTAAAAATAAAAGGCGTATTATTCTTAGTTAATTATATAAAAGGCTTAGCTATAACCTTATAGTTGCGGATAAACTAATAGTAGAAGTTATAAAAGCTAAGAAAGAACTGGATGCCTTTTATAGTATAAGGGTGGTTCTAATTATATATCTCCTTAACCTTCTTAGGGTTAACTTTAATTCCTTCTATACTAATAATAAACCTAAGGTACTTTATTTGTTTTACTTCAACTTCGCATTTTTTTAAAATATTAACTTATAGGCCTATATTCCGCAGCCTCTCTAGGACCTTTTTAACGTAAACTTAGTGCTTAAGTTTATTGTTTAAGTATATAAGAATATCGTCTAGGTATGCCGTATAGAATTTATTAAGGTAGTTAAAAAGAATATTATTTATATACTATTAGTATGTGGCTAGCCTAATGATTAATCTAAAAGGAAGGACTTTATATTTATAAGAACCGTAGTGGGTATAGAACGTTATTAATCCTTTAATATAGGGTCTATCCTAATTTAGTGAAAAACTTAGCGGATATTAAGCTTTATAAAGATTTTAGCTTGGCTTAGATATATAAGGGTCTTATTAATTAAGGGAAAAAGGTAATAATCTTTTTAAGTAATAGTATTTAGTTTCTAATAGCTAATATAAAAGCGGAGGCCTTTATTAGGTTTCTTTATAAATAAAATAAGGGAAGTAAAAGGGGCCTAACTTAGTTTAATAAACCCTTTATAGAGGTTGTTGATTAAGTACTATTTTATAGCTTTTAGTTCTTCTATAGTTTGCTAGTAAAGGGGGCTATAGCCTAAAAAGTTATCGGCCTCTAATTAAATCTTATAATCGTAGGTTTAGGAGGGGGGTAGTATATTTAAAGCTACTTTTAAAAACGCGTCTTTATAGTTTAAGAGGTAAGTAGGGAAGAGGCGCTTAACTAGTTCTTTATTAGTTTTCTCTACTAGCCCTTTTTCCTTTTTGTTAATAATCTAGTTATAAAGACTTTATTGTCCTTTTAATATATATTAAAGTAAAAACCTATAGCACTAATTGCCGTAATATCTACTATAGGGGTTTTGTATAGTAATAGGGGTGTCCGTGGCCTTAGGGGCTTTTAGTATATTAGCGTTATCCTTATTTCTTTCAGCTCTTACTATATCTTCTAAAGGTTATTTCTTATATCCTATTAGTACGTCCTCTTCTATATTAGCCGGATCTCTATAATTTAGAAATTGTTTATATTACTATCTATTCCACTTTTATAAGTAGAGTCCTCCTTAACTATAGTGCTTTAGGGGAGTATTATTATTAGTATAGAGTTCCTATTAGCCTTACGGCAGGTATCTTCTTAAGTAAAGGCTAGGTCGCGGTCCCTAATACCCTATTAATAGATAGGATTAGCCTTTGCGGCTAATATCTTATAATTAGTCCAAATTTCTTTAATAAAGGAGGGTAATTTTAGTCTATTATCTAGCTAGACAAATTATCTTTATTATATATTTAGCTAAATATTAAAGTAGGATATCTATTTTTAGCTAAAATTTATATTATAGGAACCTAGGTCTAGAATATAGAAGGGAATACTAAACTAGCATTGTCTAATAATAGCAATATATAGTTTTAAGATATAGGTAGCCGGCTTACTAGCTTAGCTATTATAGCCTTTTACTTAAATAGGCTTCTCTAGTTAGTTAGTATTTATATTTAAGAACTTAGCAACGTTATTTATATAAGCAGTGTTTATAAAGGTAAAGCTATTTACTTTAGTATTTATAAGGGCAATTATATTAACTTTATATCTATTTTAAGTATAAGGGCGCGAAGAGGCTTTGGGGAAGATTTAAAGGAACAAATATAAATTCTATCTAATCTAAGGGTATATAGTTCTTGCAGAGTACAAGATGTTGCGTAAAGAAGAGAAAGGAATATAAGAAACTTATAACTAAATATTTGGGGTCTTAGCAGCAGACGCGTAGGCACGAGCCCACGCGGATTTTAACAAGTTTTAACCAAATTCTATTACGTTGGTGGAATTTAGTGGAATTTAATTGAGTTGGCGGAACTTAGTAGAAAACAGTAGATTATAGCGGATAATTACGGATAGTTGTAGACAGTTATAGACAGTTATAAACAGTTACAAATAGTTTTATATAGTTATCTGTTAAGTGTTTCACCGAGATATTCCTATTGTAACTAGGCTAGTCCTGTTATAGTACCCCCCTTTTTTAGCTAAAGGTCTAAAATAATTTAATTTGGTTAAGAATTTATAACTTATTGCGTTATAAGCGTCGTAACATATTTTAAGTTCTTTTCAATTTCGAGTTTCCTACTATCGTGTTTTGTGTCTTTATATTAGGTGGTAGTCGTTTGCCTTTATATCATATCCATCTAGCTAGAGTAGGCTGCGAAGGATGGTCCTTATAGAACTCTTTTACTAAAAAAGGCGCGTCGGCCTTAATCTGGTTATAGGTTTCCTAGGTTTGTGTTTTATATCCTTCCCACTTAATAAGAAGTTTAAATTGTTTAGATCGTGTTTTCTATTGCATATCGTTAATTAAGTTAATAAAGTAAGAACTGTTACCGTTGTTAACAATTATAGGAGGTAGTGGTGGTACTTTGCGAGTTGTAGGATTATTTCTTAAAGGTTACAGCAAGCTTACATAAAATATTGGGTGTATTTTTATTTTAGTTGGCAGTTTAAGCTTATAGGCGTACAGGCTTAGTTTCTTCTTAATTTAGTACGGGCCCGCGAACTTCCAATTGAGTTTCTTTAAAGGCCGTTAAGTCTTTAGGTTTCGTGTACTTAGGTAAGCCATATTACCTTCCTTAAAGTCCTATATAGGAGCTTACCCTTTGTTTACATACCATTCCTATAACGTTTAAGCGTACGTTAACTTACTTTATAATAGTTCCGTTAACTGCTTTATTTAATTAGCGAAGTTATATGCGTTAATTAACTAGATCCGTTTAATTGTGGGTCCTATTATATTAATATTGGGTTATAGCTTAAATCTAAGTTAAGGGTCTTGTCTGTAGGTTACATAGAACGGTGTTACGCCTGTTAATATATTTATTGTGTTATTTATAGTAAACTCAGCTAAAGGTAGCTATTTTTCCTAGTTGTCTTGTAGGTAGGAGTAGTATATTTATAAGTATTATTCCATAATTGCGTTTATAATTTTAGTTTAACTATCTATCTCTAGATAAAACGCAGTTAAGAGTTATATTTAAATGCTTAATTGTTTATATAGAGCTTACCAGAAGTCTAAAACAAACTAGCTTTTATAGTTGGATATTATTATATTAGGAAGTCCGTATAGCTTAAAGACGTACTTAATAAAATATTCGGCTACTAATATTACATTAATTAAGTCCATAGGAATTATATATCGCATTTTTATAAGACAGTTAACTATTACTATAATATTTGTAAACCTGTTACTACTAGGCAAGTTAACTATAAAGTTAATTAAGATATCACGCCATCTTTGTATTAGAATTAGTAGCGGTTAAAGTACTCCTTACTTCTTTACATAAGAGGTTTTTCCACGTACGTATATCCTATATGCTTAAACGTATTTCCGTATATAGTCATGCATTATAGGCCAGTAATATGCTCGTTAAACAATCTTATAGGTCTTTGCACGGCCAGGATGTCCTACTATAGGGAAGTTGTATATAAATTTAAGTATCTTAAATTATAAAGGTTCGGAATTTAGAACTACCATCTTCTGTTAATAGTATAATCAATTATTTTAAATTTTGCATTTAGCAAGGGTGATATCCTTATACTGTTATTTTCCAGTTTAGATTACCTTTATTATATCTACTATCTATACGTCGTTCTTATATTTATATTCTATTAGCTTATTAATTTCTATTTCCTATTTATTAACTTCTAATTTATTTCTATTAAGTTCTATATCTAGAAATATAGGACGTAGTTTTTTAAAATGTTTAGGGGGCAGTAAGATCCGTAATTAATTTATAATCCGTTTATCTAAGGCGTTTACAGGTAAGTCCTATAATTGTTATATTAATACGTTAGGCTTTTAATTAAGTTTGCCTAATTAATACATAATCTTAAAGTTAAATTATAAAAGGTATTTAGCCCAACGAATTTGGCGCTACGTTAATTATTTTATAGTTATAAAGTATTACAGGTTCTTATGGTCCATTAACATATATATTAGAAACAACAATCCTTCTAGCTTAGAACGCCATTGTTCAAAGCATCTAACAATTATAATGTAGCGGAATCCCCTAGGAGGTACATATTAGATAAGACAGTAGGAGGTTTCATTAATGTCCTACCTACGTCCCATATATGTTCCAGAAGAGACATAGTCAGATAGATAGGGGCGAAAGGTTTTACTAGTGTCTTAGAAGGTTTATATAGAAAGCTAGTTCTCCTCTAGAGAAGAACTAGCGATTAGTCTCTAAATAGAAGTGGTTAGAAGCATTTATCCTTTAATATGTAAAACTTATTCTACCTTTAACTTACCTTTGACTCACCTTCTATTTACTTGTAACACTGTTAATTAGATAATTATACGTTCCAGTTAGGCTGGCCTCTTACAATTCTAATTGCTTACAATCCGTTAGGAACGTACGGCTATTAATTAATAATGACGGGCCATACTCCTTTACCCTACAAAGCAACGCCCTCACCTTAAGAGGCTTAGAGAGTCTCTCCAAAGGAGCGCATTCCCTCTACTTATAAAGGAGTAGACTAGGAAGCCACGGCTGGTCTATCTAACCTTCTAAGACCCTCAGGAACGATCACCGCTGGGGAGTTATTAGAGTGGTCGCTACGCGAGACCCTACAAAAGACAAAGGAGTTAGAGATACGATTAAGATAAGCATATTAAGACTACTAAGGACAATTGCAAGAACAATTGGGAGAAGCATAGATACCCCAGACATAAAGCGGACTTGGAGGGGCAATGCTATACTATACTATAATGTTAAACAAACCTAAATTCCGCACAAAGGAACCTAATAAGTATAATAGTGATAGTTTTAGGAACTGCAATCATTCTATCTATTAATGCAAAACCAAGTTTCGGCTAGATCCGAAATGTTACTCTAATAAGTATAATCAGACACTAATTGCTTCTACCTTCCTATGTGGCACCGTCAAGAGTTTATGGATATACTATAAGAAGAAACTTACTATACCCCTTAAATTTAGCAAACTTAAGTCCTAGTTAGTTGATTAGGTCCAAGACCCTACTAATTAAGGGATGGATTATAACCAGTAATACTATAATACAAAATAGTAAGAAGGCTAGAGTGTAGTCTAGTTTGTAAACTACTTAAAAGAGCTAGAAGATAATATACCCTACTTAAACTTATGGGATAATGCTATATAACTCCATCAGCTACTTGCTAAGTTACGACCTAAGATTTAACAGGCCATATAGGAGAAGGGGGAAATTCCTACCTCTTAAGAAAAGCTTATCTCTAAAGCTACTTAGATTGAGAACGCTAAAAGAGACTATCTGGGGAAGCGAAAGGAATAAGACGCTAACGATAAAGAGCGTAGAACTAGACCTAGCTTTAATAAAAGGGGTAGATCCTGACCTAACCACTCTATAGAAGGACAACGCGAGTAGGCTTTATAACCCTAGAGCAACACTAGTTAACCCTAGAATAATAATAGGCAGAAACCGTAGAACCAAGAGTCATGTAGCTGTTATAACTGCGGCAAAAAAGGCCATATATAGCGCTTCTACCGACAGAAGAAGCAAGAGGATGCTTAATTAGGAAAAGAGAGAGCCTAGTAGATCTTTACTCCCTTATACTAGGCTAGTAAGAGAAGGAGGGAGTAAGCTGCCGCATAGTTGTTCCCGTCTCTATTTAAGTTAATAATAAATAGGTAACGCGAGACTGCCTTATAGACAGCGGCGCGACTATAGGGTTCATTTCTTAATTACTAGTAAAGGAATTAGATTTGAACCTTAGTGGCTTATAGGTGCGCACCATTTGAAGTATTAGAGGCTACCGGATTCCGTGCTATAGGGAATAAACTTTTTCCGTAGCCAGCTAGGACCGCGATAGTCTATAGGATATGCAGGAGATGTGCTTCTACGCCATAGAAATTAAGGGGTATAACCTTGTTTTGGGATACCCATGGCTTTAATAGGTTAATCTAGATATTAATTGGCCTTTAGCCTTGTATTAACACCAGAAGTCTTAACTACGCATTATAGTTGAAGATTAAAAGACTTTCTTAAACCATGTACAAGAGGAAGGGTGGGCGTATGCCATATATACCACTCTTAATACTAAGAATAGGGACGCGGAGTATTTATTTTCGGATATCTGGCTATACACAGTTAAGGAACTAGAGATTTTACAGGAATATATAGACCTAAAGGATGTTACTAATAAGGAAGCTACGCACACCTTACCCAACCCTATATTAGTGGAGCATAAGATAGACATAGGAGACAAAAAACCTTCTTTTAGACCACTATATAACCTATTAGAAAACGAGCTGGCAGTATTACGTTAGTATATAGTAGATAATCTTTAGAGAGGATGGATTTAGCCTTCTATAAGCTGGGTAGGGGCACCAATTATATTTATACTAAAGAAGGACAAGACCCTTCGCCTCTATATTAACTATTAGGCGCTAAACAAGATTACTATAAAAAATCACTACCCGCTACCCTTAATAGGGGAGCTTATTAACAGGCTGTTAGGCGCAAAGATATTTACAAAATTAGATCTAAAGGATGTATACTATTAAATCTAGATTAAAGCCGGTAATAAATAGAAAATGGTGTTTTAAATATGGTATAGCCACTTTAAGTACCTAGTAATGCTATTTAGGCTCACTAACGCACCGGTAATATTTTAGGCCTATATTAATAAAGCATTGTCAGGCCTGTTAAATATAATATATATAGTCTACCTTAATAATATTATAGTCTACTTTAATAACTACGAAGCATATATGTACTATATACGAATGGTACTAGAAAGACTACGGGAATATAAGCTCTATATAAACCTAAAAAAATGCTTATTCTATATTACTAGCATTAATTTTCTGGGCTTTATTATTAGCGTTAACGGAGTATTAATAGAGAAAAGCTGGGTAGACGCTATTAGGGAATAGCCATACCCTATAACATTTAGGGAAGTATAGGTTTTTATAGGCACGGTAAACTTCTACTAAAGGTTTATTATTTATTACTTATAAGTAATACTCCTAATTACCAATCTACTAAAGGGATCTAAGAATAGCAAGAAGTTAGAACCCTTTATATTTAGGGAAGCTGCTAAGCAGGCTATAGACTAGTTAAAGGATTTATTTACGTCAATGCCTATTTTAATACACTTCTGCTGGGAGCTACGTATATACCTTAAAACAGATGCATCTGGCTTCGCCCTAGGGGCAATTATATCTCAATTAAAAGATAGAGAATGGCATCCTATGGCGTTTTAGTTAAGGAAAATAACCCCTATAGAGCAGTGTTATATAACGCACGACTAGGAGCTGCTCGTAATAGTTACAGCAATAAAGCACTGGCGATATTATTATATGGGAAGTAATTATCCTATTAAAGTCCTTATAGACCACAATAACCTAGAATACTTTATGACTATAAAGGTGTTAAGCGGTCAACAAGCCAGATAGGCGGAGGCACTATTATAGTACAACTTTAAAATTATGTACTGCCCAGGAAAGACAAATCCCGCTAATAGGTTATTAAGATATCTAGATTATAAGACTGGGAGAATCCAGGATAGTATAGGGGAAATAATTCCTATATTACAAAATTTGCTTAGGAAGAAAGAAGAGTCTTTCCCTAGAACTATAGAATTCTACAGTAGGGCAGAGGTCCTAGCGATGCAGCTGCGAAGCACCATAATAATGGAGCTATAGGATATAGTTACAGACTAGGTTATAGACTAAGCAGATATTATAAAGTTAGCGTACCCTAGAATTAGCGAGAATTCTACGGGATATACTAGGGGTGTTGCGGTACCTTTGACTTAACGGCGCACTAGCTGCGAGTTTCCGGATCTAAAGGGGATAGGTAAGATACCTATCCATAGCATGGCATACTGTATAACGGTAGGAGAATCTGCTAACACTAATAGTTTAAAACGTCTCATGCCACGCCTAGAGTCTGTAATAGCGGCGGGCGAAACAAAAATAAGTGATCTACACAAAACCTTTTTAGATCTTCTTCTTTAAATATAATAAAGGGACGCCTTTGTTTCTAGGGAGAGGTGGAAAGATGTAGTGGAGACTAACTTGGCCGGAGTTACTAAGAAGCTATAGTAATAAGACCAAAAGGGTCTGTTACGCTTTAAGGGTGCTGTATATGTCCTAAAGGACTAAATGGTTTGAGACAAAATTCTAAAGGTCTTCTATAATGACCCTCTTGGGGGTTACTATAGTGCCAACAGGACCCTTAAGGCCGTTTAAAGAAAATACTTTTAGGATAGAATGTCTAAAGAAGTTAAGGACTATGTATTAATATATAATACGTGCCAAAGGGTACAGATACCTAGGTATTGCCTATATGGTAAGTTATTAGTGCTTTCTATTCCGTAGGGACCTATGTTAGAATTAATAATAGATTTTATAATAGGCTTACCCCCTACTAAAACAAGAACTGGAGAGGTTGCTAACGCTATCCTAGTAATTATTAATAGATATACAAAGTTTTTAGGGTACTTTGCTGTTTTAACAACAATTATAGTAGCAGAACTGGCAGACCTGTTTTTAGAGTGGTGGCTCCTATTCGGCACGCCAAGGGGAATTGTGTCCGATAGAGGTACCGTATTTAACAGCGTATTTTGGTCTTTATTCTGTCTCTTATTAAAGATACAGCGAAGGATGAGCACTACCTTCCACCCACAAATAGATGGGCAAACAGAGCGTCTAAATACGTTGTTAGAACACTACCTCCACTGCTATATTAATTATTAACAGAATAATTGGCTATTGTGGTTGGCTCTAGCGCAATATATATATAATATAAGCATCTATAGCAGTACAAAAATGACCCCTTATAAAGCACTGTTTGGGGTAAAAGCAAATAACCCCTAGAACGTTAAGGACATTATTTCCAAAAGAGAGGCACTAGTGGCGTCTAAGAGAATTAAGTAAATGAGAATTCGTAGAGAAAAACTTAAAAAGCACTTACTAGACGCCTAGGCTATATAAAAAAGGTACTATAACAAGGGATATATGCCTAAAGAATTTAAAATAGGAGACGAAGTCTTACTATTTATAAAAAATATCCAGACAAAATATATTAAGAAGAAGCTGGACTATAGGTGGCTTAGACCCTTTAAGGTAGTTAGGAAAACTAAAGGAAATTAAGCCTATAAATTAGAATTGCTAAAATTATATCTAATATATCCCACATTTTATATTTCCTTATTGGAGTTATACTGGAGAAGAGATAGTGTGGAACCACCCCTACCTAGCGAAATTAATAGGGAACTAGAATGGAATATAAAAGATATTCTTAATTAAAGATGGCGTTAGAAGAAACGCGAATTTTTAGTTTATTAGAAAGGATACTCCTAGGTATATAACAGTTAGGAACCTAAGGAGCACCTTTAGCTAGGATATAATATAGTAATTAAAACTTTCCTAAAGACTATAAATTAGGATTTAGCAACGGTTCCAGATATACTATAGGTAAGACAACAGGGAAGACCCCATAAATTAAAACCATAAGGTTAAGTATAGGCATTAGAAACGGGAACGTTTTGCCATTATAATAGGGATCCTAGAATCCTATAAGAGAAAGCCATAGGGATCTATATAAAAACCACTAGGGATGCTATCTAAAGAAGACGCTGTTTAAGAATAAGCAGTAGCACTAGAAGAAGGGGCCCTAGGGACTTAGAAGGATTCCCTAGGGATAAAAGGAGAGTATCTAGTCTAACACTGGAAATACGCAGTAGAGTTAATAATACGAAGAGGACCAAAAAGACATAGAGTAAAGATTTAGAAATTTTGAGAAATTGTAAAGTACCTATAAGAACACTACCCGTTCATCACATATAGAGATTATGGCGGTATGCTGCTTTTATACAGACTATTACTAAAAATAAGAATAGAGGTATCCCTAAAGTATAAAGTTAATTCCCAGTACTAGGGTATCCTAGAGGCACCCTATAAAGCTATCCTATAAGAAGAAAGAAAGAATAAGATAATAACTTAAATACTAAAAGTAGCAACAGGAGCCTCCTCCTCTATCTTAATGTTATTGTTGGCAGTATTATCAACACTCCTATCCCTAGAAGCATTAGCATTCTTATTAACATTCTTCTTAGAGTGGCGAGAACTAGACGGACCACCACGACCAGGGGACTGGTAGGGAGAACGTTTATCTTTGTTACTATCCTTAGTATTATCCCTAGGCTCTAAATTAGCATCTAGGCTAGGATCAGAAAGTTAACAACTAAAGAGTTAGCATAGTTCCTAAATATATCACTAAAGAGACTTACCTAGCTAGAAAGGCCCGCGCAAGAGTGTAAATATTATTATTTATAAAAACGAGCTGCTTATATATACGCTCCTGGACACTATGTGTCCAAAATTATTATATTTCCACAGTAGTAGAAACCCTTATTAAATTAAAAAGGCTGTGAGTAATAGAAGATACTTTCTGTCCCTATCTATTACTATTCTAATGCAGATGGAAATCCCTAATAGCGCGTTAGAGCCGGCAAGCCTTATGTATATAAATAGCGGGGATCTAATATAGTTAGTAAAGTCTAGAATAGGATAGAATAAGAAATACTAGAACATAGGTCTTTTTCTGGCTATAATAGTAGGAACACTTGGATCTGTTCTCGCTAGAGCGCAGTATCTTATAGGTATAGAATAGGTCCAACGTAAGCGCGTAAACGCAACGATGGCAGCACTTTAGAGAAACCACCGTAGGAGTAATAGAAGTGGTCTGTAATGCCAACGGAGCAGGGACAACGCCGCCGCCAGTTTAGGGACGCGCAGCACAATTACGAGCCATTGTAAGAGAACACTATAGGAAGTCAGTATTATTAAGGAGATAAAATAGGGATCCTATTACCCATAGATATATCGTGAGAAGAGAACAGAGTAGTGGAAGAAAGAATAGCTAGAGATACAAAAGCTGAAAGCTAAAATATAATAAAAAACAGTCTGCTAAAAGGCAAGACGAATGGTGTTGTTAATGGAAAAACGTGTAAGAGACAATAGCTTATAAACTAAAAGAAATTAATATTAAGACGTTATTATTAAGACCTATTTTAGGTAAATGGGGATGGTGGCTAGTTAATATATCGTATAGGATAACCCCCAGATTAGCTTATAACAAATTCTTATAATAAGGAAGGTAAATCCTATCCAATTTTTATTATCATTATTAAAGTTCCATTATAAAGGCACCATAAGAGCTATAGTGGAAGAAGAGCGGAGGAATAGAAAGATAAAGTAAGGTTCCACACTAGTAAAGAACCGGCGATAAGCCGTATTATAGAGTACCTTTCCACTAAAGAATTTCCCTAGTGGTTTTAGCCGGAACTCTATAAGAGATTATTAAGAGGCGAAGTCTTGGAGGACCAAGACCCTTAAAGGGGAGGCAATTGTAACGGAATCCCCCAGGAGGTACATATCAGATAAGACAGTAGGAGGTTTTATTAATGTCCTGCCTACGTCCCATATATGTTCCAGAAGAGACATAGTTAGACAGATAGGGACGAAAGGTTTTACTAGTGTTTTAGAAGGTTTATATAGGAAGCTAGTTCTCCTCTAGAGAAGAACCAGCGATTAGTCTCTAAATAGAAGTGGTTAGAAGCATTTGTCCTTTAATACGTAAAACTCATTCTACCTTTAACTTACCTTTAACTCACCTTCTACTTACTTGTGACACTGTCAATTAGATAATCATACGTTCCGGTTAAGCTAGCCTCTTACATAATTCCATCGCGGGATATAATTAAGCCTAAGTATATAACCTTAGACGTGTGGAACTTGCATTTTTTAATATTATATTATAAGCCTGCGTCTCGTAAGCGTTTAAGGACTATTTTAATATGTTTTTAATATTTAGAAAGTAAGGACAAGTAAATTAAGATATTATTAATATACACAGGAACGAATACATTAAGGAATTTACAAAGCGTATTATTAATATATTGCTAAAACATACTAGGACCGTTCTTTACACTAAATAGCATTACTAGGTATTTAAAGAGTCCCCATTATATATAAAAAGCTATATACTTTTTATCTCCTTTATATATATGGATTTTATTAAAGGCGGTAACTATATTAAGCTTTATAAAGTACCGTGCCTTTACTAAATAGTTAAGCGTTTCTTAAATTAAAGGAATTAGATATCGGTTTTAAATCATAATTATATTTAAAGCTTAATAATTAATATAGAATCTTAAGCCTCCTCCTAGCTTTTTAATAAATAGTATAGGTAAGGCGAATAGAGATTGGCTAGGGCAAATAAATCCTTTTTTTAGATGCTCATTAAGGTATTATTACATTATAAGTAGTTCTTCTTATAATATACTGTATAGTGGACCGAACTTTAGTATTATGCCAGGCTTAAGTTCTATCTTAAAATTGTGTTTCTCTTAGTACGGGGCTAGTTAGTCTACAAATTATTTTTTAAACTCGTTAATTAGGTTATGGTACTCTTTAGGCATAAGAGGTTAAGGATTAGGATATTGTTTCAGTTCTAGTGCTTTCTTAATATCTTCTATAGTTATAGCAAAGATTTTATAATCTTATCTTTTTACTAACAAGATAAAAGGCGCGGCCTATATTATACAAATTTTAAAAGGTTTTAATATAACATCTTCACATTCTTTACTACAATTAGTAGTTATAGATTTATTATATTGGCTTAAGGTTTATAGTAAGGGTAATTTGTATTATGTTAAATTTAAATAGTTATATGCATATTTATAGGGCAAATGGTTTTTTAAGCAATGACTTCGGTAGTAGGTTATACAGAACTTTAATATTTCTTTAACCCAGCTAATTAAAGGGTTGTGTTGTTTTAGCTATCTATGTCTAAGTATTATTTTATAGTGCTTTAAGGGTGTTACAAATAGGGAAATGTATTTAAGGTATTTACCCATCTGCAATTTTATAAGAGCATAGTACGTTAGTTTGCTATATATTAAGGATTTGCCGTTAAAGCCTTATAGGCCTTAAGGCTTATTAAGTTTCTTTAAATTTAGGCGTTAAGTTTTTGTATAGTTTATATTAATAAAGCCTATACTAGTAGCTCTGCTGTCTATTAGGATTTATACTTTCTTCCATTTTCTAAGTATTTAAATTTTATTAAGTATATTAAGGGAGTTGTGTTGTGTATTAGCGCTAGAAGAGCCTAGACACTTATACTCTTCTACCTTTTATCTTAAGGCGCGACTTAGCCTTAGGATGATTTATTTTCCAAGTTAACTAAAGGCGAGGTGCTTTATAGCATCTAAGTATAATTTATAGAGCGGGTATAACTTAAGGATCAGGAGGAGCTACGGCGGACTTTTTTAAAAGGGTAAGTTCGGCAATGCTTTTAAATATATCCTTTTTTACCGCATCTAAAGCATTCTCCATTTGTGGCTTAAGTTCTTTGTTTATTGGTTCCTAAGGGTGCATAGGATCGAGCGGCATTAAGGTCCATAGGGTCGTACGTAGGACTTTTAGGTTTTAGAGACGGATCGCGCTTCAGGGTGTATACTGGTTTTATAGAGTTTTAAACGCAAGGTGTGGTTGGCTTTAGAGAATAAGTCTATTTGTTATATTAAAGATCCTTATTAATTTATTAATATATTATAGCAAATTTAGATAGGTTTTTTGGCAGTTCTCTATCTACTAACTAGGCTCTAATCTTATCCAAAATAGCTTATTAAAGAGTAGTAACTCTAGTAGCTTTATTCCAATCTAGCTTATTAATAAGACCTAAAAATTTCAAAAAGAAGCTAGTAAAGTCTCAATTCCGTTATTATAGGTTTTTAAGTTTGGTAATAGCTGTATGTTTACGGCTAGCGTTATTATACATTTGTTTTAGCAGAGAGATAAAAGTTTTAAAATTAACAAAAGTACTATTGCGGAAGAATGGATCTATAGTTTATACAGCGTCCTTACTTAAATAAGACATTCTATAGCTAACCTTGCTAGCCTTAGTAGGGTATTAATTGTAGTTTGTTAAGAGTTTAAGACAAAGCTTGGTTATAAAGGGATATAGGTTATTTTAGTTTCTATTAAACATTAGAGAATTAGGGAGCTTTTTAGATTTTATAATAGGTACTAAGTTCGCTATAGGTATAGGTTAAGCTACCATTACTAGTTTAGTGTTCGCATTTAACGTATTAGGTTTAGGTACCATTATTTTAATCTTGTTTATAGGTGTTACTATTAGGGTTTATAACATAAATGCCTTAATATTGCGGAGTTCTTTATAGAGTGCTTTTATTAATTACTAGTGCTGGGATTCCAGTGCAGCCCGCTACTAAGCTAAGGTGTCCGTAAAGGCCTGTTGCATTATAGTTAACCGTTCCCTAACTAGGGTCATAATACTTATGGTTATTAAAAGGGATTCGGGTTCGTTTGCCATTTTAATAGTAGTTGTTTTCACATAACGTAATATAAGGGCGTAAAGAGGCTTTAGGGAAGATTTAAAGGAATAAATATAAATTCTATCTAATCTAAGGGTATATAGTTCTTGCAGAGTGCAAGATGTTGCGTAAAGAAGAGAAAGGAATATAGGAAACTTATAACTAAATATTTGGGGTCTTAGCAGCAGACGCGTGGGCATAAGCCCACGCGGATTTTAATAAGTTTTAATTAAATTCCATTATGTTAGTGAAATTTGGTAGAATTTAATTAAGTTAGCAGAACTTGGTGGAAAACGGTAGATTATAGCAGATAATTGCGGACAGTTGTAGACAGTTGTAGATAGTTATAAACAGTTACGAACAGTTTTATATAGTTATCTGTTGAGTGTTTCACTAAGACATTCCTACTGTAACTAGGCTAGTCCCGTTACATTAAGATATTATATATAAAACTATAAAGTATTTTCCACCTATTGGCTAACTTAAATTAATCTTTTTAAGATTAATAGGATATCCTAGGGGGAAGTTTTTTTCTAGGGTTCTTTTTTTTCTAACTTATTAGACGTTTTTTCTTCCTCTATCTTTTTAATATTACCTATATCCTTTAGCTCTAGGTAGGACGTAGTAAAAAAGCTATTCTTTCCGTAATTAAAGCACGTAACCATAGCAGGATTAATTAGAGTATTATAATAAGTATTAGCTAAAGGTGTAGTACATAGCGAGTTAGGCAAGGCTTGTAGGTAGGTAGTTATAACCGCTTTTAGTATAAGGGCGGTTATAGTTTATCATCTAACGCTAGCTCCTATTAGTATAGTAGATAGGTTTCGGTTGCTATAGGACTACTTTAGTTAATTAGTATAAATATTAATTAATTTTAGTTTTAAATTTAATAATAAATATTAGGCTATACGTCTTTAGTAGGTTAATAGGTCGTCTAAGGCTACCGCGATCTTTTTTATAGTTAGACCGTTAGCTTATTATATAGGTCTAAATAGTAGTTCTTAGGGGGAACCTGGCCTTTACCTACTAGGTATATATAAGGTAATAGGCTCCGCACTACCTAGCCACAGCATAAACCCCAAAAGGTAAGCGAGTAACTAGTAAGATACCAGTTACGGCTGTGCGGAACAATATATATAGGCGAGGTGACTTCGTCACCTAATAGTATAAGAATTAAGTATAGAACTTAGTAAAGGATTAGTTTAATTTTATTATTAGGTAGTTATAGTTATAATAGGCATCCTATATTTTATTTAGATTAATATAAATAATAGCTAGATACTATATTATTTTATTAATAGATATAAACCAAATAGGTAACTTGTATTTAAACCTAGCCTAAAGATATCGCTAGGTGTCCCTAATAGTTTAACTAAAGAGGTAGAGTATTTTAGCTTCCTTAAAAGGGGAATAGTTATAGTTAATACGGAGCTTTCCTTATACTTAGATTCTCCAATTCTTAAAGGTAGGGTCTATTCTATTAGATAGCTATTAAGGGTTAGAGAGCTTAACGGATTTTAATTACTTTGCTATTATATTCGTACTACTTAGAGTATTATATTTAGTAGAGTAAATAGGTTAACTAGGGCTCCTAGGGAAAACTAAACTATCTTATAGAGTTATAAGGCTTTTTAGGATCTCGTTTAAAGTCTCCTACGCAGCTTTAGCTGCAAGGCAATTGGCTGCCTATTTAGCCGCGAGATTATAGATCTGCTTGCGCATATCTAGAGTGTTATTATTATTATTATTATTATTATTATTATTATTATTAATTTCTAATCCTAACTGGATCTTATATTCCTCTTAAGTAGAGGCGGCTCTTTTAAATAAGCTTACTTTAGGCGCCATTACTAGCTACCTAGGGGTTTGTCAGTATTATATAATTTGTTTTTAATATTAGGGTTTAGGCTAAATACAGTCTGGCCTATAAGGGGGGATATTATTAGGGCCTTCCTAAGCTGTATATGGTATTTATTATCCAAGTATAACGCGTTAACGTGTTGTTGTAAATAAAGTTTCTTTTTAGGGTAGGATATTATAGAGGCCTTCCTAGGCTATATAGGGAGAGCTTAGTATAATAGAACGGGCTTATATAAATGCTTCTAAACTAAAGCTTATAGATTGCTACTATATAAGAATACTAAGCTAAGAAGAAAAAGAAGTCTATTAAAGACTAGTAAGATATAAAGGGGTCCCTAAGGCGCTAGTAGTAAGCGAGCTAATAGCGATTTTCTATCCCGGGGATAGAAAATCCTAATTAGTTAGCTCTATAAGTAGTATCGGCAGAATATAGCAGAATTTAGCAGATTGCCTAGAAATTAGCAGGTGACGCGCTCTAGTACCATTACATTAAATGGGAAAACTAAATTATATTAGCAATATATCCTAGATAGAAGAGTATTAGTTTATATAATTATAAATTCCGGCCTTTTTTACTACTTTATTAATAGGGTATATAATATCTAGTTCTTTCTTATTATAAATAGCCCTATAAAGTGTCCGCTAAGCCGCTGAAATAGGTTAGATCTAGGATATAATATAGATAAATAAATAAATATACTAGTTAAATTATCCAATTTTAGTTCTTTTTAACCTCTAGGCTTTACGCTTCTAATTATATGGCCTATATTTTTCTTTATTTAAAGGTTAGAAGGAGGTTGTAATATAGATACATCTAGGTTCTTACCAGGAAATGCGATTTAATATGCTTAATTAATCTTCTATAACCATTTATAAAAATTATTTCCTAAGCGCAAACACTATACTTAGCATTTAGATCCTATTATAGTTAGATTTAGGATAAAATAAAAATATATAGCACTTATAACTTATAGTCTTCCTAATAGCATAACCCCATTTATAGAAAATCTCCTCTAGTAGAATATAGATAAGAGAATATTTGCCACAGCGCTATATCTAGGTTAGATCTTAGATATAAGCTGAATATATACTAGATATTACCTTAATATAGAAGAACGGAACCCACACTAGGCGCTTGCTAAGTTTAATATACTATGCCTTAGTATATAGAACTAGGGCACTAAAGATACGCCCTTTTATAGTATTATAAGTGCTAAAACCCTTACCCTTACTATTATCCAGGTCTAAATTAGGATATAACTTAAAAGCCGCTGCCTTATTTACTAGAGCGCTATATATAGCTATTATAGTAGCGTCTAAATCTCAAATAGAGCTACTAAAACTACTTAAAACCTCGTCAATAATCCATTAAGGTTAAATTATAGATATAACGTGGTTTTGTCTAAAATATAACTTATATCTTACGCGACTTCTATCCCAGTGAAAGTATTTGCCTGCCTATTTTAGAGAAAGTGTTACGGTACTGGCAAATTGCCGTCAGATTGCCGCAAATTGCCGTTATGTGATGGCAAGTTGCTATTATGTGACCAGAGGATTGTATATAGCTTCGAGCGGTGCTTCTGTTCTTCCCCTTTCCTTTCTCTAGCTTTGGATCCTCGTTTATAGACAATCCAATCGTATAGGCTTGCGCGACCCTCTTGCCATGCTCGTGCCTCGATTGACTAAGTCGCTAACATTAAGTTCTTATTTTATATCCTAATTAGATCCTTATTATAGCTACTAAAAGTTACTTTACCTTATTGCAAAATTACGTATTTAGATTATTAGATAGTGTCTATTCTATATTAGATTATAAATATAACCTAAATATATACCTGCGCTACTAATATAAAAGTTATCGCGGCTATTCCCTAGAGGCTAATAGGAATTTAGCGGCAACTAATATAGTTTAGTTAGATTAAGATAATAATATAGATAAAATATTAATAACTACCACTTCTACTCCAGATTGCTAGTTCTCTAGGGTCTATAGCTATATTAGATCCTTAATATAACCTTAATATAACCTTCCAAAACTTACCTCGTCCATTTTATTATTAATATCTTTTAAAATTATAATAAATAGTAAGAAGTATTTAATTAAAGGTTCTAAACAGCTCTATTAACATTAGAATTAAAATATAATGGTATTATTAGCTCTAAACGTAATGCGATAAAAGTTTAAATTGTATACTAAGTGAAGTTATATTGGAGTCAGAAAGTCTAAAGCTCGGCCAGTGTTGCTAAAAGCTCCGGGAGTGCTCGCCAAGGCACTAAAACCTTGGCTAGTGTTAATATTCTGACACCAACCTAGCTTCACTTGGTACACAATTTAAACTTTTATTAAATTACGTTTAGAGGCAATAACATAATTATATTTCGATTATAACGTTAATACAGCTGTTTGGAACCTTCAATTAAATACTTCCTACTATTTATTACGATTTTAAAAGATATTAGTAATGAAATAGATAATGTAAGTTTTAGGAGGTTATATTAAGGTTATATTAAGGTTTTATTAAGGATCTAATATAGCTATAGACCCTAGAGAACCAGCAGTCTAAAGAGATATTTATTAATATTCTATCTACATTATTATCTTAATCTAACCTAACTATATTAGTTGCCGCTGAATCCCTTCTAGCCCCTAGAGAACAACTGTAATAACTCTTATATAAGCACCATAGGTATATATCTAGGTTATATCTATAATCTAATATGGAATAGACACTACTTAACAGTCTAAATACCTAATTTTATAATAAGGTAAAGTAACTTCTGGTAGTTATAAGAAGGATCTAATTAGGATATAGACCGAAAATTTTCTCTAAAATAGGCAGGTAAATACTTTTAGTGGGATAGGGGTTGTATAAGATATAAGTTATATTTTAGATAAAACTATGTTATATCTATAATCTAACCTTAATAGATTATTAATAAAGTCTTTAGTAGCCCTAGCAGCTCTATCCAAGATCTAGACACTACTATAATGGCTATATATAGCACTCCGGCGAATAGGGCAGTAGCTTCCAGGCCATATTCTAATCCAGACTTGGATGGTAGTAAAGGCGAGGGTTCTGGTACTTATAATACTGCTCCTTAGCTAAATATTATAAAGGGGCGCATTTCTGGTGCCCCTAGCTAATACACCAAGGCATAGTACCTTGGACTTGACAAGCGCCTAGGGTGGGTTCCGTTCTTTTACGTTAAGGTAATATCTAGCATATATCTAGCTTATATCCAAGATGTAACCTAAATATAGCCCCGCGGTAAACATTTCCTTATCCATATTCTGCTAGAGGAGATTTTCTATAGATAGGATTGTGCTATTAGAAAGACTATAAGTTATAAGTGCTATATATCTTTGTTATATCCTAGATCTAACTATAATAGGATCCAAATGCTAAGCACACTATTTATGCTTAGGAAAAAAAAAATTGCAAATGGTTGTGGAGGATTAATTAAGTATATTAAGTCGCATTTCCTAGTAAGATCCCAGATGTATCTATATTGCATCCACATTATAACCTTTTTCTAATCTTAAAATAAAGAAAGGTGTAGGCTATATAATTAGAAGTATAAAGCCCAGAGGTTAAAAAGAGCTAGAATTGGATAATTTGGATAGTATGGTTGTCTATATATCTATATTATATCCTAGATCTAACCTATTTTAGCAGCTTAGAAGACACTTTATAGAGCTATTTGTATAGAAGAGGAACCGCAGGTTATATGCCCTGTTAGTAAAGTAGTAAGAAAGGCTGGAATATATTATAATAGTATAAACTATTGTTCTTCTATCTAAAATATATTGCTAATATATTTTAGCGCCCCTAGCTAAAAATACACCCTTAACGGCTAAAGGTTATAGAAAACGCAAAGCAACTTTAGCAGATCTAGGTATGTTATTATTTATAATCTTATTATATTATGGATCTAACTAGAATATATAGAGGAGCTAGTTAAGTAGATACGTATTATATTCCGTTTTAGAATTCTATTAACACCCAAGGGCAAGGCAAGTTTAGGCAGTTCTAATTACTATATAACTATAATCTAACCATAATCTAACCTTGATATAGCCTAACCGCACCGCAATATTTAAGGTTATTGGCAAGTCTAATAAGTAGAAGTGTTCTTTGTGTAGGACCAGTAGCAAGAGTAGGTTTATTAGTTATATTTCTGATATATCTTAGATCTAATATAAATAGCATACTTATCTAACTAGGCTATATGTATATGGTTTAACAAGGTATGCTTATAGTCTTTAATTATATTACTGATATATTTATAATCTAACTGTAAATAGAACTTTGTTTTACCTGGGATAATACTACTAGGGGTTATAGATGACTTTGATAATAGGAAGACATTTAATACTAAAGAGGACTACGCTATGTGGGTTAAATAGGTTATAGCGTTTATATATCTTAGATATATCCTAGTTCTATCCTAGTTCTATTATAGATACTAAAGCATTAAGCGCGGGCGTAGAGCATAGCGTAGAGCATATGGGTTAGGCTTTCTTAGACATTGCAATGTCCTTATATCTAGGTAATAACCTTAATATAACCTCTGCTCCTTATACTTATAAATATAAAAATTTGTATTAACTAAGTTCTTATTCTAATTTTCTTAGCTCCAACTCCAGCCTCCGATTTTGTAGTTTAATTGCCTTTACTTTAGCTTCTATATATAGAACCCTAGCCTCTTATTCACAAACATTTAATTAGAATTGTTATAGCGTTAACTGTTATAAGAATTGAGCTTATTGAGTAACTGTTACATAAAGTAAAGACTATAAGCTACTTTTATGTCCTAGATATAGTTAGCTTATAAGCTAAATATATTAAGGATATATCTAGATAATCTTACTTAACGGTAAAATAGGTCTAGGAGAGAGTGAAACCTAGCCATTATTTAATGTTGTAATAGAGGAGACTAAAAGATATTAGCTTTATAGAACTTAGTAAAATCTAGAATATAATATACCGGAGTAAATAGAGGCAATAGATTATAAGCGAGATTTTAATCATGCGCCTCGCGAACTTCATAATTACAACTATAGGCATATATTAGTTCTAGAAGATAATATATCTAATATAATATTATTAAAATCAAAATCTTCATCCTCTTTAATACTTATAGATATAGCATTAGCTTTTCCTTTGCTAGTACGGGCCTATTTTCTTAATTTTTCTAGCTCTTTTTGTTGGTTACATAAGGGGATATCACGTAGCTACGATTCGTAGATAGTATGATAGTTGTTCTTCTTTTTGATAGGAATGAGGAAAGGGGTGAGGAACTTAAGGTTCCTCACCACGCTAGGGCCACGTTAGCACGTGACGGCAATATGCCTGGCGTGATGGCAGCTTGCCTCATTCCCGACACTGGCAACTCTTCTTTTTGTGGTTGCCATCTATATATATACAAACAGATAGGATGCGACAATACCAGACAGTGTACAACAATACCAAACAATATGCGATAATACCAAACAATATGCGACAATACTAAACAATATGTGACAATACCAAACAATATGCGACAATATGCGACAATGTGGCAGTTGGCAGATAACGCAAAGACGGGTAGGCCGCCAAGGCGCTAGTAGTAAGCGAGCCAATAGCGATTTTCTATCCCGGGGATGGAAAATCCTAATTAGCTAGTTTGAGTTAGGGTCTACAGAATATTATGCTCCTACTCTCTTTTAACCTAACCTTTAACTTATACATGTAGAGTGTTTGTGTTAATAAACGTTTCTAGAGCCTTATTTGGGTTTGCCTTTGTTATTACGTCTACTAGGTTATCTTAACCGTTAATCTATTAAATCTTAAAGAGTTCTTACCGTTTGTAGGATTAACGAAGTGCCATAATATTAATTATAAGGCGCTTCTCCTTCGTAGTACCAAGCTTAACCAAGCACTTATAGAGGGAGTATGAATCGGTATATATGATTATAGGGATAATAGGAAGTTTAAGTTAATCTATAATTATCTTTAGGGTAGTTCCAATTGCAATTGCTATATTAACTCCGCTAACCATTCCGTATATCTCTAACGCTAGAACGCTTCGAGTAACGCGCTTACTCTTGGTTGAGCTCTAATAGATAAGATTGCTATGGATTATAAAGTCATTCTCTCCAGTAAATTCGTTTGCGATGATGATTTTATATCCTAACTAGGAGCTAAAATCTTTGTTATTTACGAACGATCTATTAACAAATATAAAGAGCTTGGCGGTAGGAAGATTAATAGACACGTAGAGTAGTCCCCAATTAAGATGGTTCATTTGCCAGAAAAGACGTTTATTTAGGGCAAGAACGTCGTCCTTAGTTGGTTCCTGGTATTGGGCGGCAACAGAGAGATTAAATAAAGCCTTGGGTTGACAGATAGAAGCAACATAAGCTTTACAAGCGCGTTGCTCCACGTATCCTTGCTTCAGAGAATTAGCGTTAATAACGTTAATCTTCTTGCCTTGACCCTTCTGGCGCAGAGCAATAGAATCCTTGTTTAGGGAGAGGATGCATCCGTTAAAGAGTAATGGTGTTGTTGAACTAAGCTTTTCCTTTGGCTTTGTTGATATACTGAAAGTAGATATCTAAACAAGATTGACGTGATTATATAGGCTTAGGAAATCCACTAAATCCTTCTATCTATATATTCTAACACTGGCAGTTCTTTCTTTATGCTTGTGGCGCTGTAGGAAGGCAGCAAGGCAGCAAGGTGTTGGTTTAGCTGGAGGTAAAAGCAGTAGATATTGGTTGGCTGTAGGCGGAGCAGCAAGTAGTTAATTAGCTGCAGGCAGAGCATATCAGTTATAATAGTTATTGGGTTTATAGCTGCCGCAGATACTGGCAGTTCTTCTTTATGGATTGCCTGCGTAACTATGCCGTTCTAACCGCTCCCCCTATATCTCTCTCTTTACCTATCCTTTATAGTACCCTCTATGAGAACTTCCTGTCTAAATCACGCTGGTAGCCACCTCTATAGCTGCTTTGGGGGCCGTAGGAGTCTTGGAATTCTCCATACTAAATCTTCTAAAGCTTGTTAAATGTTTGTGGAGGAATAGGTGACTGTTACTACTAATTAAAGATACTGTTTGTAGATCTAGGCTACTATGGAGGCTGCTGCGGAGGCTCTTGTAGAGGCTGCTATAGAGGCTCTTGTAGAGGTTGATGCGGAGATTGCTGCGGAGATTGCTGCGGAGATTGCTGCGGAGATTGCTGTGGAGGTTGCTGCGGAGGTTCTTGTCGAGCTTACTGCTGGTAGGTTGGGATATCATTTACAGATCTAGCTTGTTGTGCCAGTTGTCTAGTTGCGGTAGGGGTTAGAGGAAACGTCTCGGCGCTTAAGTTAAACGAGGTTGAGAATCTCTGGTAGGACGGAGCTTGAGGTATGGGTTAAGATACAGCAGCCTAAGGAACTTAAGGCTGAGGAACTTAAGGTGTTTAATAGCCTAAGGTTGTCTATGGTGGTTCTTGTGGAGCTTGCTATATTAGCGGTGCAGGTAGTATATGGACATGTAGCTGCTGCAGTTGCTGCGGCTGCTATGGGGTAGCGGGGGCAGCAATTAGAGTAGCTGGCGGTGCAGCAATTAGGACAACTTATGGTGCAGCAGTTAGAATAGATTGCTGCGGATATTACTAGGTAGGAGGAGGACTAAGTGGGAGATTAGCGTTCTAGGGGTTTTAATACGAATTAAAGTTGCCTTCTAAAGAATATTGGTTGGTTCTTGGTTTCCGTAGTTAACGTATAATCTTAGCTTCTATCTATACTGGTTCTTCTGTACTAATAATAATGGCCTAAATATTGCTAGCAATTGGGTTACCGTTCTCAATAATATATACTCCGTTCCTATAAAGGAAGTCTTAAAAATCCCAAACAATATCAACGTTGCCAAGTGCCTAGGTATCAGCAGTCCATCCTATAAAATCTTCCCTAAAATACTCCTATAGTTGTGAATCGGCCTAGTATCTATTTCGGTAGAATATAATATGATGTAGGAGAAAGCTATTAACTTGTTTTGCGGTACAAGTTGTTGTATTAAGGGTAAATTCATCCCAATCTTTATCGATGAGTTTCGCGTATATAGCTACCCCTGGTGGTAAGGAGTCTCTCCAGTTGTTTGGAATAGCCATAGCCATGCTTTCGGAAGAAGGGAAGTGTTATTAGTGTAGGGATTGTTGTTTAGTACGCGTTTGTGATATATATTTGTCGTTTGGTACGCGTTTGTGGTTTAGTACGCGTTCGTAACAAGAATTTGCGATTATAGGGCTCAGGACCAGTTCTGGCCTTAAATCGCGAAGACTCGTAAAGCGTGTTGTTTTGTGTGATAGACGCAAGAATCTGTAATCTTGGAAAGGCTCAGGACCAGTTCTGGCCTTTAGATCCTTAGATTTGTGGAAGAGTTCTATTTAAGGTTTAGGACCAGTTCTGACCTTAAAAGACAGCTTCCTCTAGCATGAGTAGCACTGGTACAGTGGCTCGTCTCTTCTTAGTGATACCTAGCTGTTCTATAGTATAATAGTGAAGTTAACCACTGATCAGTGTTGGTTATATAAGGGGATATCACATAGCTACGATTCGTAGATAGTATGATAGTTGTTCTTCTTTTTAATAGGAATGAGGAAAGGGGTGAGGAACTTAAGGTTCCTCACCACGCTAGGGCCATGTCAGCACATAACGGCAACATGCCTGGCGTAACGGCAGCTTGCCTTATTCCTAACACTTTTAAACCTTATTAAACTATAGCAGATTATATTAGCAATATATCCACATTAGAGCCATAATAAAGCCATATATTTACGCTTCTTTATAAGAGCCATTCTTTCGGCAATAGATGTAGTTCGCGACATATATAAAATTCCATGCTAATTATACGCCTTCCACGCTTTATAATTAAAAATATTAATTCTCTGCCCACTAAATCTGTTATTATAATACTATATAACGGATATAACAGATATACAAACATTAAAATAGTAGTAAGAAGGCTTAATTAACGCCCTAGATTATTTGCTTAAAAATAGAAGCATTTAACGGCGTTTATATTCTTTACAATTATAGAGAATATATTATTGTCTATTTTACTATAATACGGATTTATTCTAGATGCAATATATATATATCACTTATATTAACACCAGATTACAATTTTATAGTTATTACTATACTTTTCTATAACCGCAAATGTTAGAATGTGGATATAATATAAATAAATTAGGGATATAATATCTCTATACTTTTAATTACGTTTAAAATTTTATAGTATTGCTTATAGCTTGTAGCCTCTATAATTAAAGCCATATACTGCCTAACACTATCTTGGCCCATATTTCCAGCTCTAATAACCCAACAAATACTATAAAGAATGTGGATTTGGCAATATATAATTATAGACTTTATATAGCCCTGCCAGGTCTGCAAGGGGTTAATATCTACTAGGTAAAGGCCAAGCCCTAATATATTTTGGTAATATCTTTAATATATACGCATTATAAAATACCTTTTGCCTATACCCTATTTATATCTATAAGAGCTGCATAAAATCCACGTTTATAAATATAACTCTAATAAGTTAGATAGCCGCAATTCTCATATAAGCGGAATACAGTATAGAAAAGTTATTGATATATTTCTGCTAATTAACCCATAGCTTGGTTTACAAAAACTCTTATTAATATAATAACTATAGCCTTATTAGAATAAAGATATAACTATAATATAACCATAATATAACCAGGTTATATAATACCTTTATTAATTCCAGGGATATTTACGGCAATTATAACCTTATCTAACCCAGCTGTACTAACCTATTTAAAAGACATATCAATTTTAAACGTTTTTAATATTAAGAGTATTTCTACCTGGCCTTTTTAAAAGCATATAATTATTAGCTTGCTATTTTAGTGGAATATATCTTATATATATCCAGGACCTATTTTATAATATAGATGCTTTTCAAATATTACCCCTTATATATCTTAACCTTACGGAAATAATAAAAGCTATTACTTTTTAATTAGGTATTAAATCTTATTAAGATTTATAAGGCTTTAGTAAAGGCTTAAAAGGCTAGTAACATTATATTTTTTGCAAAACTCCTTTATTAAAGGGCTGTATATAAAAGAGCCTAATAGAATAAGGATAGAGTATTAATATAACTTAGATATAATATATTTAAAGTAAGCCCTAGCCCCAACTATTGCTGGATTTGTTATTAAAGTTCTTTAATAAGCTGTATTAGAACCTTTAACGGAGGCACTAGAGGATGCATATATTTGCTATAAAAAGTTAAAATAATATATAGGCAATCCTTAATATTATCTAGCTATATATAGTTAAACTCCATATTATAAGGGGCTAGTACCCATTTTCCAGATCCTTAGGCATAGTTACAGCCTAAATATATTAAGGTTATATTATAGTTATATACGTATTATAATAACTTACCGTAATTATCTAATCTTTTCTTCCTATGCTTTACTGCTATATAGGTTTCTGGAGTGCCCTAATAGCCTTAGTTAAGTAAATCTCTTAAATATTTTAATAAGTATCTTAAAACTAAAGAAAGAGACTTTCAGTAGTGTTTTTTATGGTTTTGTGTTTGACTTCCCTTAGTACAGTATATACTTGCCATAGGTCTATCTATAAGTAACTAGTTATAACTTAGTTATAGTTATAATATATTTAGGATATATTAGACACTAACCATATACTTTATAATATAAAGATATAGCTTATAACTAGCACTTTACTCTATGCAGACAATCTAGTGCTAAAATATATAACAAATACTATTATAAAGTCTATATACGTTAATAAAAATAGATAATAAAAATAAGTATCTTACATATTTATATCTCTTTATTTAAGATTATCTTAATTTAATTCTATTAAATCGCTAAGGAAATATATAAGAGTATATAATATCTATATTATAACTTAGATATAGTAATATAATATTATAGATATATTATACCTTTTCTTATAATTTACGTATTCTTTCCCAGTCTTCCTCTATAACTTGCTTATAGTAAAAGTTTTATAGCTAAGGGTCTAAGTATTTATAGTAAAACACGCCTGTATAGGGTATCTGTCTCCTAAAGCACTTTTGGAGACTAAGAAGAGGGTATATTGTACTTATCTTGTTCCTTAATATACACGAGTATTATATTATCTATATTAGAACCTAGTTATATATAAGATCTATCTAGGATATAGTCTCTTACATTTTTATATATTTTAGTAATATTTTTATTGTTTAGCTATAGGCTAGATAAATCTATTATATATCCAATCCCGTGCTTAGAGGATATAGGATATTCTAGTATCTGGCCGTCGAAAACGGACTCTGCACCTGTACGTGGTAACGGCTACAAACCTAGGTCTTCGAAGTTCAGACCCAGAGCCAACACAGAGACGTTGCACAGCGTGCGATACGACTTCGTGGTGGTGGTTGTAAGCGTTAGGGCGGTGGTGAAAAGTTTTTAGATAGTAAGATCTTGAAAACCACCACTATTGGTACCCCTTCACGATAATAGCTTATTACTACGGTACTCTATTAAGGCACCTGTACGATCCAATATGGATGCACGGCATTTAATATTATCCTCTTACCCCCAATGGAAAGCATTAACGACCTTACATTAACGGACGGGCGGACGGTTGAGCGCGAACGAATAAGTGAATATACGGCCCCTCCTAACCCCTAGGGCGATCGCCCGCAGAGTATGCAGTTACTCGCCATTACCGTAATACTACCTAGTAGCCTGGATAGCGACCTTACGGTTTTTTGTCTCCTCCCTATAACTGGCCATCCTAGGGAGAGCCTAGTTGGGGCCTAGGCATAAAGACACCTAGTATATAGTATACAATATCCCGCTAGCTTTTTAGTATTATAGCTATAGATAAATCCCCCTTACGCCTTCAATAGCTTTAGGGGGGGGGAGGTATGGCGTATAGGGCAATAGTCAACAAGAGATAGTATATAGGGGGTGGTTAAGGCATGGGAAACAATAAAGTAAAGCATAGCAATTAATTGGCAAGGCCTAGCTAGGACGTAGTGAACCCTAGCTTGGATAAGCTAGAGAAGGAAGTAGTGGTTCCTAAGGAGTTCGAACATCTAAGGAGGATAGGACGTAGCTATAGGCCCATAGGGCCGCTGCTATGGACGGATATGGCAAAGCAGGGGTTTTTCATCCTATTAAGGTGGCTTATAGGGGTTTTCCGTCCCCTATATTAATAAGGGTTTTCTTCCTATTAATTTATAAGTTTCCCTTATGTATGGAGTAGTCTGCGTGGGCCTAGATAGGATCCGTATTAGACGTTAATTAAAGAGTTACTACTATATTTTAGTATCTCTTATATAATGGAACCTTGTAGTAGGAACTACTGTGGGTTCTATTATTGGGCTAGGTATATAGGTAAGAACAAAATAACAACGTAATAATAACTAGTGGAGTAGTTGCCTAACAGATTAACTCCAATTATATTCTAAGATTTACTACAAGGAGAGAACTATCTATAGTAGGGACTAAGGTCCTTTAAATATATAACCATACTCCTAAGAAACCCTCTCTTATATATAAGGTACGTGTTGTCTGTATTAAACATAATGTCCCTTTTATTTAACGCAGTTAACGCGTTTAACACTATATAACCTTAGTTACTATTCCTTGTTATATAGTTCCACTAGATCTATCTTGGACTATGCCTATATTAACTAACTGGCTTCCGCTGTCTCTTCTCTAAGTAGTTATAATATTGTACTTAAAGTATCCGTAACACTATCTCCCTCCTCTTTATCTTCGTCCTTAAAGATTTCTAACATCTCCAAGTTGTCCACTAAAGGTGTAATATCCGTTTAATTATTCTAGTTAATATCCGTACTTATTATACCTAAAGCTTCTTCTTCTCTTTCCTAGGTTAAGTGTCGCCTTTGTACAGTTTCCTCTATACTGTTACTGGGCGAGGTGATGGCGATCCCTTACTCTTGTTGCGCTAAAGAGGGGTTAATATGCGTTACGCTAGTAAGTCCTTTATTCTAACAACTCTCCTCTTGCTCTAAATGTACTAAAGCAAACATTTAATCGTCCTATAACGTTCGCTCTATCTTTAACACTAAGTATACGCGTCCTATAACTCTTAACAGTCTTTAAGTTCCCTAAGTAACTTATTATAGGGTCTCGTGTTTAATCTACCGCTATAAAGCTTAACAGTAAGCTGGCCTTTGCGCTACTTAAGGTTTAATATACTTAGAAGAGTCCGCACACGTCCTTAAAGCTTAATATTTGGCTTATGCTTATCTTTAACGTCTTAAACGTATTTATAAGAAGGTTTATTCTAAGGAGTAAAAACTAGTTTAATAAGGTCTGCAGGAACTTAGTAATAAAAGGACTGGCTTTCCTCTTGCAAGGGAAACAACTCTAAGTAGCTTAGTAATTGCTCCTCTTAGGTCCCCCTTAGGTAACTTATTTTTTAGCAATCCTTTCTTATTAATATTGCCTGACCTATTCTCTTCTAATACTCCTGTACCTTTCCTATAGTGTTTCTTAGGTTGCTTAGTGGTTCCTAGGTAGTCTTACTATAGCCTATCTACTTTACTTTATACTATGTTTTGTTATCTATATCCTTGTAACTAATAATCTTTAAAACTTACTATTTGTCTTTCTCTTATCCTCTATATATATCTGCCTCGTAGACTAGTGGCTTAATATTCCCGTATACTGGCTCTAGTATTGCGATATGTTATATAGGGTAGATCTTTATTTTGGCTAGTAGGTTTAACTTATATATAACTAATAAAATTCTTTACTTAATTTTAAAAGGTCCTAGTCTAATATAGTCTAACTTTTTGCTTAGTCGTCAACTCTTAAAATTTTTATGTAGTAGCTATACTTTATCTCCTCCTTAAGATCTAGTCCCTTAGATCTCTTAGCATTATAGTACCTTTTTATTTATTCTTATACTAGTTTAGCTGTTTCTTTAAGGTCTATATAAAGATTTATTAACATCTCTATTCTTTACTTAGCTGTACTACTTGTCTTTTTTACTTAATATGGTAATAATAATGTTCTTAGCTTATATCCGTAGTTCGCCTTAAATAGTAATGTCCCTATTCCTTCTTATGGTGTTATATTATATGCAAACTATATAACTGGTAATAACGATACCTAATTGTTCTGTACATAATTAATATAATGCCTTAGATACTGCTCTAGTGTCTAGTTTAGTCTTTCCATTTGTTTATCCGTCTGCGGATAATATGCTATAGATATTACTACGCGAACCCCTTATTCTACTAGAAATACTTCCTAAAATACTGCTATAAATCTTAGATCTCTATTGGATATAATCTTATCTAGTGCTCTATATCTTGCAAATACTTCTTTTATATAGATTTTAGCGATATCTTCTACTAATATCTCTTTAGTGCATGCTATAAAGTATCCCTACTTTATTAGCTTATCTACTATTACTAAAATCACGTTATGATTTTGTCCTATAATAGGATCTCTTAACTTTGGTAACTTAATAATAAAGTCCTATAATATAACCTCTTATGGTCTTCCTAGTATCTTAATAGGTTATAGCCCTCCGTATAGCTTATACCTTATTGGTTTATTTCTTTAGCAATCTGGATATTCCTTTATAATTTATTGTGCTAGTTCCTAGATTCCTTAAATAATATATTCCTCTTAAAGTCTTAATACTAAGCCTATAGCTCCGTTATGTCCTTATATTATTTCCTTGTGGAATTCCTTAATAAATTCTTTTGTAATAGACTTAGGCATATATATTGCTTCTCTATTTTTATATTACTCTAAGTCTAGATCCTTTACCTATACTTCTTAGATCTTCTATATCTAATCACTCTTTAATAATTTATAGATCTAACTTTCCTTAGTTGCTATAATCTTTAGATAATTATACCTAATTAATCTGTTTTAATTCTTTCGCAATAAAGCTCCTGATAGCTTTTTATTACTTTATAATTTAGCCTTTTTACTTAGCGCGTCTGCTCGTGCATTATCTATACCCTTAGTATGCTGAATTTTGAAATAGTATTCTATAAGCATTTCTGCCTATCTAACCTATCTTTGGTTAATTTCCTTTATTATTAGGAATCCTATAAGGTTCTTATAGTCCGTTCTAACTACAAATAGTTTCTCTGTGCCTTGTAAGAATGCTCTCTATTTTTTAAATGCTGTAACTATACCTAACAACTCCTTATTGTAGATGTTATAGTTTAACTCTAGTGGTGTTATTTTTCAACTATAATACGCCACTGGGTGCCATCTATCTTAATATTTCTGTATAAAGTATACCCCTAGTATAAAGTCTAATACATTTATTTCTATAACCGTCTCTAGACCTAGTTAATAGATCTTAAGAACTGGCTCCTAGGTAAACAACCCTTTAACTTTTTTAAACAGTTCTTATTGCTCCTTTCTCTATGCCTATAGTTCTTTTTTCTTTATTAACCGCGTAAGTAGCTTAATGTCCTTTAACTATTGCGCTATAAACCTTTTACAATAATTGCAAAACCCTAGGAATAATCTTAACTGCGTAACATTCTCCAGTTCTTACCAATTTACTATGGCCTTGATCTTTTTTGGATCTATACTAAGTTAGCCTAGTTTAATAATAAATCTAATAAAATTAGTCTTCCTGGTAAAGAACTTGTATTTCTTAATTGCTACTAGCATCTATTCTTCTTGTAGTCTCTTTAAGACCTATTTAATATGTTCTCTATGCTCTTCCTTATTCTCTAAGTAGATAATAATGTTGTTAAGGTATACTATAACAAATTCATCTAGGTGTTCTCCTAACACACTATTAATTCGCTTCTGGAATATTGCTAGTGCGTTTATAAGCCTAAATTATATAACTAATGGTTTATATAGTCCTTTCTTTGACCTAAAGGCTGCCTTTTATTTATTGCCTTCCTTAATCCTAATCTGGTGGTATACCTATCTTAGATCTATCTTTATAAAAATCTTTACGTTACCTATCCTATCTTAGATTTCGCTAATTAAGGGTAAAGGATACCTATCCTTCCTAGTAATGCTGTTTAACTATCTGTAATCTATATATATCTTAAGTTTTCTGTTTTTCTTTAGGATGAATAGTACTGGATATCCCGCTAATAACTATAATAGTCTAATATATCCCTTTTATAAGTTCTCCTGGATAAACTCCTTAAGCGCTACTAACTCTGTTTTAGTAAGCTTGTAAATTAAAAAGAACTTTAGACTTATTCCCTCTTCTAATTCTATCTTATAGTCCTATGCTGTATGCTCTAATAGCTTTTCACTTTCTAGTAACTATAACTTTTTACCATACTTGTAGTATCTCTTTGGTATATAACTTAAGCCTTACTTAGTCTCTTTATATATCGCTCCAACTTAGTACTATACTAACTTGGTTTACTGTCGCACTTTATACTATTAAGTATCCTTAATATTAACCTAACCTATAACCTAATTAATCTTTAGATTATACTCCTATAACTAAGGTATTCCTAGTATTGCCTTATCCTATCCTAACGGTAGGATATTAAAAGACATTCTGACTGGTCTCCCTTTAATAGTTATCTAAATAGGTCCTGTTTTAAGATTAATAATACCTCCTTTATAGGCTATCTAATCTCCTAAAATTATTATAAGTGGATATAGGTATTCCTTTTATCTATATAGTAACCCCATCCTTTTTATTACTTTTGGTAATATGTGGTTTCTAATTACTCTACTATCTACTAACACTTTAAACTGCTAATCTTGCCACTTAACTCGTAAATTTAGGTATTATCCTTAAATTCCTTTAAGGGTTTAAGGCTCTAATACTAGTTCCCTCTAGTCCTATACGCCTCCCCTTTTCCTAACTATTGGCTGCTAGATCCTACTTGTACTTAGTTTAACTTAGGCCAATACTTAGTTTATTTCTTTTCCTCTATATACTATAGATAAGTATTCTCTAGGCACTTTTACCACTATTATCCATCTAGGCATTCTTCTATAAGGAATCTTCCTAGTTAAAGTGTTAAATCCCCTTAACCTTATACTTCTACTAGGTGCTATCTATATATATACTTAGTATTCCTAAACCGCTTTTCCTCTAGTACCTAATATATCCTTACTAGGTACTTCCAGTTCTTATCTTTAGATACTCTATATATATTACACGTATCCTCTACACAAGCTATCTATAATAGTGTGTAATACGCTATATATTTTGGATTAACTCTTAGTTTATCTTTATCCTTAAGTTTAAACCTATACCTAGTTAACCTAATCACTGGTATCTCTACTGCTAGTACTAAGACTTATTACTTACTTCTCTAATCCCTAGATCCTTCTTCTAGGTTCCTTAACATTATAATTAATGCTCCTTTAATATAACTTATACGTTTCTCTATAATAGGTTGGTCTTAGACAACTTTTTTATCTAGCTATATATAAAAATCTACCTATTTGTCGTTATGTTGTTACCTATACCACTTTCCATATAACTGGTTTAGTGTGTATAGTTTATCTATTAGAAAGTACCTTATTATTACTATATTGTAACATCCTTTAGTATGTCTTTCTTTAAACCTAGTTGGGATGTCTAGATCCTCTTCTTATTCTAGTTTATCTAACTACTTTGCCCTAAGTGTCCCTGCACTTGGCCTATTAGTAATTCTTTATATAGGTGCTCTGTCCCTTATATAACCTAGTATAGCTAACCTCTTATCTAGCTTTTGCTCTTGCTATATAATGATTCTTATCCTAAACTTATCTATAGTTTCTTGTTTTCTACATCTTACAGCTAGATCTTTGTAGTTGTCTTGCTTTTTAATCCTAGTATTAACTATTTAATCTTTAGGCTAAATACTACGTTTACCTAGGATTGCTAATGTTTTTACTTGTTCTCTAAACTTGTAGTTCTTAAACTTGCGTCCTATACTTATTTGTTTATTACTAAACTAAGTTACTATTCTTCCCTATTAGTTTTCGTCCGTTGTGGGTCCTTAGGTGTGTCTTATCTCGTCTTAAGAATTTTAAGCTTCTTTTATCTCTTCTTAAGAATCTTAAGCCTATAGCCTTTTGCCTTTATTAAGTAATAAGCTAGTACTAGCAGTTATCTACTTACTTAGTTTCTTTTAAACGTTACTCCTATTATCTTATAAAGCGATGGAAATTGTATCTAATGGTATCACAATACCCGTTACTAAACCTTGTTCTATAATGGTCTTAGTCTCTACTTCTATTTTAACTTCTCTAAGGTTTGTATGCTCCTAGTAAGCTACCTTTATTACCTTATTATTGGTAAATGCTTTGCCTATATTAAACTTATTATCTTTAATGTCTAATTTATAAGCTAGTTTGTTAGTTTCTCTAAACTTAGATAACAATAGCTCCTATAGCCAATAGCTTACGCCATACTTAGCGTCCTTATGAATTTGGTATGCGTTGTTATAATAATACGCAAAACTGTTAATTAAACATTCTTTTATTCCTTACAGTGCACCGTCATCTCTCTATATATATGTGCCGTCTGCTAGCCTAGTTCTCTTTACTGTATAGTTACTCTAACCACCTCTATAGTCTCTAGTAAAATAACCTTATTTTTCGCAATTTATGTAAGCCCTATCTTTAAACCATTTTTCTTGCTATAGAGTCCGCCTAAATGTCTTCTACTGCTAAGATCTTTGGTTTAGCCTCTGCTTCTAGGTCCTTTAATTACTTAATCCTTAACCTCTAGGTTTCCATAGTTTCTTTTCCCACCTTTAGGTTTCTTTAGTACCGCTTAAGTCTATTAGCTCTGCGCTATTCTATAGTTTTTAACTCTATGTCTGTCATTGCGTACTCTGCGCTTTATATAACTGTAGAACTCTATCTTGCCCTCTCTTAGCTTATTCCCTTTAGTAGATTCTATTATTAATCTTTATTAACTAATCTATTAATTCTCTTAGAGTGTCTATATCTTCTATTAGAATAATTACGTCCTAGACTTTAGCCTTAAGTCCCTATTTATACTATACTATAAGCGCCCTATTATTCCACTTAACCTATATAGCTAGTGTTTAAAACTGTATTGTATACTTAATTACTAAAGTATATTATACTAAGTTCTAAAGCTTTTATTCTGCTATGGTTATAGCCTCTAGGTCTCTAAATATCTATATTAGTTATTCTGTGAACCCGTTCTAACTAGTAAATATATACCGTATATCCTGGTTAGTAGTTGTTATGCTATTAGCCTATATTTCTGTAAGATATGGTTTAAACCACTTAAGTGCCCTCCCTATTAGGAACAATTCTGCATAGGCTACTTAATCTAATAATATTACTAACTTCACTTCTTCCTATACTACCTTAAAGTGCATCTGTGTAAGAAATCCCTTAAGCTTTAACTTCTCTCCTAAGAACCGTTTAATTAAAGATAGCTTGATTTTTACTACTCTAATTCTATTAATGCGTTCTTTAAGTATCCTATTATTATCTTATAAGTAATTAACTATTTCCTGTAACTAACCTTGCGTAACTACTTAAGAATCCCCATTATCTATACTAGTATCACCTAGCCCTAAGGTTGTGGCTGCTGTCAACGCCGTTATAACTAGTACTCTAGGTGGCATATTATTCAATCTTATTTAATACTGTAACCTTAGTAGTAAATGTGTAACGGAACCTTGTAGTAGGAACTACTATAGGTTCTATTATTAGGCTAGGTATATAGGTAAGAACAAAATAATAACATAATAATAACTAGTGGAGTAGTTGCCTAATAGATTAACTCCAATTATATTCTAAGATTTACTATAAGGAGAGAACTATCTATAGTAGGGACTGAGGTCCTTTAAATACATAACCATACTCCTAAGAAACCCTCTCTTATATATAAGGTACGTGTTGTCTATGTTAAACATAACATCCCTTTTGTTTAACGTAGTTAATGCGTTCAACACTATATAACCTTAGTTACCATTCCTCGTTATATAGTTCCACCGGATCTATCCTGGACCGTGCCTATATCAACTAACTAGCTTCCGCCGTCTCTTCTCTAAGTAGTTATAACATCGTACTTAAAGCGTCCGTAACATCTTAACTAAATATAAGTCTTTCTACTATAAGCAATCTAGTTTATGTAATTAATATTAAGCCTGGCTATATTATAGAAATAATTAGTTTATATATAGCTTATATTATAGAATTCTACTTACTACTAGCGTTAAAGAAAAGGCATTAGTAGATTGTTATAGCGTAGATATTTAGGATTGTATATCTTTATAATACTCCTAATATAAGTTGGATATATTCTAATTACTATCTTTAATGTTTATATATATGCGTTCCTCCTGCACCCGTTGCCCTTTATAGAAGAAGTCCTCCTATAATTGTTTTAAGTCTTTAATTAAGGACTAAGTTGCTTCTATTAGTAGTAGTATAAAAGAACTACCTAAAATAGGTAAGTGCGCAAGGGTGCCTGGATTATATCTTAAATACATTATTAATCTATCCTGGATATATCTCTACGCACTTTAGGGTGGCTGTGTATTATTAGCTATTTCTAATACTAAGATTATATAATCTTAGATATACCAAAAATAGAGTATAGTTGCAATATTATACAATTAAGTATAGCTTTAATGGCGATAATTTTAAAGAATTTTATATTAAAAGCTTATAAAGTATGCGCGCACGGTGCTAAAGTTCATCTAGTGTAAGATTTTGCGACGTGGTGTATTTTAACACTCCCGGAGCTTTCGGCAACACTGGCTGAGCTATATGCTCGGAGTCAGAATATCAACACTAGCCGGGGTTTTAGTGCCTTAGCGGGCACTAACGGAGCTTTTAGCAACACTGGCCGAGCTTTAGACTCCGCAGCAACCCCGCAGTGCGCGCCAAGCATCGCTTACGCCACACCAAGCCACTAAAGGCTAGCGCACGTCACTTCAACAGGGGGGCCAGGAACTTTTAACCGCTACCTCCGTGTAAGGCTATTGCCCAGGTGTACGGTAGGGAGCAGGCAAGCCGAGCATAAGTCACAAGGAGAGTCGATGGAAGAGGACGATATGGTAAAGAGTAGGTATGGCAATACCCTAGTACAGAGACGAACCGATGAGGAGGGAAAGGGCTGCAGGCCCGAGTAAGGGACCACAAGATCCCTTACACTCCCTATATATATTTTGTTATTTTTATTGTCAAATCATCAGTTTTCTAGATACCTGGTCGTATGTTAAACTTGTTCACATCGAATATGCAATACTGTAGCTTATTATCGAATAGGGTTGGCGCAATGGTAGCGCGTGCCCCTCCTAATAATTAATATTTAAGGGCAAGGTTGCAATTACAAGTCTTGCATCGATCGTGGCCTTTTTTTTTATTTGCTGGGTGAATATCACATAGGAGATAGGAGGAAGTTGGGTTTGTAAAATTGCATACTGCTTAATTCTTTTTGCGCTTATATCTAATATTCTATTGCGGATAGTACTCTTATTCCATGCGCTGTTAAGAAGGTCGTTTAGTAAGCGAACCAACCAGATGATCTAGATTTAACGTAGTCTTGGCAAAATGAAGCTGTAGATTTGATTAATCAATTATAACGCAATATCGGGATAATAAAGCTAGAATTTGATATATTTATATTCGTCAGGTTAGACAAGGTCGTTATAATATGCAGAGTTATTTAATATACAAGGACCCAATTCCGGGCATTTCTCAACTCCTAGCATGACGTAACCTCTCGATCGCCATTGCTGGAGCTATCGGAGGTGACGCTTCAGGGCTCTCAACGACCCTGGCTCAGAGTACCAACGACACTCTATTTAGCGGCCTTGCAGTCCTTAACTGGACTCACATAAGCAAAACTGTCTCCGATGTTGTCCATAAGCAACTTTGTAACACACTCAGTCCGCATACGCAAGGAGCTTGTCAGTCCTAGACGTTGTATTGGCTGGCCAGCACCAGTGCAGAATCCACCGCACAACGCGAATATGCACGGCGCGCCGCCTATCCTAACGATTAATGCCAAGAACGATCCCGAGACTTCTTATATTTGGGCAAACAGCTTGCTAGCACAGATTAATGGTGCTGTGCTTCTAACAAGGGATAGAGATAGACATACTTTATATATTTTAAAGGGGGAGACTGCTACGGTAATTGATGCGTATTTGGTTAACGGGACGCCGCCAGCGCCGAATATAATCCTAAAGACTTGAAATTTTGGGACAAATTTTAGGGAGGCGTTTTGGATTTTGGAGCATCTAAGGTAATTATATTATTGTATATTAATAGAGGGTAATCCTTTAAAATCAAGCAAACTTTAGTGTTGTCGACTTTTTCCATAGATAAAAAGTTAGGGATCGTTTGGTTGTAAATCGCCTCCATATTTATTAACCTAAGGAATCTAGGCCTAACTAGCTAGGTATAGAAAGCGAGTCTAAAAAGCTAAAAAGGTCTCTATTGTTTTTATATTTAGGCCTTTATAGCTAAGGTAGGCGTTCTATACCTTAAAGGGGTCCTTATAAATAGATAATAAGTAGTTAACTATCTCCTCTTCTAAGATAAAGGGTCTACTAAGTCCTTAGCGTATTACGGACATAGGTATATCTAGGTATCCCCGCCAGTACAGCCGAAGATATAGGCTATTTTAGCTTAGGTAGTAGGGAAGTAGTCTATATTAACTTTAAACTTATCCTATAATTAAAGCTTCTAATTATTAAATATAGGGTTAGTTCCGTCTATAAGTAATAGGGGGTCTGCTACCTTTATAGACTATAATAATGCTAAATATTAGGCTAGAACCTTAAGGACTGTAGTAAGTCTATCTAATAAGTTAGTATTAGATATAGGGGCGTCTCTAGTTTTAAATAGTTCTTATAACTATTTAATTTTAGTATTAGCCGCCGCGAGCTCCTCCTAGGGGGTTAAGACGGCGATTTTTTTACTATTAAAGGTATTTAAGGGTTCTATAGCTACGCTACCGGCTACTATATTTCTTAGCATAGTAGTAAGGGTATTAGGTAACTCTAGGTAATTTCTTTAGAGGTTCTAGTCTATATATATTCTTTAATATATTATATATATCCTTTTAGTTCTATCTAATCCTTAGGGTCCTATTCTATTCTTATTGTTTTAATAATATCCTTTAGGTCCGTTTCAGTATCCTTATTCTATTTATGGTCTATAAATATATTTAAGTTCCTTTTTAGAAAGAAAGAGTAGTATAAGCTTTAGATAATGTTAGCGACTTAGTTAATTAAGGTATAAGTAAAGCAAGGAAGACGTATATAAGCCTATATAATTAGATTATCTATAAACAAGAATCTAAAGCTAGAGAAAGGAAAGGAGAAGATAAGTAGTACTGCTTAAGGTTTTATATAATCTTTTAGTTATATAACTATAGCTACCTACTAAGTTCTGCTAGGTTCTGCTAGTTCTGTAATACTTTATAGCTTAATTATTAGTTTTAATTAGGATCTTAGTAAACTATTAATTTTAGTCTAGTATACCTAGTTTAGTAAGTAGAAGTTAAAGCTATATAACCTCTTTTACCATAGACGTTAGAGTTATATACTCTAATTAATATATTAATAGTAAAATAGTAGCTTATAGCTTTAATTTTTATAAAATTAGTCCTCCCTTTAACTTAAATATAAAGCCTAATATAGAGTGTCTTATAGTTTTATCTTATCCCTAGTTATTATAGCGCTAGTTAAAAATAGTAGAAAATGGCAGGTTGCGGTCACGTAATAGTAAGTTATAGTTACGTAACTAAAGGTTCTTATAAAACTTTAAGCGGCTATGTTATTCTTCTCCTTTCCTTTCTCTAGCTTTAGATCCTCGTTTATAGACAACCTAATTGTATAGACTTGTATACGTCTCCCTTACTGTGCTTATACCTTAATTAACTAAGTCGCTAATATTATCCAAAGCTTATACTACTCTTTTTTCCTAAAAAGGAACTTAAATATATCTATAAATAGGACAAGATATAGAAATAGACTTAAAGGATATTACTAGAACTATAAGAATAGATCAGGACCCTAAGGATAGGATAGAATTAAAAGGATACGCATGGACTAAAACCCTAAAGAAATTACTAGAAATTACCTAACGCTACTACTACTATGCTAAGAAATATAGTAGCTGGTAAAGCAGCCGTAGGACCCTTAACTACCTCTAATAGTAAAATAGCGATTGACTTGAACTCCTAAGTAGAGCTTATGGCAGTCAGTGCTGAAATTAAACGACTTTGAGAACTGCTTAAAGCTAGAGATACCCCTATACCTAGCGATAAGTTATTGGACACCTAGAGACTTACTATAGTATTTAAGGCCCTAGCCTAGCGTATAGCATTAGCATTGTTGCGGTCCGCAAAGGTCGTGGACCCCTTATTGCTTATAGACAGAACTAATCCTATATTTAATAACTAAAAGCTTTAACTATAAGATAAGCTTGAAGTTAATATAGACTACTTTTCTACTACTTAAGCTAAAATGGCCTACGTCTTTGGTCGTACCAGTAGGGACATATAGACGCACCTATGTCCGTGATATATGTTATAGACGCTTTAAATAGAATGTTATAATTACTTAGATTGAAGCTAAGGAACGTAATTAAGTTAGTTAAGGCATGGGCTATAACGGAATTAGTGGGATTATATAACAAGGAATAATAACTAAGGTTATATAATAGAAGCGATATACGCGGGTACAAAGGATTTATCTTATAAATTATACGCTCCGTAGAAGATTTATTCCATAATATAGGTAATATATAGACCCTCTAAAACGCTTACAAACTTCTAAGCCAATTAGAATAGCGCCCTAACTCCTGCCAACTCTTGCTAACTCCTAGACCAATTAGAACAGCGCACTAATTTTAGCCCCCCCGCGTACCCCTATTACCTAATAAAATCTTTTATAAAGCATTTAAGAGCTTATAGGCATCGCTTTAGTAAGATTTAAATGTTTTAGATCGCGTATTTTAACTTTCACTGGCTCTATAAAGGCCCCACTAACAGTTATTAATACTTTATTTAATACATTTTTAATCTTAAGGTAATAGTCTTTAATTCTATATATATAAAAGCTAATTATAATATAGTTAAAGGTATAAGATATATTACGCAAAACCTTAACCATATTTTAGAATTAAATATTTATACTACTTATAAACTGTTCCTCCTACTACCATCTATACTATAACCATATTATGTCTACTTTTGTTATTAGCTAAGTCCTATAACCTCTTTTAAACTTCTACGAACTTCTATAAACTCCTAAGCTAATTAAATCGCTTGTATATAGGACCCTAGGGCGTGTCTAGCGTTGCTCCTCTATATATACTACCTATTATTAATTAGAGCACAGCCAATTTATATTCTATTTAACTCCTATAAACTCCCACAAACTCCTATAAACTCCTATAAACTCTTAGGCTAATTAGATGCCTAAACAAAATCGCAATTATAGGAAGAAATAGTATAAGGGTTAGCGAAAGACGGGGGCGGTAGAGATTTGTCTACGCCTAACACTATAACTAGGTTTTATTATAGCAATCAGTTTAATAGGCCTTGTCGGGAATAAGGCAAGCGGTTATCACGTGTCGCCGCGGCACTAGCGTGGCAAGGAGTCTTAAGCTCCTCGCCCTCCCTCATTCTAATAATTATAAGCTTTTAACCAACATCACTGTAACCTACTTGAGTAGTCGTTATTGGTAAGTCACCCTATATAACCAACACTGATCAGTAGTTAAATACACAGTCAACCACAGAGCAGCTAGGTTTTTAAATAGAAGAGACAGTCTCGTGTAGGAGTGCCATATGCGCTTATATGGAATAGATCCTGGCAATACTATGCTACCTTAGACTTGCATAAAACTAGTAATAAAAGTGTTACTAAGTACTATGAGATACTAAGTTGCGTCTATTATATAGAACAACCGTGTTTACAAAGATTTGGTTAAGTACTTTAGGTTAGAAGTGTTACTAAACCTAAGGTCTTAAGTTAACGTCTAAAACGCGTTAAACAACCACCTTAATCCCTTTAGTGTACCTTTACAGACCATAGGATTACAATCACTACCCAACTACACCTATTATGGCGTTGACCTACCTAAAGAAGTATAAGAAAGATATTAACCTAAAGACATAAAATAAAGCTATAATTAACCCTATAAACGCCAAGCAATAGGACCTGAACGGATTCCTATTACACTGTATGGTATACTATAAAGACAGCAAATATAACAATACTATGCTGTGGTATTGTATAAAGGAGGACTTTGTTAGATGGAGAAAGGAAATATAGGTTCCTATAAATAAGGATATTATATGGGACTTCCATAACTTCCTTTGGAAGTATGGAGTATTTATCCCTATAGATAGGGGAGTTATTAGAGATAATATTTAGGAGTATATTATTAACATAAAAGAAGAGCACAAATAGACTCTATAGGAGATTGAGTATTAACTACGCACTATAAGGAAGCTTAACTTACGATAGAATCTAAGCAATGCACCTCTAGAGACAAATCTACCTCCGCCTCTAACTTCTCTATCTCCAATTCAACCCGCAACTTTAACATTAGATATTATACCCTAATAAGAGCAGGCACAGGATCCTATTGCTTTGCGATTTAATAACCTTTAGACTCTACTAACTAGACCTATATCCCCACTGCAGCCTGCAATGCAACTCCTACCTCCTTTATCTTAATCTTAAATTGGAGGCATTTTAAAATTGCTTATAGAGCTTATAAAGCTCTATTCAGATTAGGAGAAAAAGTTTGGCAGGGAATTATATAATATTCTTAATTTAAAATTGCGTATCTTCTATAACTGTTGCTAGAAGGTAGGAATAGAGTCTAATTAATACCATAATGCCTATTCTGTTATGCTTAGGGGCTAAGCTAGTACCTTCTATTATAATTGTTTGGTAGGAAAAGGATATGACTTTAACCGCATAATATATAAGTTAAGATGCTACTTTGAAACAGAAGAGAATAAGCAGCAGTATATATTAGAATAGAGAGAGACTACCTTTTTAAGGATTATTGCTATAAACCCAGGTGTTCCTTAGCTCGATTATCTTTAAAAGCTTTTTAATTAACTTTAGACAATCCAGCGTAGTCTGTCCAAATTATATCAAGAGGATTTCAGCCTATGTGATTAAGTTATTAGCGTATGCTAAGGTGTTAAAGAATGCAACCTTGCCCTCTTTAATCCTGCAAGTACTTATAAAGGGGTATATACCCAATTAAGATCTTCTATTGGCACTACTCTGTAATTTTAAGAAGTATAGCAATTTAATGCCTAACTTCAACCTACTTTAATTAACCCGCCTAACTAACATAATTATAACTGGACTAATTAAACATATAGTGGCTATAGTAGGTAATACGGCAGAGGGTATAATTAACAACTATAAGGTAAAGGTAGAGGTCCTTATAGAGGTTTATTTTGAGGTAATTACTAGAAGAAGTGCTACGTTTATAAGAAACTAAATTGCTAGTTAATTAGGCATTCTCTTAATAAGCGAAAGGAGGTATATAATAAGTTTCGCCAGAGTGCAAGAAATGTTAGAAATTGTAAGGTTACTATAGCCTACTTCTAAAGCTTCCTAGTTTAATATAAAGGCGTAGAAGATCTTAAGGGTAAGGTTAATAAGGCTAAACAGCTCCTTATAGATATAGAAATTGAGGACTACTTACCCAACCAATACTTCACTAAGTATGGTGAGGTAGATGGCACATAAACCGTTACTATTCTTAATAACCAATCTACACTCCATTCTATTATAAAGTTAAATATCTTTAATAAGCTAAAGGAGAGCTCTGTGTTCTCCTTTAACAATAGATACTTGGCAAATGTCTTCTATAGTATTATGCCAGATACTAGAGCCGCAGGAGTATCTATAATAGGAGAACCTTAAGTTTGAGCCCTTTAACAACTTAATACCTTTGTTTAGATTAACTAATTAACGGCAGGTTAGTATATAATTTATTTTAGCAAGGGTACTACAATCTCTCTTAGCATAATTAGAGTCCAAACCCCCTTAGGGTATATCACTTTTTATATTATTCCCATAAACACCCTATTTCTATTTTGCGTTAGAGATATAGACAAATTAGGCATTAAGCTTGATAACCTTAAGAATATACTTATTTAGGGAGATAATTGGGTGCCCGTTGTGCGTAAGTAGGGTCACCCTTAGTTGCTCCTTTATTAACTAGAAAGGAGTATTGCTTAAAGCCACCTAACTAAGTTAGAGTTATATTAACTACACCGTTAATTTGGCCACCTATCTATTTATTAATTACTTAGGGTTCTTTAGCGAGTAGGCTATAAAGTTAAGGTTAAGGCAATTAAGCATTTTATAAAGTACTACTATTATTGCTAAATAAACCAGAAGTCCCTTGGCTGATTTAAGTTTACCCTTAAAGATAACTACGACTTTAACTTCTGTATTATTATTAATGTTATGTATCTTAGCGGCAAGCTAGTACTCTAAGTTATTAACTTCTTAACCTCTTTCTAAGCCGCACGTTTCTTAAAGAATATATTAGCTAGGAACGCATAGGATACCCTTTAATTATGCTAGATTAATATTTACCTAAGACCCCCTAATTAAATTGTCTATAATATAGGAAAGAACTTCTTATCTATAGAGTTTTAATAATAAATAAAGGCAATGGCAATTAAGGTTAAGGAAGTCCCTATTAAGGTATATAATAGTATTAGAAAAGTGGAGCGATATTACACGCCATTACGCCGCGTATATAAGATTATCTCTTTAGAACTAGAGGACGCTAGCAAAGAACTTACCTTATAAATGGCTGTTAAAGCTATTAATAATTCCGCTAGCCTAGATGGACTTATACCCATATTGCTAGTCTTTGGCGCCTACCCTTAAATAACTAATAATTCTCTACTATCTCCCTCCATTGTGTAATAAGCTAAGGCTATTTGCAAGGCAATAAAGGAGGTCCAACGTCTCTACGCCATATGCTAGGTCAATGATGTACTAAGAATAAGAAATGGCCTAAACACCTTAACTATACTTAATCTGCTACTCCAGTCTAAGGTACGCGTATGGCGTAAAAAGGGAGGATGGTTAGGCCCATATTAACTTATTATAATTAATAGTTAAACTTACACTATTTAGATACCTTACAGACCCACTTAATTCCGTTTAACTGTTATTAAGCCTTACTATAAAGATAATAGTTTTAAGCCTTTATAGGATACCCTAAAAGATGCCCTAAAGGAGAACCATAATTAACGTGCTCTAAAAGGCAACTACAATCCTAATATAATTGTAGTAGATATACCGCAACCATAACGCGGTAGAGGTCGCCTAAAGGGATTATAAAATTACCAACACCTTATTAATTTTAAAGAGTAATTTGTTACCGCCATTAAGAATAAAGTTAAGTTATTAATGGCCTTTATAACAGCCAAGGAGAAGGCTGACTTTAAGCTTACAAAACAGCTCTAAAAGGAAGGTTATATTATAACTCTAGGAGCTCCTTTCTAAGTATCTAATAAGCAAGAGATTAATAGTCTTATTGTGAGAGGAGTCTTTAAATTTAAGAAGTATAACCCTACTAAGTTTAATAAAGTCTATATCTTTAAGTTAAGAATAGTTAACGAGATTAAGGGCAAAGCTACTATTTAAGAAATTAAGGCTTGTTATCTAAGGTTATAATAATAATAGCAAAGAGGTAATCCTTACGCAATCTCCTATAATTTAATAAGCTAGTTAGTGGGTTATTATTACGCTAGCTCCCTCCTTAATAAAGAATAGAATGGCGGTTTATTTATAAGATATTACTTAGGCCTATACCCAATTAGAGATGCACCTTTAGCGCTTAATATTGGCATACCTTCTAGAGTAAATTCGCCACCAATATCCTAAAGATATAATTATAGTTGTGCTTAAACTATTATATGGAATTATAGAGGCAGGAATTTATTGGTGAGCTACCTATAGTAAGTACCATAAAGAGAAGCTTCTAATAACCACTTCTATATTTAATCCCTGCTTCCCTATTATAACTATAGGAACCCTATTTAGAATTATCGGCATGCAAACTAATAATATAATTATCTTAGGAGATAACCAATTCTCAGCCCTTAAAGAAGATAAGCTAATAAAGGCAAATCTTATAGCAAAGCCAAAGGAAAAGCTTAATTTAATAATACTATTACTATTTAATGGATGCATCCTCCCCCTAAACAAGGATTCTATTGCTTTACGCCAAAAGGGTTAAGGCAAGAAGATTAACGTTATTAATATTAATTCTCTAAAGCAAGGATATATAGAGCAACGCGCTCGTAAAGTGTATATTGCTTTTATCTGTTAACCTAAGGCTTCCTTTAATCTCTTTGTTGCTGCCTAACACCAGGAACTAACTAAGGACGATGTTCTTGCCCTAAATAAGCGTCTTTCCTAATAAACAAACCATCTTAATTAGGGACTACTCTACGTGCCTATTAATCTTCCCACCGCCAAGCTCTTTGTATTTATTAATAGATTATTCGCAAATAATAAAGATTTTAGCTCCCAGCTGGGATATAAGATTATTATCGCAAATAAATCTACTAGAGAGAATGACTTTATAATCTACGGCAATCTTATCTATTAAAGCTTAACTAAGAGTAAGTGTGTTACTTAAAGTGTTCTAGCATTAGAGATATATAAAATGGTTAGCGGAGTTAACATGGCAATTGCAATTAGAACTACCCTAAAGATAATTATAGATTAACTCGAACTTCCTATTATCCCTATAATTATATATACCAACTTATATTCCCTCTATAAGTGTCTAGTTAAGCTTAGTACCACAAAGGAAAAGCGCCTTATAATTAATATTATAGCACTTTAGCAATCCTATAAACGGCAAGAACTCTTTAAAATTTAATAGATTAACGGCTAAGATAACCTAGTAGATATAATAACAAAGGCAAACCTAAATAAGGCTCTAGAAATGTTTATTAATACAAATACTCTATATATACAAGTTAAAGGTTAGGTTAAGAGGGAGTAGAAGTATAATATTCTACAGACCCTAACTCTAACTAGCCAATTAGGATTTTCCATCCCTAGGATGGAAAATCGCTATTAGCTTGCTTATAACTAGCGCCTTGGCGGCCCTAATACGATGTCTAATTATAACTCCTAAGCAAGAAAGTACTATATGTTAAAAGGCAAATTTTAGGACAGCGAGACTTATATTATAATGGCAATAGTAAGTAAGGAGGATTGATATTTGGTACGCTAGTTAAGCAGTATTTGTATATAGATAGCAACTACAAAAGAAGAGTTGCCAGTGTTGGAAATAAGGCAAGCGGTCGTCACGTGTCGCCGCGGCACTAGCGTGGCAAGGAGTCTTAAGCTCCTCGCCCTCCCTCATTCTAATAATTATAAGCTTTTAACCAATATCACTGTAACCTACTCAAGTAGTCGTTATTGGTAAGTCACCCTATGTGACCAACAGGCCTAGAAGAATTACTATTTATTATTAAGGAAGCTCGGTATAAGGAAAATATTCCATTATAATAATAATTCATTGCTTAACGTCTGGTACGGATCCTATGCGGCCTACGCAGACTACTCCATATATAGGGGAAACTTATAAATTTATAGGAAGAAACTCCCTAATATATTAGGGGAGGAAAAACCCTATAAGCAACCCCAGTAGGATGAAAACCCCTGATTTGCCATGTCCGCACGTAGCAGCGGCCCTGCGGGCCTACAGCTGCGTCCTATACCGCCCTCCTTGGATGTTCAAACTCCTTGGGAACCACTGATTTCTTCCTTAGCTTATCTAAAGAGCTAGGGTTCACTACGTCCTAGCTAGGCCTTGCTAATCGATTGCTGTGTCTTGCTGTTGTCCCCTATATCTTGACCACCCCCTATATACTATCTCTCGTAGACTATTGCTATATACCTCTCCCTCCCTCCCTAGAGCTCTCGAAGGCGTAAGGGGGATTTATCCGTTCCAACTGCTATCTGATACCGAAAGGCGAGCGGGATGTTATACCTAAGTATCTTTTATGCCTAGGCCCCAGTCACTAGGCCCTCTCTAAGGGTCACCACTCCGTTAAGAGGAGACAAGGAAAACCGTACGGTATTATCCAGGCTGCTAGGCAGTATTACGGCAATAAGTAAAACGGTGAGTAACCGCATGCTCCGCGGGCAATCGCCCTCGGGGTTAGGAGGGGGGTATATTTGTTCGATTGTTCGTTCGCTCGTCCGTCGATGTGAGAGGTCATTAATGCTTTCCATTGGGGTTCGGGGATGTTATTAAATGCTGCGCATCCATGTTGGATCGTATAGGTGCTTAGTGGGGGAACAGTAGTAGCTGTATTATAAAGGGGTACTATTAGCAGTGGTTTTCGAGATCTTACCATCCTATGTGAAAACTTTTTATTACGCCCCACGACGCACACAACTACCACCAGGCCACCAGCACGCTGTGTGACGTCTCTGCGTTGGCTCTAAGTCTGAACTTCGAAGACCTAGGTTCGTAGCCGTCACCACGTACAGGTGCAGAGTCCGTTTTCGACGGCCAAATATTCTATTATAGATGGCCGTTCTAAAAGCATATCTTAAACGAATACTCCGGCATATAAACCTAGGAGGCCGTCCTTAAACCCCTAATTTTAAATAGATACGCATCTTAAGACGTCTAATATTTAGTTTTGGTAATATACTTCTTATTACATGTATAGGTTTTAGAAAGAATTTTATTTTTTATACTTTTTTAATCTTAACGAACAAGATTACTATTTAGATAGTCCTACTAAGCAAGCTTAGTAATAAATAGTTAGATAATATCCGGAAGCTTAATAGTTCTAATCTATATCTTATTACTACAAAGAGTAGAAGCCTAGATAGGGCCCTAATTAAAAAAGTAAAGGATAGTGTATATATATATATACTTCTTAGTTCTAAGTAGGCCTTATTAAAGTCTTTCCAGGATATATTAAAGAGCCCAGAACTATAGGCTAGGATTAGATTTATTGCAATTAATAGGTGTTATCTAGTAAAGCAATAGGAATTATTCTAACTAATATTTATAATATTAGGCAAGCTACAGACAATACTTTATTAGGATATAGTTTAGTTTAGTTGTTCTGCTATACTTAATAAGGAGGTAGAATAACTAGATCTTAGTAATACTAGTTTTTGCTCTATAGGTAACCGTATATACTAGACTAAGGTTATTAGGACTTCTATAGATTGCCTTAATATCTTAATCTATATACTGCCGCTTAGTAGAGGTAAGGTAGATTTATAGAACGTACTATACTTCCTATTAAACGCATATATAGATTTAAATACTATAGTCCTAGAGTAAATACTAAAAACAATTATCTTTATAAACGGTCGTTGGTCCGTTTAGGAAGTAGCGGTATACTTCTAAAGAGCACTTCTTATAAAGACTTTAACATTTATACCTAATAAATAGTATACCACTAATACTAACGATAAAACTTATCGCGTTACTAACGCGGTCTAGGTATATACCGTATATATTTAAGAGTATAATTATACTACTTAATATAAAGAGTTTAAGAAATCCTTATTGTTTATAAGAATTATAGTAGCAATAACCTCTTTTAATGTGACGGGCTTATATAAATGCTTCTAAACCAAAGCTTGTAGATTGCTGCTATATAAAAATACTAAGCTAAGGAAAAGAAGGAGAAGAAGACTATTGGAGACTAATAAGATATAAGGGGTCGCCAAGGCGCTAGTGGTAAGCGAGCTAATGGCGATTTTCCATGCCGGGCATAGGAAATCCTAATTAGTTGGCTTTAAGAGTAGTGCTAGTAGAATATGGCAGAATCTGGCAGATTGCCTAGAAATGCAATAAATTGCTCTAGAAACGGCAATGTAGCAGGTAACGCGCTTTAGCACCGTCATATCACCCCCCCTCCTAAAAAAGCCTGCCCTTAGGCTTTGTCCAAGTTCTTTATTATTGTTTAAATTATTATAGTTATCTAACCCCTCTTCCTAGCATTTAATCTAGCTGTCTAGTTTGCGTAGTGGTTTAGGGAGATCTAGGTGGGCTAGGTAGAAATCTTGTAGCTTATAGGGAAAGTACTTAAAATTGGATGCGTGTTATGGAACCCTATCACAGGCCTCCATAGGAGAGCTCCGTGCTCTCGCGTACACCTCGCGTACAGCTTACGTCAGCTACGCGTAGGTATATTACCTCCTTACGCCCTCGACCCTTCTGATCGATCGCGCAACGTCTTATAGACTCCTTGAATACATACGCTTTGTAGCCACTACCCCCGTCCTATAACATTACGTTGCGCCTTTTTACTACCGACGCTCAGCCTATAACCAATTTTACGTCTCTATAATACTATAGGCGCTACTAGAAGCAGCGTGTTTATAAGTTACCTTAATTTATACTTCCAAGGAACCTATAATAGTAAGATAATATTCCTTACTAGCCACTATATTAAACCCAAAGAATAATCTAATACCTATACTTAACCTACGACGCTAATTAATCCTAGGAGAATTTAATTTATTAGCCCTAGCCTTAACCCCTAAGGAAATAGACACTAATAATATCTTATCTTTTATTAACTATATAACTATAGATAAGTAAGCAGAAGGGCTACTACCTATTAAAATTAAAATATAAGACGCTGAGACGTTTATAAAAATGGTAGTATAAAAGCCTAATAAATATTACCGCCTTCTATAGAACTACTACCTAAAGCTTATATAAGCTAAGATGCGTATTGTTTAAGATCGCGATATTATCCAAGACCTATAAGCTTATAAGGCGCTCGCCAATAACACGCATTAAGAAACTAAGATAACCTCTATATATCTAAACGTGACATCTAATAGTTAAAGAAGGCTTAAATTATACTTATTGCTATAGTTACTAAAAGAGAGAGCATATTTAAATATCTATAATCTTAGCTTAATGAGCATATTTATAATAACGCTAGACACCTCTCTACTATATATAACGCTACTTAAGTCTTTACGCCCCTGGTAACCTTACCTACTTAACACTTAATAAAGGGTTAGTACTAAGTAGCTCTACCTAACGGGAACCCCTACTAGAGTAGTAATAATAAAAGCTATAATAATTAAACCTAAGCCGCTACTAGAAGGTTTAATATATATTACCCTAATCCTTTAATCTTTTAGGGAGACTGTAAGAAATATAGCTACTAGAAGATATAAATCTATAAAAAACCAACTTAGAGCGCCTACCTTTTCCCTATAAAAGACATTAAGATTAGCTATATTCTTAGGCGAATAAAGGGTACATTATTTAATAGACTTTTTGCCTAATGGGAGACTAATAGTCTTTAAAAGTGGTAGTCCTACTAAGAAGTCCTTAATAATCTTGACCTAATATACCGCGATTATAACCTACTGGCCACCAACTAAGCTAAACTATATGCCCTAAAGATAAGCCTTACTAAATTATTTAATAAGTTCTATATTAAATTCTAGGAATATACTGGAGCCTTTACCTAAGACAATACTAAAGACTAGGAAGATCTCCTTAAAAAGTTACTTATTACCTTAGTCACGTAGCCACTAGCTACAACTATAATAATGTTTATAACATGGTAACAGCTCTATAGAAGATTAAATAATAACTAAATTAGATTGCTACTGCTAACCCTTGCCTAAAGACCTCCCTATAGAAGCCCTCCGGACCTACTAAACCTATATATATTAAGCCACCAACGCCTACTACCTTAAATACTACTAGGGCTAATATCAACCTCTCTATACTAACCTTTCCGTAAAAACTCCTAGACGGAGAGTATAAGCTACTCTAAAAACTAGGACGCTGCTATAGATACTATTAAGAAGGCTATTATTATAATAACCTAAACTGCCTAATTGTAAGGCTATTGCCTAGGTGTATGGTAGCGAGTAGGTAAGCCGAGTATAAGTTATAAGGAGAGTCAATAGAAGAGAACAATATAGTAATAAGGGTAGGTATAGTAATACCTTATATGGAGACAAACCGATAAGGAGGGAAGGGCTGTAAGCCTAAGGGAGCTTATAAGGAGGTGCCAAGGGCTAGCCAAAGGCTAGCCTTGGCAGCCGCCAAAAGATCCCTTATATTGCCCCCCCCCTTTATTAGGGCTGGCCCCCAGCCCATATACCTAAATAAATAAATTTCTATATACAAAAAGGTAAGTAGTGCCGAAGCCTTACTTATACAGGGAAATAGGGAATAGGGAGAAAAAACTAGCCAAGCAGCCTTAATAAAAACCTTTACCTATAACCAAAACCTAGTAGGAAAAAAGGTCTATTTTAAGGTAGGAAAAGAGCGTCTACTAGTAGGGTAAGACTTAATCGTATATAATTAGTCTTAAAGAGACAACCATATATAGTTAAGTCTTATTAGCTCTATAGCTAACAGCCAGATAGTCTCCACTTAGAGCTAGCTTAATCATATAGGATCTTAGAGCTATAGCTCTATAAGAGACAATTGCCTACAATTAGGTTTTGCAGCCCTTTTAGCTAGTAACTAGAGAGTCTCTAGGTTAGAGCTGTAGCTCCTAATTACCTTCCCTAGCTATATAATCAGTTTTTCTTATAAGGAAGTGATGGCTAAATGGCTTATATATATGTTTCCTTCCTTCTAAATTACACTATTATAATAGAGTTGTATTAGCAAGTTAAGCTATAGCTTAAGAGATTATGTAGGATCTAAAAGCTATTACTATATCTTTTAGGCGAGCTATAGCTCTTAAAGTAACCAAGCAGCCTTAATAAAAACCTCAACCTATAACCAAAACCCAGTGGGAAAAAAGGTCCTTTAGGAAGGAAAAGAGTATCTACTAGTAGGGTAAGATTTAATTACATACAATTAATCTTAAAGCTGTAGCTTTTTTAATCTAGCCGCAGCTTTAAATTAAAGCCATAGCTTAATAAGCCGTTACCAATTCTTAGGCAAACTATAGCTCTTAAGGTAAGCTATAGCTTAGAAGATTACATAAGATCTCTAAGCTGAAGCTCTTAAGCGAGCCATAGCTCTAAGGCAAGCCGTAGCTCTAAGAGACAATCGCCTGTAATTAAGTCTTAGCAGCCCTTAGGCTAATAACCAGATAGCCTCTAGGTTAGAGCCGTAGCTCTATAAGAGATTATATATAAGTATTACCCCCCCCCTTTCTTACGGTTGGCCCCTAATTACTATTGCCTTATAGTAAAGGGAGATTATAAGGGCTTATCCTAAAAGGGGTTTAGAGGAATATCCACAAGTTTAAGCCATAGCTTAAGAAGAGACAACTATATATAATTAAGTCTTAGCAGCCCATAGGCTAGTAGCCGGAGAGTCTCTAGCAGGGCTCCCAGTAATAAATAAATGTATATTTAGACCACTTATCGTATTCATATCATTAAGGCCTCTAGATATTCATTATCGCGATAATATCGCGATATTGGCTTAATAAGCAATATCACCAGGCTTGGCAAGGTGTTAAGAGAGGCGATCATCCTTAGAGTCCTCCCAAACCGCCACCTTTAAGTCCTCCCAAATCGCCGCCACTAAATTCTCCCAAATCGTTACCCCCCTTCTGCCTCTTAAACTAATAAACTTATCAATAGCTTCTTCCTCCATCCTAATACAATCCCACTTCTTATCCATAATTTTAAACACTCCGTTCGCTTAATATTCACGTAGCTAAGGCTTATTCGCTGCCAGGATATTGTTTGCCGAGCTCCTAAGAAGATGCGTTCTGGCTCGGCTGATATAGGTAGTATAGATAGAAGAGCTATCGCCATATAGTAGAGCGATGGGTAGTTGGTATAGTTACTTAGATTAAGCCACTAATTAAGGGTAGTAGTTCCAGAAGGAAGGCTTATAGGAAAGGCGTTAATAAAGTATTTAAATTCGTCGTCAATTGTATTAAGAGTTGACTACTCTTAGCTCTAAATATCGTACTCATCTGGCTCTTAATTGTGATTAGAGGCCTCCACTACTACTTCCATATTAAACTTATCCTTATATTCTTTTACCCAAAGCTTCTAAGCTGCATTAATTACTAGCTTCCTCCATAAGGCCTTCCAGTTGCAATTAATATAGGCCTTCCGTCAGTAAGGAGCAAGTAGTAAGATAGCGCTATATGCAGTAACTTCGTCAGTCTTAAGGTAGTATTTATTAAAGGCATGCCAGCTAGTGCGTATGCAGTTATAGAGCTTTAAATTAATAGCATACTTTTTAAGAACTCTCTTATAGTGCTCTACCATAAAATCCATCGTAAAAAGCACCTTATTAAGGGTGGCCTTATCACCTTCTATCTCTTTTATAACTCTTTTAAAGGGCTACAAAAAGTCTCTAATATTTTCTAGAGCTTTCTAATTAGTCGCATTAAGGATATCGGCCTTATTAAACTCCTCTACAAACTCCTCTTAGTATTTTGTAATCACGTCTTTTAGTTTAAGAGCTACCAGTATTATATAATACCAAGAGTTCCACCGCGTATTATTATCTATAGGGATAGCCCGTAGAGCGATTACAATAAACTAATTATAACGGGTAGGAGAGCTTTAAATATGTATAATAACGTTATACACTTTTCCTAGAGGCCCAATTGCATAGTAGGTAAATTAACTGGCCTCCCCTTTCTTAAACCTCTTAGCTAAAAGCTCTTTAATTTAATCCTCGTTAAGCTCTGCATCTGCCTCTACTTCTAGAGCTTCGCGGGCTTTTTTAAAGGCGGCGTTAACAGCTTCCTTATCTTCTAAAAAGAAGAAGGCTTAGGCGGCAATATTAAGTACATGCCTATAGCAGCGAATTTAGTGTTACGTAGCGTCGTACTTAGCCTCTATTTATTTCTCACAAAGCCTTATAAAAAGTTAATTAAGAAGCTTATTATTACTACCATGATTATTACTAATGCAATAGCCAATTTTATTAAGCAGCCCGTAGTCTATAAGAACTTGCTAGAGGACTTTAAGCTGTTCATCGCCACTATATATACCAGGGAGGAAAGGAAGAGCAAGTAGAGCCTTGCGCAGTACGCTTATATTATTAATAAAGTGGGCGCATATTGCAATAAAAGTCTTTTAATTTAGCAACGTCCACGTGTTAAGCAAAAGGTATATAGGTATAAGAGAGGCAGAGAGCTTTTGCTTAAGGAGAGCTTTATTAAGTAGGAAGGAGTCTTCAATTAGCTTTAGCACCGTACTGCTAGAGTTAATTAGAACTTCCTTATAGGTATAGTTAACTAACAGAAAAAGCGCATAAAGCTCCAGCCAAGATACTGCCTTATATAGTAGATTATAAACGACAATTAGCTGCGCCAAAGCCTCTTATATAACCGATTGATTGACACATTCTTTAAGGATTCTTTCCTTTTGGCTCTTAAGCTTCTAAACTTCAAGCTCTCCCTATTTTTGAAATAATCCTTTAAGCCTATTCCTTGTAACTTGCTTAAGGCCAGAGTCCTTTTCCTTAACAGTAATGCCATGGGAATTAAGAAGATGCGACCGTATATTAGTAGTAACAACATTACGCCAAAAAACGCACCGGCCGTAGTACTAATATTACCTTCCTATACCGTTTACCAGCGGCTTATTATCAGTAGGCTTTTAACCAAGCCTCTATATATTTATAGCTTAAAGCTTACATCTTTTTGTAAGGTGCTTGGAGGAAGATATAAAGGAAGGTGTAGAGGAAGGTAAGGAGGATAACGCGTTGTCTTCATTGTTAAGTATTAGATCTTAAGCTACGTCACTTCTACGCATACATCTTTTAGATAAATTGTCGGAACTGCTATTAGAGTTAATAAAAATAGATTCTAAAGTAGGGGAAGCCATAGGACTTAATAATAGGTGGTAGATTAGGGGGTAGTTAGGATGGTATTTACGTAATTATTAATAAAATTTTACTTATGCGTATATTTTAGAACAATAGGCGTATTTATAATCCTTTGCAAACACTGTACTACCCTTTACAACACTATTAACTACTACTAACGCTCTAAATTATATATATATATTTATAAGCTTATAAATATTCATTTATTTATAAGATTCGATATCGTATCTATATCACTTTATAACGATAAGCATATCGCGATAAATGAATGAATAATGTTATCGTTAGGAGCCCTGGTCTCTAGATTAGAGCTATAGCTTTTAAGGTAAGCCATAGCTTATAAGATTGTATAAGATCTCTAAACTAAAGCTCTTAAGCGAGCCGTAGCTCTAAGGCAAGCTATAGCTCTAAGAGACAATCGCCTGTAATTAAGTCTTGGTAGCCCTTAGGCTAACAGCCGGAGAGTCTTTAGGTTAGGCCGTAGCCCTTAAGCAATCGCAAACAATTTAAGAGCCATAGCTTTTAAAGCAAGTAGTAACTTATAAGACCACCTATAATCTTAGAGATTACCTTTAATCTTAGAGCTGAAGCTCTTTAGTAAGCCATAGCTCTAAGAGACAATCGCCTATAATTAAGTCTTGGCAGCCCTTAGGCTGGTAGCCAGAAAGTCTCTAAATCAGAGCTATAGCTCCTAAGGTAAGCTATAGCTTATAAGATCGCATAGGATCTCTAAGCCAAAGCTCTTAAGTAAGCCATAGCTCTAAGGCGAGCTATAGCTCTAAGAGACAATCGCCTACGATTAAGTCTTAGCAGCCCTTAGGCTAACAGCCAGAGAGTCTCCGGGTTAGGCTATAGCCCTTAAGTAATCGCAAATAATCTAAGAGCCATAGCTTTTAAAGTAAGTAGTAACTTACAAAACCACCTATAATCTTAGAGATTACCTTTAATCTTAAAGCTAAAGCTCTTTAGCGAGCTATAGCTCTAAGAGATAATTGCCTGCAATTAAGTCTTAGTAGCCCTTAGGCTGGTAGCCAAAGAGTCTCCAGATTAGAGCTGTAGCTCCTAAGGTAAGCTATAGCTTATAAAATCGCATAGAATCTCTAAGCTAAAGCTTAAGGTAAGCTATAGCTCTAGGAGACAACCGCCTATAGTTAAGTCTTGGTAGCTCTTTAGCTGCTAACTAAAGTCTTTAGATTAGGCCATAGCCCTTAGTAAGCCGTAGCTTATAAGATTATATAGGATCTCTAAGCAGAAGCTCTTTGCATATCTTTAAGGACGTTCAACCTTCCAAGCTCTGTTAGTGGGACCTCTATAGTAAGTAAACTACGGTTAGCCTAGAGAGCATTACCAATCTCCTTAGAAGGTGATAGCGTCTAATCTAGTCTCCCTTCTCTAATCCGTATTCTATTAACCATTATCAGCGGACGCAATCCCAGATATATACTAGTATACCTACTTATTGCAGCAAACTAATCGGCCTAAGTAAGAGGGAAAGGATTAAAATTTCCTTTTTTCTTCTAATCCGTATCTATCTAACTATAATATGCGGATGCGATCTGCTAGATATCTGCTAGTATAGCTGCTCTTATAGTATACGCGGTTATCCTAGGTAAAAATAGAGGATTGTAAAATTGCTTAAGGGTAGCTAGCCCTTAGCTTGCTGCCGGCTACCACCCGCAAGGGTGTAGGATTAATTTAAATATAAGGCTATTGCCTAGGTGTACGGTAGGGAGTAGGTAAGCCAAGTATAAGTTATAAGGAGAGTTAATAGAAGAGGATAATATAGTAATAAGGGTAGGTATAGTAATACCTTATATAGAGACAAACTGATAAGAAGGGATGTAACAGTACAGTATAGGAGAATTAAGTAAACGACTTAATTGTAAATCTACGGAAACCAGGTGTAATATATATATAAAATAGGTGGCGATTGGTATAGGTAACAGAGACATACACGAGATATACAAGGGTAGTGCTGACGCTGTCTTGGAGCCCTCTAGGCTGCAGTCTTGTGTCTCAGCACAGTCCAGGTAGTTAGTTACACACCCCCCTAGATTTAACGGTGTAGTCAAAGCTGTAGAAAACAAAAATAAAGGTAAAATCACCAGTTTTAGCGTGGTGTTAAGTCAACAATTGCATCAATCTTCTATTGTCTCTCCTCCGCTAAGTGGTCGCAAGAGTGGTTAACGAAGCCGAAGCTCTTTAGTAGTATATAATCCATAAGAATTCTCACTAGAGTCCAATTGACGGTCCTAATGTCATCTATGAAGTTTAGAGGTATAGACCGATCGACCGTCGGGATGATGCATCCAATTCCTCCATTGTTTAGTAGTTATAGGTGAATCAATTCTTCATCCAAGTACGTATCCACCATAACGATCTTCAGGAGGATCACTAGGAGTAACTCTTTAACTATTTCTTTCTCTGTCAGCAGCTGCCAGTATCCGTTCCAAAAGATCTCTGTATCGTCCCTCTGTACAAGCAGGTACCTATAGCTGTACCAATATCACTCTGCTCGGCTGAGACCCTTAGTCATTAACGTCTCGTGGAGACCCTTAATCGTCGACATCTCGTGGAGACCCTTGGCTGTCAACATCCTGTGACGAGGTTAATTCTGACGACCCTGTTGCAGAATCATTATCCTGGTCTTCTCGTGCCCTGACTCATCTTGACCTATTGTCCATCTCTGCCTTATGCTTTCCTAGGCCTTGACGTTTTCCTAGGCCTTAACGTTGTAGAGGTACTCTTGGTGGTTCAAGGGCGCTATACTGTAGGCCCCATATTATAGCTAGGGCCTTAAGACACCTGTAGGGATGCGTGGTAACCGCATCCTCTAGTTCCATGTAGCAGGTAACTTCAGTATCCTTTAAGCTAGCTCTCTTCCATTGGTCCCAGTCTTGTACTAAGTAATATCTTATAAGCTCTGTTAGGGTAGTAGGGTTTAAAACAAGCTTCCAGAAGTCTTTAACTCTACTAGGAAAACCTTCGCCCACGGTATACTTCCAAGATCCCTTAACCTCAGTAGGTGCTAAAATAGGTGAAATTGGGTCATCAAGCTATTTCCGTAGAGAGTTTCGTTGAAGTGCCATATTGTTGTTAACAGCGGCCTTAAGTTCGTCCATCTGCGTCTTAACGTCATTAACCTGTGTCGTAAGACGTACATCCATTAATTTTATTTGCGTTTTGACCTCCGCAACTTGTGTCTTGACCTCGTTAACTTGTGTCTTGACCTCATCAACTTGTGTCTTGACCTCGTCAACTTATGTCTTGACCTCATTAACTTGTGTCTTGACCTCATCAACTTATATCTTGACCTCGTCCACTTTGGCATCGACTCAATCCATACCCCTTTTGACTTCCGCTACTCTTACGGCCCAAGGAGCATTGTTGTCGTATAGGAAAGCTGTCGAGTCGCTTAGCATCCCTATGGCGCCATTAATGTAAGAATTCGAATCTGTAGAGAGGTCTTGAGGTCGGATGGGTAGGGTAAGGTTAACCAAGGAGGTAGTGTGTTTGTGAACCTTTTGTCGTAGGTTCCTCAACACTATATAGGACGGCTCAAACGGGACAGCTGATGGAGCCATTGCGTTAGTGATACTTGCCGTTTCTTCTTTTACGTATATCTGACGTCTGCGTAATAAATATTCGTGTATTTTAATGAGAATGATAATAGTCTTTAAGCGGGGTAGACAGTTGTCCAAAAGTCTGACTTGGTTTAATCACGTGTACTTAAGCGAACCAATGGCAGAAGCTTGCTCAGAAGTCAAGACACATGGGTTCTTTAAGTGGTCCAAAGTAATTCTTTTTAATTTAATTTGATTCGGCAACGGGCCGATATTAAGGCTCTAGTTTTTGATTCAATTCAATTCGGCAACGGGCCAATATCGAGTCTCTCATGACGTAGTTTCTCAATCAAGTATTATTCAGTAACTGTCCATCTAGTATCCAGCTAAGTCGCATAGTATCCAGCTAAGTCGCAGTACTACTTAGATCATTCCATACTATTTTAGTAATCGTCCATCTAGCATTAGCCTCGTGTCTGGCCCCAGGATCTGCCTCGTTTCTGGCTTTTTGCCTTATATCTGGATCTTTCAGGTCCCTGCCGTGTGTCTGGCCTATCTACAAGCTTATGGTACTGCGGGAGTCATCTATTATAACTAGTCGTGTTCAAGGTCGTCTTTCGCTTTCGACTTCAAAGGGTCAAGAAGGGTCCAGGTTAGCGTCTTGGCGAAACCTTATTTTAACAATTTGATTCGTTAGTTCGTTCATCAGTCGGGTCATACGGTCGGGTCATACGCTTGAGGTCATCTGCAGCGTAATGGCCGCGACTAGTTATAGTAGAAGACGTCTGCAGCGTAATAACTGTAGACTGGTTGTCTGGTATTTAATTTAAAAGTAATCACAAGAACAAGAGCAGTACCCGGAAGAAGCTCAAAACACTTGCAAAGGCAGTAGAAGTAGTGACTTCTTAAATAAGGTAATAGACTAATTGCTTAGCAGACAGTGCGATCCGGGCTCATAACTGTAACAGTGCAGTGTGGGAGAATTAAGTGAACGACTTGATCGTAAATCTACGGAAATTAGGTGTAATATATACATAAAATAGGTGGCGATTGGTACAGGCAACAGAGACATACACGAGACATACAAGGGTAGTGCTGACGCTGTCTTGGAGCCCTCCAGGCTGCAGTCTTGTGTCTTAGCATAGTCTAGGTAGTCGGTTACAAGGGAAGGGCTATAAGCCTAAGGGAGCTTATAAGGAGGTGCCAAGGGCTAGCTAAAGGCTAGCCTTAGCAGCTACTAAAAGATCCCTTACACCAATGGCTAGGTTTAGTAGCTACCGCCTAATACCTAACCTAATACCCAAACACTAAATATATTGCTATGCGCCGCTTCTATATAAGATAAAGATATAGTAATAGTGGTAGAGTTAGATACGGAAACGGAAAACACTAAGTCCTAGCCCTAAGTTATGGGTTAGGACGCCCTAAGGATAAAAGGATCTATATATTGGCCTATTTAGTAGATAACTTAGTAAAAATAAATAAACGGAAATAGATAGTTTTACCTATAATAGGAACTACTGCTAAAAAACAATATAAAAGCCGTTTTATAATTAATTGTGGAGCTACTAATAAATTTGCATATACCTAATTTATATATACTTATAACCTATCTACCTTACCCCTTACTAAAGCCCGCGCCCTATAACTTGCTAATAGTAGTTATACCGCACAGAAGATTACCTATATGGTATAACTCTACCTAGATATAAACGGGCACTAGAAAGAGCTCTAGGCCTATATTATATTACTTACCAACTACCCTATTATCCTTAGAATAAACCAGCTTATATAATACAACCATACCATTAACTGGAAAAAGGGAGAAGTAACCTTTAACTCCAAATACTATAGAGAGACTTGCCTAGGGTATAGCCTAGCCACCTTTATTTACTCCCTAGGATATTAACCTAAGAAACCCCTTATTACCCTACCTACGACTAACTACCACTATATAAGTGCTGTGGCCTTTTACTGTATAGTATATAGGAAAGGCTAAACTATTGCCACAGCTTCCTAATTATAACTATATAAGCTTAATAAAGAATAGGACTACGTCCTCTATAGTAATAGGATAGATATTACTATTTATTCTACTTTTATAAGTAGAGTCCGTCTTAACTACAGTGCTTTAGGGGAGTATTATTATTAGTATAGAGTTTCTACCGGCCTTATGGCGGGTATCTTCTTAGGTAAGGGCTAGGTTGCGGTCCCTAATATCCTACTAATAAATAGGGTTAGCCTTTACGGCTAATATCTTATGGTTAGTCCGAATTTCTCTAGTAAAAAAGGGTAATTTTAGTCTATTCTCTAGCTAGATAAACTGTCTTTATTATATATTTAGCCAAATATTAAAGTAGGATATTTATTTTCGGCTAAGGATTATATTATAGGACCTTAGGTCTAGAATATAAAAAGGGATACTAAACTAGCGTTATCCATTAATAGCAATATATAGCTTTAAGATATGGGTAACTAGCTTACCAGTTTAGCCGTTATAGCCTTTTACTTAAATAAGCTTCTATAGTTAGGTAGTATTTATATTTAAGAACTTAGTAACGTTATTTATATAAGCAGTGTTTATAAAGGTAAAGCAATTTACTCTAGTATTAATAAAGGCAGTTATATTAACTCTATATCCATTTTAAGATACTATATATAGAACTATAAAGTGTTTTCCACCTATTAGCTAACTTAGATTAATCTCTTTAAGATTAATAAGATACCCTAGGGGGGAGTTTTTCCCTAGGGTTCTTTTTTTCCTAACTTATTAGATGTTTCTTCTTCCTCTATCTCCTTAATATTACCTATATCCTTTAGCTCTAGGCAGGACGTGGCAAAGTAACTATCCTTTTTACAATTAAAGCATATAACCGTGGTAGGGTTAATTAGGGTGTTATAATAAGTATTAGCTAAAGGCGTAATACGTAGCAATTTAGATAAGGCTTATGGGTAGGTAGTTATAACCGCTTTTAGTATAAGGGTGGTCGTGGTTTGTCTTCTAACGCTAGCTCCTGTTAGTATAGTAGATAGGTTCTAGTTATTATAGGACCTCTTTAGTTAATTAGAACGAGCATTAATTTATTTTAGTTCTAAATCTAGCAATAAATATTAGGCTGCAAGTCTTTAGTAGGTTAGTAGGTCGTCTAAGGCTACTATAATCTTCTTTTATAGTTAGACTATTAGCTTATCGTATAGGTCCAAATAGTAGTTCTTAGGGGGAACCTAGCCTTCGCCTACTAGGTGTAAAATTAGGTCTAAAACTTAGTAAAAGATTAGTTTAATTTTATTATTAGGCAGTTATAGTTATAATAGGCATCCCGTACTTTATTTAGATTAATATAAATAGTAGCCAGATGCTATATTATCTCGTTAATAGATATAAACTAAACAGGTAACTTGTCCTTAAACTTAACCTAAAGATATTACTAAGCATCCCTAATAGTTTAACTAAAGAGGTAGAGCATTTTAGCTTCTTTAGAGGGGAAATGGTTATAGTTAATACGGAGCTTTTCTTATACTTAGATCCTCTAATTCTTAAATATAGGGTCTATCCTATTAGATAGCGGTTAGGGGTTAAGGAGCTTAATGGACTTTAATTACTTTATTATTATATCTGTACTCTCTAGTATATCGCATTTAGTTAAGTAAATGGGTTAACTAAGGCTGCGTAAAGGGGAGACTGGGCTATTTTATAAGGTAGTAAGGCTTTCTAGGACCTCCTTTAGAGTCTCTTATATGCTTTAAGCTTAAAGACAATTAACCTTTTAATTGGCTATAAGGGCACGAATCTGTTTATGCATATCTATAACATTGTTATTATCTTCAATTTCTAATCCTAATTGGATCTTATGTTCCTCTTAGGTAGAGATAGGTTTTTTAAATAAGCTTGCTTTAGGTGCCATTGTTAGCTTCCTAAGGTTTGTCAGAATTATATAATTTAGTTTTGATTTAGGGATGTAGGTTAAGTATAGTCTATTCTATAAAAGTGGGATATTATTAAGGCCTTCCCAGACGTAGTAGTATAAGTTTTTTTAGTGTCTAAGTATAACACGTTAACGCGTTGTTGCAGATAAAGGTCTTCTTTTAGGGTAGGATATTATTAAGGCCTTCCTAAGCAATATAGAGAGAGCTTAGTATAATGTGACGGGCTTGTATAAATGCTTCTAAACCAAAGCTTATAAATTGCTACTATATAAGAATACTAAGCTAAAGAGAAGAAGGAGAAGAAGACTGTTAGAGACTAATAAGATATAAAGGTTTGCTAAGGCGCTAGTAGTAAGCGAGCTGATAGCAATTTTCTATACCAGGCATAGAAAATCCTAATTGGTTGGCTTTAAGAGTAGTATTGGTAGAATCTGGCAGAATCTGGCAGATTGCCTAGAAATGCGGCAAATTGCCCAGGAAATGGCAATGTAGTAGGTAACGCGCTCTAGCACCGTCATACTTAGTATAGGTATTAATGTCCCGGACATTAAATAGATAGCGCTTTAGAAGTTTCTAATTATAAAAAGTCTTATATATTATTGGCAGCGTCTTAGTTATAGTAGATAGAGTTACGGTCGGACTAGTAAAGGTTATATATTTTTGCCATATTGGGCCTTTAATATAGAAGGTGTTAATAGACTAGAAATTAAATAGCTATAGTTATAACTAGACGTATCTTAGAGGACTACTTATAGGCTATATCGGAATTAACTACTAGCTAATTAAGCAATAGTATATAGTTAACTAGCTAACGGCTATATACCTGGCAATGTAAGTAACACGGAAAGTATTTCCTCTTAGATATTAGCTTTAAGCTAGGCTCCTACTCTTATTAATAAAGCTATAATAACCAGATTTTAGAGTAAGGCAAAGATATCTTATTGCGCTAGGCTATTAGCTATATAGATAGAAATAATTAATAGTATATACTATTAAAATGCCTTTTTAACTTCATCGGGAAAATATTCGCAGGATGAGATTTAAGTAGACTTTGTTTTTCGCGTTTCGCGTAATTGACATGCAATTTAACCAACTCGACACGCAATTGACCAACTTGACACGCAATTGACCAACTTGATATGCAACTTAACCAACTTGACACGCAATTGACCAACTTGACATATTTAAAAGTTAAATAATATGTAGTTGACCTACTTAACAACTTTAAAAGCTAACTGCATATTCCTTGATATGCAATTGACCAACTTAAAATTTAAATGACACGCAGTTAACCAACTTGACAACTTTAAAAGCCAACTGTACATTCCTTGACATGCAATTGAGGTAATATAATATATTATTTTAAAGTTGTATGCCAATTGCGTAAATGAATTTTTACTATTTTTTTAGCCTGCAGTATGCTAGCTTATAATATATATTAGGATTAAAATAATTTTATACAATCTTATATAATCTTATACAATCTTATATAATCTTATATAATCTTATACAATCTTATATAATCTTATATAATCTTATATAGTCCTATATAGTCTTATATAGGTTCTATGCTAGCTTAGCTGCTTTTGCTATTTATCCTGGCTTCTATATAATAACGCAATGCGAGTTCCTTCTTTAAGAAAGTTGTCTAAGTATAGAGTATTGTATTAGTTCTAATTAATATAATTATTAACGTAGTATAAATCTGGATAAGAAGTAGCGGCTGGAACAATATGCGCGCTTTATAGAATAGATAGCATTAAATAAAAGCGACTACCTCTAAGTACTTGCCTAGTATTTACGCTTGAGCGCGGCTACCTTTTCACCTTAACTATGTTGTGTGTTGGATGCGGTAGTCTATAATTTAATGGCTGAAGCAGCTCTACTATAGCTCCAGTATATTGTATATATATACCGTACTTATTTAACCTTTTAATATCTAGAATAGTAACAATTAGCTAAAGCTGGCCTATAAGTCTTCTATCTAATAGCGTACGGCCTTTTCTAATACGGTCGCCGTTATCTATATACTCTTAGACCTATATGTAATCACACCTCTACTGGTTAGAACATTGCCAATTTGGTATATAATGTACTACCTCACTAATTTGGCCCTTAAGGTTGGTTGTATTTTTTCCATCTCGTTTCTAATAGTGGATAGATGGATGTATTTTAACAAGCAGGCGCTTAACCTATAAGGGGTCCTTCTCTTTCTAGTCTATATTAGAGTTCTGGGTATGTTTGCCTTGTAGCTTTCGCCTACACTCTTAGATAAATACCGCAATGCCGTCTAAAAACCCTGGGATTTTGCAGCAGTTTGCTATATAAGATATATAAAGCTATGTCTTTAACCTAAGACGCCTCTAGACAAGATCTGTTGCCCTATCTATATCTTCCAAAGGCCACTAAAGCTTTGTAACTGCTAAATATTGTATTGGTTAAGTAACCTGCACCTCCAGACGCTGGGAAGACTATGGTATAGAATTACTATTTATGAAAGCTATTTCGTCTTTTATTGTTAGTACTGCTACCTGTTTTAAATTGTGAGAGCAGATTTAAGATAGCGAATCCTGTTTATTTGTTAAGTTATAAAACGCCTTAATAATATAATGGTGTCTAGCTTCGCCATTTACGCCGGTGCAGTACCCATCTGCGCATCTGTATAGGCGGATATTTTCCTTAAAATGTACGAGGGTATGGAATTTTGGTATATTAAAATGGCCTATATTAGAATCCTTTGCCTTTAGACAGAAACTTTAAAACACGCCTTTAAGTATATCAATTCGATATAGGGCGTGGTGCATATATTGTAGTGTCTCCTTGTTGTGGGTGTAATACTAAGCCATAATAACGAAGTTGTATATGGCTCTTATAAAATGCATAGCATATAGTTCCCTGGACGATAGTAGTGGGGCTAGCATAGCAATAAGTTAACAAACTATGGCTTTTTGTTTATTACCTATCCATTAAGTAACTTTACTAAATAATAGATTATTAAACTGTTTTAGCTCTATAAAAGCTGGGACTTGTCTAAAACGCTAATTAAGTTGAGCCTCCGTAGATATATTTGTTGTAGTTGTCTTCGTCCCTCTTCTCTTTTTTTTTGGCTGGATGATATCGCCTACCAGTTTCCGTACCCATTTAATAAGTTGTATAATAATACCCTTTAAAAGCTGATGTAGAACATCTACTATTATGCCCTTATAGATGTTAAATAGGTGATGGTGCCATGTAAAATATTCTACTAGGTGTACCCAGTTATTTAAGGATAGAAGAATGTTCTTTAGTTGCTAGCGTTTAATCTATCTTCTTGTCTCCTTATAGGTGCGTAGTGGGTATTGTTTTTTAGTTAAGTTCTTACGCTTTAGAGGGGGGACCTGGTATATAGTGTAGTGCTATTGGCTTTTAACACCTGTAAGCAGCACTTATTCTTTATAGTCTGCTATTATTCTATATATAATTGGATAACATCGTCGCATAAAATTATCCGCATATTAAAGGTCTACGCCGCTTTCTACAAGATGCTCAATTGCTATTATATTTTAGTTAATGGGATATAGCGTTAGAATACTAAAGCAGGACTTATATTTAAGTATAGTTCTTATCGCCTTATAATATGCTTTACTTTTTATATCATTATCCTTTTCTTTAACAACTGGCACAAAGCCGACAAGGATATTTATAGGGGATATTTATTAGCGCCGAACTTATTAGTCAAGATTACCAATGGTAAGATATATAGGCCAGGCCGATTTATTACTATAGTGCATTATTAGCTGGGTCTTATCGACTGCTATAAGTATAGGAACTACTATAGTACCGCTAGGAAGCTTGCCTTATATCTCCTACTACTAGTCACTACTATATAGCTTATTATAGACTCGGTGGTTTTCGGCATTATAAAGTCTCTTTAGTATATATACTAGTGCATCTTTAAAGGGTCAATAGCCAATTAGAAAGGTAATTATATTTATAATATCCTAGTAAAGAATATAGTATTCCCTCTACTTAGAGCCTTTAATGTTTAATTCTACCTTACACTCTAATTAGAGCCATTGTTCGTCTTATATACTAAATAGAATAGCAGTGATTAGTTCTTCCCATTAATTTACAGATTAAAAGCTAAGTAGGCTATAAAGTAGGCTAAGGCGGGTATCTTTAAGTAGTGCGTTAACGTCTCCCTTTATGCAGCAAATGCGGTGCAGCTATATTAAAAAGGCGTAATTAAACTCCAAACAAAAAGGATTATATAGTATACTTTAGCTATTGTCGTATTATAATATAATAATATTTAAAATTGTCTAGCTAACTTACTACACATTATTATTAGTCTTATATAAAAATAGTTCACCCACCTTTATATTCTTAGTTGCTTTAAATGTCTCTACTCTAAGTAATAATAATGACGATATAACGCTTTTCTAATATGGTATACCGCACGGAGGCACCAGATAGGCATTCTGCTCATATTCTACTACCACTAGAGCGTACTTGTCGGTATCCATATTTATACCATCTAGTTACGATCGCGCGTTATCTAACTAGTAAGAGTGGTGGAATTAATTACGAATTATAAGCAGTCAGGCCACAATAAATGTGCGAGTATTATATCTCTCTTCGCGTGCTTTTTTGTAGACGTATTAGTGGCTAGGCAGCCGCCTTTTACAGTACTATAGGTGTCGGTAAAGGCCGCCATAACTCTTAGGGGTATAAGAATACTATAGACAGCTCCGCTGCATTATTGCTAATTGTATATTAAACAATGTAGTATTGTTTCCAGGCGTAAAGAGTGCGTATTATAGTACTAACGGTTAATTACCAGTATTTAATCTATATAAGTAGCTTGGCTTTATAGCTGCTAAAAGTATACCTTTTATTTTCTTGCTAGAACTAGTTATGCTGAAGCATAAGTATAACTAGCCTAATACCAAGTTTAAGGACTTAAAAGAGTCCAAGGCAGCCAAAATGGACGCTAAAGTGCAAGTATAACCAGCTTAACACTGAGTTTAAGGACTTAAAAGAGTCCAAGGCAGCTAAACTAGATGCTAAAGCACAAGTATAACCAGCTTAACACCAAGTTTAAGAACTTAAAAGAGTCCAAGGTAGCCAGAATGGACGCTAAAGCGCAAGTATAACCAGCTTGACACTAAGTTTAAGAACTTAAAAGAGTCCAAGGCAGCCAAACTATACACTAAAACGCAAGTATGACTAGCTTAACACTAAGCTTAACACCAAGTTTAAGAACTTAAAGAGTCTAAAGCAGCAGAACTAGATACTATAAACTAAAGACTTAATAGTACCTAAAAAACCTTTATCCGTCTAAACAACAATATACAGTATTCTTAGGCAATGGCTATAGGACCACAGCTACGGCGAAGATATTATTTACCACCAATATTATAGAGCCTAACGATATTAGCTATCCGGACCTGCAGATTCCGTTGTTTCTATATAAGCTATAGCAAAAAAAAAAGGGAAGATTAAGGGTAGTACTAGTCGAGTTAAAATAACTAAATAGGTTAGCACTTAGAACTATAATATCCAGTCTTAGGTATATAGAGTTCTAACTAATATCTAACTTAAGCTGCCGCCCAGAAGTCTTATATTCGTCGTTAGGGTAACGCTAAAGGGCCAGGCCAGATAACAGGTATCGGCAACAATATAGATAATTTAAAGCCTATAAAGTAACTAAATAGAAAGCCTGTGTCTTATAGGCTAACTGCTTGTCTTTAACGGCTTTTAAAAGTTTATTTCTAGAATTCCTTTTAACATCTCCAGTTTCCTATTAAATAGACATATCAGCACGAGCCTATATACTACTAGGGTGCGGAGAGCTAAAATACAGTTAGAGCTCTTTAAATAATTTGCTAGAAAAGAACGGGTTATTTAGGTCAGCCTATAGATTAGCTAGTTTAACCTTAATATCCTACCCTAGCTTGCGAAGATTAGGGCCATCTTTACCTAGTATACCACCGTTAATCTATGTATTGGCATCTCCCTTATTTACAGCAGCTAAAGAAGCTTTAGGTGTCTAGTCTCTAGAAGGCATTATAATGCAGCTTTTAAAAGAGCCCGCTCTGCGCTAGAGCACCAGACGCCATATTATAGGTAGAGCTTATAGTAGTTATATAAGGCGGGATACATTTCTAGACAGTATACATTTGGAGAAATTGAGGCTAAGGCAAGCTTAACATAGCTATATTTTTGAAGATAAAGAGGCTATGGTGTCGGTTTAGGCGGCTATAGAAGTTTAAAAGATTAAGCAAACAATGGCAGGAAATAGAAGAAAAAGGCGCGTAAATAAGAGTACGGTATTATAGGGCTAGAGTAACAATAGCTATATTATAGATAGCTTAACATATAATTTGGACTACGGGACCTATATACAAATAAGTCTAGCGAATATCTTTAATATAAAGCGTAGTAGCTATAAGTAGGATCTAGGATACTAGTTTTAGGTTGCCTATATAGTAGATATAACAGCTTACCTAAAAAAAAGTTGCTTTATCAGTAACATAGCTTAAAAATAGGTTGTACTTTAGGTAAAAGGGTATCCTAAAGCCTTATCTTGTATTTATAGGATAAAATACCATATTGTATTTCACTTTGTTTTATACAATCTTAGACTTTTTATAATGTTTTAGATCATCCCCTACCTCTCTCTACTATGCACTTTACCTTATCTTGCACTTATGGGATAAAATACTATATTATATTTCACTTTTTTTCGTACAATCTTGGACCTTTTATAATGTCTTAGATTATCCCCCCACCTCTCTCTACTATATATTTTACCTTACCTTGCACTTGTGGAATAAAATGCTATATTATATTTTACTTTTTTGTACAATCTTAAATATTTTTTAATATCTTAGATTGTCCTAAACTTATTCCCCTACCTCTTTAGAGCTGCTTTACTAACCAGTCATAATATAAAGAATAGAATTATTCGCTCTCTTATTATTATATATCTAGTCTAGTTGCTTAAGTATACCTATTAGAACATCTATTACCCTATCTATAACTCTTTGGCTTCCTATATAATATATATAATAACTAACGTTCTAAGGCTTCTACTATAGATTATACTTGTTTTTATATGCCTTGCTATTCACGTCTTACAATTTTATTTACTTGGTTAGTAGCGCAAATCTTATATCTCGTCTTGCTATATACCTTTTGTTCCGTTTCTTACTCTAAGTCTCATATTTTGTTCTACTACCTATATTAAAGCTTACATCTCATCCTACTTCTTGTATTAAGACTTATATTCTATTCTATTTCTTATATCGCTCTTATATCACTCTCGTTAGAACCCGCTATTGTCTTAAGTTAATACCATTGGCACACCTTTTTATTATAACTGTTAGGATTATCTTGTTAGATTATTTTTAATTGTCTAATATATTATCCACTCCACTGTCTTTGTAAGTCACTCTATACTATTCTATATAAAGCTTTTACCCACTTATAAATATATAGGGTCCTTAACTATAATAGCAGCGCCATACCTAGACTCTAGTTGGTACTTAATTATTGCGACTAATAAGAACTCATCGCAAATAAGTGGTCTAAAGCTGCAGTAAGGACTCGCGATTAATAAAAAAATATATAAAGAGATCCTCTAATACTATACTAGCGAAATCAACAAAGCGTCTAGCGGTAGGTTGCTAGCGTCTAGGCCTATACAAAATGGAGTTAAGCGCACAGTCTTTAACCTTCTTAACACTAAGTATAGGTATGTGTTTAAGAGATCCAATCTACCATTAGAGTTTAAAGCTTTCGCTATTGCCGCTAAAAAGTCTATATAGCGACACATAACAACCAACAGACGTAGAGGCATGGAGGTTATAATGGCTAATATTATTCTAAAGTATAGCGCCTTGTCTTCTAGAGAGCAGTCTATTAACTTATCTAGATTAAAGGCAACCTCCAAGGCTGCCTAGGTGCTTAGTATTCTGTCTATTAAAGTCCTATAACAGCCAAATACCACACCTATACCATTCTATAAAATGAGCTTTGCTGTATATAGTTACCTAAATAAAACGCCATTAAATAGGGCCCCCATTCTATACGGATTTATATTAAAAACTAAGCATAAGTATCTATTATCCGATTCTCCAGAGAAAGTCAATATATATTACTATAGATATGATAAGCTGCAGGCCGTAATAAGTATAAACTTCTTGGTAGATAAATATAGGAATAGCTGGGCCATAGTAGATCTAACCACCGGTATACTAATTCTCAACTATATAAACCTAGAATTTACGGTGCTTTCTGTAAAGAAGGCTGGACTTAATATAATTATAATTAGAGTTAAAAATCCCAATTAGATTACAAAGCGTAAGAGACTTTATAACTTATATAAGATTATATAATATTATATAGAGTTGTCTAATATATGTTTATAGGCACAAGATTTAATAAGAGTAATTCTAAGTCCAACTCTAACCCTAATATTGCATGACTGGTGCCGACTAGGAGAAGAATAGGTATATCTACCCTAGGTTAAAGTAGTTATAAGTAGTTAATTCTAGAGTCTACGCTACCTATATCTAAGCAGTTAAATCCAAAGCCTATATTAACCCTAAAGTTACCGCCACCTATGCCTGCTAGTGTATTATCAGCTATATGGCCGGCTATAATTAAAACTGCTTGTAGCTGGACCTATAGTAGTAAAGACTAGCCCCTACTGGATAAATTAAAGCTCTTAAAAGGCGTAGATTTGGATAAAGTATAAACATTTAAGACAATGCCATAGGATAAGATAAAAGGATAGTATAATAAATGGCTAAAGTCTAATCGCGAAATGTTTATTAATATATTATTTAAGGATATAAATAATAACCCTAACCTAATTTGTATTAGGGAAATTAATCTTAACCGTATATAGGAGCGCCGCTACTTTAACGCCTTAATTAACCCTATTTTAACTAATAAGAAACCAGAAGATAAACATAAGGATAGAATTAAGAAGGTTAATTAGGAAGTTAATTACCTAAAGAATATATAAGAAGCACATATTAACCCAGTATTATAGGTAAAGGCGCTATGGTTCCTCTTATTTCCGTTAACTATTTGTAATACTCTTTAAAATGCAACCTTCCACTTATACGGCATAAAAAAGGGTAAAGCTATATAGATATATTAGCTGCTTAGTGTTACCCATACTCTTTGTAATTGTGCAGCCCTAGGTAGAACCTTTCTTACGGATATAATAGGTTTAGGTAAAATACTTTAAATGCTCTTAATTTGGTATACTAGCGTGTTAATAACTAAGATTAACCTTAACTGGCTTAATTAGGAAAATTAAGAAGGTAGAGATAAAAGTCTCTACCTTGCCCCTAGTACGGACAAATATCTGTAGCCCCCTAACGCCCGATACCTAAGTTAAATAGATAGTATGCCACAGTGCTATTATATTAAGGGAAGTATTACTAGAAAATTCCTTTACTAGCTAGTAGGACTAACTATATATATTACTAGACAGAATCTACTGCCCTAAGCGGTTAAAGATATTAAATTATGGTTTAAAACCTTAGAACTAAATAATTATATTCCTAAAGGTAAACTATAAGTTCGCGTACGCTATTTGGCTTTTATTAGGTCTAGTATAAAGAAGTATAATTTTATAGATAAAGATAAAGACATTTTTAAACCTATAAAATGCGAAGGAGAAGGTAAAAAGGTCTAGTAAAAAATGGACCTAAGATTGGCTTTGTATTTTATAATTATAATATTGTAAACTTGGGCAACAACCTGGACCGCTTAGGAATAGCATAAGACTATTTTTAATCTCTATAGAGACGGTGGTCCTTGTTATATCATTAGTGAGATTCTTACTAATAAGTTCTATATAAATAGGTTAGAGACAAGTTATCTAATAAAAATGGCTAAATAAGTATATAATAATTAAGCAGTATTTCCTTGCTTCTAACGCCCGGGCCTATTTTACAAGGATGGCAATAGTAAAATAGCCTACTATGCCTCTTAACCTTTAGTAGTGTTTACTTCCGGTACACTAACTAGCGAAGGTTTTATAAGTCTAATTCCTGCCTTAAAAATTTTTAGGGCCCCTAATTAGGCGGATTGCCTAAATATAAAATTAATTAATGGTCGCAATATTAAAGTATTAATTAAATATAAAAAGCTAGAAGCAGCTAATTGCTCTTCTCTTCTAAATAAGGTTATTATAGGCTTTAAAGAATGCTCCTCTTTAATTGTAAAGATCTTAATTATACGTAGGATAGGGGAAGACTGATAGTTTAATAGAAGGGTAATTAATAAGCTACCACTAGTCATCTACTAAGACTGCTATATAACAAACAATTCAATATTCAAGCCGTATATTAAGAAGCTCTGGTATAGAGCATCCCTAGAAGCTTTCAAACAGCTAAATAAAGCTTTTGGATACTAGAAAGCTAAAGAAAAAAAAAAAAGGACTTATCTTTAATATAAATTAATTTCTAGAGGGAGCTAGTCGCTTATTAAAAATTTTTACTATTTTTCTAGGCCTAGCTAAGATAGGAGATAAGTAGTAGGATGCGTAGTAGAAGAATAAGAAAAAAGTTAGAATAAAGTTAAGGTGGACAGTTAACGAGTTTTGCAGCGAAAAATAGAATAAACCTTTGGATAAGAATCCGCTTTGGAAGAATTAGAGTATAATTGCTAACTCTAGGAAACTAAAGGGAATTATAAAATATGTTAATAAAGTACTTAAAAGGAATCCTAATAAGAGACTACTGTTTAGCAGTTACAAACTAGCGGTATATACACTATTACGCCTTATAAGTTAGCTATTAGACTGGTGGTAAACTGTTACTAATAATATAATATAGTATTTCTATAAAAGGCTTGGCCAGTTTAAATATTTAACTATTTACTAGATAGAGTCTAGGATATCCCTAAAAGACTAGGAGGACATCTATAAAGCGTTTTATATTCTAATAGGCGGTCCTTACTAGAATAATATAGTCTAGTTTCTTATTATTAACTAAAGGGTTAGAGGAGAGTGTCTAAATTTAGTCTCTATATATAGAGTCCATCTGCTTAAACCGGCGATAATAGTAGATATAGAGGTGTAAGTGTTTAGCTAAGCTGCTAGATCTAGACAGCTAGCGCTAGTAGTTACTACGTTAATAATGTATAGTATGGATAAGTGGAACCCGATTAATATAGTTATATTAGTAAGGCGTATAATAACTAAAAGGATAATAATTAATAAGTTCTATAAGGTATTTAAAGCTTAACCTACTTAGCAGGCTAATAATAATATAATGGAAATAGCGTAGCTGGTGCAGTTAGAGTAGCGATCACCTATAATAAGAATATGTCTTAGCATAATGCATATATATATAGACAATATGCAACTGTTTAATATTTTATAATATATTATTTTAATATTAACTACCGTGTAACTAAACCTTAGAAAGTTTAAATTTAGTTTAGATTAATATTACTCTGGCTATTAACTACCGCGACACCTATTAAGTAATCTAGCCTATAACCCTACTAACTCTCGTTCTTAATATATATTAACAATTTCTATTAAGGTGTATCCTCTCTACTAATAGACTGTATATATATGCCATCTTTATTATTCCAAAAGCCTAATTGGTATATAAGAGGATCCTCCTATAACTAAAAGAGTTTGCTAAATCCACTTTCCTAAAAAGCGTTACTCTCCATAGATTAGGTATCCTGAACGTACTATCCTCTATGTGGACTCTTTGGATTCTGGCTTTATATATAATAAGATATTTATAATGCGAATAAGGACTATATAATAGCTTATACTAGGCCTATTCGGTTTATCCTAAATCTACTATATAGGGAAATTAATATCCAACTCCCTCTATATCTCAAATTGTTATAAGAAGCAAGATGGCATTAAAATAGACAAACTGATGTTTATAACTACCGCTTTTGTCTACTAATTACATAGTTGTAGCGTATATACAAAATCCCTAATAGCGAAGAAAAGCGTACCCTAATTATTCTATTTAATCTACCTCCTACCTTTTTTTAATAGGTGTAAGATATCAAATCAACCTATAATATAATACTGTATTGGAATAATTAATAAACCTAGCTCTATTAGATAAATATGCTTAATAATAAGGACTAAAACCCTATTACTATTAAGCCTGTTATGCTGCAAAACGAAAGAGCTATTATTGATATTGGTATATTTTAAGCGCACTTAATTAGCCAGCACTAATAGATATAGGTTAATAAACTACTTACTACTTTATATCTAACGGTTTTAAGAACGATAGGGTAAAATATGCCGTTATTTATTGTGTTTCTACAGACTATAACATTTAATTTATTATAGGCTAGAAATTTAACCTTAAAGATAAGCAAAAGGTAGACTTTTAGGATATATTAGATATGTTATAGATAAAACCTTTATATAGCCTATCCGCATTAAAACACATTAATAGTAGTACTATACTATTAGATTTTGCTGTTAGGTATTAGAGCAACTAAGCAACCTTAAGTCTTCCCCTTATTGCCTAGCCCTAAGCCCCATTACATCACTAAGACTTATTGTATTATTAAGTCTTACTATATTGCTATTAAGCCTTATCACGTCACTAAGCCTTATTGCATTATTAAGTCTTATTATATCGCCATTAAGCCTTATTACGTTGCTAAGCCTTATTGCATTATTAAGTTTTATTACATTGCCAAGCCTTATTGCGTTGTTAAGTCTTATTACGTCATTAAGTCTTATTACGTCGCCAAGCCTCATTACGTCGTTAAGTCTTATTGCATCGCCATTAAGCCTTATTATGTTATCAAGCCCTATTGCATCGCCGCCGAGCCTTCTAGCTAGATTAGGCAATTAGACATCGCGAGTACGACTTCTAAGGGTGGCGGGTTTAATTCTTACTTGTTACGTATTAAAAATATTAAAAAAGAAGGTTGTTTTCTATTAAATTAAGTGTTAGCAAGGCTCTAAATTAAGCTTATATTTTTATACGTGTCTCGCAACGCCTAAAGTTATACATTTAACAAAATCTCAGCACTATATACTTAGTATATTGGCTCTTCTACGTTGAGTTTTAATTACGTTAGGCTAGCTCTAAATAGCAAGGGGCAGAATATACTATACCACTACGCTATAAGGACTTTAGAATATAATCTTATAGATTTAACTAAATTATAACCCCTTTTTAAACCTTATAATTAAACCAGATCCTTAGGGATAGATCCCTATAGGGAATATTTAGTTATAGCTTTAGAAGCTTAAAGCTCCTTTAAACTCTAAATTAAATCTAAAGCTTTGTATACGCGCCTAATTGACAACTCCTTATAATATAGCGTCTCTACCCACCCTAATCGCGACGCTGCTGCAATTATAGCTGTATATATTTTATAACGCCCTTATTCTAACTTTTATAATCGCGATAGTACTCTTTCCGCATAGGGTCCGTACTTAGCATACTAATATAGCAAGGCACGACGAAGCCAGTCACTATACTATATTGGCATTATAAAAGCTAATAAGAGAACTGTAAGTGTGTGATATTTTCTAAATAGGAAGGTATCTAACTATTAATAGATTTCTGTTATTGGAACACCTTATTTAGGTCTAACAGAATATTAAAGCACTATAATATATTATAAATAAGCCTTATACAGATCTTAGTTTAATTATGGCTATAGAGGTGGACGGCGGAATTAGCTCTATAGCTATAAGGTACAACTTCTAAGTAATAGAGGCCTAATAGGAGAGGTGTTTATTTAATCGCTTACCAAAATTAACTATGTGTTATATAAAGTCAAATTCTAAGCCTTATCTAGAGCCTTACAGAATAATTAACTCAATTTTAGATTTAACCAAGCCTTAATCCAAAATCTTGGTTATTAGAAATTTGGGGTATTTGCCACTATAGTAGTAGAGGCACCTTAAGTTCAACACTATGCTAAGTATTATAACTTTCCTATAGTAACTGAGCAACCCCAAATTAAGGCAATTATAGAACTTACCATACCACTGCGTTGTAAAGGCCCTTAGTTATAGTCTTATAAATTTAATTAAAATATAAACACCTTCCTAAATTTTATAATTAAATATTTCTACGTGCAACACTATGCTAAGGATCACGATATAATTGCTTAGATATAGCTTTACTATAATATAACGGCTCTACGCTAATTAATTAATCTATAGCTCTAAAATCTAGATCTATAACACTAAAAATAAGCTCTAAGCCACTAATTTTATACTAGCAGAACAAAACTTGGCAAGAGATTTAGGTAGTAAAATTACTGCTAAGAGTTACTACCTAGATCCTAGCTAATAAATACCTACAACCATAATCTTAGTAAATGGTAAAAAGTATATAGTAGTACTGAGATAATAGCAGGACAATATAAAACAATAACAGGACAATATAAGACAATAATAGGATAATATAAGACAATAATAGGACAATATAAGACAATGATAGGATAATATAATATAATAGCAAGATAATAACAGGATAATGCAGGATAATAATAGGACAATATAATATAATACTAGGACAATGCTAGGACAATATAATATAATAGTGGGACAATGCTAGGATAATATAGGATAATATAATATAATAGCAGGACAATAGCAGGATAATATAAGATAATATAAAAAAATAAAATATAAGATATAAAAAGAGGGAGCCCTAATGCTTCCTCTTCTTTCTACTCCCACGGCCCTAGCGCCTAATGTAGTGTAATATTATCTGTCTGTATAAGCGATAGTATTAAGACGGTTACTTTAAGTAATATGCCTAGATAACTTGTTACGAAGTTCAAATAGATAAGTTTATTGATGAAATGGGTTGATTGATTGATGATCTTATATCGTGTCTTTTTGACCTTGATCTGACGTGTCTTTAGTAACGTGTCTTCGTGCACGTGACTCGTGCACGTGACCTACGCCTTTAGAGAATATAGATTATCTAACACACCCCCTTAGCTTTGAGCTCTTTGAGGTTAAAGCTAGCCACCTTCTTGTGTCCGTTAATGAGTTAATTGAACCGTAATCTTATCTAAATCCTTCCGTTTTGCTCTAATACTGTCCCTTAGGTCCTTTAGTTACTTCTCCTTATTTAGCTGCTCCTTAATATCCACCATTCTAATTATATTAACGAAGCTTTAAAACCTCTGCTTGGGCAGGGCCTTTGTAAGTCCATTAGTGATTATCTCCTTCATTGCTATCTATTGAAATCGTACTTGTTTTATTGCGTATTCCTAACGTAGCTAGTATTAATGGATGTCAACGTGTTAGAGCTTTGTGATTAGCTTTGCCGTATCTTCCGTAGTTAGTTGGAGCGTCTGCATGTTGTTATATTTAATAATTAAGGGCTCGTTTAGGCGTAACGTTATTGCTTTAAACAGCCTACTAATAAAGATAGCTTCCTTTACTATCTATAATAGGGCTAACAACTCGGCTTCTATGCTTAATGTTGTTACTGTACCCTGCTTGTTTGCTCTCTAGGCAATTAGCCCCCTAAATAGCTTTATAATATATCCTTGCGAGCTCTTTTTGTCAACGGAGTTGTCCGCGAATAATGCATCGCTGGTATAGATAAATAATTGTGCTTTACCTCTACCGTCTCTTCTGTCGTCTTGTCCTTTGTCGTGTATTCCTTTATCTCTCCCTCTACCGTTTGTTCCTTCCTTGTCTTCTTTATAGTAGATTGCTCTGCTCCTCGTGCTATATAGGTACTAGATTACTCTGTCTGCTACTTAATAGTGCTCTTGGCTTGGGTTCTGATTAAACCTTACCAGCTATAATACTGCAAAAGCAATATCTGGACGCGTTATAGTGGCTGCATAAAGTATTGAACCTATTTTTCTCTGATATAGCATCGTAGAAGCTGCTTCTCTTGGTAGGGACATAGGACGGACTAGTAGGTCTATATTAGGGGACGGAAGCGTCAGATGGATTAATCAGTAATTAGTAGGGAGGAGTTCTAATTCTGCTATAGGAGTGTCTGGAAGACGCCCTCTAAGATCTATCTTATACTGGTTAGCTATCTTCTTAATATAGGCTTCCTAGGATAGCTATAGGAGCCTTTAGCTATAATTGCGTAGCACGTGGATTCCTAGGAACTATTTTAGCTCGCTAAGGATACTTATCTAGTATTCCTTATATAGCTCCTTGATTGCTTCTTAAGCTTTCTTCTTATCTATCTTTTGGTAGCAGAAGACAATATCATTAACATAAAAGAAGACGACTATTTTACCTTTTAGTATAATACACGGCTCCTAAGGTACCTCTTTAAAGCCTAATTCGTTTAATGAGCTTGTGAGATTCTTCTGCTATAACAGTAGTGATTGTTGTAGTCCATATAAGGCTTTTCTTAAGCGCAGTACTTTGTCTTTCTTTCCTTTGTTAAACCCTGGCGGTAGCTTTATGTAGACAACCTTGTCAAGATTATAATGGATAAACACATTAACTATATCTATCTATATCGTCTCCAGGTCGAATTTTGCGGTGATTGCTATAAGGGTTTGGAAGGTCGTACTAGCTAATGTAGTAGCTTTTATAGGTAGGTCTCCTGGGGCCTGTTAATTTCTGTATACTATTAAGCGTGCCTTGCATTTCTGGAGAAATCCATGCTTGTCCGTCTTGTAGACGAATACCTACATTGAGCTAAGGATCTGCTGTCCCTTTGTATGCTTTTTTTCTATTTCTTAAAACAACCTTATTTGATAATGAGATTGGAGATGGGCTTGTTAAGCCTCTTGGAACTAATCTCAAAGAGGATGCGTATTAAGGTCCCAGATTGACTAAGGTGGCGGAGGTAGGTTCTTCCTATATAATCTGATATTGCGTGTTCTGCCTGATTTTAGCTTGCTGTTATTAAGTTAACTATTAAGGTTGAACTTCCTTCCTGCTAAAAAGGTGCTGTAATAGGCTGATGTAATTCTTTTAGTAATAAAGTCTTTAAACCTATTATCACTGGCTTTCTTAAACGAGTCTTTAACTAAGTTGTTGGACACCCCCTAAGTGTTAAACGCATCTCCTGCTTAATGAGTGACGTCCTAATTAGTACCTTGTATACCTGACTTTGTAGGATACTTGACGTAAAAGGTATATGGAGATTCTTCGTCTTCTTCTATTAGAGGTGGTGTATAGTATGCATCTTTAAGAGCTCTTGTAAGCTTAAGATCTGCTAACTTATTAAAGGTTTGAACTGGTTTATTAATATTATCGTCGTCTTCCTCTTAAATTGACGGTTTAAATATTTCTTTATTATCTTTTAGAAGGACCTTATTTTTGGTTAGGGTATTAGGGAGTTAAATCTTCTTAATTAGCGTGTTTAATTTAGCGTGTAGGTCCTTTAAGATGTCTGTTTACTTGCTGTTAAAGAACGTCTTTTTATTAAAGATAACGTCCCTAGTAGAGATAATGATACCTTTATATGGGATCTAGATCCTATAGATATTGGTAGAGTTATAGCTAATGAGGTAGCTAATATAGGCTTGTAGATCTAGCTTGCTTAGCCTTTTCTTCTTTAGTTGGGCATTTAACGTTATTGCGTACGCCCTACAGCTGTAGGCTTTTAGGTGCGCTAGTTACGGCTTTCTTAACCTATTAGCTAGGAAGGTATAGAACCTCTTATATGGCGATTTCCAATTATTACTTTCCCGTGGCGTTCGATCTTAAAGGTAGACTATATAGTTAACTATCTCGTTCTATAGGTTGTGTGGTAGATTAGTAGCAATTCTTATTACTTGTGCTCTCTTAATAATTACACCCCCTAAGCGTTTGGCGGTACCGTTCTGAGCTTAAGTATGTGGCGCTGAAGGCTTAAATATAATCCCTTGCGTCTATAGCTATTTAAGGGTTTTCCTTCTCCCTAGCTCGTTGTTTGATCTAATAGTATTAACTTTAAGATTATACCTTAGACGAATCTATTAGATGAAATCTTTAAGTACTTATAGTGTCTCCTTCTTTTTGCTATGCATTATTATAAAATACGGGAAGGATCTTCCTAAGAAGGTGTTGTGGATAAGTATAACTTATATAAATCTGGTATGCGCTTCCTTAAGGTTAGTCTAGTTAATATAGAGGTTAAGATAGGGTTTATTGATTTTCTGTTTTAAGAACCTTCTTAAGACCTAATGCTTGATTTTGGTGAGACTGTAGTGTTGATATTCCGTTATTTTAGGGCCTTAAAGCTTAACTCCTAGGGCGTTAAGACCTAGATGATAAAGGCTTATAGGTTCTGGATAACCTAGATGCAGATGCTATAGATACATATTACCTTTTAAATCTAGATAAGCGTCTCTTAACGATGCTCTGCGCTTTTGTTGGCGGTGTAGCAGTTGGCTTATATTGAATGCTGATAGACTTCCTGGTTGGATGTATTTAATAGTCTATTATCCGTAACGTTCTTCTATTTAATATAGGATTGTGTTGTCCTTCTGAACTAGCAGATTATTATCTCCTTTATTATCCTAGTAGAACCCTTGTTTTTGAAGTAGACGGAATGACACTAGATTTGTATTGAAGTCCGTATAAAAGGCAACGTCCTTAAGACGTAGGATTTTCTTGCTCTTGTCTGGTTTTGTGACCTGGATAGTGATATTGCCGTAACCTAGTATAGGCACTTCTGAGCTGCCGGCGATGATATATTTGTGTCTTAGAGCTTTCCTGAAATTATAAAAACGAGAGAGGTTATTAAAGATATGGAGAGTAGTTCCTAAGTTAAGAATGGTTAATAGCTTTAATGGATGGAGTTAACCGGTGTGATATAATTCTAGGAATATTATATTAGCTTCTCCCTTAATTTTAACTGTCTTCTGTTATTGTTAAGCTTTATTAACCTTTGATTTCTTAAGCTTAAGTTGTTTTACTTGGGCAGCTAGATCCTTGTTTTACTCTACCTTTATAAGTACCCTTTTTATACGTATACCTACGGCTTTAAATCCCTTAGGCCTTTTGCTCTTAAATAGATACCAACAGTTAGGAAGGGTATGTCCCCTTATATTGTATGCCATGCATTTAAGGTTCTTTGACCTTTTAGAAGATATCTCTTTAGTTAAATTTGTACCTGCCCTTTTTTGGCTGCAAGATAAGTTGTTCCCTTTTCCTTTTTAGACTTTAGCAGCAATAGAGATACCCTCTTTGGGCTCTCCTATGAAGTCTACGTTAAATGCACTCCCTCTTGCTGTTGTAGGTATGGCTTTGGAAAGGTTTTGGAATGCTTCTTATAGCTCTATTGCTACTTTATGGTATTTTAATAAGGGAGCCTTTTTGGTATTATTTGCCTGCTTTATATACAGAATAAAATAGGTTTCGCTTATAGGTCGTATTGTATTTGTAAGGTCTATTAGCCAGATCCTATTGGTTATCTATGGAAGATTGTGCTTCTCTGCTATCTTTATTGCATGCTCCTATTGGTTAAGCTACTGGGTAACCTTTGTCTGCTTAAGCCCCTTAAGTGACTCTGTATACTGTAGCTATACCTTCCTTATTATAAAGTTCTTTAAGGGCTTAGTGTCTTCTTTTAAACGAATTAGCTATTCTTTAACTATAAGGGAAGGGTTAAGCAGTAGCTTCTTCTAAATTGATACTGTGGACGTAATCTAGGTGCGTATCTATTGCAGATGCTCTTTCTGTTTTAGGAAGTACTTTATGTCCTAGTTATAGTATTGTCTGCTGTTCTTATACGCTTTCTGTTAATTCGTTGAGAGCTATATATATAAGGTTGCATTTTTATTAAAATTAGTGACTTTTGGATAGGCTGGTTCTTGTAGTAGAGCTCGTTAAGGTGCTATATTGTTTGGGTTAACGTGGGCCCAAATTCGTTTGTCTATAAGGGCTTGTAGTTGCTATAGCCATTGTTCCTAGTCTTCTGGCTTATTAAGGATGATCGTTGTCGATAAACTCGACGTTAGTGGAGTCATTTTAACTGATAGGCAAAGGAGGAATTGAGATGGTATTTTGTTGTTAGGATTGTCCTTATTGTTAGGATTGTCCTTATCATTAGAATCGTCCTTTTGATGATAAGGTAGAATTTTGTAGAAACTTGTGGAATCTCGTGGAATCTCGTCCTGTAATGATTGAGGTAGGATTTCTGTTAGAGTCTGCGTCTTAACGATAAGGTGTTAGAGTTTGATGATAAGGTAGAATTTCTTTAAATAATTAAATAATAGCTAACTAGCTTCTTAAGTCAGCGGACTGGGCTTATAACTGTTATAAAGTTTAAATAGATGAGTTCATTGATGAAATGGGTTGATTAATTAATGATCTTATATTATATCTTTTTGACCTTAATCTGATGTGTCTTTAGTGACGTGTCTTTATGCACGTGACTCGTGCACGTGACCCACGCCTTTAGAGAATATAGATTATCTGACATAACTAGTCTAGCGCATAGTTTGTATAATATGTAACAATAATGGGGGGATCTCCTATTATTATATTATTAAGTAATGCCTTTAAAGCCATGTTTTTCTAGTGCCCGGAGGTCCTTAGATTATTGTAAGACGCTTTATAAGAACTTGTTTTAGCGCAGTGACTTTAAGCCCTATAGTAGTTATATCTGGCCAGTCTTTAAGAATATGAATATTCTTAAATAAGGAAGCATCCTCAATAGCTATAATTAAGCTAAGATCTGTATAAGGCTTATTTATAACGTATTGTGGTGCTTTAACATTCTATTAAACTTAAATAAGGTGTTCTAATAACGGGAATCTATTAATAGTTAGATATCTTCTTATTTAGAAAATATTGTATACTTATGGCTCTCTCATCAGCTTTTGTAATGCCAATATAGTATAGCAACTGACTTTATAAAATCCAGTTCGTTTCTTAACTATTATTTATAATACGGATAAGTTAATCTTAATCTCTTTAGGTCTTAAAGAATAAGTTAACCTCTAGAGGATTCTGTTCTAATATGGCTAATAGTCTTGCCGCCGCTGTTATGAGTATACATTTTGTTTAAAAATTGTTAGTCTTGGGAGTTAAAGTAACTAGAGACCTAGCAACTAGTCTTTTTAACTAATCCTAATAGATTATCTTCCCTACTCTCCTAAGTAAGAACGCTATGTGGATTACCAGCCTTTAAGGTAAAAATATTACTAAGCTAATATAGACCTTGTAGATGTTAGGAGATAACTACTTTGGAATTATAGCATGCTTACCTATTTATATATACTGATTCTATTACTATATCTAGATTCCGGTAAACTAAAAGGGTCTGCTCTAATTTAACCTACTACCTCTCTTAATAGTTTAATTATATCTTCTCTTAAAAGATTATACTAAGAGCTTAGATACTCCTTTATTAAGCCAGACAGACCTAAGATCTTATTAACTTATAGTGGAATATCTCTGTTTTCGCTAATAATATTCTGGCCCTTATTAGGGATATTAAGTATTTTAGTAGAGGTTAGGACCTCTAATTATGCTAACCAGGCTCTACTAGTTAAGGGCTAATTGGGCGTCTTAAAGTATTAATAAATATAGTTACTAGTACATGTTAAGCTGCCTAGAAGGGATTCATATATATAGAACTATAGCGCTATAGCCTAGAGGCTGTATACGCAGTATTATACGTAGTATAATACAATGGAGATAAAAAAAAAATTATATATATATATATATAAAAAGTATTAACGAATCTAGGTGCTAAATCGAGCTTATTAAGACGGAGGAGATATAAAATGGATAGAAGGAGGCTTGTAAGTCTAGGTAGTATAGTAGGTAGAGAAGCGTTTGCTAATACACTTATTTATTTCTTATAAGATATTTAATTAATTGTTTTATATATAACTAAACAATATAGTTACCTGTCTACATAATCCTGTATATTAGTCTTGGCGTGTAATTAAGATATCTTTCCTACCGTACCTTCCCTAACGCTTCTGGAATTATGGTACTAATAATAGACCTAAGCTATAATACTAAAGACACTCTTAAGTGAGATTTTAGGGTTATAAATAAACAATACAATACGATCTACTATAATGTTGAAATTAAAATGTCGACGCGCGGGCTTCTTAGACAGCCACTACGCTCCCTTATAAGTAAGGTATAAATACGGCAAATATTAAATAAAATCTCTAACGAATTCCTATCTGTGTTTTTAGGTTTACCCAAGAATCTATATACTAAATATATTAAATAACTTGCCTAGCACTATAGCTATAACGCGACGCGTTAAATAAACAAAACGGCTCCTATTAGGTAAATTATAATAGGCAACCTAGTACTCCCATACTCCGCTATCACGTATTATCCACCGGCCGGTATACTAAAGGTAATAAGGCAGGAGGGAACACTAAGGTTATATAGAATAATAACAATATTAATCTGGTAGGCAGCTAATAAAGAGCTAGTAATTATCCCTACCTAAAAGCTAGTAACCAGTAAGAATAACACCCTAGATATACATGTTAATAATCTAAGCTTTAATATATTTGTAGATATGCTAGGCTAGGATATTAACTTTAACCCTAAAAGCGAAACGCTTTACTACTATATTAGTGATAAGATAGCTAGAGGACGAATTTAGCTTATAAACAAAGAGAAATGGCGTAGTGTAGTTAAGGATATATTTCTACAAGAAATAGATAGGTTTTTATTTATAATAGAATAAAGAAGAATAAGTAGGTTACTACTTAAAGTTAATTTAGCGTTACTAACTTATATTTATAGTCTACGCTACTAGCTAAGAACGATGTAATTACTTATTCTCTATTTCCGCACCCTTGCCTTTACTAGACAACTCGCACTCTATATATATAAGAATAGGTAGAACTAGTAAACGGGTTAATACTAAGGCGATACTTAACCTATAGTTATCCCAAAAAACCTCTCTTAGTTAAAAAAGAGCCCTTACTCTACGCCTTAACCCGCAATAGAAAAGGCGAAGGTAACTATAATTATAGTATAGATTATACGCCTTAAAGCTACTGCTTTATTTAGAATACTTACTGGTTTAATAGATTACCATATATAAAGGTAGACGGCTTAATATTAGAGCCCTTTAGCGTGCTATTAGGTGAGGGAGTTTTAGAATAATATAACCTGGGATATTCTTGTGACTTATCTGGTATTCTTAAAACGCTTAAGGGGATTAGATGATAAAGCCTAAGGTTTATACCCGTTCTTTCTAGTGAACTTGTTAGGGTAATATATATTAACACTATCCCTGGCTCGCTCTTAGTATCTAATACCTAATCCTTATATCTATGCTTGCGCTTTCCTTGCTATTTTGCTAAATTCGATTACTATTACGATATATATATAGGGGATAGGTTAGGCTTACTATAGGCTAGTAGGGTTAACAACACGGAAGAATAACATTGGATATTTATGGTAGAAATACTAGGTATTGTATAAGGGTGTAAAATATGGTAATATAACTGTATAGAAGTGTTATTACTGTCCTATATACCGCCTATGCCTACCCTAGTATTATCTACACTGGCAAGCTATATAGATAAGGTGGATAAGCTTTGCTTTAAGCGCGAGACGGGTGTTAAACCTAGTATAGGTAGACTGGAATAAGGTATAGAATCTAAAAGCTAGCGCCCTAGGTGGGTAAAGTGGTTTAATAAGGTACCTCCCTATTAAATTTAGACACAAGCCTTACTAGCCTACTGCTTTTGTTACTAGGATTAACGTTTAACCTTTTATATACGCATACCGTATCTGCTAAGGGATATATTAATAGAATAAAATAGTTTCGCGTATAATAGCAAATAGTATTAGATAATCTTTAACTATATAATAATGTTTTCTTAACTACTAACTTAACGCGAGTTAATAGGTTATGGTTACGGCTTAACTATAACTAGTTAAAGCTAGCAGCTAATTATAACAAATGCACCCCTATTTAAGTTATTTGTAAGCACTATAGCAATAATACTCCTATTAATACTGTTATTAGTCTAATATATACTATACCAGTATATATTCTTTTAAGTTGTTAATCTATATACGCCCTAGATATTATAGAAACAGCTATAAGGTAACCTATTTTAGCTATAAGCTATACCTTCTGCTAACTAGGCAAATATAGGAGTGTTACTATAGTAGGTAAACGTAAAAACGTATTATTAAATACTTAAACTAGTAGTAAGAACCCTACTTTAAGTTAATATAGGATAAGGAAATAAGGATAACTGGTATAATTAACCTTATATCTCTACCTAGCCTACTACTAGGAGTTGCCTATGTCCTAGCTAATAGAAGGAAGAACGCGCTAATAGAGAATAAGTATATAGAACCTATCTAGAATAAGTATATAGAACCTAGCTAGAACGAGCACGTGGAACCTAGCTAGAATAAGTAATATTATAACTCTAGTCTAGTTATATCTAGGCGCGGAGAGGAATAGGTACGTAATAGACCCTATTAACGTTAAATATAATATATTAAGCTAGCTGATAATGTATAGAATGTATATAGCCGCCTCTGGCTAAAAAGGGTAATATCTAATAATAAAAATAGCAACTCTGGTCTAGTTATATTTGGGTATAGAGAGGAGTAGGCATATAATAGACCCTATTAACATTATATATAATATATTAAGCTGGCTAATAATATATAGAATGTATATAGCTGCCTCTAGCTAAAAAGGGTAATCTTTAATAATAAGGATAGTGACTGTAAGTATATACCTGCTTCTTCTATAAAATAACAGTAACTAAATATTAATAAATCTATTAAATCTGTTAATAATCTGGTAGCAGAACTAGCTTAGTTAAAGATATAAAATCCCAATCTTTTAGTTAAGGTAGGTTATACCTTTATATATAACCAGAGTCTAACTGTAATACTTAATAGTCTTCTCTACTATTTAGCACTTAGCGAGCCCTAGTAAATAGAATACTCTCTTTACTATCTAACCGCCTACCGCTATAAAAAGTAGCATCTTTGTAATATACCTCCGGCTCTTAATAATTGCGTATTAGTTTAAAATACTCTCCTATACGCCCAATCTATACCTTACTGCGTAAATAATTGTGTGCTAGTTTAAAATACTTTTTTACGCGCCCAATCCGTACCTTATTGCGTAAACAACTAATATTTGGCTTTATATTCTCCCTAGTAAGCTATGTTTGCCTAAACCCTAATATAGCTTTATTTATAAAACAAGTAACCTCCCTCTAATATAGAGTACACTAATTTAGTATTTAATCTAAAGGGGACCTAGATAGCACTAGGGAAAGTAAAAACAAGTTAGATTATAAAGACGATTTTAACCTAACTGCCGTAATATAGGTAAGAGAAGAGTACCTCTAGATATTATAACGGTGATATATAAAAGAAAACCCACCTAAGAGACATAAGCCCATATTTGCGCTTTATAGGTCTATTTTACTAGCAAGGCTAGTAACTGACTCTAGGACTTATAACGGGCATCTTATTAACCTATAGTTTGACCGCTTTCCAGGCCTTATTAAGGATATAATAAAAAAGGCATAGTTAGAAGCTATTTTAAAGCAGCTAAAAGTAGTATAAAAAAAAGCTAATTGTATTCCTAACCTAGTGTCCGCTCGTAAGGTATCTATATACTGGAAATATTATATTAAATTATCTACTAACGTATTTCACGGGTGAGCTGGTCAAATGGGTAAGCTAATCACTTTAAAAACACACCAAAAAATGGAAAAATCACACTTTAATATCTTAACAACCACTTAATAATAAATTTTAATAATTTAAATTTGGACTTTTATATATACTCTCTAGCTCCTA
>Ga0307507_10000196_pt1 | contig 112601 bp, 34 predicted proteins | sample 7_EM_MG_FD_207223 | JGI IMG/M metagenome (GOLD analysis project Ga0307507, IMG submission 207223) | Populus trichocarpa ectomycorrhiza microbial communities from riparian zone in the Pacific Northwest, United States - 7_EM | ecosystem: Host-associated > Plants > Roots > Unclassified | place... | reverse complement strand
CTGGAAAACCTTATCTCTATATATATTAATTAAAGTCTATATAATAAAGCTCTAAATTAAAGCTTTGGGTTAATTAATTGGCTTATTAAACTCGGGTCAAAATTTTAGTTGGGGGGCCAACTATCTGTATATTAATATATAACGTACTCTATAAGCGAGTCGCGAACCCCATTAACTTTTTACAACGCGTTACCTTTTAACTACAATAGCTCAATTAACTAGTACTTAATTGCCCTGCAATGAAGCAGATATCCTTCTTGCTATCTTAGCTATTAATTAAAAGCAAATTCCAAGCGTAAATCGCGCTGTAGCAATATTTAATATCCCTAAAACCATGCTCTACGACCAACGCGCCGGAAGGCTTACACGACGCGATTATAAGCCTAAATTAAAGAAGCTCACCAAGCTTAAAGAGGAGGTAATTGTTGGATATATACTAGACCTATATTTATAAAGGGTTGCGCCTACTCTAGGTACTACGTATATATACATTTATATACATATACGTGTATTCTAGAGGCTTATACCGTATATTACACGGACTATATGCTTAGTAAACAATGTAATAAAGAGTCTTTCGTTTAGATGGTAAATTACTATAAGCAGAACATCTATTTGCAACGCCGTTTATCGCACTATTTCTTTAAGGGTATACTCGTCTCTATTACAAGCCTTAGCATAGTGCTTTCAATCAAATCGTTTACTAAATGGCAGGCTCTACAGCTGATCTATGCTGGAAGAAGGTTGCTGCCTATAAACTGCGTGGTAAAACCTACCCAAAGGTCGTTTGTATTTACTGCCAGAAGACATAGCACTTAAATAGTTATAGAAGGTCGTCGCCCACCTAAAAAGTGCCAAGAACTGTATATATATATAGATTCGGCGATGATGAGGACGACGACCAGGAGGACGTTAAGGATTACAATATATTATATTAGCTTACACTTACACGTGTAATATTCCGACTTACACAGTGTATTTATACCCCTAGCTTGTAGAGTACGTTATAATAGAATATAAATATATTTAACTCTTATTTTAAGGTATTTAGTTCTATCTTATTATTAAGGCTTGATTTTTTTTAAATTATATCCTAAGTCCCCTTAGAGAGTTCTATAAATAATATATTTTAAATTATATTTTAAATATATTTAATAATTATTCATTGCTTAACGTCCGATTCGGATCCCTATTGGGCCTATATAGACTACTCCTTATTTACATATGGGGAGAAAACTCTATTTAAGAAAATAAGAAAACCCTGTGATCCATCTCCCCGCCTTTTAGGACTCGTATATAGGGCGCCTATAAGTTACCTATAGTGCTCTACTACCTTATTTTATGACCTCCTTAGGAACCACTGCTGCTGTAACAAGCCTACGGACGCGCTAGTATCGCAAACTTAACTCTACTACTGTAGAGTTATTAAGGGGCGCCTAGTACTCGCCCCTTTGCCTTCTATTACTATTTCCTTTGTAACCTAGAACTAGTCTAGTATATTTTAGCTAATAAGCCACTGGGTAACCGCCTTAAGACCTTTTTATATTAAGAGTAGTGTATTATAGTTCTCTATACTAGCTACTAAAAGTATTACTTCTTAGTTAGTGCGTAGGGGGCATAATAGTATTATATATTTTAGTATCTGTCTTAGCTAGCTATATTTACATTTTAGGCTACCTACTAGGACACCCACCTAGTAGAGCTAATCTTTTAGTCCTATTATTCCTGTTCTTAAGAGTGTTGCTATTATATTTTCCACCTTTATTAGGCCTTCTTGGAGCCCTTAGGTGTTTACCCCCTATAGTATTAACTATACTATAGCTTAGGTTTCTCTTACCTAAGACAGCCTCTATACCTTTAACTCCTATATACCTCTCCAGTGTTAGTCTAACTAGTATTATGTTATAGTAGATGGTTTTCTAGTACTCTTTTATACTCTACTTTAGCTCCTTTTTCTCTCTTACTATTGTCTTTACTAATCTCTTACGCGTCTCCCTTCCTCCTCTATATGGGCCTGGGCCCTAATATAGCACTATTCTTCTTCTACTTTCTTTACCTGTTTCTCTAATATATCTTCCCTACTTTAGGGTTGTTAGTTTGTTCTCCTATAGGGTACCCTAAAGTTACTCTATAGTTTATTTAGGCGTGTCTTAATATACTTTATAACATTAAAGTTGCGCTCCCTTTGCACCCTTTATATTACAGCGGCTTTAATATATAATTATAGGGGGGGGATATTAGCTTCCTTTTTAAGCAGTACTGTAGCCATTTGCTTATACCCGCCTATTATGCTCTGGAGATAAGCTGTTTAGACCTTTTAGAGTGGTTTAAGGAGTAATTTAGAGGGGCCTTTCTTAGATTCTCCTATGGCCCAAATACTGGATCTATACGTTATAGTTAGCCGGACAACTGCTATATATAGTAGGCGTAACCTCTGGAAGTATAGACCCTATATAGAATTAACAATCCTAGATATTATAATATACTGTGCTTAGCCCTTATAGGCTGCTTATAATATATATGCGCTCTACTAGAGCTTACTATCTACCTATACTCCTAATACCCTTAGGCCTTAAACTAGTTAACCCCCAAAGCCTTAAATATAAATTATATACTAGAGATCTGTAGATTAGTTGCGTTTTCTTATAAAGTAAATTAGCTAATATTTCTCTAGTAAAAATTAGACTCTATATTATCTTACCCATTCTATATAGGTGTTATAGGCTTTCTTTAGTATTTTATAATTCTCTGCGGCTATTAGGCCGTATATAATTAGGTTTATATTATTAATAAAGCCTATTCCCTAGGTTGCCCCTTTCTTAAAGGAGTTAAGTAGGTTACTTACAAAGAAAAGGAAAAGTATGGGCGAGAGGGGTAATCCTTATGGTATTCCTATTATAACTATAATAGGGGGGCTCTAGTATCCGCTAAAGACTAGTAATATTTCTTTCTGGTCTATAAACCCTTAAATAAATTGTATAATCTATTCTAGAAAGCCCTTTGCCCTAAGAATATATAGAAGGCGCTTATGGGGTATATTATTATAGGCACCACTAATATCTAAGCTAAGCATTAATACTATGAAGTCCCTTCATATCGCCTATATAGACTTAATGGTGGTAGCGAGTAGTATAAGTGCTAATAGTATTAAGCGGTTCTTTCTTGCCCCTATTTAACTTTATAGTAATAGGGCGTGTTCCTTGGCTATATCTACTATATAGTCTGCTATTACCCTTTTTAAGATTTTGCTAAGGGTGTTTTTTAAGGCAATAGGGCGGTAGCTTTCTGGGATTAAGTAATCTACTTTACCTTCTTTTTATAGGATAACCGTTATTATAGATCTTCTAAGTTATAGGTAATAGCCTATAGTAAAGCATACTTTAGCTATATCTATAAGCTAAGGTGCTATAAGTGGTCTATAGGTTTTTAAGGCCTTATTTAGAATTCTATCTAGTCCTAATACTATATTATTTAAAAGGCGGCTAATGGTTCTGGCCATTTCCTCTATTGTTATGTCGCTGTTAACCTATAGGCGAGTCACTGGTGTTTTACCTATAATATTACTAAGGTCTGCTAGAGCTGGTTAAAAGAAGAACCTTTTTATAAGAATCTTTACCTTCTTATTATTGTTATTAGTGGCTTATATTTCCCCTACTCTTTATAGGGGTAGTAGGTATAGGTCTTCTACTAGGCGCCCTACCTTTTTCTTTAACCATTTTGCTATAGCCTAAAGGCCCTTGTTATGGGGGAGGCTTAGGTTAAAAGTATGCTTATTTATAAACTATTTCCAGTTATTCCTTGCTTTTTTTTTTAGGGTATTCTTTAACTGGTTTCTTATGTCTTTATATTATCTCTTATCTTTAGGGTTATGGCTATTTATATATTTCCTTCTTACTTATTGTTGGCTAGCAATAAGAACTGCGTATTATACAGACTATATATGTTGCATATAGGGGCCTAGTTTTAAGACTGGGTAGTGCTCTTCTAGCCTATTTTTAATTACTGCCTAGATCCTTTCTAGTCTTTGGTTAATTTCCTTAGGGGTAGCTAATAAGCCTTACTTATTTAGTATTAGGTAGATTTCTTCTAGGTCTTAAAGTTATTATTTAACTATACTAAGGAAACTGTTTGTCTTAAGCTTCCTTATTGCGTATCTTTTACTGTTTAGTTACGCCTTAATATCCAGATCTAGTTATATTTAGATAGGGATATGGTCTAAGGCAAGTACCTATTTTTCTTTAGGGTTGCACCTTTTGAGTCTCTAGTATAGGCCTTTGTCTATAAATATAAGGTTAATTGTACTTCTAGCGGTGCCTTATTGCTATATAATTACTTCTAGGGGGGTAGCTAGCTTAAGGCCCCAGATATCTATAGCTCTTAGTAGGCACTCTACCTATTAGTTAGTAGTAACATGGATACCTCCCCACTATAGGTAGTAGAGGTTTATGTCTCCTAATAGAATAGACTTTATACCTTTAGTTTCTAGTAAGCTTATTACTAATATAATATTCTCTGTTTGTGGGACGCCTTTAACCCTAGGGTTATATATATTAATAATTTATACCAGTCCCCTATATATCTAGATTGTTATAACTGTAATATCTAGGTTAATTACCTGCTATAACTATAAGGACAGGCTGATAGCCTTGCTGATTATAAAGTATACACATATAGCTGCTTTTAGTTTATATAGGAGCTAGAATCCTTAAGGGCAGTATATTAATTATATATAGGTATTATAATACGGCTCTTATATAGTAAGGATATAGTGTTTCTCTAGGTCTAAACTGTCTAGTAGGGGCCTTATAAGACGGTGGTTTGTATTGCCGCAGTTATACTCTATTAAAAAAGAAAATGGAGATCTGACTGCCGGTTTTGGAGGGTTCTGTCGCCGTTTTTAGAGGTCGCGTTGCCAAAACTCCCCGCTACCTTAAGCCTCTTGCTTGCCAGTCTAATATTAAGCCTCTTGCTTACCCCCCTGTGCCCGGTTTTATGGGCAGACCAGTTTATCTAAAAGTGTGACCCTTCCACGCGCCTGGCGCTAAAGCTATATATACTCTATAGCTCCTATTTTTGATCCGTTTAACCTAGGCCTTGTTTCTCTTATTCTTTACCCTCCTATCTTCTTAACCCTATATTACTCTCTATATCCTTCCCTTTGTTATTACCCTAAGTTCTCTTCTAACTCCCTAGAATGTGGTGCGCTTGATTATTAGATTATAGCTTATCGTCTAGTGTTACTAACGATAAGTACATGGGCACGGACAGCGACGGTAATAGCTATGGGATAGAGCCGACCGTCTTTAATAGTAATGCTAACAGTGATGCCGATAGTAACGCCAACTGTGATACTGATAGTGGCATTAACTGTAACGCTAATAGTATTGCTGGATCTAATAATGCTTGCAAAGCGCCCGCTTAAGCATGGCTTTATAAGGATTAAGACCATCCACTAGAATACTACCTTAAATAGTTAGAAGAGTTTGAGGAATCTAATTTCACAACATAGGACTACGCTAATGGCAGTATAAATCTCCTTAACTGCATTAAAGATTAATGGTATTAGTAAGTAATAACCTGTTTTACAGCTTTCTCTTAGGCTTAACTTAGAGCTGACGATTTCCAGATACTATACCTATATAAGGAAAGACCCTAAGAAAACGTACCAAGTTCTCTCGCTTTAGCTGCTTTATAGCTTTTTTAACTAGCTCCTAAATAAAAAATGAGGGAAGGGGGGTAGAAAATGGTGTAGGATAAAGCTTTCTAGCTTACTTAGTGTATACTAGAAGTACTATCGCCTTATATATAAGAGAGTAACTGGTAGAAAAATTACTAGCAAATTAACCCGTTAGATATATAAGGTAATTACATTCTTAGTTAACCCTTTAGCCTAGCAAAGTAAGGTAGAGCTAAGATATATTTTCTAGGTACTTTGGAAACTAGTGAAGAAATATAGCTTAAGTGATAAGAAGCGAGAAAAGCCTGTTATAGACATAGAGGATCTAGCCCTAGTTCTTAAAACCAACTTAGTTATAATAAGAAAGAGATATATAGTTAAGCGATATTAGATATAAGTCTATTTCTTACTATAGCTAGGCCTTTGCACTGTAAGCTAACCTAAAGCTCTTCTTAACCTATGCTACTGACATATAATGATTACACTTATTCGCGACCTAGAAGGCGGGCCTTATAAAATTGTGCCTAAGTTTATATTTGAATTTACTAAGGAATATCTTAGTATAAAAGAAGCGTATATTTTCTTTCTACCCTATTTCTCTCCTTACGCTTACAGAGAACTAGTAATACTTTCCTAATTTCTAAGATTATTTTTAACCCTTTACTTATTTTTAGCCCTTATGTCTTTCTCCTAGGCCTTTTTTTTATTAACTAAGCTTTTAAAGCCCCTAATCTAACGTCTATAAAGCAGCTTAGCAAGCTATACATCTAGCCTAGGTGTAACGAGTTGCCGCTACTACTCCGTTCAGACCTAGATAATATCCCTGTATTTTAGCGATTAATTAAAACCCCCTACAGCTATAAGGTCTCACTTGACCAGCCTTTGCTATACTTAACTCTTTTGCCCTGGATTAAGGACCTTGGCGCAATTATGGGATTTCGGCAGGTTGCGCGCCCATATAGTCTCCATTATAGCGCAGGTAAGGCATTTGATAAGAATGGTAAGTTCTATTATATAGAGCTAGTTCTACTAAAACCTTTCTAACGCCTATACTACCTAGGTAATGTAAGTAACGCCCTCTGGAACCTAATAATGCAGTACGCCAACGCTTGAATATTCCTAAAGCACTACCTTCCGCGGCGTATTAGCGTAGATATATAGGCAATTATTTAAGGCTTAGAGCCTTAAGAAAAGTTAATAAAAGCAGTATACTAAATAAGCTGATTAATTAACCTACGGCGGCCACAGCACCTAATAACAGAACAATTCTTATTGGTAAATAAGAACCCGCGTATTTGTTTCTTAATTAAAGTTTAAAATAAGCTAAAGCTTAGCCTTAAGCGTAAAACCATAGGAAGTATAGAATACTAAAAGCTTAGCTGGGAAATCACAAATAAAAGGCAACGTTAAAGAAATGCGCTATTAGAAAATATTAAGAAGAATTAGGACAATAAATAAGCTGTAATTAATATTAAGCGGCAACTTTCCGAGGTTAAATTTAGCGAGGATGTTAAAGCAACTTTAAAATCTTATAATAATAAATTAGTTAAACACAAACGCCTTATTAAAGTAATTATAACGCTTCCTGGCACGTCACTAGAAGATAAGATACGCAGACGCAATAATGCCATTAATGCGGTTGTAGATTACTGTAATGTTAAGGAAGGCAGAGCGCATCGGCTAAGTTATTGCCAAAGACAGTTTAGGATAGGTGTCGCCCTTGGCCAAGTTAAGATTAAAGAAGATACTAAGATTTTAGAAGCGGCTAAAGCGCTAGAGAGGGCAAAGTCATCCTTATATAAGGAGAAAAGACCGAAGATATGCTTTATCTGCCTTAGGAACCAAAAGCTGTTAATTAGCAAGCGTATATATAAGTTCCACACTCCAACTGCTCTTATAAAGTATTTCCAATAAGCGCATCTCTCTAAACTCCCATAGTAGGGTGAGATTAAATGTAACGTTTACAAAGTAACCCTTAAGCATAAAATGCATCTTTAGAACCATGCGTTTAGTATATATAGGACCTTTTCCTAGTTATTACACGCTTATCTTATTCTTTGCTACTTTTTATTTTATTTTAGTCTGTTGTTATCCAATCCTGTTCCAGTATTTAGTAGAATAGATGCAATACTAGGATTTTATAATTCATCCAGGGGGGGGGCGAGGGATAATAGGTAAGGTAAGGGTAAGGTAAGGGTAAGGTAAAGGATAAGATAAAGGGTAGGGTAAGGGGTAAGGGGTAAGGGGTAAGGGGTAAGGGGTAAGGGGTGGCTAATAGGGAATAGATAGTATAGTTGCTATATAATATCTAACGGACCGACTATAGATAAGATATACATTTGAATTTCTTAGATTAACCCAAATAGAGAAAGGAAGAGAGGTATTATATAATAACTTTCTACCTAAGCTAATCTCCTAAGCTATATATCTTTACTTATGCATAACGCTGGCACTTTGAGCAATAAAGTATATAAGGATAATTAGGGTCAGACAGATAACTGCTATCCTTAATATAATATATAAACTCGGCGCTATAACTAATATTACGACAAGTCCTAGTCTTACGGAGGGTATTAAGACAGTTATTAATATTTTTGCTTTTGTGCTTAGCCGCGGCGCACCTTGCCTCGGCGGATTAAAGTAGTAATTCTATTTATTATAGCTGAGATTGGACAGCTTAAAGTTTCTATATAAAAATTTCCTCTATGTCCTTAGATGCGGTAATCGCCGTCTATATAATACTGATAGCGAAATCGCTTATAATGTCTAGCTCTATAAAGTCCTTAAGTTTAATAAGCTCTTTAATATACTTGGCCGCTGTTAAGGTAATTATATTATGCAATACTAAGTCGCCTGTTAGACTAAAGACATCCTTAATAATATTAGGAAACCCGTCTGCGGACCAGCTAGTTCCTAGAATATATTAAATTTTTATATTTATAAGCTCTTTTAGCTATAGTATATTATAGTAATCGGCAATTGCATTAACACAGATGTGGCGAAGTGTGATATTGGCTGTTATTAGCTGTGTTGTTGTGTCTTTATTATTGCCACCGCTATTATCTAGTTTAGATGGCGATAAGGCATTAGTGTTGTTAAGTTACGCTACCTCTAATTCTATAAATTAAAGTTTAAGTATGGATAAATTGGATTAGTGTGTAAATATATCCCTTACCTTAGCCAAGTATTTCTATACTTGTAATATTAGATCCTTGCTCCTCCTTGCTATTATTATAGTCACTCTTATACATAAATTGGATTATTCTCTTAATAGTACCAGAATTGAACTTGTTAATATTTATTATATTAGTCGCCGCCTCCTACCCGTTAGTTAGTTCCTAGTTGGGGTTAATTCTACTAGATATTTAGTTGGCTTTTACCTAAAAGCCCCTATTACAGGCAGCTATAAGCACAGGAGATTGGGTGTATATAATTACTTTATAGACTTTAAACTCTAGCCCCTAGTATATAAGTTTTAAGTCGCTATATTTCTCGCTGTCTATAAGCTGCGCTAAGCCTAGCAGAACATTTTTAGATGGTATATTTTGTTGGTTTTCTTTCCTGATTCTAGTTTTAAGCAATATTTAAGGGCGTAATTTGGTGTTAAACAGGATAATTAAGAATAAGAACTCTACTTTATTAAATATGGCTCTAGAGCCTCTATATATATATTAAAAAGTTGTTATCAGCTTCATCTAATCTATAATAGATTTGGTTAATTAGTTAGAGCTTTAAATATTAGTTGCTTGGCTAAGGACTAATATGACTTTTAAAGTTCTAGGTCGATATTTGGCTTATATATATGCCAAGCATTTTCCACTACCCCTCCACCCGGATAAAGCTAGTTATATAACTAGAAAACCCCACTATTTATATCTAATGAAAGTAATATCCGCGCTTTTTATTAATTATTTACTGTAACAGTAACTTAGACTATAAAAAGTGGTAAAACCTTCGCTAAAACCTTAGTAATACTAAAAGGGCCTTTCTTAACCTGGGGAAAGAGCGCAAAAATATATTAGGAATCCCCCCATAGTAACTATCTACTAGCCTATAAAAAACGTGCATCCTTTTTAGAATGACTTTAACGCTTAATTTATCGTATTTAATAGCGCTAGCTTCTAGCCCACTGCGCAATAAGACCCACGCCCATAAAAATAAAAAAGTGCTTAGTAAAGTTAACGCCTATTTAAACCTTCTCTGCTATCTACTTTAGATGTTCAAACTCCTTTATCTAATCCTTAGAAATTATGGTATAGTAGGTTTTAGAGTTAAGAGTTAATTTAATTATAATATAGTTAGTGCTTAAACCAACAATATAAATACGCTATTATAATATTAATTAATAATTTTTAAAATTAGTCTTTTACTTACCCCTTTATTAACGTTAAAAAGTTGTTTAGTTGAAATATTTTCCTTAAAATTAACTTGGCCGGCAAATGCATTATAGGAGCGGAAAAAATTCAGGTCTTATATCTAGCCGTTAGGTTCCTCTACTAATCTACTATAGCTAAGCAATTCCCTATACTAGGCTTCCCTATCCCATACATTAAGTTTGAGGGTGGATTCGCGACTTAAAGCCATATGCAGGATTTTGGATATTTTGTTAAGCAATAGGGATATTTGATTGGAATTACTAAATAGCCTAGAAGGGGAGAACTAGGCGCCACTAGTATATCTAGGGAGATAAAGGTATTAGCAGCCCCATCTTAGTATAGAGAGGTGCGGTTTTTACTTACCTAAAAGTTAAGTGTAGTTAGTAGCAATAAGGTCTTTATAAGATAGAATATGCGATCCTTAGGAGTCTATTTATATATATAAAAGACTTGATCGGCTGAAACCGACGCCCTTAATACTGTATTATAAATGGTAAGGTGCAGATTGCGGTATAAATTAGCTAAGTTAGCCTAAAATGCATATATATGGTAGGTAATAAAGACTTTTCCTAGAAGTACTAATGCCTAATTAATATTAGTGCTGTGAGTGATGAAGACCGGTGAATACCTGTCTTGGATAGAGGTTATTAAACGCATTAAGGTAAGAAGAGGGTTTCTATAAGGCAAACATCTTCTTACCCCTAGCCATGCTAGACGCTTATAGAATGTGGGGACACTGTTAATGTCGCGGGTAGTAAAAATCGGTAAAGGCTAAAAATAGTGCTTAAGGCGTGAGTTGGGGTTGCTAGACGGTAAGAAGATGCTATAAATAAATCTGCTAAAGCACATTCTTATACCTTTAAGTTCTTTGCTCCGCCGCTAGTTTTATAGGTGCATTAGCTATATGCTATTTAAACGCCTATCTTAGAGTAGAGGTTGAAATCGAGAACCGTTGAATATTAGGGAAGGGGATGCATTTACGAAGGGCTACTAGGTACGGGAAAGACCGGTTAATAGTCGTATATAGTGTGCTATTTAGAGGTCTAATTATAGCTATATGCGAAATCTGGGCCGCTAAATATTATAAAGGGTAGGAAGGCACCGTAAATGTATTTATATAGATAGGATGCCAGGCGTCTAATGCATATAGCGGCCCACATAGCGGCCATTATGCATGTTAATTATAGGATGCTATGCGTAGCGGAGATCGTTTAAAGGTTGTATAGTGTGGTAGTTCCTATTAGAGTATATATAGGGTTTGAATTAGGCCGCCAAATGTTATAGAGGACGAGAAGGGACGTTATAAGCATGCCTACAGAAAATAAGGGTTAGTAGCCTATTGTAGGTAGAGAAACGCGGGTTGCATAGTTGCTTGCCTTTAGCAGTGTGTTTAAGGTATTAAAAACATCACTACTAAATCCTTGCTAATAAAAATGGTAAAGCCTAAGCGTTACTAGTGATACTTACTTAAACATTAGGGTGTTAAATATTTAAGGCTTATTTAAAATGCTAAGTATTTTAATATCCGTGCGTGTTGGTAAATTAGTATACCTAGTACGCGAAATGTAAATAGGCCGATAAAGCCTACCCCTCTAAACTACCCTACTACTTAGACAATATTACTTGTAGCGAGCTCGCAAAATTGAACACAGCAACATAAAAAATGAGTAAGCACGAAACTCTAACAAAAGATTACCAGAATAGGATATATATAGTATCCGTAATTAATAAGTCGTATATAGACCTTGTATAATTTAGCCTAGAGGAGACGATCTAGAAGATCTAGAAGACTACGCTAACTAAAACTATACCTACTATCGCCTTAACAGACACTATGGAAAGTAATAAAGTATATAAGCTTGCGAAAATAGTATATTTAACATAGTTTACTTTGGTATAGTAACTCTAGCGGCTAACGCAAACAAGGAATTTAAGTTAAAGATACTAGAAATACTACTAAAGTTAGGAGTTAGAGCAGTTAATATAAGCTCTTTGCGTATAGGCCTAACAGTCTATTTCACGGGATAATGTATTTTAATGCAATATCCAAACAATTTAGTAGTGTATACGTTAGCTTTTGGCCCTTATAGGAACTCCCAGGTCCCGCTTAGTCATGCTGTCCCACATTTAAAGAGTGGGTGGAGCTATTACTAGGCTGGTTTACAATGGGTAAAATAGAACGGGAGTGGAGGTAGTATTGGTGTAATAATTATAGTACTAATTATTAGCTAAGCTTAAACTGCTGGTTCTGCTTAATAAGGGATATTATTAAACTATTATTATACCGCGTTAAAAATCCAAAACCGGGGTGTATAATAATATAAGAGTTTTAAAAGAAATTTACTAATACCTATAAGTAGAACTTATAGCAACCGCATTATTAAGGGACTTATTATATACCTATTACGCGGCGCTATAGCTTAACTATTCGCTGTTGCTAATTACCGGTAGTATATTACCACCTAATTTGGTCTCTATATACCTATTACGCCTTATTATAGCTTATCTATTCGCTGTTGCTAATTTCTAGTAGCGTATTACCGTTAATTTGGTCTCCGTATATCTATTGCGCCTTATTATAGCTTATCTGTTCGCTGTTTCTAATTGCTGGTGGCGTATTACTGTCAATTTGGTCTCCGTATACCTATTACACCTTATTATAGCTTATCTGTTTGCTATTACTACTAACGTCCATAGAACTAGAGCCGCTAGGGTTTCCATTTAAACACGCTGTACTATTTATATTTAGGTATCTTTACATAAGGTTGCCGCGGGTATTAAAAGAAAAATCTTATAATAAGCGTTCTTAACTAAGGCGTAGTATAAGGGATTCGCCTACCAACTTAGAGGCTTAAGGATGTTATTTAATAAATTACAAAGAAGATATTCCATAGCCTATATTAAATTAGAGATACTGCTATTTAGAAGCATAACTCTACTCTTATATATCTGCATACTATTCGTTAAGGCCGTTATTAGTAGCTAAGAAGGGTGCGATATTATTAAATCTGCGCGTTAGTGATTATACACTAATATAGGATCCCCGGGTTTAGCAACTTCTATATAGGGGCGTTTATAAGGGGAGGAAATTTACTTTTTCGGGCTTAGCTAGGGCGGGTTAGTAGTGCTAAGATGTATTAGTCCGAGAGAAAGCATCTAATTAGAATAAAGCTCTTAACACTATCCCATCCAAACTAAGCATCTTTGCGCAATTTTAAATATTATAAAATAAGACCGGTGCCGTAAAGCCATAAGAAAATTGTTAATGTTAGGTAAATTTAATCTCTAGTAGGTGTTATAGGTAAAGGCTAGGAAAACTAATAGCCCTACCCCTCTAAGCCTTTATATAATATAAAGCTTAATTCTATATCCAATAGCTAAAGCTGCTTTAGTAACGTTATAACATCCTATACTTCTTGCAAATAATGTAATATGGCTGACTCCCTTTATAGAAGCGGCTTAACTTTTAACTAAACTTTTAATCCTTAACGCACCTATAGACTTTAATTACTATTTCTTAAAAGAATCTGTAAGCGTCTATTAGCTAAGAAGTTTTTAAAAAATAGCATTATTTAATAAATTACTGTTGGTAGTAATAAGATCCTTAACAAGGGGATATTCGTTTAACTACTTTAGTTTGCCAATAATAGCTTTTAGATCTTTCCCTATAGATATATTAACGAATATCTTAATCTTAAAGAGGTTTGCTAATAATATATTAAGTAGGTTCGCACATCTAGGTAAAAGGGGAGGTAGAGAAGCAACCTTATTTTCTAAAGAAGGCTAGACACTCCCTAGAGAAGGCTAGATAACATTATCCTTACTCTCTAAAGAAGGCTTAATAATATTCTTATTCCCTAGAGAAGACTAGACACTCCCTAGAGAAGACTAAACAGCATTATCCTTATTCCCTAGAAAAGGCTAGACGACATCCTAATTCCCTAGAGAAGGCTGGATATCCTTACTCCCTAAAGGAGCGTAGAGCGAATTATAATGGCCGTGTTCATTCTCTAAAAGAGGTGGTAAATATTAAAAAGTGTTAATAGAAAGCTTCTAGAGCCTTTAAATAGTATATATAATATTAGGGAGATAAGGTTAAAGCTGCTTATTAAAAGCATTACGGATAAGATTTAAGGCTGCTACAATACTAAAGTCTATAATAGTGGGTTATAAGTTATGTGATTTATATTAAGATAAAAGAGTAGTTAAGTGTAGTTCCCCTTTACTCTTAATTCCCTGGCAGATCGCTAGCGCCCCCAAAACTTAGAAGAGCCTTACGCCAATTATATCGCTTTAATTGAGTGTCGCGCACTTAATTAAAATGATGTAATTGGCGCAAGGCCCTTATTAGAGCTGCGCTAATATAGTGGCAATTATTAACCTTGCTTTTACTTATAATGCGTAGTTAAAAATCAGATCTCTCTTTAGCTAAGATAGAAGGCGATACAAGTCACAAATTTAATCGGGCGTGCAATATAAAATATTTAGTAATACAGCTCGTTCTGTCGCAGAAGGCCGTAAGCCTTAGTACTATTAAAGGATTCCTTTTCTAACTAACGCGTAGGATATATAATTTGTGATGATTTCTTCCTAAGAAGCTAAAGAGTAAAACACCTTAATAGATCCAAGGATGCTATCTAAAGGAAAGGACATAGAAATACCTAATATATAGAGTTAATTTCCGCCCCGTTACGCTAGGGATATATAATTGCCTTTATTATCCGCTCTGCTAGTTACCTTAACGCGTCTTCTATATCTTCCATTTGTTACTACCCTGCTTTACTATTTTCACTGCTCCTTTTAAACTATTCCCTAGTTTGTCCTATTTCCGCTAACCATTTATAGCCGCTCTTTACTCTTTAATATGGATGCTTATTTAACTATTAGCTTGCTTGTTAAAGCCGCAACTTGCTAGATTACGCCAACCATTAGTTTCTTAATACGTTATACTTAGCTGCCTCTTATATCGATTATTAGCACTTTAACAGCCGCTTATGGTTAGGATCGAGATTCTAGATATGGTGTATTAATTACCAAGCTTTATTAACGACTAAGTACCCCACCATTGGTTAAGCTAGATCTAGAAAAGGCGTCTCCTATTACTAGAATTAGTTAGTTTATAAAGAGCTTATAAAGCCAAAAAACAGTACCTTTAAAGTTAGACAATTCTAATTGTCCTAGCACTGGTCTATTATCTAATTAAATCACTACGGGCCTAAATAACTAGTAAAGGGGTCCAGTAGATTCTATATATATATACCAATAAGTCCCCTAAATAGTTAATAATATAATATTAAGTGAAATTCTTAGCACTTACCTAGATAAAAGGACTACGAAGTTACTTTCTTATAGTATAATTTAATTGTTCCCTAAGTCTCTATAGGATTTCCTTAGTCTTCTTTATAGAAGAACTAGAGGGCGAAAATTATAGGATATTATCTATATATCTACTTTCTCTAAGGTAATGTATAATCGCTCTAACGCATTACTAGTCTAAGTATATTTAATATCTCCTATACGGTATTTATTCTAATTAAATTGTAGACTATAATCCAGGCGAATCTCTAAGACTTACAGGACTATATTAAAGAGAAAGGCGTGTAGAATGCTCTCTTATAGAAGCCACATCAACCCATTAATATTATGGGCCTTTAATGGTAGTCATTTGTATCTAGTTTAGAGTTGAGATTTTAGCATATAATTAAAATTAATCCTCTAGTCTTTAAATAAATCCGCTTGTACTATAATATGAATTTATGTGTATGCGTCTAAAATTCTTAAAATTGCAACGCTTGTATATTAAGGGGGAGTTGTGCTAGTAGCGTTATTGCATTCATTAGCCGCCTAGTGCTTTATTAAATAGATATATTCCGCCAAATGTCCTTTTAGTTACTGCTAACGCTCCTGCTACACCTCTTACAGTTTTAATATAAGATGCACTTCAATTAATTACTCTAGCAATGCAATCTATTACTATTATTTTTAATATTAACGAAATCTATTAATCTAGATAACAAAGTTCACTTTATAAATATTTCTAATAAGTTAAGAGTAACCAGTCTAGTATTTAGCAAGGGTTTTACCTATAATAGTTAATCCAGAGCTACTAGCGCTAATTACCCACTCAATATTAATTAACTTAGCTCTCTGAAAACCACCCAGACTATTAGTTTACACTATTAGCCTCTCCCTAGTAAGACTCTATTAATACTTTATAAAGTATAACCTAACCAGCCCTTACACAAATAACGAGCCCTTGGCATCCATATACAAGTCTTAGTTATTTAAGCAACAATTTAAGTTAATAAACACAACTTTTAAGGATAGTAATAGTTGGGTTAGTATTTCGTCTAAGCTTAATAGACCAATATTAGGTTATAAGTAAAAATATTACAGCCTTTTTCTTAATACTGGAGCAAGTGGTAAATAGACAAATGAAGAGAAAGCTATTATATACTTTTTAAGGCAGGACAGGTTTCTATTTATAAATATTGCTAGATAGGTGCCGTATTTGCCTACTTAAATTTCGGAGATGTACCTAATCCTGTATATCTTATACCTTATCCTACCAAGGCTATATATTACTTACATTTGCTAGGTTAAATAATACGTAGGATCTCTTATAACCCTATAACCTAGATATAGAGTTTTGGTGTATATTGCCGGTTAGTTTCTTTTCTTAGATGCAACTTCTAATAGCTTTATTAATATTTTTAAAGATTTTTATTGCAAATAAAGCCTTGTGGAAGCCCTAGTCTTAAAAATAGACACCCCGTAAAGATTAAATCCTTATAGAGCTAGGTTACCAGGTATCACTTGCAGTTTTATTATAGGATAATATTGTAAAAGCCCTATTAGAGAGAACACCGGGTATATATTAGCGCCATTATAGCTATATCCTTCGCGCTAAAGAGCCGGTATGGATAGTTAAGGAAGTGAATCTCCTCGTGGAATTGCGTAATAAGAAATTTCTGTTATAGAAAGTCATTGAGGGATATTTTCCAAATAGGCACTATTAATTGATTAAGGAATTCTATGAAAATAGTAAGCTAGGTAGTTGGGCGTAGCGTCCTCTAAACGTGTAGCCAGGATCTTAACAGATTTAGCGGCTGTAGCTTTGGTCCTATAAGCTAGGAGGTCGTAGAAGCTAGGGGCTTATAGGAGCTAGGGGATCCTACAAGCTAGGTAATTGTATAAGTAGAGTAGTTTAACCTAGTGCCCTCTAATTAATGCCTAGCGTGTAAATAGGGTATTAATAGGTTTAATAACTTCGGCTTTAATCATGCGAGCTGGATGCTTATAGGAGCTAGGCGATCCTACAAGCTAGGTAATTATGCGAGCATAGTGCTTATAGGAGCTGGGCAATCCTGTAAGCTAGGTAATCGTGCGAGCTAGGTAATTGTACAAACTAGGTAATTATACGAGCTAAATACTCGTGGGAGCTGGCCGATTTTATAAGCTAGGTGATCGTGCGAGCTAAGTAACCATGCGAGTATAGTGCTTGTGGGAGCTGGGCAATCCTGCAAGCTAGGTAATTATACGAGCTAGGCGATTATGCGAACTGGGTAATTATGCGAGCTGGGTAATTATACGAGCTGGGTAATTATGCGAACTAGGTAATTATACAAGCTAGGTAATTGTGCGAGCTAGGTAATTATACGAACTAGGTAATTATGCGAGCTAGGCAATTATATAAGTAGAGTAATTGTGTAAGTAGAGTAATTGTGTAAGTAGGGTAATCTAACCTAGCGCCCTCTATTAACGCCTAGTATGTGAATGGGAAGCAAATGTTAGGAAAATACTAGAACTATAAAAAAAAGAAATACATAAGTCCTAGATCTAGAAATATTAAAGAAGTTCCTATATAAAGACCCCTTATATATACTTGGAGAAGTTCCTATATAAATAGCCCTATAAGCGTAGCCATAAGTCCGAGCCCCCTTATATAACCCAACCACCCCTCCCCACTACACCGGAATAGATGAATAACCCCTGTGTACTATAAGTAGAGAAATGATTTAAATAAAAAGAAAATACTATAAAAAAACATGTTTATATCCTTAAGATATAAATCTATAAGTACTATAGTCTTAAACACGACTAATAGTTGCTGATATGGCATGCGCCTTAGGTCTATAAGAAATTCAAAAAATCCTGGGTTATTAGTATAGATTTACCTTCTATTATTGCTTTTAAGGTAGAAAATAAATTTATCTAAGTAAAAGCATAGATCATCGCGAATACTTTATAGCTCGCTATAAGTTAAGCGGGTAGAGACTCTAGTGGGAATAGTGAAATATTATTTTATTCCGCAATAGGCTAAACAAAGAGAGGATAAAGTTTTAACCCTTTTACTAGCTTTTATTAGAACTCTTCTTTGTATTTTTATCCTTTACTTATAGATTTAAGACTATAAAGTCAAGGCTACTATATTTAACCGTCGCCTATATAGCCTCGTCGCTTAATACCTCTTTATTGCTGTCTGCCCCTATTTCTTGATCTTTAGTGCTGAAACCATTTTCTCTGTTATATAATGTCTCTGTGTTCTATTCTTAATCCTTATTGCTAAAGTTACTTTCCAAACTAGCTAACGCCTCTATGTTGCTGTTATCTCTGAAGTTAGTTTCTCTATCTATAAACATCTACTTACTAGCTAACAATTTAGGGACGCTGCGCTTATAGGTACTTAGGGTTATAGATACCACTTAAGGAGAAATTGTGGTTAATATTATTAGGATATAGAACAAGCCTATAGACCTCTAAGTACCGGCTGCTTAGCGCTTTAAATAAAAGATCTCCCCTAACGCAAGGCGGATTAACAGGAGTTAATTACCGCCTGTATAAGGTGGAGCGCTTATAAAGGGCTTAGCTAGAATGCCAATTAAACCACCCTAGAGGCACTAACAGCTCCTTTGCCATAGATAGGGGGTCAATATACGAGATTAACTGGCTAGGATAAGTCTACTGCTTAGGCAGTGTCTTGCCCCAGGAAGGATAGGCGTTGGAAGTAGATTATATAATGCTATTCCTACTAAGAGAGGCGTTATTAGGGGTTATTGTTAACTTCTGGTTCTAGTTTATAACTTTATGCAAATGCCTCTAAACCCTGCTAAGGCATGTGGCGTTTGTTGGGAATTATTAGCTGTTTAAATTCAGTAATAGCTTAGCTAATGGCTACCCCCAACAATGCCTTACTTAATGCTTTACTTGTGGATCACTTTAGGCGCCTATAGTCTTAGGCGCAGATAATACGTAAGCTGAGAGTAATTATAGCCACTAAATATTATACCACAGACACCATATGAAGTGGAAAAGGGCGGCTAGTATGCTCTATCTTTCCCTTCTGCCTTCTATCCTAACTCCACCCTAGGAGAGAAATAGAATATAAACATTATGCTCCTAGTTTTTATATGCTATTAATTTAACTTACCTTTAAATTTAACCTCTTAACTATACATCCCTTACCATCCTTATAAGAATACCAGATATTATGTATATTACCTTAACTAAGCTTAGATATATTGCTAACATAACCTATAGGTCCTTAATTGGTACTTATAAAAACATTATAATATGCTATTGCCCTAAAGATAACATACCTGTTTGTTAACTTGCTAGAAACCTTAAATTATCCTAGAATCGCATTAATAACAAAGACATAGTATCTGCTAGCAGGGAAAAGAAACAATTACAGCTTTCTAACCCTATACAGAAACAGATGCCTTGTACGCCTACTTAAACACCTAATAGGGTCAACTCTTATAAAATCAACAATAATATGGAGGGTAATATATAAGAAGATACGGAAATATATACCAATTACCTTAAGAGCCTGGAAGGCTATAGCGAAACTAAGATAGTCTTACCTAAGCCAATAGAGAGCCATAGCGAGGCTAAAATAGACTTACCTTAACCAAAAGAGGTTTATATTAAAGGTTTGCCGGTGCCTTTAGGTATATTTATAAAACACCTATATTTATTTAGCAATACTAATAAGTAAGTAGGGAATAGCTTAGCTAATCTTATAATATTTCTTAGAGTTGCATCTCCCCTATTTAAAATATTAACAATTTCCGATGCTATAATTTTGTATAGATAACTGAAGTATCTTATCTTATAGTTGCCTTCTTATTTTATAATAAAGGACTTAAGACGTCTCTAAAGCCCTAGTTATAAATCATTTATATCTATGTTTAGCCCTATTATAGTAATATGCTGGTATTCTACCTAGGTTTTAGCCGTGGCCATACCACCAAACAGACTTGCATTATACTATGCTAAGAATCCCCGTCTCTTTTGCCGTTATGCTAAGATATACAAACCACTTAAAGATGTTATAATAGAGATAGCCAAGAGGAGCAAACTGTATAAGCAAGGAGATTAACTAGGAAAGGCATTAGAGGATTTATTAGAAGAGATATTAAGGAGAAGGGTATATAAGAGAAAGGTAGATCCTACTATAGATAGAGATCCTAAGAGGTCTAAGGTATAAGAAATTTCTTATAAGGAAGATTTTTGCAATTATATTCTTGTCTTTTAGCATTAAGAATTAAGGCGTTAATTAGGATTTCCTTAGCTTAGTGTTTTATTTCTATCTAGTTACTTCTATGTTAAGAATATCTCGTTATTGTTTGTGTGTATAGATAAGTTTTTGCATATTGGATTAAAGTTAAGAGACTTGCTTATAGTAAGCTTATAAGTTCTCTACCTTTATATACTTGGTAGTGATAAGTTAGCCAGCCTATAACTTGTTTGGTCCTCTATAAAGAAAAAACTTGTTATAAAACGTAGAGTTATTCTAATTAGATTAGATTAGCTTAGTAAGCCTATAGCCCTTCTTAGCACCCTATAGCGTAAGAATAAAATATCTTTACTAATCTCTCTACCAGCTATAGTCCTTATCGCCTCTTCTTTACGACCTCCTTTTTACCGTATTCGCCGCCTGCTTAGCCTTATACAACTGCACTACTAAGGCCGATTGTGGGATAACACTTAGAAGCGTGTTTGTATATTACCTAACAAATACTAAGCGCTGCAGGATATATTAGAGAAGGACACACGCCTTAGAGCCTAGGTTGTGGACAAGCTTTAATATAATTATGATTTAGTTATGCCCAAGAATTTCTACTTTTCGGCCCTAGCGTTATAAGAATATAAGGAGTGGTATTTATACTCCTACTGCCCTCTAAGATTTAGTATATTTTATCCACATATCCTCTTATAAAGAAAATGGCTTTAGAGCCCTCCTAAGACACTAATGTCACTAGTATCCTTTAGGAACCTAGTGACTAAAACATAGTACCGCCCTTGTTTAAAGTAGTGAAGCAATACAAACCGCGAGGTAAATGGACATTGTATTAGCTTGCTTTGTCTACTAGTTTTATGTGCCATTAATGCAATAAGTAGAAGACGGCGAAGCTTATAGCTACACGCTATAATTAATAGGACGACCTTTGCTGTAATGCTTATTACGGTTAGCTTCTTTTAAAGAAGTAATAAGGTCTATAATGCCCTAGAGCTAATAAGATATATTAAAACCTAACCAACTTAGGAGGGAATTGCTATTAATTTAGTCTAATTCTAAGGGGTATATTATAGGGGATTTTTGCATCTAGTGTAAATAAATGGAGATAAACGCTCGTTACCTATACAAAATAGATACTGGCGAGGGTCACATTCTAAAGGGAATAAATAAGGCATTGCTAAGGAGATAGTAATGATAATACGTTTCCCTTGTAATATATACTAGCAGAGGGGGAGTCTGTGTGTACTAGATCTAGTTCTAAGAACTAGAACCTATTTTTAGGAAATAGGCTAATTAACCGCTGTAAAAAGAGGTTAACTATATCCGTATTTAGTATATTAGATTTAGCTCATTTTAGGACTAGTAATTATTTATTGGCGTTCTTAGGCACCCCTTTAGCCTTACTATATAAGAGCTCCGCTGTATTGGAGCCTTATATGTCGCGGAACAAACTAAAACTAATAAGTATAACCAGTTATAGACTAGAAAACGCTACCTACCTATTATAGCTTAGTATTTAACTAAGCCCTGCAAAGCCTTGGTCTAAGCCATATTAGGTTAGCTTAACTTTTTTATACCTAATCTTTAATCCTTATGTTTGCTCGCACCTTGCTTTCTTCCTTATACTTTTCTCCCTAGTTATTTCCTTATTGCAAGACACTATTAATGTGTTCTTAACCTCCCTGCACTTATCTGCTATTACACCGTCCTTATATACTAGTATCTTTAATCTACCCTTCCCGCCTACCTACCCGCCTGCCACGTCGGCCCTCCTAATATAGCTTTTGGCGCGTTTGCCCGCAATAGCAAATCTCTCTAAATTAGGGATAATTAAAACGAAACCTATTAGAGAAGGACTAAATAACTTTTGTAATTTATTTAACTTAGCTTATTAGAATCTAGATATCTCTAGCTCTTTAGACTTGTTGTACTAGATAAGTAATAAAGGTAATTGCTAATATACCTATTACAAGTTTCTATCTAACGCTTATAGAACTAAAGAATATTTTGCTTGATCTAATACTAGCTCTATAGGGCCTTTACGCTTCTTGTTTATTGCCATCCAACGGCAGCAACAAAAGCCTTTTTGTTAATCTATTAAGACTTAATTCAGCGGTTGGTTCTAATAACTTTAATATTAAGCGGTTCCTACCTCTTTTAAATGCGATCCTCTGCATTAAATCTAATAAGGTCATTTGGGAAAAAGTATACGCTACTATTATAGAGTCTACCCCCCTGCCCTAACTGCTGCTACTTTACGTTTAAACCCCGCATCTGTGTAATATAAGCAGCTTTACTAACTCGTCTAAACGCAGGGAATACGTGGATTATGTTCTAAAGGAGGAGCTAGGCCCTTTTTACATAGGGATTCCTGGCTTATATAAAGTATTCTTTAGGGGAGTGGAAGGTCTTAAAGAGGCAAGCACTGCCGTTTTTAAGAAATGCAAGGAAGGGGACAATCCACTATACGCTAAGGGCGGCTGGCGTAACTAGCCTAAAAGCGCAAAGCAAGATAATGTCCTAGTGTAGTTTAATAACCTAATTAAATTATTTTTAGGCTTTGTAGAGGAGTATGGGTCCGCCTTAAAGACATAACAAACGCTTATTGTACATACTAAGCAGCCCTTATAAGGGTCTACAGCAAAGCGAAAGCTAGATATTGGTTTTATAGATAATCTAATAGCTAGTAAAAGCTCGTAATGCTATTAGTTGTATATACTTATATTAGGAGAGCTAAAAAGTAATCCAAACACTAATATAGCCTTGCAGGCATGGTTTAATTTGGGAAAATATATAAAAGAAGTCTTTGCCACTTAGAACACTCGTTGCTTTATTTTAGGCTTTACCCTCTATAGATCTATTATGCGGCTATAGGAGTATAACTGGGTAGGAGGCATTATATCATCACCATTTAATATTAATAAAGACGGACTATAATTTACCTTAGCAATGTTAGGGTTTCTCTTAATAAATAAAGAGCAGCTCGGGTTTAACCCTACTATTTTAATATTAGACGGCAAATGATATATTAAAGTTGTGCGTAATAATTAAACCGAGCGTCTTATCCTTAATAAACTTATAAAGCGGGCACCCTGCATTACCGGTTAGGCAATAACTTGCTAGAAAGCGTATTATAAGGGTAACACCTCTAAGGTACCTCTTGTTATTAAAGACTCATAGCAGTACCTAGAGCGCAAGGAAGAAGGCGAACTGCTATATAAGGTAGTGGAGAAAGGAGTAATTAATGTGGCTAGGTACTATTACTATGGGACTATTTATATAGGTGGACAAGATAATGACATCTTTAATATCTATAAGGGGTTGGATATTACTAAAGCAATAAACTACAAGCCTAAAAGCCTAATGGTGCCTTTAAGCGTAGCTAGAGTGTAAGGTAGTGTAAGGAAAGGCCAAAGTACTAATAGAAAGAGGTTGTCTAGCTATACTAACGCCCCGTTACCGCCTAATAAGCGCCCATGTTTGAGCTCTCTAATTAAGCGCCCTATTATGTAGAATTGGGTGCATCGACGCGTCATCACCTACGACTATAGAAAGGCTCTTTATAAGGCAAGCTCTCCGGCTGCAATACTTGCTGCGCTAGAGGGTAGCATTAAAGGATATAAGTCTTTATATATGCAGGCTAGCATCCTCTAACGTAACATTTTAATAGGCAACCTCTTAATAAATAAGGAAGACGACAATCCCTCCTAAAAGTTATTCTTAATCGATCTCGATCTTGCGATTAAAGAGAAGTAAGAAGGACCTTTAGGAGCACGGGGCAAGACCGGCATAAGAGTGTTTATAGCTATAGGAGTGCTTCTAGGCAAGAAACACTTCTTTAGGTATAATTTAGAGTTATTCTTCTAGGTGCTTTTCTGGATATGTATTTATTATAAGGGTCTAAATAAGGAGCGTAAGCCTATCCTAAGGTTTAAGAAGTGGAATTATATAGACACTAAAGAGCTAGCTAAGTTAAAAAAAGGAGAGGTGGCTTATAAAGGTGATTTTATTAAAATAGCGGAGGAGTACTTTACGCCGTATTATTAGTTATTAGTCCCCTGGGTTAATAGGCTCCGGAAAGTAGTATTTCCAAATAGTAGGAGGTAGGAAAAGGATAATCTAGAGCTATATTCTAGAATAAAGAAGATACTCTAGCAAGCATAGAAGGATCCAAAGGTGTTAGCAGAGTAGATAGAATAATATTTTATTATCCTATACTCTTCCACAGCATGACTAAAGATTTGGGCGGCTAAGGCTAGGCAGCAGCCTTAGTTGAAACGCATATAAAATAGTATAGGGTAAGTCGCCAGGGCTAAATAAACCTAGTGTTAGCGACTCGGTCAATCGAGGCACGAGCACGGCAAGAGGGTCGCGCAAGCCTGTACGATTGGATTGTCTATAAACGAGGATCCAAAGCTAGAGAAAGGAAAGGGGAAGAACGGAAGCACCGCTCGAAGCTATATACAATCATCTGGTCACGTGATGGCAACTTGCGGCAAGTTGCGGCAATTTGCCAGTACCGTTTTCTACCAGCGCCGTAACATTACCCCCCCCCTCCGAAAAAGCCTGCCCTCAGGCTTTGTACGTCCGTGGGGTGTTCTTATCTATGTGCTCGACAGGTAGCTTGTTATCTTTGCTATACTAGCACTCCATCCACTCGTCTAGATACTTCGGGGGTCCTGGCTCGTTAGGGTATTAGTTATAAAATTCTTTAAGCTTTTAGGGGCAACCTATAAAGTTCTAGGCGGGGTACCAGGTTGGGTCTAGATCGTAACCTTTCCATTAAATACGGTATTTCAGCGTTCCTCGTACTAGTTTATAGGCTAGTATTTTATTAACTTCCCATTTATCGTCGCTATTAACTTAAATCGGTAGTGGAGGCTCATTCTTTTGTCTAGGTAGTAGGTTATTTGCAACTTTCTATAGCTTATCTGGTAAGAAAATAGGGTGGACTTTAATTAAGTCTGGGAGTTTAACCTTATATGAGTTTCCTTATTTATTAAGGATTTTATATGGTCCTGCTATTTTATAGTCTAGCTTACGGCTAGGCCGTTCTATCTTCTAGTTCTTTGTTATAACCCAGACCTTATTACCTACGGTAAAGTCAGGCTCGCGCCTGTGCTTATTTTCCTACTATTCTATCAATTTCTGGGCCTTCTCTAGGTTCTTATGGGCTACTATCTATACTTCTTCTAAGCGTCTAGTATACTGCTGTGCTTCTTTATAAGATAGTTTTTTATGCATGGTCTATAGTCCTTCTAGTCTCTCCTAGTTAAAGCTTGTATGGGGTAAGTATCCCATTTCTAGCTGAATAGGTGCAAACCCTATAGAATTATAGGGTAGGGTTGCCTAGGCGTAGTCTATTATAGGTAGTAGTCCACTCCAGTTGTCCTAAAAGTAATTAATAAAGGGCCGGAGTCTCTAGTCTAAGTATTAATTTATAATCTCTATCTAACCGTCTGTTTAGGGGTAGTATATTATAGAGAGCTTTAGCCTAATACATAGGATCCAGGTAAACTCATTCTAGAAGGCTGATATAAACTGCGGCCTATAGTCGGATATGATAGTATCTAGTGGTCCATAAATTTGGTAGATATAGTGGATATATAGTTAGGCCACCTCTTTAGCATTAATATTCTTATAATAGGGGATTAAGAACGGGCGCTTGCTAAAGCGGTTAACTAGGATTATAACTATATTATATCCGTCGCGGTCCGTAGGTAACTTAGAGAAGTCTATAGAGATATACTACTAGGGGCATTCTGGTATTAGAAGTGGCTTTAATAGCCCTAGGGTCTTATCTCATGGAATTATAGACCTACGGCAGTCGTCGCAGTTCTGTATATAGCGGTTAATATCCGTAACCATTCCGGGCTAGTAGTAGTGGTCGCCAATGATTCTACGGGTCTTATTTTTTCTGGGGTAGGCCGTAGAGACCTAGGTATGTGCTTTAGTAATAAGCCGAGTCTATAAATTCTGTTTCTCTGCCACTACTAGCCGTTTCTGGTGCTTAAGCAGTCCGTTTTTAAGGGACTATGGGCTAGTAGCATCCTTTACCTTTTCGCGGTACTCCTGTAGAGAAAGGGCCGTATGGTTTGCCTATAGTAGTTTATTAATAAGGTTAAGTTCCGTGGAGTTAATGGGATATATTTCGGCGTCTAAAGGGTCCGTATTTAGTTCTGCCTATATCCGGGGGTTGAGGTGCTCTGGTCGTAGTAGGGTCTGGGTCTGTAATGAGATCTTTATAGCCGCCTGGTTACCTAGGTCCTGTTTATGCCTTATAAGAGCATCCGCACGGTTTATAGCGCCTGGTCTATATATAATTAAGAAGTTGAACTGAGATAGGATATCCGCCTAGCGTATCTACTGGGCCGTAAGGGCCTTAGTTGTTATAAAGTATTCTAGGGCCTTATAATCCAAAACCACCTTAATGGGCTTAGGGGTCCCCTCTAGCTATACACGCCAGTGCTAAAAGCTAGAGATAATAGCCAGCATTTCTTTATTATGGATGTAGTAGTTTAGCTCGGCATCTATTATGGTCTTGGAATAGTATGCTATAGGGTGCTATTCTCCGTCCAGTTGCTTTTGGGAGAAAATACCGGCTATTGTGCTGTTTAAGGCATTAGTTTCTAGCATTGAGGGCTATTCTAGGTTAAAGTGGGCAAGTAGGGGAGCTAATACTAGCCGTTTTTTAAGCTTATTAAAGGCCTGCATATATATGGCGTTAAAGTGGAATGGCTGGTCTTTCCTAGTAAGGCGGTTAAGAGGCCGGGCGATCCTACTATAGTTCTTAATAAAGCGTTAGTAGAAGTTATAAAAACCTAAAAATAATTACACCCCCTTTATAGTCTGTGGCGGTGTCTACTGGTTGATTGTGGCCGTTTTCTCTAGGTCGGCCTTAATCCCATCTGTACTAATAATAAAGCCTAGGTACTTTGTACGCTTAATACTAAATTTTGATTTCTTAATATTGGCCTAGAGGCCGGCCTCGCGGAGCTGTTATAGGACTTTATAGATATGCTCCTTGTGTTCTAGCTTATTCTTAGAGTAAATTATAATGTCATCTAGGTAGGCCATATAGAAGTCGTTAAGGTAGTTAAAGAGTATATTATTTATATATCGCTGGTACGTAGCCGGTCCGTTGGTTAGTCTAAAAGGAAGTACTTTATATTTATATGTTCTGTAACAGGTCCGAAATATAGTAAGATCTTCTAATTTAGGGTCTATTCTAATTTGGTAAAAGGCCTAACGGATATTAAGCTTAGTAAAGATCTTAGCTCTACTTATTTAGGTTAAAGTCTTATTAAGTAAGGGTAGTGGGTAGCGGTCCTTGCGGGTTATGTTATTTAGTTTGCGGTAGTTAATGCAGAAACAAAGTCCTCCATTTAGCTTTTTGGTAAAGAGAATAGGTGAGTTAAAAGAGGCTTAACTAGGTTTAATAAAGCCCTTATTTAGGTTATCAATAAGGTACTACTTTGTAGCCTATAATTCGGCAGTGGACTGCTGACGAAGGGGGCTATAGCTAAGTATGTCTTCCTTGTCTGGCTTAATCTTAATCTTGTAGTCGTATGGTCGGTAAGGCGGAAGTATATTGGACGCTGCCTTGGAGAACACGTCCTTAAATTTCTAGTGTTAATAGGGTAGTTTCTGTTCCACTAGCTCCTTATTTATAAGCTTGCCTTCCTATTTACTAAGCTCATTTTCCTTTTCCTTAATTATTTGATCAATTTTATATAAGCTAGTAGTAAAGGCAACGGTATTAGGTTGGACCAAGTTCTAGTAGAATCCTACGGCGCCGATATAGCAGATGTTAACTGGTGGGAGGTCTATAGGTTTCTTTACGGACTGTTATTGGGCCGTATTTTGCGGTTTAGGGTTTATGATCTTTCTTAGATCCTGTTCCATCTTTTGCAAGTTATCCCTCCGGTCTATATGTTTAGTATAGCGTCTAATGCTCCTTACTATTTTTTATGGCTGTATAGGGCCTGAGTTCCCTGTAGGGAGCTCTGCTAGCTTTTTATTAACTTTTTTAATTTCTGGTGCGGGTGGCATAACATAGGTAGTCTGGGGGCGGCGTAGTATGCGGATCTGTTGCGGGTTAAGCTATATATTCTTTTCAAAAGCCTGGTCTCTACGCATAGCATCGGCCTGGTAAATGGTGTTTATCTATGGCCGTATAAGATTTTCCATTGTAATGCTAATTTCCTTTATAAAAGAAGGTGTTAGGGGTAGGGTTTTAGGCTAGACAAGCCGTCTACTCTATACGTCAAGCTGTAAGCCTAGATAGGCTAGCTATTTTCTTCCTAAGATTATATCGTGGCTTCCTAGGTCCGTAATAAGAAAGGGGACGTTATACTACCTTTATCTGTCTACACGGAGGTAAATCCGCAAGATAGTTATAATAGGCGGTCCTATCTATCCGTTATACCCGCGAATAGGAATTAGTTTGGGTAGTTCCTTAAGGGGTGCATTTAAAAAGTTAGCTAGCTTTATAGCATACTATATATCTATTAAGGTAAAGGCATTTGCTCCAGAGTTAGCTAAAGCAGAGGTTAAAACTTGATATCTATTATAGAATAAAGTATAAGGGATAATGCAGCTTCTTCTACTAACTAGCCAACCTAGATTGATATATAATATATCAATTCCTTTTAACCCTAGAGAGGAGTCTTGCTTTAGGGTTCCTCTTTTTCTAACTCTATACTATTCTCCTAAATTAACAGAACCTCGTTTGTCTTTGCCGCTATTAGGCAGTCTTTTGTAAAGTGGTCTTTCTGGCCATATAAGAAGCAGGCTCCTTGATTACTAAGGGCCTGTCTATAGGGGTTGTTATACGTAGGTTAAGTATTCGCCGGACCCGCCGCGGGGCTAGCTGCATAGCTAGCCGCTAAGTTAACGGCAGGCGGTATAGTTGGTACCATAAGGGTTGCAGATCTTGCTAGGGCGCTATGGCCCGTTCTTATAGTACTTATATTCTGGTTGGTAGAGCTTCTAGTCTTATACCGCTTAGCACATGCCTTAATTCGGTAGAGGCCCTAGTTAATAGCTAGGCACTAGTCCATAAGCTCCTTTAGCGTTTGTATAGTAGTATAAACCGGGAGCACAGCACGCTGTAGGTCTAGGGTAAGCTTGTTAAAGAGGTCTAGCATTAAATCTTCCTAGGGGATTTAAGCCTGTCCGGCTAGGTATAGAAAGCGGGTCTGGAAGACTAAGAAGGTCTCTATTATTTTTATATTAAGGGCTTTATAGTTAAGGCGGGCGTTTTGTATCTTATAGGGGTTCTTATAAATAGAAGACAGGTGGTCGATTATCTTTTCTCTAGAGAGGAAGGGGTCTGCCAAGTCCTAGGCATATCGCGGACGTAGATACGTCTATGCGTCCCCACCAGTACAGCTGAAGACGTAGGCCATTTTAGCTTAGGTAGTAGGGAAGTAGTCTGTATTAACTTTGAGCTTATCTTGCAGTTAAATCTTCTAATTATTAAATATAGGGTTAGTTCCGTCTGTAAGTAATAGGGGGTCCGCAACCTTCGTAGACCGCGATAATACTAATGCAGTATATTGGGCTAGGGCCTTAAGGACTATAGTAAGTCTCTAGGTGTCTAATAACTCCTTACTAGGTATAGGGGTGTCTCTGGTTTTAAGCAGCTCTTAAAGCCGTTTAATTTTAGTATTAGCTGCTGCGAGCTCTTCCTAGGGGGTTAAGACGGCGACTGTTTTACTATTAGAGGTATTTGCGGGTCCTACAGTGGCTTTGCCAGCTGCTATATTTCTTGGCATGGTGGTAGGGGTATTAGGTAATTTCTGGTGTTTGTTTATTTCCTAGGGGTTCTGGTCCGTGCGTGTCCTATTCTTAGGTTTCGCGTTCTGTTCGTGTTCTTTTAGTTCTTGGGGGTCTGTCCTATCCTTATAGTCCTAGTGATATCCTTGGGGTCCTATTCTGTGTCCTTATCCTGTTTGTGGCCTTATAGATATTTTTTAAGTTCCTTCTTAGGAAAGAAAAGTGGTGACGAGCTTTGGATAATATTAGCGACTTGGTTAATTAAGGCACGAGCATAGCAAGAGGGTCGCGCAAGCCTATATAATTGGATTGTCTATAAACGAGGATCCAAAGCTAGAGAAAGGAAAGGGGAAGAACGGAAGCACCGCTTGAAGCTATATACAATCATCTAGTTACGTGATGGCAACTTGCGGCAAGTTACGGCAATTTGCCAGTACTGTTTTCCACCAGCGCCGTAACACCTAGAAAAGTAGATAACCTAATCTTTTGCTAGATTATTAGGTCCCTACACCCTACCATCCTATATAGGCTTTATATTTCTATAAAATATATAATTCACTCCCTAGCCTATTAGAAGCCACCTTATGCCGCCTAAATAAAGGCTATAGGAGAATTAATCCCTTCCTCTAACTAATTCCCTACCTAAATAAGTCCCCTACTTAAATAAATCCCCTGTAGGAGCTAATGCCCACGTGTTTTGCCGCTCTATAGGAACTAATCCCCTACTTTTAATAATCCCCTATAGGATCCGATCCCCTACTCTAATAAATCCCCTATGGGAACTACTCCCCTATGGGATCCACTTCCCTGCGGTAACAAATCCCTTATAGTAATAAATCCCCTGCGCTAACAAATCCCCTGTGGGTGCTAATGCCTATGTGTTCTACCGCCCTATGGGAACTAATCCCCTACGGCTTATATTCCCGTACGGCTTTTGCTCCCCTATGGGAGCCTATAGCTATGTTTTCCTCTCCCCTATGGGAACTAATGCCCTACGGCTTCCGTTCTTTTATTCTTAGATCTACTATAGAATAAATCCCCTATAAATTCCGTTCCTATATATAGTAACCGTATCTTCTACTGCCCTGTAAGAACTATACCCTATAGCTCCTACTCCCGTATAGCTTTTACTGCTATATAGGAACTAATAGCGATTTCTTTCGCTTCCCTACGGAAACTAATCTTGTACAGCTTATGGTTCTCTGCGGGGATTATTACCCGCTTTCTTTATTGCCTTATAGCTTTTAATTCCTTATGGGAACTAATGCTTATATCTTCTACTCCCCTATGGGAACCAATGCCCTATAGCTTCTGTTCTTCTATTCCTAGATCCACAAGCGATTTGCCCACGCTATAGCCTACTATATGGGCCTTATTATCACAGGAGCAAGCAAGTAATTTTAAGAAAGTAATAAGTAATAATACCACCAGCTATAAGATCTATAAGATATTTAATACTATATATATATAAGCGAATCTACGTATACAAGTTTATATTCTTAACTAATCCAGCACCTTTAAAGTCACTTTTGAAATCTTTATTTAACATAAGAGCCTTGTTTAAATGCTTATATATAAGTTTCTCCCCCTTACTTTTAGCTAAGCCGTAGCTAATTTATATGGTGTTCTTGATCTAACACAGTATATTAGCACCAGGCTTAAAATTTTTACTTAAATATTGCCTTACCTATCTTCTGTTTAATTAATGGTCTAAAAGCCGCTCCATATCCCTTTTAGAGATATTGGCAGCAGTATTGGCTTGCTTTAAGAAGTTTTTCTATACCTACTCTGTTGCTAGTTTTTTCAGCTTGTTATATCTAAGTGCAAGATGTATTCTGCTCTGTATAGCTGTATTAAATATGGTAATCCTGTTTATTATAAGAAATATAATGCCTTAAAAATACTCCATCTATTATAAAAAGATGGATACTAGGCTGTTACGTTAAATATTATTTAAAGTTCTTTCTGTAAGAAAGACATTAGCCTTGTCTAGAAGAAGGACAGCGCTCTAGTGGTGAACATTTTTAATTATTAGAGCCAGGTTTTGTTCTAAACGGGCTAGATCTGTATTAAGGTCTCCTATATAAGCCTTCTTATAGTTAGACTAGTATATAAATACACTTATAAGGGGGAATAAACTATATAGAGGGGTCTTCTCTAAGATTTGGCAAGTGCTTTAGTTGTTAACGTCTTTCCCACCCCAGGTGGGCCACTGAAATGGTTAGCCTTTGAAACAGCCAATGCCTTGCTAGAAAACTTACTGTAGTAAGAAAACTAGGCCTTTCCCCTTCCCTTTAATTATATTATTAAACTTTAATTTCCTGGACTTAGACTAGTAGCTCTTTATAAGTCCTTAAAGCACTATTTTCTTATCCTTGTTAATTGCGAGTGACTTAAATACTAAGGCATTCCAATTAATGTTCTTAATATTGGCGACGGCAAATTCACCTATTAGTGCTTATATTAGTACATCGCTAGCTTTAGAAAAAGAGTATAAAAAGCCTAACCCCATTTTTTATCTGCTAAACTAAAGGCTAGGGCTGTTAGTGGATAGATTAGGTATTTATTATTTCTTATCTCCTTAGGAACTAAACCCTAATTCTTTATATTACCTTGCCAATTGGTCCCTTAATCGTATACGCTAATTCCGTATATATTTATAGCGATTGGTTGCTTGCTATAGTTAGGATTCTGATAATAAAATGCTATTGCGTCCACTATAATGCGGCCGCTTATAGAAAATCTCGATGGGCTATTTTTGGTCCAGAAAAACGCGATCCCTTTATATTTACAGTAGTTAATGCCTCTTAAAGATATGAACTTCTGGCCATTACTAATAAGATTCTGCTTTATCTTGGCTTGCCTCTTATAATGCTCTAGCGGAAATACCTTAAGAGACGTAATTTTTATAGTTGAACGGAATTCCGGAATAGAGAGGGTGGTTTTTACCTCGCTAAACGCCTTCCTATTGTAGCTAAAATAGTGACAGTTAAGTTCGAAGCTCTTTTCGCCAAAAAGTGAGGTTTTAAAGTTGCCTAAATTATATATAAGGCATCTTGGTTGATCCGAGCCTTTGTAAATTATAAGGACGTGCGTATTTGGTTTAAATAAGGCCTAAAGAAGATTAAAATTAATTTCGCTATAGTCTAGAAGTAGCAGGAGACTATTAGTTATAGGCGCGAAATGGTCTTTAAGGAATTTTAGTAACCCCTAAAGGTGCTTAGCGCTGATTAAGTTGGGAGAAAGACTCTCCTAGTGTGTTTTTAACTGGGGTAGGAAATTAAATATAAGGTTTATAGGAATCTAGAAGTTAAATTAGAATTAGCTATATCTGTATAAAGGTTTACTTACTATAGGCTTGTTTTCCCGAAGGGAGATGGCTTATACGCCGTTTAGCACCACCTATAAGGCGTCTCTTACTTCTCCTAAATTTATACTTAGGTATGTGCTGTAGTCTTTCTTATCCTTTTCTAGCTTAAAGTTAGCATCTAAGTTGATATATTTAAAGGCACCTAAAAGACAGACCAAATTTCTTCCTAAGGATATAAATATACTAATTATGTATATTATGCTTACTTAACGTATCTGGCGAAGTCTCTATAGTCTTATATTAGCAGCTTTGTTTATTCTAGCTATAGTAGACGCTGTATTAGTATATTTCTAAGTGTGTTTTAGGGATTTTGTAAGCATATATCTTATTTAATACCTTAACTTTAACCTTAGAACCTCTTACTTTGGGTATTTCTTTAACCCCTAAACTTGTAGGGGGAGGTAGAGGAGGTTGGACTACCTAAAATATCTTTAACACGGTTGTAAGCGTTTAAGAGAGAAGAAGCTGCGCTAGTTGCTTATAATGTAGATACGTTTAGCTTGGGCTACTAGGGGGGGTATTTATGCTATTATAAGGCAGTAAAGGCGCTAGCGTAATAGGCTTGGATATAACTAGCATTACTACTTTATAAAGCTTTAGTAACGTGACACTGATTTAAAGAAGGAGCTAAGTGGAAAGAGAAGCTAGATGGTATTGTTTTTTAGGCTGGATCCGCCCTTTTCTTATACGATATAAGTTGTGCTATGGGTGTATCTATACCCCTCTTTTGGTAATAGACTACCCTCCCTAATTAATCCTAGCGGACTTTAGTTAAGACACGTTAATATTATCTCCGTTGTGGTAAATGAAGCTATAGTGTACGTGCTTGCTATACCTGTGGAAATAGTCCCCTGGCTTATATATGGGATTTCAACTCCGGCACTAGAGCGAGCTTAAAAAAAGATATTGCCTAAAGTATAGAAGTGCTCTAATTAACATACAGGAGATAGGCAATGTCTTAGGTTAAATTGAAGATATAAGTGTAGAATTAGTGCCAGTAATACTAGCCAGATTATAGTAAGCGATTTAGCTGTATATTGTTTAGCTAGAGGAAGTGGTATATAATTAGGTTAACCAGTCTCGTCTTGTCTTATCTTATTTTATCTTGTTTCTTCTCTTTCTTTCTATCTCTTTTTGTCTCGCTCTTTCTTGTCCTAGCTCTCTTTATCCTTCTTTTTATTCTTAGTTAAACTTCTAATGGTGTTAAATGACTGGTTTTACGAGCTTCTTGAGGAAAAAAGAAAGATGTTTAATGCTAATACGCATCTATTACCCTCCTATTAGAATAACGCGTTTAAATTATGCCTTAAGGTGCTGCGAGAAAACATAACATCCTTAGAGAAACGTTTAAAGGCGCAATAAAGTGTGAGGCTATGTACACGCACTTTATTAACAGACGTTTTCATCGGCTTAGGTCCTAAAGTATTCCTCCTATATACTTTAGCAGTGCCTATCTCGAGGCTAGCAATGGTATTAGTAAAAAACCTCCTCTAGGAGCTTTAAGAATGGTGGGAGAATCGCCCCTACCCCCGCAGTCTTGTAGTTGCTGCTAGTACACTTTACAAGGCTAATTTGATTAGCACATTAATTCCTTCGCCTCCAAAACGTCTATCTTTAGAGGTGGATCACTCTACTAGTATAAAAGAGCCTTGTATTTTAAATGAATTATTAATAAATATTATTAGAGGAACCCCTAATATTAGCCTAAGACTCTTGGTTATTAGAGAGGAATTCTAAAGCTCTAATCCCTTAGAATACTAATTAAACGCTTAGTATATAAGTTTTAGGTGTTTGTTAATTAGTTACTTATATCTCCTAGAGCAAGATTTGTTATAAAAGAAAAGTATAATCTTGTCTAATAATCCTAAAACTAACGGTTGGATGCCTTGTTCCCCAAATTTAATATATAAATACTTATCTAAGACAGACACCTCTTCTAAGAGTCCTCTAAGCGCCATTATACTAGTGTATTATTAAGTTACAGATAAACCATTATTAAAGCGTCCCTGGTTGGAATTATAGCAAACTCTAAGTCTATAAAATGACCTTTAATAAGATGTCGTATTTGTGGTTAATATTAAATAGGAAATCTAATATTGCTAGGGGAGGGCCAGTACTTTTCTTTCTTATTTATAAGGCACTATATAATTAAAAATCTCCCTAAGCTATTTTGCACTGGGATACAGACGAGCAATTTATAGAGAAAGGAAAAGGAGAGAGGAGGACTAGCGGTTATGAATTGCCTATCTATATATATGCCAAAAAAGGATAATAAGGACGCTCTTATTGTACTTAGGATTGGTTATAGTTATAAATGGAACATCTTTAATTTATTTAGTTTAGGGGACCTAGATACTCTAGAGCTTTTAGAAAATACTATAGAAGAAACTAGAGATTAACTCTTATCTATAAATAAATAGTATATATTGCTTTAGGTTACTACTTATTACTACCTCTTCTCTAACTTAATCCGTGCCCTTATTATATAATATTTATACCTAGTAAGAACCTCTCTTGTTACTTGTCCATCTTCTATACCTAAAGCTTTGACCAGCTTTCCTTTGCCGTCTTTAATATTATATAATCTACCTTTAAATGTTATAGTTATGTCCTCCGTTATCTTAAATATATAACCTTTGATTGTCTTCTATTCCCTACTAAGCGCCTTATCCCTAGCCTTAGTGGATATAATCCGTGTGGCTAGAAGTGCAACCGCGCAAGTCAGTGGAACTGGTGGCTATAAAGGAGAGGTGTTCTATGGACGTAAAATATTAAGTAAATATTATCTTTTATAAAGCGTTTTTAATCACGGATAGCCATCTAAGGAGGAATAGCGGCCAATTTAGGAATTTATTTTAGAATAAAAGGCTGTAAAGCACATATGCATTAAAGCACAACTATTATAAAAGATGTAAGTAATTAGGCATATACTACGCGGAATAGCTAAGCTGATATTTACCTTAATGGCAAGAATAGAATTGCTGGATAACTGCAAGAGGTAGAATATAAGAAATATAAAAAGAGGTAGATTGTAGGCTTAAACGGAGAGCAGCTTTATGAAACTACGCTACAAATAATTAGCAAAGTAGGGTTAAAGGAAATTTATAAGGGAAAATAGAGGTGTTACTATAGTTAATAGGTTTATGGCTGCTCAGTTATTAGTGCCTAATAGGAAGGCTTATATAAAAGAATTGCTAAGCGGCTACCTCTTAGGCTAAGCTGCGGCCAGATTTGCCTTATCCCACTATTAAAGCTTTCTAGCGCAGAATATTACGTGTATAATTAGGCCACCAGCCAAACAACGGGTAAGGCGTCCACTATAATGCGTATTTTAGCTGTGTATTAGAGTTACTAGATATATAGCCCCTCCGCTAACTAAAATATTTTATAAGGATTAGATTCTCATAGCTCGTTCTTATTTATAAGGCAAATTAACTGTAGCTAGTTTATGCGCCTTTATGTTATATGTATAAGTTAATCAATTATTAATGCCTAACTTTATATTATTTGGACTGCTGTTTGGTTTTAGCTGTGTTACGTAATTTAAATTAGCTGGCTAGGTTGTAAACATAGTTTCAGCCTTATATTCTCTATAGCTAGCCTGCAACTAGACTAGCGCAAATAATAAACGCTAGAGAAAATGCATTACTATTCGCACTAACTAGATCCGGATAATATAGGGTTAGTGCATCTACTATAAATACTAATCCCATTTAAGAATAGCGTCTAAAATCTAGGGTGAATAATAGATTAGTTAGCCAAACACCGGGATTTTGCCGCCCCTTTAAAGCCCTTACTATTTTAACACTATGGACCTTATCGTAGTGCCACCCCCTAGCTGTAGCTGTGAGAATCTTATCAGCTAGGGAATTTCAGGCACTATATATCGCGATAAACTTTGAAATGAGGTTATTAAAGCTCCAAATAACGCAAATTCTTAACGCTTTATTAAAGTCGAAAAGGAGATCTATGAGAGACTCGGTTAATATAATGGACTCTTATAATACTATGGCAGCGAACTTTTCTGGAAGGATAACCATATGGTAATACGTCTAGAATATGCTCCAAATAGCTAGCTCTACAGGTTTCTTTAGAATAGAAGCAATAACGTTAATTAAACTTTACAAATGCGTTAGATTTTACAGCTTGCAGATATTCTTAAATATGTTTACTCTAGAGGTATTATACACGGTGATATTTCGTGCTATAATATTCTCTTAGATGAACATTTAAACGTAAAGCTAATTAACTTTACTGGTTTATTAATTAATAGATCTCCTCTTCTTGCTTTATACTTAGTTTGAGCCCAACCTCCATATCTAAGCACGCCTTAGAAGGATGAAATTTTTGCCTTTAGATTGGCTTGTTATTATATCTTAATACGTTATGTTGCCTTTCATAAACTTTCTGATAATGATGTGGAGGATCGTTATAAATAAGGAATATTTCCCAAATTAAAGTCCCTAGGGGCGTTTAGAGTTATTATTAGAGGCTATTAGAACGGCAAATATAACTATATAGATGGTGTTATTAAAGAAATAGGTAAGTAAGGTATGTTTATAAAACTAGGAATTTTAACTATCTAAACTTATTTATAGGTTTAAGGAATCCATCCCTAGTAATAGCGCCGTGGCATTTCCTTTACACTCTTAAGGCTTTCCTTTTAACGTTTATAAAACCTCGTCTTTGGCTTAAAAATCCAAAGGCTTCTCTATCCAGATTTATACTTTACCCATTTTTTAGGCATTATTGGCGTTAATATAACAAAGGTAAGTTTATGCTTTATAAGTCCATCAGTCTTACTATCCTTATATGCAGTGTAATATACTAACTATCCTTTATTTAGGATATACTGGATAATCTCTGGTTATTAGCAAGCTCCTAAACTGCGCCGTACTTTGTATTATAGGTGTTGGGTTAGGACACGCTTGCCTACCTTATATAATAGCGCTAGGGTAGGGGACAATGCGATTTATCTTTAAGGAATATCTTAGTCTCTTTTAGCACTTTTTATATTAGACGGTAATCTTGGTAGATTAGCACATCTTAAGTATAGAGAAGTTTATAATTTAACGAAATATTTTAAGTGTGTTAATAGTAAAAGAGGATTTATAATATAAACGAATAGGTGCTGTAATGCCCAGTAATATAATAAGTCTTACAACTTATAAGGCTCCGTTTTGATTAGATATACATAACATAGATAAGTTAGTAGCGAAATTTAGATAAAAACGGCTGTATACAGCAATACCGCCTTAAGAAAATGCACTTAAATAATTAGACTACTAAATATAAACCCCGGCTTCCTATTTCCGCAGGACTAACCAAAATATAAGAATACGCCTATGCTACTAGCCCTATCTCTTCTATACGGCAACCCTGCCCTTTACTTTTGTAACTTTGGAAAAAGAGTGCACCTATAATAATTTAGCTTTGGCTTGTTAAACGCGTCTTTAGTAAGACTTAAGGGCATTTTTGGAATTTAAAAGCCCGCTCTTATAAACCTAGGTGGGCTTCCAAGCCACCTTGTATTTATGCCCTAACTTAGTTATTCTTTCCCCTAGAATATTATCGATCTCCCATTTATTATCCAAGCTTATTTTATTAATTTTGTCTTTTTTAGTCCAGGTATAACGCTTTATAGTAGGCTCTGGGTTTAAAACGTTGCTTTAGTTATTAGTAACGCCACTGCTATTACCATCCTCGTCCTTATTATAAGTACAATTGCCAGCCTCATTATAAGACGGTTTAATGCTGTGGAGAAGGGTAGGCTCCTAAAGCAAAGGGCTAGCGAGCTATAGAGTGGATACCGCTTGCTAGTTAACTTGCGGGTATTAAGAGTCGAGGTTAAGGATAGGAGGGATAGGGGGGCTAGAAAACAAGTCTTTATAATAGGTAGGTGGCCTTTATTGCTTCTAGGGATATAGACTATTACCGCCCTTGCCGCCCTTGCCACCCCCGCTACTCTCTTTAGTAGGGTTGTTAGAATTATAACTATTATTAGCCCTATCTTCTGGTGGTCTAGTATTGTAAGGAGATATATAGTGCCGGGGGGAGGAGCTAGTGGGCTATATAGCAGAGACCGCTTGCTCCTTAATACTGTTACCGTCGTTAAGGCTAAGGGTGGGAGAGCCAGAAGGCGTGGTCCTCTAGGAAGTAGGTAACCTTTATTGCTTCCTAGGTTATATGCTTTTACCGCTCTCACTAATAGAAGTATTAGAGATATAATTAATGCTGTCTAGTTAATTAAGCTAATTGGACCTCCGCTTCTTTAACTTCTTAGTTTCTAAAGACTTTTAACTAGTAGCTATTAATGTCCTAAGCTCCTGCCTAAACTGCGGAGCAGTTCTAATGTGACGCCCCTTAGCTAAATTATCCGTTTAATTGCCGTCTAGCGTTAAGGGTGTAGTATAGTTATATATAGGTATATATACCTCCTCTTCTAGCGCTTCTAATGAAGGCAGCTCCTTATTATCTTTATTATCCTTATTACTACCGTTATTTCCGTCATCTACTAATTGTTAAATAAGGCTATTATAAATTAAAAAGGGAAGCGCATACCTAATCTATAAGGTATTGGTTAATTATCGGCTTTATTAGCTTTGTTATTAGTATTACTAGCTTTATCACCCTTAGCTTCCAAGTCTAGATCAGCTGTATTATCTTTAATAACTATTAGATTTTCTGCTAGTTGTTAAACATATATATTCACAACTACTAGGGGAATAGGGAAAGTGTAGTAGGGTAATTATAGGGGATAATTACCTTAACTTCCTCTAGAGACTTAACTATTATTTCTATCCCTATAGGAATCTTCCTCGTCGTCCTTGTTATTCTTATTATCCTTATAATACTTCTTATAAGCTTTTTCGTAATTATATATAGGGTCTACAAGCGCTTTATTAGACGGAATCTCCAAAATTAAGGCCCTAGGTAGAATAACATGCTATTAAGTGCCCAAGCTTTTAATACTTCTTAGCTTTTTGGGGGGAAAAGAGGTACTCCTCTATTTCTCCTTTTAGGTTTACTGCTCATGCTTTTCTTAAGGGCTGTAATTGCATAATACTAAGAAGCCCTTGGTTTTTCAGGGGGTGCAGTATAAAAATTAATATTATTAAGTAAAATTTCTAAATAAAAGCAAAGGGGTTAAGAAGATGCCACTATTACTACCGCTATTGTTATTAGAGTTGTTATTGCTTTATATCTTTCTAATAGCCCTAAAGGACGGGTTACGCTAGGCTTTTAAGTCTATGCTAGTCTCCTTTTTACTACTAGCTTATATCCGCAGTATCTATACTAAAATAACCCTACTAGCTTAATAGCGAATTAAAATATGTAATCTATGCTCTGTTAGCAATTACCGTTCACAACATATAAAGGTTTATATGGGCTTAAACTGTTATAAGATTAACGCCTATTAGGAAACTATAATTAAGACCTAATTAACTGAGCTAGCATATTCTGCCTCTAATAGGGGCATCGCACTAAGCCTCCCTATTAAGGAGGTTGGTGGTAAAGTGCCTCCTCTACCCTTATTCCTTAGAGTTAGGGCTAGCGCTAATATGTCCGTTTTCCACCCTAATATACTAGCAAGCTGGATCCTCTATACTAGATCCTCTACAAGACCATAATTTTTGGTATTAAATAGGTAAAGGGCATGCTATAATTCTACTATAAGTATTAAAAGACATTCTAAGTAATAAGGGCATCTTTAAATCTCTCCCCTAGATCTAAGGAACTTCCTTAGTTACACTTTATGGAGCTTGCAGCCGCTGCTTGACCTTCTAAATATGCGTAAAAGCCTCGCTTTTACCCTTGCCCATAGCCGGATGTCACAAATAACATAAGGGGGCAGATAGCGTGAGTAGATTAGGCGATCACGCCCGTATCTATCTCGGCCCTTTTGGCTGATATAGCTACCGCATAAAGTCTGTCTCCGTTAGGAGATTAAATGCGCGAATTTTTCTCCAGTATTTGTCAGCTAAGAGTAGGATTATAATACTAGCTCTACTAGAAGCCAGGCTGTGCTACTAGATAGGCCATTTACCCCCAGATTCCGCCTTACAAGTCTTAGGTCTATATAAAGGATGTTTCCATATAATCTATACCTCCTTAGCTAAATAGGGGGCTGGATTAGACTAAAGCCCGGTGGCTTCTCTAATCGTAATGCAATCCTCTAATTATTAGGGAAAAGTAAGGTCTAGGTTTAGGTTAAAAAGGTATTAAAAAGGGCGAAGGCTTCTAGCTTCTGGCGGCGTAGCTTTAACTAAGCTAAGTAACTAGTATCAGCCTATGGTTTCGCTAAGGATCTACTTCAGCGTCTAGCTTCGCCTTTATTATAACGCTGTAATATAACACTGCCTAACGCGTCCTATAGCTCGCAGCAGCTATAACCCGTGTAATCTATTGCTAGGCGGTTCTCGGCACAGCCTTATAGCTATTTATAACTGTTCTAATAGGGATTAAGTTATATATTATAGTCACGCCCAAGACACTGCTAGAGGTGGAGGTAAAGAAGAGGATAAATGGAAATGTCATTCTAGTACACTAATCGGTAGGGGACGTGGGCAGGAGGAGAGGAGAAAGGAGAGAAGAAAGGAGGAATACGGTAGGACCAAAGCATGCGTTAACACTAGGAGAGAGTATGAATGTGTCCTATAGAAGGGGCCAAAGAGTTGTAGTGCTGGGTGATCGTTAGTATAAAACATGCGGAGATTAGGAAAGGCGGGCAGAGCACCTATATAGACGCTAAGGGGATAAAAAATGCCTTACGGCTAACAGCTAGAGTCTGAGGTGGCACGGTAGCGGGAAAGAAAAGAGGAGATGGAGCATAAGGGTAAAAGCAGCGAGGGAGAAGGCCTTTTATAGTTGAGGTTAAGGTTGGGTCTTGGCCAAACTAGGGTAGGGAAGTGAGCGCGCCTTGCCTGTAAAGGAACCTCCATTTCCTAATGCGTGGTCTCCATTTTATTTTTTACTATATAATAGATAGGTGGCGGACCCCTAGTAAGGGTTCTTTATTTTTTCTTTATTCTTTACTTTTTCTATTTCCACTTTCTCTAGAATATTTAGAACTTTTATCTCTTATATCTACACCCTAGTTACTACTTATTTTATATAGAGCTTTCTATTCTTATATTTTATGTTCCTACTAGCGCTTCTATATTTAAATCTGTTATTGTTTCTAGTTCTTCCCCTAATCTTACTAGTCGGCTATATACCCTTTATAGGTTGGCTATAAATGTTATATTTGCCGCATTAAGTCTAATTCTTAATTGTCCTGGTTTTAAGCTTGCTATAGATGTCTATAAGGGTCTTTCTATAGGGCGTTCTCTCCCTTATATACCCTATAACCCTTATATCCCCTATAATCCTTATATCCCTATTTAGTCTGGTAATATCGCGCAGCGCCGCTTCTGGCCTATTAAGGCTTGGGATAGCTGGCCTAGCCCCCTATTACTAAAGGTAGAAAATACTAGGAAGGTACCTATATCCCCCTAGCTTATTACCTATCGTTTCTATTTATATAACCTAGTATATAGTTATTTCTGTAGCTGTTAAGCCCTTGCCTTCTATCTTTTGTATTTAATGTAGTCTTCTCTCTCCCACGCCTTATATGTGCTTTGGTGGCAGTTTATATATTTTATTTAGTCTTGGTTTAAGTAGTGTCTTATATTATAGGGGCCTATATAGTAGCCGCAGCATACCTATACTGTGTATATGGTTTAGGTGTGTCCCTATTATATATAGTAATAGCATTATTCTAGGCATAGTCTGTAGTTATAGAGTCTTATATTATATATAAGGCTATTTATAATTATTCCTTTTTAGATAAGAAGTTTTTGTATTTCTAGTGTATATATGCTAATAATAAGGGAGCTATATGTTTATCTAGTGTCTCCCTAGCAAGTCTTTAGTAACCCTTATGTCCTCTTATTGTTCTTATTATATGCTTGGTTTATATTTTCCTATTAAAGCTATTAGATTTAGGTAATCTTAAGTTCTAAAATAAGGCGTTCTATTTGTCTTACTATCTCCTATATAATTGCTGTATTATCCGCCTAGTGTCCCTTTTCTACCCTAAGGCTTATGGGAACTGCTAGGACTTTAATTAGGTAATCCTTATAAAGTACTTTTATACTAATATGTTTACCTAGCCTATTCTCTACCCTTATAGCTCGTTTCTTTACCTATTAGTCCTTTAGGGTAACTCTAATATCTCCGCTCCTAAGGTGTTGGATTATAATAGTATTGTAGACCTCTTTATAAATCTTTATAAGGACTTCTATTTCTAATTGTCCTCTAAGCCCCTCTGCTTTTTCTGTATTTGGTTATATTATAATTATATACCCGGTTGTTATTTTATAGGGGGTAGGTTCCCTATACTATAAAAGCATAGCTATGGCAGCCTAGGTACGGTTTGCTAGTAAAAAAGGGTTTTATTTATTTTTAATTTTACTTAGCTATTAGAGGATTTAATTAAGGGTTTACTAAAGGGGCGCCTAAGGTTTACTAGACTAGCGGAGCCATTCTACTAGCTGCGTTAGTTTGTTATAGCTAATAATTACTCCCCTATAATTCTAGATACTAGATGCGTCTAATAGGCTTTATATTTTATTAAATGCTTTCTTAATAGAAGTATTTCCGCTTTATAGTGTGGTATTCGCCTGTTTTCGTTGTGGAGGGCTATTGCTGGGCGTGGTTTTAGCGGTCGCGCGCGAGTATAAACCACCGTCGTTCGACGTGTGCCTCCCCTGCGATGTATGTATCTTAGGGGGATTCTTTAGGTAATTTTCAGGGTTCTTTTAGTTGGTTTTGGTCTTTTTGGGCTAGGTGTAGCAAGAGCTCCTTTTTTAAGGTAGATATCTTTTAAATATATTTATAATACTTTATACCTATATATTTTAACTTAAATTTTAGAATAGAAGCCTTACTAGGGAATAGGTAATATATATATTTGCCTAAGTAAACTTCTTTAAATAATAATTAAATCTAAAGATGTTTAAAATATATTAGTAAAATGTTTTATATATATTTAATACTTCTTAATCTTATATAAACATCTTTTAGGTTTCTTTTGCCTTAGATATTAATATAGTATATATACCTATCTATATATATAGAAAGATACTTTAAAAATATTAATAATCTATGTTATAAGCGGATTAGTAATAATATATATTAAAAAAGTTAGTTCTTTTAGTATCTACTATATTATTATTAGGGTACTGTTTTAAATATATTATAGTTATCTTATATCCTCTACTATATCCTAAATAGATGACTCCTCTATTTCTATTATATTTAAAAAGGCTTTTAATGCTTAAAGTGCTTACCTATCTATCCCCTCCTACAAATTAACTCTATTTTATAGCTTTAGAAGTATAAGGTAACAGGCTCCACACTACTTAGCCACGGTATAAACTTACAAAAGGTAAGCGAGTGACTGGCAAAATGCTAGGCATGGCTGTGCAGAACAATACATATAGGCGAGGTGACTTTGTTACTTAATAAGAGGATTAATAGAATATATAAAGTTAGATAAGATATTATTCGGAATATATTATAAATATATTATAAACTCCTTTCAATTATACTAACCCATTTTAATATAGTAGTTTAGGGTAGTAGAGTTGCTTATATTGTAAAATTAGGTGGGAAAAAGTGGGGGTGCAGCTCGCAGGGGTTACGGAAAAGTTGAACGGGGTTACCAATAGAGTCGGCGAAAGCTAAACGGGGTTACCGATGGAGCGCCGGAAAAAGGTCGGCGGGGTTATACTTTTAGCTATATAGAACGCGCATTGGTAGCTATATTTAACTTAAGCGACCGCACAAACCAAAATATCTAGGGCATATGCTACGTATACGCATATAGGCACTTAGACATACATATATATATACACACACATATATTATATATATGCATATATATATACGCGAATTTACACGTATCTCGCTACACTAATAACAAGTGAAAACTATACTGAGGCAAACGAGAGCATAGCAGGATGGTTAAACGGCCTACCAGTTAGTATGGATAACTATATACTACGCATATGCTAAGTATACGTAGGTATTCCAGAGCGTACCTAATATCGAACACGAAGACGATAGTTCTTAAGATAATATAATCGGCAGGGAGAGTATTAAAGATAAGGAGAATAAGAAGAATAAGGAGAATAAGGAGAATAAGGAGGGCGAGGAGGGCGAGGGCCAAGATAGTACGCAATAGCGGCTTTTATTTTATATAGGTCTCTCCGAGGTAACACTATATACGACTTTATGCATATGCTATATATATGCTTAGAATAGCCAGGGCACACTCTAAGACTATGGAGCACTTGTTAGCTCTAACGACAAGCATTAAGTTATTATCCAAGAGGCAATAGATTATATTATAATGCCAGAATATCCAGCAACCAGAAAAGAAGGAATTGTATACTTTATCTATAAAGCAACACCTCTGCTGTCTATAGATGCAGATAAAAAACAGTATATAAGGTTATTAATCGGTATATATTAAAGGTAAGTAATACATATATAGAGTATATACTATACTTATACATCTAGCAGATTTAATTCTCATTTTATTAAACTGGTAACCCTAAGATTATAGAACTACAGCTTCTTAGAGAAAACAATAATTGGGAGAATAGAAAAGCATTTTATTAAGCGTTTAAATGCAGCGGCATTAGACACTGTAAGTACGCCTATAAGGATATGCTGAGCATATGCTCGGTATATAATAGGGTTAAGCCTAAATTAATTAACGACCTCTGAAAGCGTAGTAGTCGTCTATACTAGGCAGTAGAGATTAATAAAAAGCTTAAATAAAGCATAGAGAGGTAAGCATTATCTATATATATTAGGCATATACTTATAATATATAGCTACTACTACGGTGTTCTATAATTATGGCGGCAGTGTATCCACCCTAGTACATAAGAACGTGTATATAGTGAAAGCAGACTAATAATGTTTTTTTGGCATAAAGTACGCATATGGCCCGCATATGGTCCGCATATGCGCGATATATGCTTATTATATATAGGTAGAGTTTATTAGTTATTCTAGCAGCAGTAATACTGAACCCTAGCATACTGCCTAGCCTTTATTATTAATAACTGCCTAGGTAGATATTTAATACCTTCGTTTACTTGTTAAACATAGAGTTTAGGAAGTTAAATAAGAATATACCTATATTAGATATGCAATGTCAAAGCGAAAATATTGTGGTATGTAATATATACGTTATGTATACGCTATGCATATACTAAGTCTACATAGGATTTAACCACCCGCAAGGCTAAAGTAGGGTAGTGGGCCGAACATGCGGTATATAGTTAGATTGCTATATTCCTGTTAATATAGCACAGTATTTTTATATTTGCCTTATTACACGGAATTCTTATATATATTATCTACTATATTTAATAAAGCTACCAGTCGACCTTGCTAATAATGTAGTTAAAGCAATAAAGTAGGTGGATGTCCTAAGCCTTACTACACGTATACTCCGTATATGTATAGTATATACAAATAAAACTACTTACTATTCTATAGGTTGATTTATCCTATCGCCGCAGTACTATATTTTATATAAGAAGTATAGGACGTAGACACTACGTGCGGTATATAGTAGTCTTAATATTGAGGATTGAATTACTGCTTTAATTTAAAAGGAAAGGCTACTACAGTTCCTAGAGGGGACGGCATATATAGGTAAGTATAGGTTAAACACACGCCAAGTATATACAGAGGCTAAGCGTAGCAGGTGTACTACGTGAGTTCTCTATTAATTAATATAAAGAGAACACCAAGTAATGGATTTGGGCAATTTATAACTTTGATAATAAGCATTTCCTTATCGTATGCTGTATATATACGCAAGCTAAGGCATTCTAACGCGTAACATATATCGAAATGGGCCTATTATTTAAGATGGTTTAAGGTAAAACAAATATATTCTTAATTGTAGGATGGGACAAGAATTCCAAATGTATACATACCCTATGCCACGTATATGCTATGCATAAGCTAAACACTTATAATAGGAATTAAGGTTTGGGTATACGCCTTTCTTAACCTAGAAATACGTGCTGTGTATATAAAGATATTTCAGCTAGTATTTAAGGTTTTAGGTAATACTGCTTAATTATCTATATAATTTACGCATATCCACGGAACTGGACTTCGCACTGCTATAGTTAATATATATAAGAAACAAGCTGGCGGTAAGTATACGTTCTATATACGCTTTATATATGCTCTATATATGCTCTGTATATGCTTATAATATATAGGCTTTGGAGATTACCTATATACAATTAACCTATCTCGTGAATGGGATGAACACCTTTAGTATATACTTGTATTCTGCCTAGTATACGTTAAACAAAACTTTGTAAAGCGCTTTCTAACTTATAAAGCAAGATATATTATAGAGCAGATATAGAAAACGGAGATAGAGCAGAAACTAACAGTGTGTATATAAAGTATATGCACACTACATCTAGAGCTTACGTCTTGGATAAACAATAAGAAGAAAACATAGATACTAGCTAGGCTTATAAAGGAAAAGTCAAAGGTCCCTTATAAGTAGTAGGTATATGCACAGAAGCATACTAGACTTAGTAAAAGTAGTTACTTTTAAGATAATAACTTTACTAGTTGAAAATTATGCGTGCTTACCACAGTACTCCAATAAAGGTATACGCTCTGTATATGCACTGCATATTCTAATATTTTAGTATAGGCTTAAACTCTGTATATAAGAAATATTCGATCTATAAGAGCTATATAAAGAAACGGGAATAGATAATATATAGAAAAATTATAGTAACTTAAAGCAGATAGCAGTACAGCTATAGAAACAATGTATGTATATATACTGCATATACAAAGTATATACTAAGCTTAAGTAGCGCAGAAGCAGCGAAAATTAGCTAAGCGGTGAGCCAGAAATCCTAGGCTTAATCTTTCTTAAAATCCTTAGAACTTATTTAATACCCCTAGGCCTACTATATCTAGTGGCCAGATTATCTCACAGATAAGTATAGTAGATAATAATATTGCATTAGTATCGGATACGTCGCGCGTATTTACCGCATATATAGTGGAGATGCTACTACTACTATCGCGAAGTTAAACACCCCAGACTGTGGGCAAGAGGCATAGGTCTTACCTATCTATAGAGGAGCTAGAAAAGGAGGCATATACACTATATATAGAAAATATGGAGCAATGAATTAACAAATTAAAATAAGCTAAAGATGTATATAATAGAGCAAAAGAACTAGTAGAGCTTAAAAAGTGGGCGTAGGAACATAGTATTAGCATATAGGGCGCATATACACGGTATATATATAGAAAGTATTATATAGAGTTCTATAATAAATAAAGAATTAATTAATATAGGCCTTCCGCCCTATGCCCTATATTAGGTATATGCCTAGCCTATCTACTAAATAAACCTAACCAAAACTCTGATAATATGTACTGCACGCTGCGCATATAGCGTGCAGGCCCAGCATATACTAGGACTTATAGTTTAATACTTAGGCGAGTATAGTGGGTTAAGTAGCGAGTTCCGCCCGTGGCTTATATAGAGCATAAGTATAATATACGTAATAGAAGGAACTAAACTTACTAGAGCTCTTACCTCTACTATAATAGCCCGTTGTCTTTCTGCTCACTAGTACTAAACATTAGCTATATATATATAGGGAATATGCAAGGCAAGCTTACTCCTTTAGTGGTAGGTAGACGGCAAGGGGGACTCCTCTAGCGGGGTCAGGCCGCGCTATATATATAGTTAGCGTATGCTAAATATATATAGGTAAAATACTAACCCTACGTTTTAAGCTGGTGGAGGGGGTAGATAGGCTAACGCGCTGTTTCTTTCTTATTAGCATATACCTAGTATAAGCACATGTTAACCTATGGTTAGTAGAAGATATTGTGGGTTTGCATATACAAAGTATATACGCGTATAAGCTAGCAATATAACTAAGTAGTGGTTTTGGTGATGCATATACGGGGCCTATATAAAGTTGGACTTTACCAGTCTCCTAGATATAGAGACGAGTATTTATTTCTAAATTGGGCAGTAGCCCTAGTAATAGCCGTGCTTATTCCTCCTATACGCTACCCTTAGGCCTATAAGTACCCTTAGGTCTAAAATTAAACTTAGGGGGAATAAGTATATAGATAAATAGATAGATAGATAGATATATTAGGGTATAGCGTATATATATAGAAGCGAAACTAATGCTTTTACCTTATAATAGAATTGCCTGCTAAATTGGGTAGTAAACCCCTGGTCCTAGGCACTGCATCTAGTTAGCTTAGGCTAGATATATACTAGGTATATGTCACGGGACACCTCCGTGACACCTTACACACGTCTACCTGTTTCCACCGACGCAGCAAGAAGAGACCGACCGCGAGACGGCAATCTGCCGGTAATCTACAACAATCTGATGGCAATCTGCCGCATTCTACCATATTCTGCCAAGTCTAACGAATCCTGCCAAGTTCTGCCAGGACCGTTCCTCGAATCCTATCCTACTCCATACACGTGTTGACCAAGCAACGAAACTAACAATATATACCCTTTCTCCCCGTTTCCTTACCTTCTCTCCTTACGCAACGTTTTGACTTCATCACGCAGTTTATATATATAGCTTAATAATATCTACTTTGCTATATATTACCATCGCTTGTGCTCGCTCCGTGATACTACGTTGCGTTAACCTTACATACTACCCTCCGAAATGCAGAACGACCCCAAAGCCCCTATAATAGCCGCCGGCATTATGTCCGCACTCTAAAAACAATTGGCAGAGATATAGAAGTCCTTTATAGACGCCCTCGCACAGAACTAAGCCACTTTGACTTAACGACAAGCCGAATAAGAGGCACGACACCTGCAAATAATTAAGGACCTTTAAGAAGAAGTTCGCACCCTTAGGATGCCTACACTAGGGCCCCAAGACCGAACGCCTTCTCTAGAGACAAATACGCGGGACGAGAGTCCCGAACCTATAGTAACTATTTATCCCAAACCGACTACTACACCGCAACGATCTAAACAACTACTAGACCCTCTAATATTTACTAGTAAACAATAAGAACTCCAATTATTCCTAAGCCAGCTTAAAAATAAGCTAACTGGTAATACTAACCGCTACCTAACTAAAGCCAACCAACTCTACTACGCCCTAAGTTAACTAGGAGGAGACGCAGCTGACCTTATTAAACCCCTTTAACCAAACTCAGTATAAAGTCTAGTTATACTACTTAAAGCCATATACGGTGACCCAAACCGTTAAGCTACCGCTTAGAGGAAGATAAACTATATAACTTAAGGAATAAAAAGTTTCCTAGTATACTTCTCTAAATTCAACTGTTACGTAAAGGAAACAGGCTGGAATGACTCCGCACTGGTTAACAGCCTTATTAAGTCCCTAAGCCCTGAACTAAAAACCTCCCTAATAGGTATAGACCTACTAGGAGCTCTTAACGCCTACACAAACGTTATTAATAAATGGTATAATGATATACTACGCCTGATACTAAAGTCCACTCCTTAATATAATACAACAGCCCTATAAACGTCCACTAAGTCATCGTCTCAGCCTAAGCACCCTAACGCCATGGATATTAACATAGGGACCCTAGGATACGCTCCACTAGGGTCCCCTAAATAAGAACAACGCATTAAGCTAGGCCTTTGCTTTAAATGCGGAAGTAAGGAACATATCTTAAGATACTACTCCGTCCCTATACCCTAACACAACTTATAAACGGCTAACACTAACAACCGTTTATTATATCGATCCTCTAGTTACCATCCCCAATCTTTACCTAGCTCTAGCCCCGCGTCTAATAAGTACCACTTATAAGGACGAAGTTATAACTGACGTTCTATAGGAACCCCTTCCCGCTCGCCACTAAAAGGCACGTCCCGGAGTTAAGTCGCTCTCCGGGACAGCTATGTTATAGGATCTTATTAAATGCATTAGATATTACAAAACCTAACTCTTAGGATTGTAGTATAACCATTAACTGCCATCTTTGGCAGAAAGGTTAATAGGCTAATACTTAAGTCCTAATTAACACAGGAGCTAGCGGCATAGGATTTATTAATAAGATCTTTATATAAGACAATAGGTTTACCCTAACACCCCTTGACCGGCATATTGACGTATTTAGATTTAATGGCAAACGCACTATCTTAGGCCGTATTACTCATGTAGCGGCCCTAAGACTCTGATACCTAAACCATAAAGAATTAATTAAGCTCTTTATAACTACCCTAGGTTACCTAGTGATCCTTAGACAACCCTAGATAAAGCTATATAAGGTAACCATTAATTGGGATAACCTTAAGCTTCTATTTACCACCTCCCGCTGCAAGTAGAAGTGCCTTATAACTTGCTGCTTAGACCCCGAACCAAAACCTGGAAAATCCATTAAGATCCATTAGTCTAAAATTTCTACCAACATCCACCCTATACCTAAAAAGTCCACCTAATTCCACCTACTAGAGAATTCCACCAAATTCCACCAACGTAAGACTTCCACTGATGACCACCAAGAACCTAAAAATAATATATAACTACACAAACCAACTCTAACTGCTACACCCGGAACCAAGCAGAAGCTTAAGCTTAATATATAAAAGTACCAGAAGAACTGGTATTCTACTATAAAAAGGATACTTAAAGAACCCGAACCTAAATCTAATACTAACTCTATAACTAATACTAAACCTAAACCTAAACAAGAAACTATATAAGAAACTAAGGACAATCTAAGCTCGCTCAACACCTTAGACATCCACATAATTAGAGCTACTCCACTGGCATAACTTGCCAGGAAACCAGAACACATAATCTTTACTATTACAATGGCCGATATTAAGAAGGCCTTAGCACTAAAGAAGTACACTAACCCCGCCACAAAGGTACCAGTAGAGTACCATGATTATTTAGATATATTCTCACAAAAGGAAGCTAATAAGCTACTAAAACGCCGTCCATATAATTATAAGATTGTAGTTAAAAAAGGAAAACATCCTAGATTTAGACCCTTATACAGGATATCCCGAAACGAACTCTAAGTACTATGGAAGTACTTAGACAAACATCTAGATAAGGGTTTTATTAGAGTAAGTTCATCACCTATAGCCGCACCAGTAATCTTTGTTAAGAAACCTGGCGGCGGTCTACGCTTCTATATAGACTACCAAGCCCTTAATACTATCACTGTTAAGAACTAATACCCAATCCCGTTAATCCAAGAGACACTAAACCAATTAAGTAAGGCTCGCTTCTATACAAAGCTTAATATTATCTACGTATTTAACCACCTCTGTATCGCAAAAGGAGACAAATGGCTCACTGCATTTTGTACTTAATACGGATTATTTAAATACTTGGTAATGCCATTTAGCCTTATAAATGCCCCAAGTTTATTCTAACACTTTATAAATAATACCCTACGCCCATACCTGGACGTCTTTTATACTGCTTATATTAACGATATCTTAATATACAGCAATAATCTGGCTAAATACCAAAAACATATTAAACTGATCCTGCAAGCCTTGCGCGGGGCCGGTCTATAATTAGATATAGACAAATGCGAGTTCCACAAAACGGAAGTCCTATACCTTAGACTTGTTATTTCTACAGATAGCGTACAAATGGACCCCAAGAAGGTTGAAGTAATTGTAAACTGGCAAGAACCTAAGAACGTTAAGGACGTAAGGGCCTTTATAGGCTTCGCCAACTTCTACTAACGGTTTATTGATAACTTCTCCGCCTTAGTTTCACCCCTTGTGGCCTTAACCCAAAAGGATAAAGCCTTTATCTTTAATAAGGAATATAAGAAGGCCTTTACTTATCTAAAGGTTATGTTTACCACTGCACCTGTGCTTTAACACTTCGACCCAGACCAAATAAGCGTTATAGAAGCTGACTCATCTAATTATATTACTGGAGGCATTCTATCTCAATATAATAAGGAAGGAGTATTACACCCTATAGCATACTTCTTGAAACGACTAAGCCTAGCTAAATGCAATTACGAGATCTATAACAAGGAATTGCTGGCGATTATTAGATACTTTAAGCAATAGTAACCAGAACTAAAAGGAACTAGATTCCCGATTAAAGTTCTTAGTAACTATAAGAACCTGCAGTACTTCACAACCACAAAACAGCTGAGCCACTATCAAGCCTGCTGGTTAGAATATCTATCCCAATTCCGATTCTTAATCACGTACCGCCTAGGCGTTCAAGGCTAGAAGCCTAATACCCTAACCCAACGTTCACAGGACGCACCAGCTTAAGAAGAAGCGCGCTCTTACTATAATTAAACTCTGCTCCACCCTAAGCTATTTAATCCCCCTATTAAAGATCTTACGGTACACGCCCTTAAAATGACCGATTAAACTATTAAATAGATTATAGTTAATAAATATCCAAATAATAAATTTATCTAAGAGACGCTTAAGCTAATTTAAGACGGCGTTAGACGCTCTAAAAAGGTTTCTCTAAGCAAATACAAAGTCCGCGGAAACCACTTGTACTACCAGAACCGCCTAATTGTCCCTAATTATAATAAACTTAAGCTTAAGCTCCTTAAACACGTATACGACCTACTAGTAGCCGGCCACCTAGGCTAAGGAAAAACCCTGGAACTGCTCTAACGAGAATACTACTAGCCGAACATACATAATACGATACAAAGGTACGTCTTCAGCTGCCATACCTACCGACGAGCCAAAGCTTCGCATAAGACGTATAACGGCTTTCTAAAGCCACTGCCTGTTCCGGACTAAAGATGGAAGGATATCTTAATTAACTTCGTTGTTGATCTCCCCATAAGTAAAGGATGCACGAATATTATAGTAGTTATAGATCAACTATCCAAGATAAGACACTTAATCGCCTACCCTAATATATCAACACCTGCTATTACCCAACTGTTCCTGGATCACGTATGGAAACTCCATAGACTCCCCAAAATAATCATCTCTAATAGAGGCCGCTAGTTCGTCTTGGCGTTTTAGGAAGAACTAACTACCCAACTCCGCATTAAAGCACTGTTGTCTACAGCATATTACCCGGAAACGGATGGTCAAACGGAACGTGTAAATGCTATAATGGAACAGTATATTCGGATATACACGTTGTATTTGCAGGACGACTAGATAGACTGGCTTACATTTACCGAATTTACTGCAAATAACTCCATCTTAGAAACCACAAAGGTCTCCCCATTCCTGGCTAATTACGGCCAGCACCCGCGAATAGGTTTTGAACCCTTTAGTAATATTCCTCGCCTAGCTTATTAGGCCTTATAAGTTACAGAAGCAAACGAATTTGTAAAGAAGATAGAAGAACTATAAGAGTTCCTTACTAACAAAATAACATAGGCCTAGTCTGTCTATAAAGCCATAGCAAATAAGAACTAAACCCTAGCACTAGCTTACCAAATTAGTAACTTTGTCTAGCTAGACGCAAGAAATCTGAATACGAAACGACCTACTAAGAAACTTAACTGGAAGAACACCGGCCCTTATAAGGTTGGAAAAGTTGTCTCTCCTTATGCCTACCGACTGAAGCTCCCTAATACGGTTAAAATCCACCCCGTATTCCATACGTTAGTCCTCTACCCTGCCGCCCCTATATCAGACGCCCTACCTAGACAGATCCAAGACCCTCCCCCACCAGTTAAAGTAGATGGTAAGGATGAGTACCTTATTAAAAGAGTTGACGACATTAAGTACGATAAACGGAAACGCAAATATATATACCTTACGAAATGGAGAGGCTTTACTGAGCCCTTATGGGAACCCGTTAACTCTGTAGGACTTACACAAGCCGCAGAAGACTTTCACAAACTCCACCTAGAACTACCACAGCCCCATCTCGCAGAAGCTTAAGTTTAAAGGGGGGGTACTATTATGGGACACCTCCGTAACACCTTACACACGTCTACCTGTTTCCACCAACGCAGCAAGAAGAGACCGACCGCGAGATAGCAATCTGCCGGCAATCTATAACAATCTAATAGCAATCTGCCGTATTCTGCCATATTCTGCCAAGTCTAATAAATCCTGCCAAGTTCTGCCAGGACCGTTCCTTAAATCCTATCCTGCTCCGTGCACGTGTCGACCAAGTAACGAAACTAACGATATATACCCTTTCTCCCCGTTTCCTTACCTTCTCTCCTCACGCAACGTCTTGACTTTATCACGCAGTTCATGTACATAGCTTAATAATATCTACTTTACTATATATTACCATCGCTTGTGCTCGCTCCGTGACAGTATAGGATAAGCATACGCAAATAGAGTGCAGGCGTCCGCGTACTCCGAAATTCTTAACCCTAAAGGGCTATAGCTATATACAGTATTAGTACTGCATATATATTGTATATATATAACCTACCTAGGCTTATGCAGGTATCTGGTATCCTGTTAGCCACTAAAGAGAACGAAACGCTTTAGAGCGCTATATTATATTAGCGTTGTATATGCGTAGCATATACTAGGTATATACTTCTCCCCTATAATTAACTCCGTAGCCGACGTATTGGTAATAAAAGGGTTGGTTACTATATATGGTAAGTATATACCTCCGCTAAACTGCACAGTAATACTTACGGGCACCGCTGTGCTCGTTGCGGACATGGCGGCGGTACTGCAACTATATTAGTGGAAGACGCAGATGCTATGCATATACGGAATATACGCTTAGCTAGGCCGTAAAGACCCAGCCGCACATCTGTATGCTATTCACTGCAATGTCACAGCTATATTTGTTGTCAGTATATACTATATATAAGGTATAGATATGCGACCTACACTATAGAGTTAATAGCAGACAGGACGGAGGTAGGGTTAGGTAGATCTGGTTTATATTTAGTATATACATACTTTTTATATAGAGCCTTTCTGGCACCTACTTGCGTTATCCTAGACCGTCATAGCTAGGGCTACATAAGGTTAGCATATACTATAGGTATACAGCTTTAGATTCATATACGCCTTCCACCTACTATAGCTGCTACGGCGCGTGCTTTGTCTACTATAAGCATATACCTTATATGCGCGTTCTCTATAACTAACCTGGTGTCACCTAGTTAGGGTTAAGGTTAGGGATTGGGCCTATATACTTCTATTAGTATATGCTTCTTCTAGGCATATACGAAGTATATACTTACTATAGTGGTACCCAAAGGCGCTGGGGTTAGTGGCACTGGCTACCTACGCATTATCAAAGTCTGCAATTGTGAGATTACTTATAGTAAGCGTAGGCAGAGCGTATGCTAGAGCGAAATTAAGATGTTAATATTACCCTAGCCAGATGTTAGCATATGCAGCGCTTATATATAGGCTATGTAGTACATACTCGTGGCGTATGCTGTGGTGTTATAGAGAAGTTCTAGTGCGACCGCTGTTGTTGTGGATATGCGACGCGTATGCACGGGCCATATTTTGATGACTCAGCTCGCCTCAGTAACGTGTTCCACCAGCGAGCTGCGAACACCGGCGAGCTGCGAACACCGGCGAGCTGCGAACCCCAAAAACCACCAAAAATCGGAAAAACTGCACCTTGATATCTCGACAACGGCTTAATAATAAATTCCGAAATTTTATAATTAGCCTTTTATACCTATTTTAAACCTCTTATTAGATTTAAAAAGTAATCTATTAGATAGCTCTAAAGATATTACAATATAGCTTAAGATTGGGGGCTAAAACCTAATATTTCAATAACGGCCAGGCTTATTACGCTAGAATTTTATTAAGAGTCTTAATATGGGTATAAAAGGCTAATTATAAAATTTCGGAATTTATTATTAAGCCGTTGTCGAGATATCAAGGTGCAGTTTTTCCGATTTTTGGTGGTTTTTGGGGTTCGCAGCTCGCCGGTGTTCGCAGCTCGCTGGTGGAACACGTTAGCTAGTAGGATGCATATGCCCCGCATATGCAATCCACGCGTTCTATAATATTCACGATTTATCAAATACTGCGATTTAAAAAAAAAAAAAAAATTTTGTATATGCGCTGCATATGCAGAAACTGAGCGGGGTCAGAAGCTGAGCAAGGTCAGAAAGCCCGGAAAAAGTCGCTTATTAAATAAAAGGCGATATCGGACACGCGAGCCGAGCTTCTAGGGGGTGAGCTTAACTGATCCCTCAACACAAAGGCAGGACGTCTTCAGAGTTAAAACACAAGATTCTTCATCCTTTCGACTTGTGCTCAGAAGCCAACCTCTCATCCGTCCATTCGATCCGACGTCTGTCAAGATGCAAGAGTTCTACGGCCTTCGCGGCACAAAACTAAACATTGCCATAGCGATTATCGCAGGCTTGGACTTTGCCTTATTTGGATATGATCAAGGTGTAATGGGAGGATTGCTCACCCTTCCGTCCTTCTTAAGCCTCTTTCCACAAATAAACACACAAAGTCCACCACCGGGGTGGTCTTCAAGTCGTGCTAGCAATGTCCAAGGCATAACAGTTGGAGCTTATACTCTTGGTTGCTTCTTTGGAGCAGTTGCAACAATCTGGTTGGGTAATTTCCTTGGACGCAAGAAGACCATCTTCATCGGATCTTCCATCATGATTGTCGGCGCAATTATTCAAGCATCATCATTCAGCCTGGGACAACTCATAGCTGCTCGACTTATTACTGGCTTTGGGAATGGTTCGTTCCCTTTTGGTACATCATTCGGCGGAGACTGATTCATGTGCAGGCATGAACACTTCGACAGTCCCGACGTGGCAAGCAGAAACCTCCAAATCTCACCGACGAGGACAGATGGTTATGATTGAAGGCTCAATCATCGTCTTCGGTGTAATGCTGAGTTATTGGATTGATCTTGGACTATCTTTCGCCGAACCAAGTTCAGTTTCCTGGCGATTCCCAATCGCCTTTCAGATCGTTCTGGCCATCATTATCATCACCTTCATTCCAAACCTTCCAGAGTCTCCTCGGTGGCTGTTACTCAATGGGAGAGAGGATGACGCATTAATGGTTTTGACAGCTCTTTCTGATCTTCCTCCGTGAGCTCACTTTTTCTTACACGCTGTCGGAGGATGCCAATGACGACCACAGAGATGATCCTATGATTCAGAACGAGTTCTCCGCCATCAAAGACACTGTCCTCGAAATGCAATCAGGGACATTTAGTGATTGCTTCCGAATGCATCGCAATCGGAATCTTCATCGCACAGCACTGGCATTTGTCATTCAGATGTTCCAGCAGGTAAGCCTTCCGGGAACAACATGAGATCATAGACTCTGACTCTAATCTGGAAAGATCTCCGGAATTAATATCATCACATACTACGCTGCCACTATCTTTGAGAATAACATTGGCCTCTCTCCCTTCCTCTCTCGTCTCCTCGCTGCCTGCAATGGCACAGAATACTGGCTTGCGTCCCTCATCGCAATCTTCACGATCGAGAAGTTCGGACGTCGCAAGCTCATGATCTTTGGAGCTGCTGGGCAAGCCGCTTCAATGGCCATCCTTGCTGGCTGTACAAGTACAGTCTCTACATCGACCGGTATTGCAGCAGCTGTCTTCCTCTTCGTCTTCAACTCTTTCTTTGCTATCGGTTGGCTCGGAATGACTTGGCTCTATCCTGCAGAAGTCACACCGCTCAGCATTCGAGCTCCCGCAAACGCAATTTCAACGACTGCGAACTGGATCTTCAACTTCTTGGTCGTGATGATCACACCGTCAGCATTTGCGAATATTGGATTCTGCACCTACATCATCTTTGCTGTTATCAACGCTTTCATGATACCCTGCGTCTACTTCTTTTATCCCGAAACCGCGTACCGCTCACTCGAGGAGATGGATATCATCTTCCACCAAACAACGAGTGTGTTTAATGTTGTCAAGGTAGCCAAGGTGGTTCCAAGATATTATGGCAAGAAGGGAGAACTTCTCATTCGCTACGATGAAACTGAGGAGTTTGCAGATGCTCAGAGAAAAAGGAGTTCTGTTACTCATGGTTATGATGCTGAAGGAGAAGAGGAGAGACATATTGCACACTTGGAGAATGCCAATAAGAGTAGTTCGGGGAAGGAAATCAGTAATGTGGAGTAGCCAGCTTGGTACAACAGAACCTGATCCGGCAACGTTCATTAGTCTCCAATGCAGCACAAGCCGAAGTACATTCTTCCCTGCATGTGAGCTACAAACTAAATGAAATTGGGCAAACAATTAATATCTGGATTCCTTACAAGGAATTTCCATCGTTCAGTAGGAAAGGGTATAGGACAAGAGGAATGAATCATCCCTCTAACCAAAAACAGCTGTTGCCGTGGCAAGCGCTACTATACCTTCCTGGCGGCCCACAAAACCCAGCTCCTCGTTTGTCGCCGCCTTGATTGACACACGACTTCTATCCAAGCCTAAGATGTCGGCAATGGAATTCTTCATAGCGTGTCGGTATGGACCGATTCTTGGGGCCTCACATATCAACGTCACGTCGCAATGTGTAAGAACGCCACCGTTATCGTTGACGAGCTGGTTCGCGTACTGCAAGAAGCGGTCCGACGACGCGCCTTTCCATTGCGGATCTGACGGGGGAAAGTGGCTCCCAATGTCACCGGCGCCAACTATCGCCAAAAGGGCGCTTGTCAGGGCATGGAGACCGACGTCAGCGTCCGAGTGGCCCAACAGCGAACTGTCATGCGGAATCTCCACGCCGCACAGCATCATCTTCCCTCCCGGAACAAGCTTGTGTGTGTCATAGCCGTGCCCGACACGGACATCGATTTTGGCAACTCTGTTCCCGGCTCTCAGAATGCGCCCAGCCTCTTCAAAATCTTCACGATGAGTAATCTTGATGTTGCGCTGTTCTCCTTGAGTAACGCGAACAGCCATGTCAGCCCATTCGAAGAGCGACGCATCATCGGTGAACCCTGTGACTGCGGATCGGGCCGCCCGCTCATGTACGTCAAGGATAGCTTGTAAGGAGAATCCTTGGGGCGTTTGCGAACAATACAGTCCGTCACGCGGAACGGTTCGGACAATAATACCAGTTGATGCCGTCTGCTTGACGGTATCGGCGATGGGAACTGCCGGAATAACACCAACTCCAGGTTCCTCCAACAGACATGCCTGGACTCTGTTCAGCAAGGAGAGAGAGACGAGTGGACGGGCAGCATCATGGATAAAGACATGCGAGGGCGAAGCACTAATAGAATCAAGAAAGCGTAGACCCTCGAGAGTCGAAGCCTGGCGGGTGGCGCCTCCGACTGTGTCATGTATGTTCACATCTCGGCTGTGCAAAGCCTCTTCGAGAAGTGCACTGTCGTCGGCATGACGGACAATGACAATAGCGCAGTGAGAGTTCCATGAGCGGAAGGTCCTTACTGTGCGGGATATGGCTGTCTCGCCAGCGACATGACGATACTGCTTGGGGCACGGATCGCACCCCGCTCTCAATCCTCGACCTGCGGCGAGAATGACAACACCGAATGAAATTTCGTACTCCGAATCGGATATCTTCTCCCCATTTGAGGAAGTCATGACACACTAATTGAAAGATTGCGGAGTCTTGATTTTGTCTTGTACCGGCGCAACGTGTTGATAAGGGGTCGCCAATTTGGGTATTAAACAGGAAACGCAGTAAGTCTTGACGAATATCCGATGATATAGCGTCTTTTCAAGGTTTCTAGACCGCCTTCTGCGCGGTGCAGGTAAGGCCACGTGGCTGCGCTGTACACCACCTAGGCGCATCCGGTTGAAAGCGCCTTTTTAGCGCTGCCGATCGTTCGGAGAACGCCGCCTGTTTTACTAGTTAAAATGGGGTTAATCTCCGTCAGATTAGCGTGCTTAAAAAAACGCCCATATTAAAATCAAATGAAGCTTTTCAAATCAAACGATTGTGAGGGATTTTGCCTATATACTAATTTCTATGGAGGAGCAATCAAGCGATCGTCAAATTGCCAAACGAGTGTCCAACACCTTCCTTTAAGCTCTTACCTAAATCTACCACTTAGTTATCCCTTAACCCGTCGATTCTGGCGCAACGATATCGATAAGAATTCAGCCAATAAGAGGCTCTCATTTGTACATCTGATACCGTGTTTACGCACGAGCTAGCTTGGCGTTGCGCCTCGACGGGTTAAGGGATACCCCCTTCGGCTGCAATTACGTCGTGTACGCGTTACCTTATAGATACGACAAGTCAGAATAGATCTTCTTGTGTAATCTTGTCCCACTAACGTAGGTGATAGGGTTATGACGGTCGGCATAGTTATAACGGTGGGGCCCCACCGCCTGCCTAAATAGGCCTACCGCCTGCCTAATTAAGTATATTGCCAATTCTAAAATCAAAACAGGAAAATCAAAATAGAGGAACTTTTGAATGCTTACATCGTGATTAAAAATATTCTTATCAACACCATAATGCCTCGCTGGCCTCTACACTCTGATCGCGACAAGACTATACAAATTGCTACTACTGCCTGGCATTCTGGCCTCTACGACAGCCGGGAAGCCTGCGCAAAAGCCCATGGGGTAGATCCGCAGACATTTCGACGTCGCCTTGATGGAAAACAACAGCCTCATAAAATCGCCCATACTAACTAGAATCGCATCACTGTTCCTAGCGAATATGCAATTACTAAGCACTGTATATATCTTGCCAACGCCGGGTTTCCATGTCGCCAGCACACTCTTCGAACGATTGCGACGATAGTGCTTAAATGGGAGCATACTGACCTTCCTCGATACCTTCAAATTGAACCTTTAGGCAAGAAGTGGGTGTACAATTTCCTAAAATGGCAGGAAGAGCTTCGTTGCTGCTACATATATTTAATTAATTAAGAACGAGCTTTTGCTAACAACAACCCTAGCTGTATTAAGAGGTTCTTTTCTGACTACCACGACGTCGTTACTATATACAATATCAACGAATTTAACATATGGAATATAGACGAGACGGGCTTCGCAATGGGTTTGGCTTTTAGTGCCAAGGTGGTTATTTTGAGAGGAAGAATCATCAATTTTAAGACAGTTAACGGCAATAGAGAATGGGTTACCTAGGTGGACGTAATTGGCATACATGGGCAAACGATTCCACCATTTATCATTTTTAAAGGACGGCAGCATATAGATTCTCTATAGGAAACTGTAGAGGAAGCTATAGGAGACTGTTTAATTGGGATGACAGAGAATGGCTAGTCAAATAAGGAAATGGGCCTTAAGTAGCTTAAACATTTTGAACGACACACCCGATGAATAGAGGTATGGGAGGCCTCTAAAATTAATAGTCTAGATATTAAACACCATGGATATTGATTGCTTATTATAGACGGACACACTTCTCACACTAATATCGACTTTGTGGAGTTCTGCTGGAACTATAAGATTATACCTATTTGTCTTCTACCTCACTTAACCCACTTCCTACAGCCTCTAGATCTTGTTATCTTTTCGGTACTTAAGCGCCTTTATTCAGCCAAAGTTGATGAATATGCAGCTCGCGGTATTACGGGTATTAATAGGGACTACTTTCTGAGAATTCTGGGTGAGATTCGACCCTATATATACACCCCAGAATTGATTAATAGCGCCTTTAAGGCGGTAGGGCTTCTTCCTTTTAACCCTAATTGAGTCCTTTAGCGCCTTACAAAAGGACCTTTATCTACACGGCTAACTACACCCCTTCAAAACGAATTGACGATTTTATCCTTACCTCTGCATCCAAAGACTCCCAAAAGTTACTCCGATTGAGCTTGGTACGGCTATACAATTCGTCACCCAGATACCTTACCCGAAGCAGTTGATATAGTTGTTATAAAGCTTATAAGCCATATGGATTCATTGGAGGAAGGCATAGAAATACTACAACAAGAAAATACTGAGCTTCGCAATAGCGCTGCAGAAAGAAGAGCCAAGAAGAAGAATAGGCGGGTAGTGCTTTCTACTAAATCAGTTCTTACTACTGAATCAGCTAGAGCACTTATCGCTGCTAAGGCAGCAATAGCAGAGACTAAGCAGCAGGCAAAAGATACTAGGAAGCGCCTTAGAAAAAATAAAAGCAATGCAGCTATAGTTGCGCAGGCGCAAGTCTAAGAAAGGAAGGAGGCTCGTGCCGTTGCAAAGGTAGCCAAAGGAGTTGCAGATCGACACAAAAGGAGCCTCGGAGACGCAGAGAGGAGCTCAAAGAAGGCGCAGAAGGTGTTAATAATTGTAAACAAGGCCGCTATCAAGAAGAAGACACCGGAAGCTTATATGGCAGCTGCTGAAGCAGCAGAGGAGGCACAATCAACGACAGGGGCCCTAGCGACGCTACGGAAGCAGTGGGAGGACTCCTCCACTACAGCTGCAGAGACTGCAGCTCACTCTAGGGCTCTGCAGGACACTGCAAGGGCCTTAAAGAAGGATTCTCAACAGGCTACACAGTCTACACAGGAAGAGGATGAGGAGGAAGGGCTAGATGGATTAAGCGGCGATGAGGTGTCGGATGAGGACGATTCTGAAATGGACGACGTCGAGTCAATTAAGGAGTAATCAGCACCTAAAACACCATAAAATGTTAATATAGAGCCTCTTTTATATAAATAAAAGGCTTCATACTGCTCAGTAATATTGTAATACTATGCGATACTTTTTACTAGTATTTCACCTGCAATTAGGCATCTGGCAGAATTTTAATGTTCCAAACCGTTATAACCCTATTACGTACGTTATACTTAATTGGGAATACAGTAAGCCTAATTAGGCAGGCGGTGGGGCCCCACCGTCATAACTATGCCGACCGTCATAACCCTATCACCTACGTTACTCCTAGATTACCTATTACATCTACTCTTCCGTATAAGGCCTATTGCGACGCTGGGTAATTCACTCCTTTATTATCTTCTAAAGAGCTTTAATTAGGTTAAGATTAGGGCTATTTAGGGGCCAATTAAGTATTCGGATTTGGTTAGCTGCAAATTTAGCTTTAGTAGATTAAGCTTTATATATGGGTGCGCCGTCTATTTATATAATAGATAGGGTAGGATCGAACGGCTGGGGGGTATTAATATATATATAATACTCCCTATTATTGTGACGGGCTCGTACAAATGCTTCTGAACCAAAGCTTGTAGATTGCTACCATATAAGAATACTAAGCTAAGGAGGAGAAGAAGACTGTAAGAGACTGGCAAGATATAAAGGGGTTGCCAAGGCTCTAGTAGTAAGCGAGCTAATAGCGATTTTCCATCCCGGGGATGGAAAATCCTAATTAGTTAGCTCTATAAGTAGTGCTAGCAGAATATGGCAGAATTTGGTAAATTGCCTAGAAAACGGTAAAGTAGCAGGTAACGCGCTCTAGCACCATTACATTACCCCCCTTTTTAAAAAAAGCCTGCCCTTAGGCTTTGTCTAAGTTCTTTATTATTATTTAAATTATTATAGTTATCTAACCCTTCTTCTTAGCATTTAATCTAGCTATCTAGTTTACGTAGTAGTCTAGGGAGGTTTAGGCGGGCTAGGTGGAAATCTTATAGCTTATAAGGAGAGTACTTAAAATTAGATATAGGGTACTATTTTAGATCTTTGTTATAACTTACCTAGCTTATATAGAATTTTAAGGTACTACGGTCCTTCTTAACTGCAAAAATCTTCTTAACTTCCTATTTCTTATCCTCTGCAATCTAAATTAGTGGTAGGGGGTTATTATGCTATCTAGGTAATGGGTTGTCCGCGGCCTTTTATAGTTAATTTAGAGAGAAAATAGAGTAGATCTTTATTAACTCTAGTAGCTTAACCTTAAAAGAGTGCCCTACCTTCTTAAGGATCTTATAGGGGTCAGCTATTTAGTATTCTAGCTTGCGACTCGGCCTCTAGGTTATTTAGTTCTTTATTAATACCTATACCTTATCTCCTATTTAGAAGTCTACCTTATAATGGTATTAATTTATATTGGTCTCTTTCTTCTCCTATATCCTTTTTATAATTACTTAAGTAGTTTTCTAGGCTTTGTATATTTTTTTAATAAATATCTAGGCCTCTTTGTGGCTAAGGAATTTGTAGGCTATTATAGGTTTTATAAGTCTATCCTAATTAAAGGATATTCATGGCTTATATCTATAGAGTAACTTAAATAGTAATATTTCTATGCTATTATAAGGGAGTATAAGCTGTGCGTAGTCTATTATAGGCAGTAGTTTTAACTAGTTATTTTAGTAGTAGTTAACAAAGGGGCGGAGTTGCTAGTTAAGGTACTGGTTTATAATCTTGGTTTAACTATTAGTTTAAAAGTAGAATAATGTGCTAGATAAGCGAGTCAGATACTACCAAAAATTAGAGAATTTATACCTTAATATCTTAACAACCACTTAATAATAAATTCTAATAATTTGGATTTAGACTTTCATATATACTTTATAGCTTCTATTAAATTTATATAGTAAATAGTTGAGTAGTTTTTAAGATATCAAAATTTAGGGGCTAAAATAGGGCTAAAATATTATATCTTAAAAACCACTAAACTATTTACTATATGACTTTAATAGAAGCTATAGAGCGTATATAAAAGTCTAAATCTAAATTATTAGAATTTATTATTAAGTGGTTGTTAAGATATTAAGGTATAAATTCTCTGATTTTTAGTAAGTTTTAAAGTGTCCAGCTCGCCTGTCCGACTTGCTTATCTAGCACGTTACGGTAGAGAGCTTAATCTTAATCCTAAGGATATAGTAGAATTTATTCTAGAAGTTTAATATAAATTAGGGTCTATAGTTAGAGATAATTAACTTAGAAGTGCTATAGATCTGGTAGATGTTGTTAATATATATATGGGCTATATTCTTTATAGTTATAGTCTTAAAGTAAGAGAGGGAAATAGCTTACTTACTTAGTTAACTACTATAAAGGCCATATTATAGCCATGTTTATCCTTTAGGAATAATTTAAAGTCTATTATAATATATTACTAAGGGCGTTTGGGAACTGGTAGTGGTTATAGCCATTTAGAAGTTTAATCCCTAGGGGTATCTATATATTTATAAATATGGTAATTTCTAATAAATTATTCTATATTAGATAGGAGTCCTCACTAATAGTAATAAGGCGCTAGTAGTTAGTAGGTTTTGTCTTAACTAGGGTATGCCATAGAGATTTAATAGTAAGCTTTATAAATTAGCTCTATTTATAGGTTATTAATATTTAGAACTATAAGCCATTTCTAGTATAAGAGTAGTCCGTTTTCTATTTCTAAATTAGGGTTACCTTCTATAGCTTAGTTATGGAGGGTTTTTAAAAGTTTGGCTATGCGGTTTATAATTAGGATGTAATTAATTGTCCAGGTTAACGCGTCGCAGATACTTTGTACGAAACTTGTTAAGGCCCCAAGGCCACCGCGAAGAACTTGTTAAGGCCCTGCCTAGAGAACTCGTTAAGGCCCCTCCAAGGGCCTATCTGGTATCCGGTACACCCAGGTGACTCAGAAGAGGGTCTTAATAGGCGTGGTGCGCGCGACCTGGTCGACAGCGACGCGACGGCGACGCGACGGCGACCAGACGGCTCAACGAGGTGGAAACACGGGCAAAGCTCTAGGCAGTGGAAACACAGGCCAGCTTCGACGGCCCCATGGCGTTAAAAGGTGACTCATAGGAGGGTCTTAATAGGCGTGGTGCATGCAACCTGATGCATATATATAAGGCGACTCACAGGAGGGTCTTAATAGGCGTGGTGCACGCAACCTAATGCATACATATGGGGGAGGCTGCAGGGGAAACATAGGCCAGTCGGACGAGGACTCGACAGTTAGAGACACAGGCCAGCTTATAGAAAGGGGGGACACAAGCTTGGTTAGTAGGAGAGGGGGGAGTAGGTTGCCTGGCACGGGACCTGGCGTCTCTACGGCCCCCTCCTACAAGACACGGTCGGCCTGTTATAAGGAGACTCCTATAGGCAACGCGAAACGGGAACTAGCAGCAGTATAGGGTGTTGCGCCCTTATACTACTACTAGTCTCCTGCGGGGCGTAGTATGTAGCAGCCACTGCTGGCTCTAAGGTCCTTACCCCTTAGCTAGGCTCTGACCCTTGGTGCACCTGGTAGGCAGGCAGGATTACGTCCTAGCCGGAGAGACTGCTACGTGGCTCGAGAGAACGGATGCGCGTGTCGGTATATCAACAGACGGGACCGTTCGCCTCTAGGGCGGTACGCCGGTGAGATATGCTTAAGGAGCAAACAGGAGTTACTCAGGCGGGAGAGGTTTTGGCCCGGCCTTAACCGTAGAAGGTGGTGACGCCTAAGGGTAGGAATAAGCCACTGGAAAACTGGGGTAGAGGCCTGGATAAGCAGGCATGTCGAACTCTACTGTATTATAGTTAATATATAACTACCTGCCTGTGGACCACTTATAGCACCTTGGCTTGCAGATATAGCCAAAGTATGCTTTGCTATAGGCTACTACCCGCGACTCGGAAGATCTATGACGACGGTTGTCCTACAAAAAGAAGGCAAAGTAGATTACTCAATCCCAGGAAGCTACCGCCCTATTGCCTTAGAAAACACCCTTAGCAAAATCTTAGAAAGGGTAATAGCGGACCATATGGCAGACACGGCTAAGGAACACGCCCTATTACCACAAAGTTAAATAGGGGCAAGAAAGAACCGCTCAACACTATCAGCACTTACGCTACTCACTACCACTATCAAGTCTGTATAGGCGATGCGAAGGGACTTCGTAGTATTAATGCTTAGCTTAAATATTAGTGGTGCCTATAATAACATACCCTATAAGCGCCTCCTATATATCCTTAGGGCAAAGGGCTTTCTAGAATAGATTATACAATTTGTTTAAGGGTTTATAGGCTAGAAAGAAACATTACTAGTCTTTAACAGATACTAGAGCCCCCCTATTATAGTTATAATAGAAATACTATAAGGATTACCCCTCTTGCCTATACTCTTCCTTTTCTTTGTAAGCAACCTACTTAACTCCTTTAAGGAAGGGGCAACCTAGGAGATAGGCTTTATTAACGATATAAACCTAATTATATACGGCCTAATAGCCGCAGAGAATTGCAGAACACTAGAGAAAGCCTATAACACCTATATAGAATGGGCAAGATAATATAGAGTCCAATTCTTACTAAAGAAATACCAGCTAATCTACTTTATAAGAAAATGTAACTAATCTGCAGATCTCTAGCATGGAATTTATATTTAAGGCTTTAGGGGTTAACCAGTTTAAGGCCTAAGGGTATTAGGAGTATAGGTAGATAGTAAGCTCTAGTGGAGCGTATATGCGTTATAAGCGGCCTATAAGGGCTAAGCACAGTATATTATAATGTCCAGGATTGTTAATTCTATATAGGGTCCATGCTTCTAGAGGTCACGCCTACTATATATAGCAGTTGTCCAGCCAACCATAACGTATAGATCCAGTATTTTGGCTATAGGAGAATCTAAGAAAGGCCCCCCTAAATCACTCCTTAAACTACTCTAAAAGGTCCAAATAGCTTATCTCTAGAGTATAACAGGCGGGTATAAGTAAACGGTTACAGCACTGCTTAAGAAGGAAGCTAATATCCCCCCCCTATAATTATATATTAAAGCCGCTATAATGTAAAGGGTATAAAGGGAGCGTAACTCTAATGTTATAAAGTATATTAAGACACGCCTAAATAAACTATAAAGTAACCCTAGGGTGCCCTATAGGAAAACAAACCAACAACCCTAAAGTAGGGAAGATATGTTAGAGAAATAGGTAAAAAAAGCAGAAGAAGAATAGTGCCGTATTAGGGCCCAGGCCTATATAGAGGAGGAAGGGAGATATATAAGAGATTAGTAAAGACAACAGTAAGAGAGAGAAAGGAGCTAAAGTAGAGTATAAAAGAGCACTGGAAAACTATTTACCGTAATATAACACTGGTTAGACCAACACTAGAGAGGTATATAGGAGTTAAAGGTATAGAGGCTATCTTAGGCAAGAGGAACCTAAGCCATAGTATAGTTAATGCTATGGGGGGTAAATACCTAAGGGCTCTAAGAAGGCCTAACAAAGATAGAAAATATAATAGCAATACTCTTAAAAATAGGAATAATAGGACTAAAAGATTGGCTCTACTAGGTAGGTATCCTAGTAGGTAGCCTAAGATATAAATATGGCTGGCTAAGACAAACACTAAAATATATAATACTGTTATGCCCCCTACGCATTAACTAAGAAGTAATACTCTTAGTAGCTAGCACAGAGAACTATAATACACTACTCTTAATATAAAAAGGTCTTAAGGTGGTTACCTAGTGGCTTATTAGCTAAAATGTACTTATTAGTAACACAAGGTAATATCACATAGTTACAGTTTGTAGCTAGTATAATGTTGTTCGTTGTATTCTTGTTCAAAAGGGGAAGGGTAAGGAACTTAAGGTTCCTTACCACGCTAGTGCCGCGGCGATACGTGACAACCACGTAACCACACGTGATATTGTCCTAACACTAGCAACTCTTCTTTTATGGTTACTATCTGCATACAAATACCGCTTGGCTAGCGTAACAACTATTAATCCTCCTTACTTACTATTACCATTGCAATATAAGTCTCGCTGTCCTAAAATTTGCTAAAGAAATGGTAGTTAACCAAGTAGTAAACTAGGAAATCCTAGGTAGATTAACCAGGGAACTATATCGTTAAAATAGGGTTATAGAGCTAGCGGAGCGTAACTAGATACGGCTAGCTTAAGCAAATGGGAACAACAGTTAACCAATAGGAATGCTCTAAAACTGGCGTTAAATATGGCCTAAGAATTCTTTGTAACTCAGTCCTAACAGTCCCAATACTGGCAAGTCTTCTTTTGTGCTTGTGGTACAGTAGGAAGGCAGTAAGGTGTTAGTTTAGCTGCAGGTAAAAGCAGTAGATATCAGTTAGCTGCAGGCGGAAGCAGTAAATGTCAGTTATCTATAGGCGGAGCAGCAAGTGGTCAATTAGCTATAGGCAAGACAGTAGGGGTTGGTCAGTTACTAATAAAGCAGCAAGTGTTAGTTAACTGCAGGCAGGGCAGCAAGGGTCTATTATAATAGCAGTACGGTGCAAGCGTCAAGTGGTAATAGTGGTCGAACATAGAGCTCGTCTATCAGTTAGTCGGAAGATCGCAGGCGTATAGGCACAATCAGCTGGTCGATAGATCGCAGGTATAGCGGCGCTATCAGTTTATCGATGGTATCTAGCAGTATAGTGCTAGCGCAGGGTCGGTTCCGTAGGCAGATCAGCACAGAGTCTTATCACAGGGTTGGTTCATAATAGCAGGCGTATTAGCACTATTGTTATCTAGTTCGTGGTTCGTAGCTACCGCAGACACTAGCAGTTCTTTCTTTATAGATTGCCTGCGTAACTATACCGTTCCAACCGCTCCCCCCTTACATCACTCTCTCTTTACGGTACTCTCCATGAGAACTTCCTATCTGGATTACGCTGGTAGCCACCTCTGTAGTTACCTTAGGAACTACAGGAGTCTTAGAATTCCCCTCCACACTAAATCTTCTAAAGCTTGTTAAATGTTTATAGAGAAGTAGAGGCTTATTACGGAGATTACTACAGAGATTGCTGCGGAGATTGCTACAGAGATTGCTAGTGGGACGGAGCTTAAGGCACAGGTTAAGATACAGCAGCTTAAGGCACGGGTTGAGATACGGCAGCTTAAGGCACGGGTTAAGATACAGCAGCTTAAGGCACGGGTTAAGATACAGCAGCTTAAGGAACTTAAGGTGTTTAATAGCCTAAGGTTATCTATAGTGGTTGCTGCAGAGGTTCTTGCAATGGTTGCTACGGAGGCTATTACGGTGGCTCTTACAGAGGCTGTTACAGATATTACTATAGAGGTTCTTACGGAAGTTCTTACAAAAGTTCTTGCAGAGGTTGCTATGTCTCTAGTAGTATAGGCTCACCAGTTGGCTAGAATAGAGGATTAGCGTTCTAGGGGTTCTATTCCAAATTAAAGTTGCCTTCTAAAGAATATAGGTTGGTTTTAGGTTTCTGTAGTTAACATATAATCTCAGCTTCCGTCCATACTGGCTCCTCTGTTCTAATAATAACAGCCTAAATGTTACTAGTAATTAGGTTACTATTCTCAGCAATATATACCCCATTTCTGCAAAGGAAGTCTCAGAAATTCTAAATAATATCAGCATTGCCAAGTGCCTAGGTATTGGCAGTCTATCCCACAAAATCCTCCCTAAAATATTCCCATAGTTATACATCAGTGTAGTATCTATTTCGGTAGAATATAATATGGTATAGGAGAAAGCCGTTAACTTGTTTTACGGTACAAGTTATTATATTAAAGGCGAATTCGTCCCAATCTTCATCAATAAGTTTCGCGTGCTCAGCTACCCCTAGTAGTAAGGAGTCTTTCCAGTTATTTAAAATAGGCGTAGCCATGTTTTTAGAGGAAGGAAGTATTGTTAGTATAAGAATTATCGTTTAGTATGCGTTCGGACGAGAATCTGTGATTATGGGGCTCAGGACCAGTTCTGGCCTTAAATTACAAAGACTTATAAAGCGTGTTGTTTTATATAATGGACGCAAGAATCTATAATCAAGGAAAGGCTTAGGACTAGTTCTGGCCTTTAAATCCTTAGATTCGTGGAAGAGTTCTATTTAAGATTCAGGACCAGTTCTAACCTCAAAAGACAGCTTCCCTTAGCACAAGTAGCACTGGTAAAGTGGCTCATCTCTTCTTAATAGAAACCTAGCTGTTCTATAGTATAACAGTGAAGTTAACCACTAATCAGTGTTGGTAACATAAGGTAATATCACGTAGTTACAGTTTGTAGCTAGTATAATATTGTTTATTATATTCTTGTTCGAAAGGGGAAGGGTAAGGAACTTAAGGTTCCTTACCACGCTAGTGCCGCGGCGACACGTGACAACCACGTGACCACACGTAATATTGTCCCAACAGTACTAGACTAGTTCCAGGTTATAAAGAAAATAGTAATAGAAGGCAAAGGGGCAAATACTAGGCGCCCCTTAATAACTCTACAGTAGTAGAGTTAAGTTTGCGATACTAGCGCATCTGTAGGCTTATTACGGCAGCAGTAGTTCCCAAGGAGGTTATAAAGTAAGGTAGTAAAGCACTATAGGTAACTTATAGGCGCCCTATATACAAGTCCTAAAAGGCGGGGAGATAGATCATAGGGTTTTCTTATTTTCTTAAATAGAGTTTTCTCCCTATATGTAAATAAGGAGTAGTCTATATGGGCCTAATAGGGATCCAAATCAGACGTTAAGCAATAAATAATTATTATTAATTAATTGTCCTATTAATTTATTTAGTACCTCTCCTTTTATAGGTGCTAGCTTATTCTATTTAGAGCTTAGTTCCTTAAGGATATATAGGTTAAGCTATTTAGGATAGAGGAAGGTATATATCCAGTACTAAGCCTTTAGCTTATTTTATAGTTTTACGTCTTATTCTCTCTAGGTTAAAGTATTAGCCTTAGAATTTTATCTACTAGAATAATATATAATTGTAAAGAAGAATTAAAAGAGTATTTTAGCCTTACTAGGCCTATTAACTGGTAAGCTGCTTTATTATTATAAAATACTTAAAGGCTTTATAATTAGTATAAACTACCTTATAGTACCGCACCGTAAACTTTATTATTGTTATTTTATATACTGTCCCTTAAAGATCCGCTAGGCAAAAGGAGCTCTTGCTATACCTAGCCTAAAAAGACCAAAACCAACCAAAAGAACCCTGAAAATCACCTAGAGAATCCCCCTAAGATACATACATCGCAGGGGAGGCACATGTTGAACGACGGTGGTTCGCACTTATGTATAACTACTAGAACCACGCCTAGCAATAGCCCTCTATAATAAAGACTGGCAAATACCACACTATAAAGCGGAAATACCTCTATTAAGAAAGCATTTAATAAAATATAAAGCCTATTAGACGTGTCTAGTATCTAGAATTGTGGGGGAGTAACTGTTAGCTATAATAAACTAATACAGCTAGCAGAATAGCTCTGCTAGTCTAGTGAACCTTAGGCGCCCCTCTAGCAAACCCTTAATTAAATCCTCTAATGGCTAAGTAAAATTAAAAATAAATAAAACCCCCCTTTATTGGCGAACCGCACCTAGGCTGTTATAGCTGTGCTTTTATAGCATAGGGAACCCACCCCCTATAAAATAATAACTGGGTATATAATTATAATATAACCAAATATAGAAAAAGTAGAGGGGTTTAGGGGATAATTAGAAACAGAAGTTCTTATAAAGATTTATAAAGAGGTCTATAACGCTGTTATAGTTTAATACCTTAGGAGTGGAGATATTAGAGTTACCCTAAAGGACTAATAGGTAAAGGAATGAGCCGTAAGGGTAGGGGATAGGCTAGGTGAACATATTAGCATAAAAGTACTCTATAAGGATTACTTAGTTGAAGTCCTAGCGGTTCCTATAAGCCTTAGGGTAGAAAAGGGACGCTAGGCGGATAATATAGCAATTATATAGGAGATAGTAAGATAAACGGAACACTTTATTTTAGAACTTAAGATTACCCAAATCTAATAGCTTTAATAGGAAAATACAAACCAAGCATATAACGAGAATAATAAGAGGATATAAGGGTCGCTAGAGACTTGCTAGGAAGACACTAGACGAATATATAGCTCCCTTATTATTAGTATATATACACTAGGAATGCAAAAACTCCTTATCTAAAAAGTAATAATTATAAATGGCCTTATATATAATACAAGACTCTATAACCACAGACTATGCCTAGAATGATGCTATTACTATATATAATAGGGATACACCTAAACCACATATGCAGTACAGGTATGCTACGGCCACTGTGTAGGCCCCTATAATATAAGACACTGCTTAAACTAAGACTAAATAAAATATGTAAACTGCCACTAAAGCACATATAAGGCGTGGGAGAGAGAAGACTATATTAAATATAGGAGACGGAAGGCAAGGGCTTAATAGCTATAGGAATAATTATACGCTAGGTTATATAAATGGAAATAATAGGTAATAAGCTAGGGGGATATAGGTGCCTTCCTAGCATTTCCTACCTTTAGTAATAGGGGGCTAGGCCAGCCATCCCAAGCCTTAACGGGCTAGAAGCGGCGCCGCGTAATATTACTAGACTAAATAGGGACATAAGGGTTATAGGGGACATAAGGGTTATAGGGGACATAAGGGTTATAGAGGACATAAGGGTTATAGGGGACATAAGGGTTATAGGGGACATAAGGGTTATAGGGGATATAAGGGTTATAGGGTATACAAGGAAGAGGATGCCCTATAGGAAGACTCCTATAGATATTTATAGTAAGCTTAAAACTAGGATAATTAAGAATTAGACTTAACGCGGTAAATATAACATTTGCAGCCAACCTATAAAGGGCATATAGCTAACTAGTAAAATTAGGGAAAGAACTAGAGATAATAACAAATTTAGATATAGAAGCGCTAGTAGGAATATAAGACATAGAAATAGAAAGCTCTATATAAAATAAGTAGTAACTAGGATGTAGATATAAGAGATAGAAGTTCTAAATATCCTAAAGAAAGTGGAAATAGAAGAAATAAGGAATAAAGGAGAAACAAAGGACTCTTACTAGGGGTCCGCCACCTATCTATTATATAGTATAACTGTGGCAATACAAACCACTGTCTTGTAAGGCCCCTACTAGACAGTCTAGATTTAGAGAAACACTATATCCTTACTATATAAGAGCCGTATTATAATACCTATATATAATTAATATACTGCCCCTAAGGATTCCAGCTTTTATACGAACCAAAAGCAGCTATATGCATATACTTTATAATTAGCAAGGCTATTAGCCTGTTTTTATAGTTATAGCAGGTAATTAACCTAGATATTGCAGTTATAACAATCTAGATATATAGGGGACCGGTATAAATTATTAATGTATATAACCCTAGGGTTAAAGGCGTCCTATAAATAGAGAATATTATATTAGTAATAAGCTTACTAAAAACTAAAGGCATAGAGTTTATTCTATTAGGAGATATAAACCTCTACTACCTATAGTAGGGAGGTATCTATATTGCTGCTAACTAATAGGTAGAGTGCCTACTAAGAGCTATAGATATCTGGGGCCTTAAGCTAGCTACCCCCCTAGGAGCAATTATATGGCAATAAGGCACCGCTAGAAGTACAATTAACCTTATATTTATAGACGAAGGCCTATACTAGAGACTTAAAAGGTGTAACCCTAAAGAAGAATAGGTACTTGCCTTAGACCATATCCCTATCTAGATATAACTAGATTTGGATATTAAGGCGTAACTAAATAGTAAAAGATACGCAATAAGGAAGCTTAAGACAGATAGTTTTTTTAGTATAGTTAAATAATAACTTTAAGACCTAGAAGAAATCTACCTAATACTAAATAAGCGAGGCTTATTAGCTACCCCTAAGGAAATTAACTAAAGACTAGAAAGGATCTAGGCAGTAATTAAAAATAGGCTAGAAGAGCACTACCTAGTCTTAAAACTAGGCCCCTACGCGCAATATGTGTGGTCTATATAATACGCGGTTCTTATTACTAGCCAATAATAAGTAAAAAGGAAATATATAAGTAGCTATAACCCTAAAGATAAGAGATAATATAAAGACATAAGAAACTAGTTAAAGAATACCCTAAAAAAAGAAGTAAGGAACAACTGGAGATAGTTTATAAATAAGTATACTTCTAACCTAAGCCTCCCCTATAATAAGGGCCTTTAGGCCATGGTAAAATAGTTAAAGAAAAAGGTAGGGCGCCTAGTAGAAGACCTATACCTACTACCCCTACAAAGAGTAGGGGAAATATAGGCCACTAATAATAATAATAAGAAGGTAAAAATCCTTATAAAAAGGTTCTTCCCCTAACCAGCTCTAGCAGACCTTAGTAATATTATAGGTAAAACACCAGTAACTTGCCTGTAGGTTAATAGCGATATAATAATAGAGGAAATAGCCAGAACTATTAGCCGCCTTTTAAATAATATAGCACTAGGATTAGATAGAATTCTAAATAAGGCCTTAAAAACCTGTGGACCACTTATAGCACCTTAGCTTGCAGATATAGCTAAAGTATACTTTGCTATAGGCTACTACCTATAACTTGGAAGATCTATAATAACGGTTATCCTATAAAAAGAAGGTAAAGTAAATTACTTAATCCTAGAAAGCTACCGCCCTATTACCTTAGAAAACACCCTTAGTAAAATCTTAGAAAGGGTAATAGCGGACTATATAGCAGATATAGCTAAGGAACACGCCCTATTACTACAAAGTTAAATAGGGGTAAGAAAGAACCGCTTAATACTATTAGCACTTACACTACTCGCTACCACCATTAAGTCTATATAGGTGATGTAAAGGGACTTTATAGTATTAATGCTTAGCTTAGATATTAGTGGTGCCTATAATAATATACCCTATAAGCGCCTCCTATATATCCTTAGGGCAAGGGGCTTTCTAGAATGGATTATATAATTTATTTAAGGGTTTATAGGCTAGAAAGAAATATTACTAGTTTTTAGTAGATACCAAAGCCCCCCTATTACAGTTATAATAGGAATACTATAAGGATTACCTCTTTTGCCTATACTCTTCCTTTTTTTTATAAGCAACCTACTTAACTCTTTTAAAAAAGGGGCGACCTAGGAGATAGGCTTTATTAATAATATAAACCTAATTATATACGGCCTAATAGCTGCAGAGAATTGTAGAATACTAGAGAAAGCCTATAACACCTATATAAAATGGGCAAGATAATATAGAGTCTAATTCTTACTAGAGAAATACCAGCTAATCTACTTTATAAGAAAATGTAACCAATCTGCAGATCTCTAGCATATAATTTACATTTAAGGCTTTAGGGGTTAACTAGTTTAAGGCCTAAGGGTATTAGGAGTATAGGTAGATAGTAAGCTCTAGTGGAGCGTATATACGTTATAAGCGGCCTATATGGGTTAAGTATAGTATAGTATAATATCTAGGATTGTTAATTCTATATAGGGTCCATACTTCTAGAGGTTACGCCTACTATATATAGTAGTTGTCCAGCTAACTATAATATATAGATTTAGTATTTAGGCTATAAGAGAATCTAAAAAAGGCCCCCCTAAATTACTCCTTAAACTACTCCAAAAGGTCTAAATAGCTTGTCTCTAGAGTATAATAGGTAGGTATAAGCGAACAGCTACAGTACTACTTAAGAAGGAAGCTAATATCCCCCCCCTATAATTATATATTGAAGCCGCTGCAATATAAAGGGTGTAAAAGGAGCGTAACTCTAATGTTATAAAGTATATTAAGACATACCTAAATAAACTATAGAGTAACCCTAAGGTGCCCTATAGGAGAACAAACTAATAACCCTAAAGTAGGGAAGATATATTAGAGAAACAGGTAAAAAAAGCAGAAGAAGAATAGTACTATATTAGGGCCTAGGCCTATATAGAGGAGGAAGGAAAACGCATAAGAGATTAGTAAAGATAATAGTAAGAGAAAGAAAGGAGCTAAAGTAGAGTATAAAAGAGCACTGGAAAACCATCTACTGTAATATAATACTGGTTGGACCAATACTGGAGAGGTGTATGGGAGTTAAAGGTATAAAGGTTATCTTAGGCAAAAGAAACCTAAGCCATAGTATAGTTAATACTATAGGGAGTAAACACTTAAGGGCTCTAAGAAGGCCTAATAAAGGCGGAAAACATAATAGTAACACTCTTAAGAATAGGAATAATAGGACTAAAAGATTGGCTCTACTAGGTAGGTGTCCTAGTAGGTAGCCTAAGATGCAAATATAGCTAGCTAAGACAGATACCAAAACACATAATACTGCTATGCCCCCTATATACTAACTAAGAAGCAATGCTTTTAGTAGCTAGCATAAAGAACTATAATACACTACTCTTAATATAAAAAGGTCTTAAGGCGGTTACCTAGTGGCTTATTAGCTAAAATATACTAGACCAGTTCTGGGTTGCAAAGGAAATGGTAATAGAAGGCAAAGGGGCGAGTACTAGGCGCCCCTTAATAACTCTACAGTAGTAGAGTTAAGTTTGCGATACTAGTGTGTCCGTAGGCTTGTTACGGCAGTAGTGGTTCCTAAGGAGGTTATAAAGTAAGGTAGTAGAGCACCATAGGTAACTTATAGGCGCCCATATGCAAGTCCTAAAAGGCGGGGAGATGGATTATGGGGTTTTCTTATTTTCTTAAATAGAGTTTTCTCCCTATATGTAAATAAGGAGTAGTCCGCGTGGGCCTAATAGGGATCCGAATTGGACGTTAAGCAATAAATAATTAATTAATTAGTATAGACTTTAATTTAAAAGTCTATGCTTTTAAGCTTTGCGCGTTACTAGGATAATAATTATATAATAGCCAGCATTTTCTTATTATATACCTCGTAGTTATACTTAGCTAGGGCTATTATTTTTAAGAAAAATACTATAGAATACTACTTGCTATCTAGGTATAACTATAAGAGAACCCCTACTACTATTCTGTTGGATATATCTGTTTCTAGTATTAATTCTACGTCTAGGTTATAGTAGTAGAAAATTAGGGAGGAGATAAGTCGGTTTTTTAACTCCTTAAAGGCTTTTATATAGTTATTACCAAAAATAAAAGGCATATTATTTCTAGTTAGTTGTATAAGAGGCTTAGCTATAACTCCATAATTACGGATAAACTAATAGTAGAAATTATAAAAGCTAAGAAAGGACTAGATCCCCTTTATAGTATAAGGGGGTTTTTAGTTATAGATTGCCTTAACCTTCTTAGGGTTAACTTTAATTCCTTTTATGCTAATAATAAACCTAAGGTACTTAATACGTTTTACTCCGAATTTGTATTTCTTAATATTAACTTATAGACCTATATTCCGCAGCCTCTCTAGAATCTTCTTAATATAAACTTGGTGCTTAAGTTTATTATCTAAATATATAAGAATATTGTCTAGGTATGCCGTATAAAATTTATCAAGGTAATTAAAAAGAATATTATTTATATACCATTGGTATACAACTAGCCTATTTATTAGTCTAAAAGAAAGGACTTTATATTTATAAGAACTATAATAGGTATAGAATATTATTAGGTCTTCTAATATAGGGTCTATTCTAATTTAGTTAAAAGCTTGGTGAATATTAAGCTTAGTAAAGATTTTAGCTTGGCTTAGATGTATAAGGGTCTTGTTAATTAGGGGGAGAGGGTAATAATCTTTCTAGATAATAGTGTTTAGTTTTTAATAGTTAATACAGAAATAAAGGCCTTTATTTAGCTTCTTTATAAACAAAATAGGGGAAGTAAAAGGGGCCTAACTTAGCTTAATAATCCCCTTATGGAGGTTATTAATTAAGTATTACTTTATTGCTTTTAGTTCCTCTATAGTTTACTAGTAAAGGGGGGTATAGCCTAGAGAGGTATTGGCCTCTAATTAAATCTTATAATTATAGGTTTAGTAAGGGGGTAGTATATCTAAAGCTGGTTTTAAGAATGTGACTTTATAGTTTAAGAGGTAAGTAGGGAGAAGGCGCTTAATTAGCTCCTTATTAGTTTCCTCTACTAGCCCTTTTTCTTTCTTATTAATAATCTAATTATAAAGACCTTATTATCCTTTTAATATATATTAAAGTAGAAACCTATAGTATTAATTACCGCGATATCTACTATAGGGGAGTTATATAATAGTAGGGGTGTCTATAGCCTTGGGGGCCTTTAGCGTATTAGCATTATTTTTACTCTCTTTAGCTCTTATTATATCTTCTAAAGGTTATCCTTTATATCCTATTGGTATATCCTCTTCTATATTAGTTAGATCTCTATAATTTAGAGGTTATCTATATTACTATCCATTCTACTTCTATAAGTAAAATTCTCCTTAACTATAGTACTTTAGGGGAGTATTATTATTAGTATAGAGTTCCTACTAGCCTTATAGCGGGTATCTTTTTAGGTAAAGGCTAGGTCGCGGTCCCTAATATTCTGCTAATAGATAGGGTTAGCCTTTATAGCTAATATCTTGCGGTTAATCTAAATTTCTCTAATAAAGGAGGGTAATTTTGGTCTATTCTTCGGCCAGATAAACTGTCTTTATTAAACGTTTAGCCAAATATTCAAGTAGGACATCTATTTTCGGCTAAGGATTATATTATAGGACCTTAGGTCTAGTATATAAAAGGGGATACTAAATTAGCGCTGTCTATTAATAGTAATATATAGCTTTAAAATATGGGTAACCGGCTTACTGGCTTAGCTATTATAGCCTTTTACTTAAATAGGCTTCTCTAGTTAGGTAGCGTTTATATTTAAGAACTTAGCAATATTATTTATATAAGCAGTATTTATAAAAGTAAAGCTATTTGCTCTAGTATTAATAAGGGCAGCTATATTAACTCTATATTTATTTTAAGATACTATATATAAAACTATAAAGTATTTTCTATCTATTAGCTAATTTAGATTAATTTTCTTAAAATTAATAGGATACCCTAAGGGGGAGTCTTTTCCTAGGGTTTTTCTTTTTCTAACTTGTTGGACATTTCTTCTTTCTTTATCTTCTTAATATTACCTATATCTTTTAGCTCTGGGTAAAATAAGGTAAAATAACCATCCTTTCCATAATTAAAGCACGTAATTATAGTAGGGTTAATTAGGGTATTATAATAAGTATTAGCTAAGGGTGTAGTATATAGTAGGTTAGGCGAGGCTTATAAGTAGGTAGTTATAACCACTTTTAGTATAAGGGTGGTTATAGTTTATCTTTTAATACTGGCTCCTATTAGTATAGCGGGCAAGTTCTAGTCGCTATAGGGCCGCTTTATTTAATTAGAACAGGTATTAATTTGTTTTAGTTCTAAATTTAATAATAAATATTAGGCTGCAAGTCTTTAATAAGTTAATAGGTCGTTTAAAGCTACTATAATCTTTTCTTATAGTTGAACTATTAGCTTATTGTATAGGTCTAAATAGTAGTTCTTAGGGGGAACCTAGCCTTTACCTACTAGGTATAAGAATTAAGTCTAAAACTTAGTAAAGAATTAGTTTAATTTTATTATTAGGCGGTTATAGTTATAAGAGGTATCTTATACTTTATTTAGATTAATATAAATAGTAGCCAGATGCTATATTATCTTATTAATAGATATAAACCAGATAGGTAGCTTGTCTTTAAATCTAGCCTAGATGTATTACTAGGCGTCCCTAGTAATAGTTTAACTAAAGAGGTAGAGTATTTTAGCTTCTTTAGAGAGGAAATGGTTATAGTTAATACGGAGCTTTTTTTATACTTAAATCCTCTAATTCTTAAAGGTAGGGTCTATTCCATTAGATAGTTATTAAGGGTTAAGAGCTTAATAGATTTTAATTGCTTTACTATTATATCCGTACTACTTAGGGTATTACATTTAGTAGAGTAAATAGGTTAACTAGGGCTGCGAGGCTCTTTAGGATTTTGTCTAGAGTCTTTTGCATAGCTTTAGCTGTAAGGTAATTAGCTACCTACTTAGCCGCGAGATTGTAAATATACTTGCGTATATCTAGAGTGTTATTATTATTATTAATTTCTAATCCTAACTAGATCTCGTGTTCCTTTTAAGTAGAGGCGGCTCTTTTAAATAAGCTTACTTTAGGTACCATTATTAGCTACCTAGGGGTTTATTAATATTGTATAATTCGTTTTTAATGCTAGGGTCTAGGTTAAGTATAGCCTGGCCTGTAAGGGAGGATATTATTAGGGCCTTTCTAGGCTGTATATAGTATCTGGTGTCTAAGTATAACGCGTTAACGCGTTATTGCAAATAAAGTTTTTTTCTAGGGTGGGATATTATAAAGGCCTTTCTAGGCTATATAGGGAGAGCTTAGTATAATATAATAGGCTTATATAAATGCTTCTAAACTAAAGCTTGTAAATTGCTGCTATATAAGAATACTAAGCTAAAGAGGAGAAGAAGACTATAAGAGACTAGTAAGATATAAAGAGGTCGTTAAGGCGCTAGTAGTAAGCGAGCTAATAGCGATTTTCTATCTCGGGGATAGAAAATCCTAATTAGTTAGCTCTATAAGTGGTGCTAGCAGAATATAGCAGAATATAGTAGATTGCCTAGAAAACAGCAAAGTAGTAGATAACGTGCTCTAGCAATATTACAATTATAGTATTTATAGAAGTTCTTTAGGCTTAGGTAGATATAATCTTAGAAGCCTTAAGCCGTAATATTCCCCTATTTCTACTTATTTTAAAGGACTAAAGGCCCTTTTCTAATACTCGCAAAGTAAGCCTAAATTATTATATAAGGTATATCGCGGGGTCTTAGCCGAAGGCAGTAGGGGTAAAATCGTTTATAAGGCCGTTAAGTTATAAAACGCGCTGGTAACCGCCATAGTGCATTATAAACTTATCTGTCTATATAATCTTATACTAGTCTTTAATTATCTATAAGCTTACCCTGTAGGCAAATACAAGTCACTATTAGTGATGCCTTTGAGTAAGCTATGGCTTTAGGTAAGTAACGCATTGTTAGAAGCCTTCCTTTTTTAGTAATTGTCTAATTATAGAGTTAAAGGCATAGAGGCCTGTTTTAGTAGAGAGTTCGGCATACCTAATTATAAGATTTGATAAAGTTAATTAAGCGGCGGCGTGTAGGCGTGTCGTATCTAAGGCGGTTTCTGTAGCTGTAGTGTAACAGACTACTAGTACTAAAGCTTGCGCTACCTTATAACTTACCACCCTATTTCTTGCCATTGTATATTTTACTACTTATTTCCATTACCTATTTCCATTACCTATTATCGACTTGGTGGTGCTGTCTACAGTGGAGATTATAGATTATTATTGGTAGCTTCTTGCCACCTACCTCGTGTATATATATAGAGACTTTAGAGCTACATTTACAATTAAGTTGCTTGGTTAATTCCCATACACTGCAAAGCCTATAGTTATAAGCCCGGATCGCACTACCTGCTAACTAATTAATCGGATTGCACTACCTGCTGCACCATCTGTTAATTAATTTATTACCTTATTTAAGAAGTCACTACTTTTACCACCTTTGTAAGTATCTTGAGCTTCTGTCAGATAATCTGTATTCTCTAAGGCGTGGGACACGTGCATCGTAAATCTCTTCATAGAGCCCCAGGGGCCCTAGGTCAAGTCAAGGACATCAATCAACGATCAAGTCAAGGACATCAATCAACGATCAAGTCAAGGACATCAATCAACGATCAAGTCAAGGACATCAATCAACGATCAAGTCAAGATCATCAATCAATCAACCCATTTCATCAATGAACTGCTCTACACGAACTTCGTGACAGCTTCTTTACTTACCGAACGAACTGATAAACGAACTAACGAATTAAAACGTTAAAATAAGGTTTCGTTAAGACGCTAACCTAGACCCTGCCCGACCTATTAAAATTCTAAAAACAATGACTAATATAAACGAATCTTTATCCGAAATCAACCTTATCCTTAATAAGCTATCTGGTTAGATTTAATGGTTCTTTATTATCTAAAACACTGCTAAAACCAATAAGGTATAGCAATATATTAACCTATCCAAGAAGAAAGACAAGATTTTAAAGCTAGAACTATTGAATCAACCTATACCAATGGACGCACTATCTGTGGCTATATTAATAGCTTAACTAAACTAAAATTAACTTACTGCCTATAATTAGCTCTACGCTAAATATAAGGACGATCTCCGCATATACTAAAAGCGAGAATAGGCTATAAACGATATCAGCAACTACATTATTCGCTCTACATTAGTAGCCTACCTTCCCCTTATTAATGGCCTCGAAATAGTACATAAACGGCTTTAAGCATTAAAGACTATACTAGCTCCTACTACCTTAGGTCAAAAGTATAACGTCCTTATTTAATACACGGCTTTTAAAGCCTATAATAAAAAGCAGAGCATTAATAAATAGCTAAATAGCTAGCGGAACGTCTACAAGCTTATAAAACAATTAGAGCTACTAAATATAAAAGGATTTAGGCTATACTACAACTTCGTTCAAGCAATTAAGCCTATCTTTTTTTAGCTTTATAGGAACACTAGAAGTAGATCTTATCCGGAAAGAACAAAAGGACAAAGCCGCTCTATCTATTATCAATCTAGTTAAAGAATTTAAGGAGTACTACTATATATAGCAAGTATCCTTATCTACTACCATCAACAACTCTGCATTTGCGACCCTTTAAAATAATTCCAATTCCAATTCTAACAACAATTTAAATTAGCATAAGAAATGCATATACGGCCTTATACATTGATTTAATAACTGCTACTATATTGCTAAGTAGAAGCGCCCTTAAGGATAAAAACCAAAGCTAGATGTCTAAAAGAAAATAGATAAAATAATCTTATCTACACCTTAGGTTAAACGCATTGTTAACTAACTCTAAAAAAGAGAAGAGAAAGCAAAGGAGAATAATTAGAAAAACACAGAATCTATAATTAATTTTAATTATAAAAACCTAGCGTCTATAATACCAACCTATTATATTACCGTATTTAGTACTAGTTAAATTCTATTTAAACTCCAGAACACCTAAATACTTAACCTTAGTATAGATACCTACGTCTACAATAATAAAGAAGACTTTATATTCTCCTACTTAGCTATAAAAGATAACTACCTAATTACTAGTGGAAAATTTAAAAAGATTTAAGCTTATAAAATAGTAACTATTACTATTAATATACCTACTAAGATGTTAAAAACAAAGCTATCTTATATAGTACTAGCATCTATCTTTTTTACAAATATTATAGCACTTTTAAGAGCTACTAATAACGATATCTATTTCGACTTAGGACGAAACTTACTATACTATCTAGCAACTGGCGAAACAGTTTGCTATATAAAATGACCAGGGGGCTACTAAGCACTAATACACAGAAAGCCTACGCCTACGAATACCCTAGATTTAACCTAATTAATATTCTTAACCTTTAAGAGATACTAGTCTAGCCGAATGGCCTGTAGACCAGTTGGATCCATAGCTATAAGATAGTGTAAAATTCTCGGCTATATAGGACCTAATGCTATTAAGCAGCTTTCTAAGTACGTTAATGACGTAGAGCTAACCAAATTAACTACCAAACGAGTACCGCTTGATATTAAATATAAAGTTTGCTTATTAGCAAAGTACATATAGTAGATCTTTTAAAGACAAGAACATGAATATCTAGCTACTCAACTATTTAAACGGCCAGCATTTAATATTATTAACCTTAGAGTACCTAGATATAATAGCAATAAATACGTAATACATTTCTATTACACGTATTCTAAATTAAAATTTATATTTACCTTTAAGAATAAGAATAAAGCTACTATCCTACCTACTATTTATAAGACTTACCAATTAATTAAAATACAATTCTACTAAGACGTTATATTCTTCTAGAGCGATAATAAACGAGCTTTTAGATAGATAGGATATATACTATAAATATAATATACAGACAAAGGCATTGCCTTTAAATGTTGAGCACTATATACCAAAGAACAAAATGGTAGAGCAGAATAATCTAGACGAACCCTTATAGAAAAATTAAGGGCTATATAGCTAGAAGCATCCTTACCGCTATATTTAGGACTAGAAGCATTCCTTACTACTAGTTATACACTTAACTAAACACCAAATAAATAACTAGGATGAAAAACTCCATATAAGATCGCCTACAGTAAGCCACTATTACTTACCTATATGCATATATACGGCTATAGGATCTATATGCTTAATAAAAGAGTTAAAAGGGGAGACAAGCTAGCTCCTTATGCATTAATTAGACATCTAGTCAGCTATAATTTAATTAATATTTACTAAATTTGGATTTTAATTCTCTATAAAGTTATTTAAACTAGAGACATTATATTTAATAAAAACTTGTTCTATAACCCTAAGGGTTAGAATATTAACTACCTACTAAGGAATGTATTAGAAGATACTATTTAGGTAATTAGTCTACCAGAACCTCTTAAGGATAAATTTAAGGATAAATCTATCCTATATAGATCTACCTTAAATATAGATTAAACGACTACACCTAAATTAAACAATTTAGTAGAGCTTCCTATAAAGAATATTAAATAATTACCAACTCCTTCCCTCTATAAGGGCCTATCTAGTATCCGGTACACTCAGGTGACTCAGAAGAGGGTCTTAATAGGCGTGGTGCGCGCGACCTGGTACAGCGACAGCGACGCGACGGCGACGCGACGGCGACCAGACGGGGTGGAAACACGGGCAAAGCTCTAGGCAGCGGAAACACAGGCCAGCTTCAACGGCCCTATGGCGTTCAACTTACAGTCAACTTACAGTCAACCCACAGTCGACTCACAGGCGACTTACAGGAGGGTCTTAATAGGCGTAGTGCACGCAACCTAATGCGCATATGCATAAGGCGACTTATAGGAGGGTCTTAATAGGCGTGGTGCTCGCAACCTAATGCATATATATGGGGGAGGCTATAGGGGAAATATAGGCCAGTTGGACAAGGACTTAATAGTTAGAGACACAGGCCAGCTTATAAAAGGGGGGGATACAAGCTTAGTTAGTAAGAGAGGGAAGAGTAGGTTGTCTGGTATAGGACCTAGTATCTCTACGGCCCCTCTCCTATAAGACACGGTTGGCCTATTATAAGGAGACTCTTACAGGCAACGCGAAACAGGAACTGGCAGTAGTATAGGGTATTGCGCCCCTATATTACTACTAGCCTCCCATAGGGCGTAGTATATAGTAGCTACTGCTAGCTCTAAGGACCTTACCCCTTAGCTAGGCCCTGACCCTTAGTGCACCTAGTAGGCAGGTAGGATTACGTCCTAGCCAGAGAGACTATTATGTGGCTTAAGAGAACGGATGCGCGTGTTAGTATACTAATAGACGGAACTGTTTGCCTCTAGGGCGGTACGCCGGTGAGGTATACTTAAGGAGCAAACAGGAGTTACTTAGGTAGGGGAGGCTTTTGGTCTAGGCCTTAACTATAGAAGGTACCCAAGGCTTCCATATTGCAGGATGCAGCTATAACGCCCTTGTAGGATTACGCCAGTAGGCACATAAGAAGGGAGTTGCGACCCCTAGAAGCGGCAGCTTATGCCCATACCGGCAGAAATAATGAAGAAAGGCGTAAAACTAGAGGCTATAGAAGGCTCCCAAGCCGTGCGAAAGCATACCAACTCTAGGAGGAGATTCTTATATAGACCGCTAGGGGGCGGTTTAGTACTTAGGTTAACCCTATTATAAGATATCTAAAAGAATGGTAAAATCCCCCGTTAATTGGTAGTGGCAGCTAACTGCTTATGGAAAGCCCCCTAGGCCTTTAGGCCTAGGTAACTGGGACTAAATACTAGAAAACTAGGGTAGAGGCCTAGATAAGCAGGTATGTTAAACTCTACTATATAACTACCTGCCTCGTAGGATTACACCAGTAGGTATATAAGAAGGGAGTTGCGACCCCTAGAAGCGGCAGCTTATGCCTATACCAGCGGAAATAATGAAGAAAGGCGTAAAACTAAAGGCTATAGAAGGCTCCTAAGCTGTGCGAAAGCATACTAACTCTAGGAGGAGATTCTTATATAGACCGCTAGGGGGCGGTCTAGTACTTGGGTTAACCCCATTATAAGATATCCAAAAGAATGGTGAAACCCCCTGTTAATTAGTAGTAGTAGCTAACTGCTTATGGAAAGCCCCCTAGGCCTTTAGGCTTAGGTAACTAGGACTAAATACTAAAAAACTGGGGTAGAGGCCTGGATAAGCAGGCATATTAAACTCTACTATATAACTACCTGCCCTATCCAGATACAACTAGATCTGGATATCAAGGCGCAACTAAATGGCAAAAGATACGCAATAAGGAAGCTTAACGTAGATAGCTTTCTTAATACAATTAAACAACAACTCTAAGATTTAGAAGAAATCCACCTAATACTAAACGAGCGAGGCTTATTAGCTACCCCCAAGGAAATTAATTAAAGACTAGAAAGGATCTAGGCAGTAATTAAAAGCGGGCTGAAAGAGCACTGCCCGGTTTCAAAACCAGGCCCCTATGCGCGATATATATAGTCCGCATAGTGCGCGGCCCTTATAGCCGGCTAACGACGAGCAAGGAGGAAATATATAAGCAGCCACGATTCTAAGGACGAGAGATAATATAAAGACATAAGAAACCAGCTAAAGAATACCCTAAGAAAAGAAGCAAGGAATAACTAGAGATGGTTTATAAATGAATACACTACTAACCTAAGTCTCCCCTATAACAAGGGCCTTTGGACCATAGCAAAATGGGCAAAGAAAAAGGCGGGACGCTTAGTAGAAGATTTATACCTACTACCTTTACAAAGAGCAGGCGAACTACAGGCTATAAGCAATAATAATAAAAAGGCAAAGATCCTTATAGAAAGATTTTTCCCTTAACTAGCTCTAGTAGACCTTAGCGATATTACTAGTAAAACACCGGTGACTTACCTAAGGGTTAACAGCGATATAATAACTAAAGAAATGGCTAGAACTATTAGCCGCCTCTTAAATAACACAGCATTAGGACTAGATAGGATCCTAAATAAAGCCCTAAAGACCTATGGACCACTTATAGTACCTTAGCTTGCAGACGTAGCTAGAGTATACTTTGCAATAGGCTACTACCTGCGACTTGGAAGATCCATAATAACGGTTGTCTTATAAAAAGAAGGTAAAGCAGACTACTTAATCCTAGGAAGCTACCGCCCTATTGCCTTAGAAAACACCCTAAGCAAGATCTTAGAAAAGGTTATAGCGGGCTATATAGTAGATATAGTAGAGGAACACGCCCTACTACCACAAAGCTAAATAGGGGCAAGAAAGAATCGCTTAACGCTATTAGCACTTACACTACTCACTACTACCATTAAAACTGCATGGGCTATGTAAAAGGACTTTATAGTATTAATACTTAGCCTAGATATTAGCGGCGCCTACAATAATATACCCTATAAGCGTCTCCTATATATCCTTAGGGCAAAGGGCTTCCCAGAATGGATTATTTAATTTATTTAAGGATTTATAGGCCAGAAAGAAATATTACTAGTCTTTAGCGGATACCAGAGCCCCCCTATTGCAGTTATAATAGGAATACTATAAGGATTACCTCTGTCACCTATACTCTTTCTCTTCTTTGTAAGTAACCTGCTTAACACCTTTAAGGAAGGGGTAACCTAGGGGATAGGCTTTATTAATAATATAAACCTAATTATATATGGCTAATAGCCGTAGAGAACTGTAGGACACTAGAGAAAGCCTATAACACCTATATAGAATAGGCAAGACGATATAGAGTCTAATTCTTACTAGAGAAATACTAGCTAATCTATTTTATAAGAAAACGTAACCAATCTGCAGATCTTTAGCATACAATCCATATCTAAGGCTTTGGGGGTTAACTGGTTTAAGGCCTAAGGGTATTAAGAGTATAGGTAGACAGTAAGCTCCAGTGGAGCGTATATACGGCGTAAGCGGCCTATAAGGGCTAAGTATAGTATATCGCCATGTCCAGGATCGTTAATTCTATATAGGGTCCATGCTTCCAGAGGTCACGCCTACTATATATAGCAGTTGTCTGGCTAACTATAACGTATAGATCTAGCATTTAGGCCACTAGAGAAACCAAAAAAGGCCCCCCTAAATTACTCCTTAAACCACTCTAAAAGGTCCAAACAGCCTGCCTTAGGAGTATAATAGGCGGGTATAAGCAAACGGCTATAGTACTACTTAAGAAGGAAGCTAATATTCCCCCCCTATAACTATATATTAAAGCCAATGCAATATAAAGGGTGTAAAAGGAACATAACTCTAACGTTATAAAGTATATTAAGACATGCCTAAATAAACTATGGAGGGACCCTAGGGTGCTCTATAGGAGAAGGAACCAATAACCCCAAAGTAGGGAAGATATATTAGGAAAACAGGTAGAGAAAGTAGAAGAAGAATAGTGCGGCGCTAGGGCCCAGGCCTATATAGAGGAGGAAGAGAGACGCGTAAGAGGCCAGTAAAGATAATAGTAAAGAAGAGAAAGGAGCCAAAGTAGAGTATAAAAGAGTACTGGAAAACCATCTACTGTAACATAATACTGGTTGGACTGACGCTGGAGAGATAAATGGGAGTTAAAGGTATAGAGGTAGACTTAGGCAAGGGGAACCCAAGCTATAGCATAGGTAATACTATAGGGGGTAAATACTTAAGGGCTCTAAAAGGGCCTAATAAAGGCGGAAAATATAATAGCAACACTCTTAAGGACAGGAATAATAGGACTAAAAAATTGGCTTTACTAGATGGGTGTCCTAGTGGGTAGCCTAAGATATAAATATAGCTAGCTAAGACAGACACTAAAACACGTAATACTATTATGCCCCTTACGCACTAGCTAAGAAGCAATGCTCTTAGCAGCTAGTATAGAAAACTATAATACACTACTCTTAATATAGAAAGGCCTTAAGGTGGCTACCTGGTGGCTTATTAGCTAAAATATACTAGACCAGTTCTAGGTTGCAAAGGAAATAGCAATAGAAGGTAAAGGGGCGAGTAATAGGCGCCCCCTAATAACTCTACAGGAGTAGAGTATAGTGTATAATACTAGCGCGTCCGTAGGTTTGTTACGGCAGCAGTAGTTCCTAAAGAGGTTAAAAAGTAAGGTAGTAGAGCACCACTAGTGACTTGTAGGCGACTTATAAGCGAGCCCTAAAAGGCGGGGAGACGGATTACAGGGTTTTCTTAAATAGAGTTTTCTCCCTATATGTATATAAGGAGTAGTCCGCGTGGGCCTAACAGGGATCCAAATCAGACGTTAAGCAATGAATAATAATAATTACCAACTCCTAGCAGGACGGTATTTTTAGATCTATTGGAAACAATCATTATACTAGAAGGACTTTAAGACCATATCTTAGATATAATTAAAGCAATTCCTACCTAGCCAGGTTTACTAGAACCGTTTAATAGAGTAACTAATATAGCTCTATAAGCTAATAAAGTTTTAACTAAACCTTTTACCAACTTTATTCTACTAGAAAAATTTAAACAAATTTAACGTTAAGTGTATATAATAGCACTAGCCAATCTATTTACCCTATTTGGTTACTACACTAGATTTGCTATAGAACTAGTAAAAGATACTAACCAAACTAAATCCTTATCTTTATATTAGGACAATCTTCTTCCTAAACTAAAGAATCTTAAAAAACCAATAAAGTATCCTTTAACTACTAGCTTTTAAAAGGCTATAAAAAAGAATACAACAACTTAAAACGCCGAGGGATATTTAAGATTATACTAAAAGAAGAAGTAAGTAATAAGCAGGTCCTTTTTACTGAAATAAGTCTTTAAATACAAGCTTAACAGCGACGGTTACCTATAAAAGCTAAAGGCTTAACTATGCGTTTATAGAGACCTATGTAGTAACCCTAGCTGCTTAAATATTCTATGCCCTTATAGCTATAGCAACCGCATTTAATTCGGAAATTAAATAGTATAACGCTGTAAACGCGTTTATAAATGCTAAGCTAGCTAAGCTAGTCTACTGCTATTGCTTAGAAGGATTTAATCAAAATAGATATATTTTAAAGCTACTTATCGCGCTATACAGATTAAAAATCTTACAACTACTTTAGTATAAAGAGCTTACCAGTACCCTAGCCAAATTTGGATTAAAACTAGTCCTAGGTACTAACTACCTATTTATTAATAGACGACTTATTATCTTCTTCTATATAGATAATATTGCCGTTCTATTTACTAAGAAGTATAACGAAGCCTTATAGTAGATACTATAGTAGACTTATTAATAGGCTAGATAAATAGGTATATAAGAAGTTAATAACGTAAATATAACTAGTGAAGTAGCTATATAATAGATTAACTTCAATTGTATTCTAAGATTTACTATAAAGAGAAAAACTATTTAGGTAGGGACTGTGGTTCTTTAAATACATAATCCAACTTTTAAGAAATGTACTAAATATATTAGTATATTAATACGTCGGTATATCTTACATTCCCATATTCTAAACTAGTCTTATAACTAGCTACGTAACTTAGCTATCTCTTATCCTATGGCTTAATTAGTTCCAGCGCCTCCCATACTATTTTAACGAACCTATTTATATCTTTTTTTAGTAGTCGCACTACTGCTAATATAAGGTCGGTAACACTATCCACCTCCTCTTTATCTTCGTCCTTAAAGATATCTTATATCTCTAAGTCATCTATTAGAGGTATAGCATTCCTATTTTTAATTTAATAATATTTATTATTCCTAATACCTTCTATTAGATCCTTATTGTCTAATTACTATAACTAGTTAGTAACTATTATCCTCTTATTAAGTAAAGTTATACTATACTATTCCTATTATATGGAGAAGAAGTTAGTATATATTATAATTAAGGCTCTATTCGGTTGCTAACTTTCTTCCTATACTATAATTGTCCTGCAAAATTTAATCTATCTCTAACGTCAAGTATACGCGTTTTATTGGTCTCTATAGGCGTCTAATGCCTTATCTAATTTATTATAGGGTCTTATATTTAATTTAAGGCCAAACGTCTTAATAGTAAGCTGGCCTAGGCTCTTATTAAAGTAGAAAAGCTTTATAATAATAGAGAGCGTATTTACCTTAAGGAGCAGTAGGTGTTTAAAGCCTAGCAAACTGCTTACGCTTAGTTAGTCCGTCTTAAAAAGGGTTATAAAAAGGTCCGTTTAAAAAGTGGCGTCTTACTAAGTAGGGTCTTCTTAAACTTAAGTAAGAGGAGGCTAGAAAGAATTTATTTTTAATAGAAATAAAAACAATCCCAAATACCTTAGTAGTTAATCCTCTTAGGTCCCCCTTAGGTAACTTATTCTTTAGTAATCCTTCTTTATTAATATTACTTAACTTAATTTCCTCTAATACTCCTATACCTTTCCTATAGCGTTCTTTATGTTATTTAGTAGGTCCTAGGTAGTCTTATTATAGTCTATTTACTTTACCCTATACTATATTTTATTATTAATATCTTTATAACTAATAATCTTATAAACTTCCTATTTGTTTTTTTATCCTCTATATATGTCTATTTTATAAACTAGTGGCTTAATATTCCCATATACTGGCTTTAGTATTGCGATATACTATATAGAGTAGATCTTAATTTTCTCCAGTAGGTCTAACCTATATATAATTTCTAAGATTTTTACTATAATCTTAAATGGTCCTAGTTTAACGTAGTTTAACCTTTTGCTTAGTTATTAACTTTTAAATTTTTTATATAAGATTGGACCCCTGGAACTCGGTCGCTTACTAAACTCGGTTACCATACCAAAATTAATTCACTAACTTGCCCACCTATTTTCTACACCACCAATCGTTTAATATGGACTAAAAGGAGCAGAACCTATAAATGGCTATTGCAGATTTTAATGCTGGCAAATTTAAGTCTGGTACTTAAGCTGCACGAGCGTACGGTGTCCCTCCGTTAACTTTTTACGATTATATAGGTGGCAAGTAGCCACGACGAATTGCTTACTAGTATAAATAGCAATTAACTCCTATATAAGAAGACTTTCTTACCAATTAGGTGCTTAAACAAGACTTATAAGGATTTGACCCATTATATACATAACTATAAGAAATAGCGGCTTAAATAATTAATTAAAATTATAATACCAAGGCCCTTGGCAAGTTATGGGTCTTTAGCTATTTATAACGCAATTCTTAAATTAAATCCTTAATTGGTCGACCAATAGAGGCCGCTAGAGCTAAGGGAGCACAATCTGAGTAAATTTAAGAGTTCTATGGTTTTTTAGAGATAGTACGGAAGGCAAGCGGTATATAGGTAGAGAACACCTAGAATATAGACAAATCTGGTATCACATTAGGTGTATATATAAATTTAGTAAGACTAGAAGACGCCTTAAAAAAGATAACTCTTATATAGTCGCCTAAAGATTGCAAATAGGTATCTATTATAGAGTTAATCTTAGTACTTGGTTAATTAATTTCGCCTCTAGTAATCTTTAAAGGAAAGCATATTTAATTAAGCTAGTTCCATTATAATAAGGTACCTAATTGGATATATATAACTGTTGGTAACACAAGGTAATATTATATAGTTACAGTTTGTAGCTAGTATGATGTTGTTGTTCAATTCTAATAATGAAGTGAGGAAGGGTAAAGAGCTTAAGGCTCCTTACCACGCTAGTGCCGCGGCGATACGTGACGACTACGTAACCACACCTAATATTATCCCGACACTGGCAACTCTTCTTTTGTAGTTGCCATCTATATACAAATACTGCTTAACTAGCATAATAAATATTAATCCTCCTTACTTACTATTGCTATTATAATATAAGTCTTACTGTCCCAAAATTTGCTAAAGAAATGGTAGTTAACTAAGTAGTAAACTAGGAAATCCTAGGTAGATTAACTAGGGAACTATATTATTAAAATAGGGTTATGGAGCTAGTAGAGCGTAAGTTAAATATAGCCTAAGAATTATGTAACTTAGTTCTAATACAGTCCTAATATAGTCCTAATACTGGCAACTCTTCTTTTATAGGTTACCTACGTGACTATACCGTTCTAATCGCTTCCCTTATTAATATCCGGCTTTATTCCAGAATCTACCTCTACTAGATCCTCTATAAGAGCCTCCTCCGCGGTAGCCGGAGCCTTCGCAATAGCCTTATCCATACTCACTTTATCCATAGGAGGAATTGGTGCAGTACTGGCCGTTGTTATAATCGTTATTATAACCGTCGTATTTGCCGTAATCAAGCTCCTGCTAAGGGTAGTTATTAAAGTAGAATTGCTGTGCCTTATAAGAGCAAATAGTAGTGCTAATTGCAGATCTTAAGTTATATAATCTTCTAGTAATCTTGCTGTAATAGAAGCTACTAGTACAATCTTTAAGCATAACTAAAAATATACTATAATGTTAAACCTCTGGCAATCCAATCTTGTTGTAATAGTTATAGGAAACCTGTAATTTAATATTAAAAATGTCGTACAATTCTCCGCCAAACTTTTTCTCCTAATCTTGCTATAGTAGAGTTTAAAGGTTATTAAATTGCGAAGCAAGGGGATCTTATACTTGCTTAAGTTAAGGGGCAGTAGTTAAGGTTGCGGGTTAAATTGGTGGATACTAGGGAACTAAAGACAGAGGTTATTGCGGAGGTTATTACGGAGATTGCTGCGGAGATTGCTGTAGAGGTTCTTATGGAAGTTCTTACAGAAGTTCTTATAGAGGTTGCTGCGTCTCTAGTAGTATAGGCTTACCAGTTGGCTGGAATAGAGGATTAGCGTTCTAGGGGTTTTATTCTAAATTAAAGTTGCCTTCTAAAGAATATAGGTTGGTTTTAGGTTTCTGTAGTTAACGTATAATCTTAGCTTCCGTCCATACTGGTTCTTCTATACTAATAATAACGGCCTAAATATTACTGGTAATTAGATTATTATTCTTAGCAATATATACCCTATTCCTATAAAGAAAGTCTTAGAAATTCTAAATAATATTAACATTTCCAAGTGCCTAGGTATTAGTAGTCCATCCTATAAAATCCTCCCTAAAATATTCCTATAGTTATACATCGGCGTAATATCTACTTCGGTAGAATAGAATATGGTATAGGAGAAAGCCGTTAACTTATTTTATGGTACAAGTTGTTATATTAAAAAAGGGAAATTCGTCCCAATCTTTATTAATAAGTTTCGCGTACGCATCTACTCCTAGTGGTAAGGAGTCTCTCTAGTCATTTAGGGTGGTCGTAGCCATATTTTCGGCTTGCAGTTATGTTGTCAGGTTATAAGGTTGCAAGAAGGGAAGTATTATTTATTACTTAATCGCGTCTTCTGTTGTAATCGCGATTTAATAGTGTTAATGGTGTTGTAGTAGAGATTGTAGGAGAAAGGGAAGTGTTGTTTAGTACGCGTTCGTGACGTGTATTTGCGATTATGGGGCTTAGGACCAGTTCTGGCCTTAAATCGCGAAGACTCGTAAAGCGTGTTATTCTACGTGATGGACGCAAGACTCTATAATCTAGGAAAGGCTTAGGACCAGTTCTGGCCTTTAGATCCTTAGATTTGTAGAAGAGTTCTATTTAAGGTTTAGGACCAGTTCTAACCTTAAAAGACAGCTTCCTCTAGTATAAGTAGCACTGGTACAGTGGCTCGTCTCTTCTTGGTGGAATACCTAGCTGTTCTGTGGTATAATAGTAAAGTTAACCACTAATCAGTGTTGGTAACACAAGGTGATATCATATAGTTACAGTTTGTAGCTAGTATGATGTTGTTGTTCGATTCTGATGATAAAGTGAGGAAGGGTGAAGAGTTTAAGGCTCCTCACCACGCTAGTGCCGCGGCGACACGTGACGACCACGTAACCACACCTAATATTGTCCCGACATAACCTTAAAGAACGGTTAGATAGCCAATTATATCGCATTTAATTGGCTTACCTAAGTCTTTTTACTAGAAACTAAACCACCTAGCAATAATAACGCTTAATTGCTTATTCTTAACGGCCACGGAAGTTACCATACTATAAAGTTTCTATAAGAATGTAAGATTAATAATATATAGCTTATCTTCCTTCCTCCTTATTTAACGCATATTCTATAACTCCTAGATCTATTATGCTTTTGCCTAGTTAATATATTAAAAGCAGATTACTAAGCTTGTATATATCAATAATATAGCTCCAATTAAGAAGTACCGCCTTATTAAGTATTACTATAAGGCCTAAGAGGAAGGCCTTATAGCAAAGACAATTAAATCTAGGTGGCGTGCCTCTGGTATTTATCCATAGAATCTACAAAAAGGTCTTAAATCCTCGCTAGTTAAAAAGAAGGCTCTAACAGAGGCTTTAAGCTTTAAGCAACCTAAATTCAATTAATTTAATATTCTTACCACCCTAAAGAAACTATGTAATATGTGCGATATACTGCAAGGCCTTCGTACTAAGTATACGCCTAATTGGAAGACAAGGGCTCTTTTACAAAAAGTAGCTGGACGATTTAAGCAACTTACTATGCACGCTATATATTAGGAGGCTCAAATATATAGCTTATAATCGCAACTTAAGGACCTTAAGGGCCCAAAAAGACGTAAGCGGTAGCCATTAATCCAAATATAAAGTTTGCAAATATAGATTTGATTAAGGAAGCTATAGGTAAGGCAGAGAAGGAAGAGGCACGTATAAAGGTAAAGGAGATAAAATCACGACCCGAAAGGGCGTCTGCTCAAAAGGCCAAGGCCAATATATTAAAATCTATATATACGGAGGTGATTAACCTTGATTGATCTGGTGTAGATAGCTCAAATTAATGGGGTGACCGATTAGGTTAGGCGTCCGAGTTTAGGGGTTAACCGAGTTCCGGGGGTCCGATCTTAGTAGCTATACTTTATCCCCCTCCTTAAGATCTAGTCCCTTAAATCTCTTAGTATTATAGTACCTTCAGTGGTTCCCAAGGAGGTCAAAAAGTAAGGTAGTAGAGCACCACAGGCGACTCGCAGGCGCCTCACAGGCGCCTCGTAGGCGAGTCCCAAAAGGCGGGGAGATGGATCACGGGGTTTTCTCAAATAGAGTTTTCTCCCCACATGTATATAAGGAGTAGTCCGCGTGGGCCCAATAGGGATCCGAATCGGACGTTAAGCAATGAATAATAATATTATAGTATCTTTTTATTCTCTCTTATACTAGTTTAGCTAATACTATAAGGTTCTTATAAAGACTTATTAAGTTCTATATCCTTTCTTTAGCTATACTACTTATTTTCTTTACCTAATGTGGCAATAACAATATTCTTAGCTTATATCCGTAATTCGCCTTAAATAGTAATCTACCTATTCCTTTTTATGGTGTTATATTATATATAAACTATATAACTAGTAATAGCGATACCTAATTGTTTTATATATAATTAATATAATACCCTAAATACTATTCTAATATTTAGTTTAGTCTTTTTATTTAACTGTCTGTTTATAGGTAATATACTATTAACGTTATTACGCAAACCCCTTATTCCGCTAAGAATACCTCCTAAAATACTATTACGAATCTTAAATCTCTGTCTAATAGTCTTTATTAGTACTCTATGTCTTATAAATACTTCTTTAATATAGATTTTAGCCATATCTTTCGCTAAGATTCCTTCTATATATGCTATAAAGTAGCCCTACTTAGTTAACTTATCTACTATTATAAGGATTACGTTATAATCCTATCCGGTAATAGAGTCTTTTAGCTTTAGTAACTTTATAATAAAATCCCATAATATTGTCTTCTATAGACGTTCTAGTATTTTAATAGGTTATAGCCCTCTATATAGCTTATGCCTCGTTAGTTTATTTCTTTAGTAATCTAAATATTCCTTTATAACTTTCCTTGCAAGTCTCTAGATTCTATTAATAATATACTCCTCTTAAAGTCTTAATACTAAGGGCGCGTTCGGTTGCAATCTGGAGGCCTCAGATTCAGGTCAGAAACCGTTGATTTGGAGTGATTTTGCCTACACAGCCTTAAAATTTTAATGTTCCTCTCACCGCTTAAAGAACGCCAGAATTGCACGCTAAAAGAACACAAAAAATTGGCAACTTTACCGTATGAAGCTTCTGAACCGAAGGTCTTGGCATTAGTTCAATATGGAGGTCTGAGTTCCAGATTTTAGATTCAGCTTCAATCTAAAGCCTCCAGATTGTACACGCCCGTGCTTTTACAAAGCCACAAACGCGTACCAAATTATGAAGGAACGCGTCCTTTCTGCTAGAAGAAAGCGCGGATCAACCTCAGATTGAAAAGGCTCCAGATTGCAACCGAACAAGCCCTAAGCCTATGGCTCCGTTGTGTCCTTAGGTTATTCCCTTATAGAATTTCTTAATAAATTGCTCTGTAATACTTTTTGGAATATATATTGCTTCTCGGTTAACATGGTCTTTATAGTTTGGATCTTTTAGCTATGCCTCTAAAACCCTTTACTCCTAAAAACTTCTTAGTGTCTTATAGACTCGCTCTAATTCTTTTTTAATTATAGCTGCTAGTTTTGGATAATTATATCTAATTAATCTATCTTCGTCTTTGCGTAATATAGCGCCTAATAGTTTCTTATTGTTTTATAGTTCCGCTTTTCTGCTAAATACGTCTACTCCTGCGTTTTTAGTACCCTTAGTATACTAAATTTTAAAATAGTATTCTATAAGTATTTCTACCTATTTAACTTATCTATAATTAAGTTCTTTTATAGTTAGGGACCCCGTCAGGTTCTTACAATCTATCTTAACTATAAATAGTTTCTTTATACCTTATAAGAATACTTTCCACTTCTTAAGTGCTGTAGCTATACCTAATAACTTCTTATTATAGATGTTATAGTTTAGTTTTAGTGGTGTTATCTTTTAACTATAATATACTACTAGATACCATGCGTTTTAGTGCTTTTATAGTAAATATACTCCTAGTATAAAGTCTAATATATCCATTTCTATAACCGTCTCTAGTTTTAGTTAATAGATCTTAAGAATTAGATCCTGGGTAAATAATTCTTTAAGTTCCTTAAATAGCTTCTTCTGCTTAATATCCTATATCTATAGTTTCTCTTTCTTTATAAGCTTTATAAATAGCTTAATATTCTTTAACTACTATATAATAAACCTTCTATAGTGGTTATAGAACCCTAAAAACAATCTTAACTATATAATGTTCCCTAGCTCTTACCAACTTACTATAGCTTTAACTTTCTTTAGGTCTATACTAATCTTGCCTAGTTTAATAATAAATTCTATAAAATCAATCTTCCTTATAAAGAACTCGTATTTCTTAATTGCTACTAGTATTAATTTTTCTTATAGTCTCTTTAAGACCCATTTAATATATTCCCCGTGTTCTTCCTTACTTATTAAGTAAATAATAATAATATTAAAATATACCATAATAAATTTATTAAGGTGTTCTCCTAATATACTATTAATTTGCTTCTAGAACGTTGCTGGTGCGTTTATAAGCCTAAATTATATAACTAATGGTTTATACAGTCCTTCTTTTAACCTAAAGGCTATTACTATTACAGGCAAGGCCCCCTAAAGAGGCGTACGAGCCTTCCTATATAAAGGAACGCGTTGGGCGTTGTAAATATCGCTCAGTAATGGAAATCTAAGAAGAACCTTATTACGACCTTACCAGGAGAGCACCTGATGCGACCGCGACGCCTTGACCTCATTTTCTTTAGCTCTACGATCACGAGTTAAGGTTGTTCGGATATTTCCATTTGATATCGGCGATCAATCTACATACAGCTAGTAGAAGGCTTGATCGACACGCGCTTTCAGCCGGATGTGCCAGGGCGGTGTACAGATAAGATCACGTGGCCGCGCTGCCAGACGCCGTGCCGCAGTGCGTAGCCTTATAAGTCTTTGTCCTTAAGTGGGCATACGTCTTCGCTACGCGGTCGAAGTGTCATATTGTCAATTACCGATTATAATCCTCCTGAATGATGATTGTGAAAGCCCCTGCGAAGTTGAACCTTTATGTACAGGTTGGCCCACGTGGAGAGAACGGATATCACGACATAACGACAGTATTTCAGGCAATTTCTCTCTATGACACGCTCAAGATTTCGCCATCTCAGCCTCCAAACGGCCTCACCATAACTGTGGAGGGCATAGATTCCCATAAGATTCCGACAGACTCTCGAAACTTGGTGATCAAAGCGGTAAAAGCTCTGTCTGATCACATCGGCATTGAACCAAACGTTCATTTTCACTTGGAAAAGTCCATTCCAACGGAAGCTGGGCTCGGCGGGGGAAGTGCCGATGCCGCAGCAGCTCTGATCGGGTGCAATATGATGTGGAACGCTAATGTCGACGAATCCGAGCTGCTAGCCATTGCGGTGACAGTCGATGAAGACACCGCGTTCTTCATCAAGGGGATGATGGCACTAGGAACGGGATTGAATAAGCCACCCGTGAGCTTGACATGCGGAAAATGTACTTGGCACTGGGTCTTGGGCTTCCTTTCGCGTGGTCTTTCAACGAAGGAGGTGTATGAAAAGTATGATGAGGTTTTGGCAAGGAAGGGCTTCAATGGGGTCATGTACCAGTCCAGGCATGAACATTGTGTGCAGACAGCTTGGGGGAGTGCTTCACCCCACTTGCTTGCAGCAGAATTAGTGAATGATCTTGAGCAGCCTGCGATCGAAATGCTACCCGACGTCAGGACGGCGTTATCAGTTGGTACGGATGCTGGCGCACTCGCAAGTCTCATGGCCGGTGCCGGGTCTACATGTGCGTTTCTAGCTGAGAGCGAGGACCACGCCAAAAGCTTAGCCATGAAACTGCAGGGTCATACATTCTTTAGGAAAATAGTCCTCGCTACAGGTCCCGTAGAACGCGCTTTTATCATCCAGTAGATGATCGTCTATCAATTCCTATCTGACAATTGGGCCTCTGTCTGGTACCGTATGACACAGTGCCAGTGCTTCTCACCATATATGCCACATGCTCCAGATTCAGATCAGAAGAGTCCGGAGAGGGGCTTCTGATTCGATCGCCCGATAATAGCACGCAGCAGTGTAAATCCGAGACCTTTCGGCGTTAGCTTCCTGTAAAAGGCATGATGCTTATAAGAACATACTAGCATGACCGATTGTTACGCAACGAATGTAGAATTTGTAGGTAGTAACGAACGTATCATCATTTGAAGGAGTGACGATGGTCTTTTCCTCGTTATCGCAGCGCAAAGGAGATCTGGAAGGAGCTTGACCGCAGACTCTTTCGAATTGAAGCGACTTGCTTATCCACGACACATGATTATCAAGCACAGCCAGGACCGTCCTCTTCTGAACGTAGAATATGAAGGCTAGAGAGCTCAGCATGACTGCGGTGATCGGCAAACCGACAACGTCGAGAAGGGCGCCCATATTACTGGTAATATAAGAGAATGTCCCGATCCATCCAAGTGTCGAAGAACTGAGGATAACCCACAGTAGTGATTGGACAATGGCCCGGTGCGCGCGAACGTCAATGGCTCCTGTTGGTTACACAAGGGGATATCACGTAGCTACGATTCGTAGATAGTATGATGGTTGTTCTTCTTTTTGATAGGAATGAGGAAAGGGGTGAGGAACTTAAGGTTCCTCACCACGCTAGGGCCACGTCAGCACGTGACGGCAACATGCCTGGCGTGACGGCAGCTTGCCTCATTCCCGACACTGGCAACTCTTCTTTTTGTGGTTGCCATCTATATATAGACAAACAGACAGGATGCGACAATACCAAACAGTGTACAACAATACCAAACAATATGCGACAATACCAAACAATATGCGACAATATGCGACAGTTAGCAGATAACGCAAAGACGGGTAGGCCGCCAAGGCGCTAGTAGTAAGCGAGCCAATAGCGATTTTCCATCCTAGGGATAGAAAATCCTGATTAGCTGGTTTAAGTTAGGGTCTACAGAATATTATGCTCCTACTCCCTTTTAACCCAACCTTTAACTTATATATGTAGAGTGTTTGTGTTAACAAACGTTTCTAGAGCCTTATTTAGGTTTGCCTTTATTATTACGTCTGCTAGGTTATCTTAACCGTTAATCTATCAAATCTTAAAGAGTTCTCGCCGTTTGTAGGATTAACGAAGTGCCATAATATTAATTATAAGGCGCTTCTCCTTTATAGTACCAAGCTTAACTAAGCACTTATAGAGGGAGTATGAATCGGTGTATACGATTATAGGGATAATAGGAAGTTTAAGTCGATCTATAATTATCTTTAGGGTAGTTCTAATTGCAATTACTATATTAACTCCGCCAACTATTTTATATATCTCTAACGCCAAAACACTTCGGGTAACACGCTTGCTCTTAGTTAAGCTCCAATAGATAAGGTTGCTATAAATTATAAAGTCATTCTCTCTAGTAAACTCGTTTGTGATAATAATCTTATATCCTAGCTAGGAGCTAAAATCTTTATTATTTACGAATAATCTATTAATAAATATAAAGAGCTTAGCGGTGGGAAGATTAATAGGCACGTAGTATAGGCCCCAGTTAAGATGGTTTATTTGCTAGGAAAGGCGTTTATTTAGGGCAAGAACGTCATCCTTAGTTAGTTCCTGGTGTTAGGCGGTAATAGAGAGATTGAATAAAGCCTTAGGTTAATAGATAGAAGTAATATAAGCTCCGCAAGCGCGTTGCTCCATATATCCTTGCTTTAGAGAATTAGCGTTAATAACGTTAATCTTCTTGCCTTAACCCTTCTGGCGCAGAGCAATAGAATCCTTGTTTAGGGAGAGGATGCATCCATTAAAGAGTAATAGTGTTATTAAACTAAGCTTTTCCTTTAGCTTTGCTATAAAATTTGCCTTTACTAGCTTATCTTTTTTAAGAGCTAAGAATTAGTCGTCTTCTAAGATAATTATATTATTAGTTTACATGCCAATAATTCTAAATAGAGTTCCCGTAGTTGTAATAAGGAAGCAGGGATTAAATATAGAAGTAGTTATTAAAAGCTTCTCTTTATGGTGCTTGCTATAGGTAGCCTACTAGTAAGTTCCTACCTCTGCAATCCTATATAATGGCTTAAGTACAACCATAATCGTATCTTTAGGATACTGGTGGCGAATTTGCTCTGGAAGGTATACTAATATTAAGCGCTAAAGGTGCGTCTCTAATTAGGTATAGGCTTAAGTAATATCTCGTAAATAAACCACCATTCTATTCTTTATTAAGGAGGGAGCTAGCGTAATAATAACTTACTAACTAGCTCATTAAATTATAGGAGACTATATAAGAATCACCTCCTTGCTATTGTTGTTATAGCCTTAGATAATAAGCCTTAATTTCTTAAATAGGGCGTTAGTAGCTTTGCCCTTAATTTTATTAACTATTTTTAACTTAAAGATGCGAACTCTATTAAACTTAGTAGGGTTATACTTCTCGAATTTAAAGACTCCTTTTGTAATAAGACCCTTAATCTCCTACTTATTAGATATTTAGAAAGGAGCTCCTAGAGTTATAATACAACCTTCCTTTTAAAGCTATTTTGCGAGTTTAAAGTCATCCTTCTCCTTAGCTGTTATAAAGGCCATTAATAACTCAACTCCATTTTTAATAGCGGTAATAAATTGCTCTTCAAAATTAACAAGATATTGGCGATTTTGTGATCCCTTTGGGCAACCTCTACCGCGTTATGGTTATGGCGCATCTACTAATATTATATTGGGATCGTAGTCGCCTTCTAAAGCATGTTAATTGTGGTTCTCCTTTAGGGCATCTTCTAGGGCATCCTATAAAGGCTTAAAACTGTTATCTTTGTAGTAAGGCTTAATAACAGTTAAACGGAATTAAGTGGGTCTATAAGGTATCTAAATAGTGCAAGTCTGGCCATTAATTGCAATAAGTTAATATAGGCCTAACCATCCTCCCTTTTTACGCTATACGCGTACCTTAGACTGGAGTGGCAGATTAAGCATAGTTAAGGTATTTAAGCTATTTCTTATTTCTAGTGCATCATTAACTTGGCGTGTGGCGTAGAGATATTATACCTCCTTTGTTGCCTTGCGAATAGCCTCAGCTCGTTACACAACGGAGGGAGATAGTGGAGAATTATTAGTTATTTAAGGGTAGGCGCTAAAGACTAGCAATATGGGTACGAGTCCATCCGGGCTAGCAGAATCGTTAATAGCTTTAATAGCTATTTATAAGGTAAGTTTTTTGCTAGTATCCTCTAGTTCTAAAGAGATAATCTTATATATATGGCGTAATAGTGTGTAATATCGCTCCACTTTTCTAACACTATTATATGCCTTAATAGGGACTTCCTTAACCTTAATTGCTATTGCCTTTATCTATTATTGAAACTCTATAGATAAGAAGTTCTTTCCTACGTTATAGACAATTTAATTAGGGGGTCCTAGGTAGATATTAATCTAGCATAACTAAAGGGTATTCTATACGTTCCTAGCTAACATATCCTTTAAGAATCGTGCGGCTTAGAAGGAGGTTAAGAAGTTAATAACTTAGAGTACTAGCTTGCCGCTAAGATATATAACGTTAACAATAATACAGAAGTTAAAGTCGTAGTTATCTTTAAAGGTGAACTTAAATCGGCCAGGGGACTTCTGGTTTATTTAGTAGTAATAGCAGTATTTTATAAGATGCTTAATTGCCTTAACCTTAACTTTATAGCCTACTCGCTAAAGAACCCTAAGTAATTAATAAACGGATAGGTGGCTAAAACGATGGTGTAGTTGGCGTAATTCCAACTTAGTTAAGTGGCTCTAAGTAACACTCTTTTCTAGTTAATAAAGGAGCAACTAGGGGTAACCCTACTTACATATAACAGGCACCCAATTGTCTCCCTAAATAAGTATATTCTTAAGGTTGTTAAGCCTAACGCCTAACTTATCTATATCTTTAATGCAAAATAGAAACGGAGTGTTTGTAGGAATAATATAGAAAGTAATATATCCTAAGGGGGTTTAGACCCTAATTATACTAAGAGAGATTATAGTACCTTTACTAAAGCGAATTGTATGTTGGCCTACCGTTAATTGGTTAATCTAAACAGAGCTATTAAGCTACTAAAGGGCTTAAACTTAAGGTTCTCCTACTATAGATACTCCTGCGGCTCTAGTATCCGGTATAATACCATAGAAGACGTTCGCCGAGTATCTATTATTAAAGGAAAACGTAGAGCTCTCCTTTAGCTTGTTAAAGATATCTAACTTTGTAATAAAATAGAGCATAGATTAGTTATTAAGAACAGCAATAGTTTATATACCATTTACCTCACTATACTTAGTAAAGTATTGGTTAGGAGAGTAGTCCTCAATTTCTATATCTATAAGGAGCTGTTCGACCTTATTAACCTCACCCTTAAGGTCTTTTACGCCTTCGTATTAAACCAGGAAGCTTTAGAAGTAGGCTGTAGTAACCTTATAATTTCTAACATTTCTTACACTCTAACGGAACTTATTATATGCCTCTTTTCGCTCATTAAGGGAGTGTCTAGTTAACTAGCACTTTAGCTTCTTACAAATATAACACTTTTTCTGGTAATCACTTCGAAATAAACCTCCATAAGGACCTCCACAGTTGCCTTATAGTTAACGTTAATTGTACCCTCTTCTATATTCCCTACTACGGCCACCATATATTCGATCAGTCCAGTTATAATCATATTAGTTGGGAATACTTGTTTAGGTAGGGTTTTTGGTATAGAGCTATTAAAATTCTTATGTTTGTATTACAGTACCTACAGCAGAGCGTAGCTTAGTATATACTCCTTTAAACGTATCTGTAGGTTTATATAGCGCCAAGTTACACTTAGGAATGCTATGGTATGCTAAAATAACCTAGTCCCTTAGGCTGTTCTTATTTTAGTAGGTTTTAGTAAGGCCACATTAGATTTTCTAGAGTTTATTAAAGAGTAGTTAAAGGCACTCTAAACGAGTCTTTATTAGGTTAGAAGTAATAACTCTCTAGAACATAGTCTCTCGCTATTTAGATATATAAAGTTGGCGATTCTTGTTAGTCTTAAAGTGGGCTCTAGTAAGCTAAAGCATTATATTAAAGCTATAGTTTTTACCCGCAATATAGTTATAATAGAATATTGCTGCCTGTCCCTTTAATATAATAGAGAAAGCGTAATAGTACTAGTGGCGTTAAATTTTAACCTTATTACAACAGTTATAAAAGACCTATAGTTTTGCTCTAAGTATGTTATATAGTTCTCCTTTAAACTTCTTCTCTTCGTCTAAATATACCTTTATTAGATTCGTAACTTCTCATAGTAAAGGCTTACCGGTTAGCTGGAGTAGAGGAGGTAGAGGCGGAGCAACTCTAAGTAGGAGGGCACCTCTAGGTAGGAGAGCAGCTTTAGGTAGGGGGTTAGCGTTTTAGGGGTTTTAATATAAATTAAAGTTGCCTTCTAAAGAATATAGGTTATTTTTAGGTTTCTATAGTTAATATATAATCTCAGCTTCCGTCTATATTAGTTCTTCTATACTAGTAATAACGGCCTAAATATTACTAGCAATTAGGTTACCGTTCTTAGCAACGTATACCCCATTCCTATAGAGAAAGTCTCAAAAATCTTAAACAATATTAACGTTGCTAAGTGCCCAGGTATTAGCAGTCCATCCCATAAAATCCTCCCTAAAATACTCCCATAGTTGTAAATCGGCGTAGCATCTATTTCGGTAGAATATAATATGGTGTAGGAGAAAGCCGTTAACTTATTTTATGGTATAAGTTATTATATTAAAGGCGAATTCGTCCCAATCTTTATCAATAAGTTTCGCATGCTTAGTTACCCCTGGTGGTAAGGAGTCTTTCTAGTTATTTAAAGTAGGCGTAGCCATGTTTTTAGAGGGAGGGAAGTGTTATTAGTATAGGGATTATCGTTTAGTACGCGTTCATAATGTGTATTTGTTATTTAGTACGCGTTTATGGTTTAGTACGCGTTCGTGACAAGAATTTGCGATTATGGGGCTTAGGACTAGTTCTAGCCTTAAATCGCGAAGACTTGTAAAGCGTGTTGTTCTGCGTAATGGACGCAAGAATTTATAATCTTAGAAAGGCTTAGGACCAGTTCTGGCCTTTTAGATCCTTAGATTCGTGGAAGAGTTCTATTTAAGGTTTAGGACCAGTTCTGACCTTAAAAGACAGCTTCCTCTAGCACGAGTAGCACTGGTATAGTGGCTCGTCTCTTCTTAGTGATACCTAGCTGTTTTATGGTATAACAGTGAAGTTAACCACTAATCAGTGTTAGTTATATAAGGGGATATCACGTAGCTACGGTTCGTAGATAGTATAATGGTTGTTCTTCTTTTTTGATAGGAATAAGGAAAGGGGTGAGGAACTTAAGGTTCCTCACCACGCTAGGGCCACGTTAGTACGTAACGGCAACATGCCTAGCGTGACGGCAGCTTGCCTTATTCCTAATAGATATAAAACACAAACCTAGGAAACCTATAAATAGATTAAGGCCAACGCGCCTTCTCTAGTAAAAGAATTCTATAAAGACCATCCTTTACGGCCTACTCTAGCTAAATAGATATAATATAAAGGTAAACAACTACTACCTAATATAAAGACACGAAATACAATACCAGGAAACTCGAAATTAAAAAGAACTTAAAATATATTATAACGCTTATAACGCGATAAGTTATGAATTCTTAACTAATTTAAATTGTTTTAGACCTTTAGCTAAAGGGGGGGGTACTATAACAAGACTAGCCTAGTTATAGTAGGAATGTCTTAGTAAAACACTTAATAGATAAATTCCAACACTTTAATTAAATTCTGCTAAATTCTACTAACTTAATCAAATTCCACCAAATTCCACTAATATAATGGAATTTAGTTAAAACCTATTAAAATCCGCGTAGGCTTATGCCTACGCGTCTGCTACTAAGACCTTAAATATTTAGTTATAAGTTTCCTATATTCCTTTCTCTTCTTTACGCAACGTCTTGTACTCTGCAAGAGCTATATACCCTTAGATTAGATAGAATTTATATTTATTTTTTTGAATCTTCCCCAAAGCCTCTTTACGCCCTTACACTAGGTGTGCTATAATTAACTTATCTAGGTATTCTGCCAATACACTATTAATTTGTTTTTAGAACGTTACCGATATATTTATAAACCCAGACTATATCACTAATGGCTTATATAGGCCCTCTCTAGTCCTAAATAATCTTTTTCATTTATTACCCTCCTTAATTCTAATCTAATAGTACGCCTATCTTAGATCTATCTTTATAAAGATTTACCTGTTACCTATCCTATTTTAGATCTTGCTAATTATAGGTAAAATATACCTACCCTTTTTTATAATACTATTTAACTATTAGTAATTAATATATAGCCTTAGTTTTTTATTCTTCTTTAGTATATATAGTACTAGATATCCTACTAATAACTATAATAGTCTAATATACCCTTTTCGCAGGTTTTCTTAGACAAACTCCTTAAGTGCTATTAATTCTTATTCCGTAAGCTTATAGATTAGAAAAAACCTTAGCGTTATTCCTTCTTCTAAATCTATCGCTAAATCCTATAGTGTATACTCTATAAGCCTTTCGCTCTCTAGGCCCTATAGCCTTTTATACTTCCAAAATCTTTTTAGTACGTACCCAATCTATTTCTAGGTCTCTTTATACGTTGCTCTAACCTAATACTATACCACTTTAGTTACTTAGCATACTTTGCGCTTTTAAGTATCTCTAATTTTAACTTATCCTATAATCTAATTAATCTTTAAATTATACTTTCTTAACTGAGGCATTCTAAGAATTGCCTCGTTATTTCCTAATAGTAAAATATTAAATAATATATTAATCTCTCTTCCTTCGATTCTTAATTATATAGGTCCTATTTCTAAATTAATAATTCCTTCTCTATAGCTAATTAAATCTCCTAAAACCATAATTAATAGATATAGATATGCCTTTTTTCTATATAGCATTCCCAATCTCTTTACTATAGCTAGTGCGATATAGTTTCTTATTACTCTACTATCCACTAAAGCTTTAAACTTCTTGCCTTACTAATTTAGCTATAAGTTTAAATATAATCCTTGCGTTCCTTTAAGAGTCTAAGGCTCTTCTACTAGCTTCCTCTTATCTAATAGACTTAGCCTTTTCCTAACACTACCTCCTTAGGCTAGTGTGTTAGCGACTTAGTCAATCAAGGCATAAGCACAGCAAGAAGGATGCATACAAGCCTATATAATTGCATTGTCTATAAACGAGGATCTAAAGCTAGAGAAAGGAAAGAAGAAGAAGAGCAGCGCCGGTTAAAATAGAGTTCTTTTATGCGGTCCTCTAATTACATAACCATAAAGTTCTACCAAGTTCTACTAACCAAGTTCTGCCGTTTTCTGCCAGTGCTGTAATATTACCCACCCCTTTAGTAAAGCCTGCCCTTAGGCTTTATGTATCTATATTACACCTATAGGGCGTTCTTATCCTTATATTCTTTTAGTAGCTTATTATCTTTACTATACCAGCACTCCATTTACTTATTTAGGTACTTTGGCGGTCCAGGTTTGCTAGGGTAATAGCTATAGAACTTTTAAAGCTTATAAGGACTACTTATAAAGTTCTATATAGAATACCAAGTAGAGTCTAGGTTATATCCTTTCCAACTAACATAATACTTTAGCGTTCCCCTTACAAGTTTATAGGCCAGTATTTCTTCAATTTACCATTTATTATCGCCATTAACTTAAATTGGTAGGGGCGGTTTATTCTTTTATTTAGGTAATAGGTTATTTGCAGCTTTTTATAGCTTATCTAGTAAGAATTTAGGGCAGACCTTAATTGAATCCAGGAGCTTTACTTTATATAAGTTGCCTATCTTTTTAAGGACCTTGTACGGTCCTACCATCTAATAGTCTAGCTTATAACTAGGCCGTTCCGTCTTCTAGTTCATTGTTATAACCTAGACTATATTACCTACGGTAAAGTTAGGCTCGCGCCTATACTTGTTTGCCTACTATTTTATTAACTTTTAAGTCTTTTTTAGATTTATACGCGCTACTGTCTAGGCTTCCTTTAACTATTTAGCGTATTATTAGGCTTCTTTATAAGATAGTTTCTTATGTATAGTCTGTGGTTCTTCTAGCATATCCCAGTTAAAGCTTATTTAGGGTAAATACCCCATTTCTAGTTAGATAGGTGCAAATCCCATAAAGTTATAGGGTAGAGTTACCTGGGCATAGTCTATTAGGGGTAGTAGTTTACCCTAGTTATTCTAAAAGTAGTTAATAAAGGGCCAAAGTCTCTAGTCTAAGTATTAATTTATAATCTCTATCTAACCGTCTGTTTAGGGGTAGTATGCTATAAAAAGCTTTAGCCTTATCCCTAGGATCTAGGTAAATTTATTCCAGAAGGCCAATATATACTACGGCCCATGGTCTAATATAATAGCATTTAGTAGTCCGTAAATTTAGTAGATATAGTAGGTATATAGTTAGGCCGCCTCTTGAGCATTAATATTCTTATAATAGGGAATTAAAAAAGGGCGTTTGCTAAAGCGGTTAACTAGGATTATAACTATATTATAACTATTACGGTTTACTAGTAGTTTGTAAAAGTCTATAAAGATATACTACTAGGGGCGCTCTGGTATTAAAAGTGGCTTTAATAGTTCTAGGGTCTTATCTTATAGAATTATAGACCTATAGCAGTTATTGCAGTTCTATACATAACGGTTAATATCTATAACTATTCTGGGCTAGTAGTAACGGTTACTAATAATCTTATAGGTCTTATTTTTTTAAAAGTGGGCTGTAGAGACCTAGGTATATGCTTTAGCAATAAGCTATATCGGCAAAATATGGTACCCTACCAATAGCCTCAATGGTTGGTGGTTGACGCAATTAGCGCGCAGTTGAGGGCATTTGGCAACTCGACCGACTAGCCTATGTCGTTTTTTTTTTGACACGCAGCCTGCGCGCAGCCTGCCAGTAATCTGCGCATTTGGCAACTACAATTATATTTAGAGCTATTTACCTCTTTTGTACTAATAGCATATTTTAAATAAATAAAAGCTATATCGGCAAAATATGGTACCCTTTCAATGGCCTTAATGGTTGGTGGTTGACGCAATTGGCGCGCAGTTGAGGTCATTTGGCAACTTGACCGACTAGCCTATGTCGTGTTTTTTTGACACGCAGCCTGCGCGCAACCTGTGCGCAACCTGCTAGTAATCTACGCATTTGGCAACCATAATTATATTTACCTCTTTTATACTAATAACATATTTTAAATAAATAAAAGCTACTTTAAAGCTATTTATAAGGCT